>Ga0315271_10000850_pt1 | contig 17797 bp, 16 predicted proteins | sample C3_top_MG_FD_204664 | JGI IMG/M metagenome (GOLD analysis project Ga0315271, IMG submission 204664) | Sediment microbial communities from Yellowstone Lake, YNP, Wyoming, USA - C3_top | ecosystem: Environmental > Aquatic > Freshwater > Lake > Sediment | place: USA: Wyoming | collected 2017-08-01
GCCGAGCGAAGTCACGCCGATACCGATCTCATGGACATCAGCTGCGATGAAGGCTGCATTGCTGTCTGTGGTCCCGTTGTGAATGGTACATTGCGGGTTGATGCCGAAATGCGCGGCTATATCAGGCCGGACCTTGCCGATGATCGCACCAGGAGTCAGTACGTCCGGCAGCAGGTGGGTGTGGGGCAGCGCCATCAGCCAATCCGGCCAACACAGGTTTTCTGCATCGTAGCCGGTCTTCAGCGCGTTGTGATGATCGCTGATGCCGGGCTTTCCGCTGAGTAGCGCGGTGAGCCAATCGGCTTGATGCATAAAATATTCGGCATGGCCGATGTCGCCTTGTTGTGTCAACCAGAGAAATTTTGCCAAGCCTGATGTGGCTGTGCAAACGATATGTCCGTCCTGCACGATCGCCTTGAGTTGTTCGGCTTGCTGCTGTGCGTGTTGCTCGTTGTACAGCAGGGCAGGAGAGCATGGCTCCAAAGCTGCATCACACAGCAACACTGTTCCGGAGGTGCCGTCTATCGCCAACCCTTGCAGCCTGGCCGCGATGTCCTGCGGCACTTCGCTGAGCAGCATGTGCAGCGCAATGCGCCAGTCATCGGGAGTTTGCTTGATAGGGTTCGGGTATGAAACACGCTGTTCCCAGACGATGGTTTTCACATGGTCGATGACGCAGGCACGCGCGCCGGTAGTGCCGAAGTCGAGGCCCAGGAACATCATGTCCGCACCTTCCGGAGAACTTCAGCCCCTGGTGTTGGATTGAGTGCCAAAGCGGCTCAAGTCAACCAGGGGAGCGGCCTGCCAACCGGGTTTGCGGTGTTCCGCGACCACGTTGGTGAAGATGCCGCCGCGCACGTAGAAATTGGCGGTGAGGCGCATGAAGCGCGGCTGGAGGGCGGCGACCAGATCATCGAGGATGCGGTTGGTGACATCCTCGTGAAAATGGCCCTCGTTGCGAAACGACCAGATATATAGCTTGAGGCTCTTCAGCTCGACACATTTTTCGTCGGCGATGTAATCCAATATCAGCGTGGCAAAGTCCGGCTGGCCGGTCTTGGGACACAAACAGGTGAACTCCGGAATCTCCATGTGGATATGGTAGTCGCGCTGCGGGTTAGGGTTGGGGAAGGTTTCCAGTGTTTTCGAGGCCATGGTTTTGTTGGGGGGGGTCGTCATTTTGTGCCAGCTTCCGCTTCGGTTAGAATAGGCACAATTATAACGTTAAGACTGTTTCCAATTGCGCCTCTCCCAAATCAAGTTAGCCGGCTTCAAATCCTTCGTTGACCCCACGCAAATCGCGCTGCCGGGTCAAATCGTGGGTGTGGTCGGGCCGAACGGCTGTGGCAAGTCGAATGTGATCGACGCGCTGCGCTGGGTGCTGGGCGAGTCCAAGGCTTCCGCGCTGCGTGGCGAGACAATGCAGGACGTGATCTTTAACGGCTCCAGTAAGCGCAAGCCGGTGTCCCGCGCCAGCGTCGAGTTGATCTTCGATAACTCGCTGGGCAAGGCCAACGGCCAGTGGTCGAGTTACGCGGAGATCTCAATCAAGCGCGTGCTACAGCGAGACGGTGATTCCAGTTACCACATCAACAACCAGCATGTGCGGCGCAAGGACATCACCGATATCTTCCTCGGTACCGGATTGGGCGCGCGCGCATACGCGATCATCGAGCAGGGCATGATCTCGCGCATCATCGAGGCCAAGCCCGAAGAGTTGCGTATCTTCCTGGAGGAAGCAGCAGGCGTTTCAAAATATCGTGACCGTCGCCGCGAGACCGAACTTCGAATCGGCGACACGCGCGACAACCTGCTGCGCGTCAGCGACATCCTGCAGGAGCTGGAAAAGCAACTGGTGCATCTGGGCGCGCAGGCTGAGGTGGCGAAACAATACCGCGCACTGGAAACACAGCGTGATACCACGCAGCGTTTATTCTGGCTGGTGAAAAAACAGGAAGCTGAAGCGCAGCGCGCGAAATTCACGCTAGCCATCGAAAAGACCCGCACCGAACTGGAAGCTGAAACCGCGCGCTTGCGCGATATCGAGAGCCAGCTAGAAACTGCGCGCAGCGGACACTATCAGTTTTCCGATGCGCTGCACGTCAAGCAGGGCGAGCTATATACGGCGAACGCCGAGATCGCGCGGCTGGAACAGCACATCAAGCACGTCGCCGATCAGCGCCAGCGCATGACGCAGCAACTCGCCAATACCGAGAAGCAGATCGAGCAACAGAAACACCAGCGCCAGGGCGTGCATTCGTTGCTGGAGCATTGGCAGCGCCAGCAGGAAGGAGCGGGAGCTAAAGTCACTGAAGCCGAACAACTCGCGCAAACGGAAGGGCAGAGCCTGCCTCAGGCGGAACAGGCGGCGCGCGCTGCGCAGGACAAGCACAACGAATTGCAGCGTGAACAATTGCTATTGCAACAGAAACTGCAGTTGGCCGACACACAGCGCGCCAATCTTCAACGTAACATCCAGCAACTGGAGTCGCGCCGCTCGCGCCTGCTGCTGGAAAAAGACAATTTGCCGGGTGCCGATGGAGGAGCACTGCAGCAGGCTCAGCAGCAAGTTGCCGAGCTCGAAAAGGAACGCGCCGAACAGGTCGAAAAACTGGCGCAGTTACTGGAACACTTGCCACGGGCGGATACGCAACGGCGCAACCAGCGTGAATCGTTACAGCAGCAGGAACGCATGCTGGCACAGACCGAGGCTCGCCTGCATGCGTTGCAGCAATTGCAGCGCCAGATCGACAGCGACAAGAACCTCAATGCCTGGTTGCAACAGCATCAACTGGATGATAAGCCGCGCCTGTGGCAATCGATACGCATCGAGAGCGGCTGGGAAGACGCGCTGGAAGCCGTGTTGCGTGAGCGACTGAATGCACTGGCATTGCCTTCGCTGGATGCTGCAGCAGCGTGGTCCGATGTACCGCCGGGGAAGCTTGCCTTGTTCGCACCGTCCGGCAACGGACACGAAAATAACGAGCCTGCCCAGTTGAAGCCTTTGTTAAGTTATGTGCAATGCCAGGACGCGCAAGTGCTGCCGGTGATGCGCGACTGGTTGGCCCATGTCTATGCCGTGGCGGATGTGGCACAGGGCTATGCACAGCGCGCACAGCTGCCTGCGGGCGGCTGGTTCGTTACACCGCAGGGACACCTGGTCGGCGCACACAGCGTACTGTTTCACGCACCAGATAGCCAGTTGCATGGTGTATTGGCGAGACAGCGCGAGATCGAGAAGCTGGAGCTGGAACTCGCCGAACAGAATCGCAACGTGGAATATTCACGCGAGCAAGTCGCGCAAGCTGAGCGGCATTATCAGGAAATCGAGATGCAGATCGCACCGCTGCGCTCCGCCGGTAACGAGCTGCAGCAACGTCAGCATAATTTGCAGATGAATATCCTCAAGCTCAACCAGGCGCACGAGCGCAGTATCGAGCGCGCCGCACAGATCGAGCGTGAGATGCAGGAGGCAGCGGAGTTGTTGACCGCCGAGCAAAGCCAGCAGCGCGGTATTGACGAACAGGTAGTGACAGTGCGCGAGCAGATCGCCTCTTTCTATGCGCAGGTTGATGAGGCACAGCGCAATGCCAATGCCCAGGACATTGCGCTACGCGAACAGCGCAGCCGCGCGCAGCACGCCCAGCATGCATTGCAGGAAGCGCGTTTCTTTGCCAAGACCTGCACAGAGAAGATCACCGACCTGCAACACAATGTCCAGCAGATCACAGAGGCGTTGACGCAGTTCGAGTTGAGTCTGGTCCAACTGCGCGCCGAGTTGTCGGTCAGCGAGGATGACTCTGCGCAACAACAATTGCAGGCAGCCTTGCAGGTGCGTCAGGCTTGTGAGCAGGGGCTGGGAGAGGCGCGCAACATCCTGGAATACGCTACGGTCAACCTGCAAAAGCTCGAGCAGGAGCGGCTCGGCTGCGAACATAAACTGAACCCCTTGCGCGAGAAGCTCAACGAACTGTCGCTCAAGGAACAGGAGTCCCGCCTGCATTATGAACAATGGTCGGAACAGTTGCAGGGTATCGATGAACAGACATTGCTGCCGTTGCTTGAGACTGGCAACAACAAGCCGAATGTGTTGCAAAACGAATTGAACCGGCTGAATGCGGACATTGAAGCATTGGGTGCAGTGAATCTTGCCGCGCTCGAAGAATTGCAAGCTGCAAACGAACGCAAATCCTATCTGGATGCGCAAGCTGGGGACCTGAACGAGGCGATGGCGACACTGGAGGATGCGATTCGCCGTATCGACAAGGAATCACGTGAGCTGCTGATGGATACCTACAACAAGGTCAATCAGCATCTTTCAGAGATGTTCCCGGTGTTGTTCGCCGGGGGCGAAGCGCGCCTGGTGCTGACTGGCGAAGAGATACTCGACAGCGGTGTTCAGGTGATGGCTCAACCGCCGGGCAAGAAGAACAGCTCTATTCACCTGTTGTCCGGCGGGGAAAAGGCGCTCACCGCGATCGCGTTGATATTCTCGCTATTTCAACTTAATCCCGCACCGTTCTGCCTGCTGGATGAAGTGGATGCACCACTGGATGACACCAATACTGAACGGCTGTGCGCGCTGATCAAGAAGATGTCTCAGAACACCCAGTTCGTGTTCATCAGTCACAACAAGATCACAATGGAACTGGCGCAGCAGCTTGTTGGTGTGACGATGCAGGAGAAAGGGGTGTCCAAGGTAGTGGCGGTGGACATCGAAGAAGCCATGCGGATGCGCGATGAACAGCTGGTTGCTTGAGGTCACTTGCAGTTGGTGTTGATATCCTGCAGTGCTTTTGCGATACGTTGTTGACGTTGAGCGTCTTCCATGTAGGAGTGTTCACCATTCGCGCCAATTTCCACTAAGCGTATGCCATCCTGCAAGGTCTTCAAGTTTTGCTGGGCAGCGGCACAGTAGGCTTTGGTGGCTTCAGCATTCGCCTGTTCCTTGGCCGCTTTATCGGCGGCTTCTTGCTTTGCCTTTTGTGCCTTTTTCAATTCTGCTTCTTTTTCTGCCAAGGTTTTCGGCGCAGCAGGCGCACTTGTCGCAGTCTTGCTGTTGGTGTCCGCGGTGCCTTCGGGGTCGGGTGATGAATGCAATTTTATTGCCTTTGTCTCCGCAGGTGGGGCTTGATCCGAATAATGCACATTACCATCGGAATCTACCCATTTACTGATTGCGCCATAGCCATTAGTGCTGGCCAGCATTAAAAAGATCACCAAGTATCGTTTCATAACAAGCACCCACGCGGTTGTTGTTTTTGGAAAAATCGAATTCAATCTAAAAAGCTCAGCCTAATGTGTACACAAGTCTAGCATGTAGAGGTATGATTGCAACCATATGAAGTATAGCTCAACAAGTAATGGAGGGGTCTTATGTCGGACGGTAAGGCTGGCGCAGTAGCTGATCAAAGCTATTGCGATGTGGAAAAAAATGCCGGGTTGGTATTGAAGCTTTTCAATGCATATTATCGTGAGCGCAATCATTCCGGGAAGATTTATGATGATTTTCCGGATTTTTTTCTGGTTAAACCTGATGTACTGGATGGCAAGGATATTGCCACACGCGGTTCTGAGAAGGTGTTGCTTGAAGATTGCATTCAGCGTGCCAAGGCGCGCAATGGCTTCATCGGAGTGTCAAAGCATCACAACCCCAAGCTGGGCTATTACTGGCTGGAATTATCAGCGATGCCATTCATGATGGGTGATCCAGTGAGCAAGGATAATAAAGGTGAATTTTTTTATATCCTTACAAAATTCATCGATTTTTCCAAGCAGAATCCGAAGATGTATGGAGACCTGACTGCCGAGATTGAGTCGGACAAGGATGCGGCGCTTATGCTCGATGGGATCAGCAAGATGGCTAGTCGTCTCGGCACGGCACTCAAGATTTATCCGGAGAAGATGTTGGTGTCATACAATCCAAGTTGGCCTGTGGCAGAAGTCCAGAAACTGCTTCTCTCGCTCAAGGAAAACGACCAAAATTGGTGCCAGTTGTTTTTTGAATACTTGATCTATGTGATGGGGAAGAAGTCCAAAGGTTAGTAGTGCGGTACCATTGGAACATCGCAAGCAAAATAAGATGATTTGGTCGTGTGGCTTTGTCTTTGGTCGCGCATCGACTGAAAGATCTTCGGGTCTTTATATTCAACCTGATTCTTCAGGATGCTGAATTGGTTTTGAGCAGCACTAATACGGCACCGCTTCCACCTTCTTTCGGCGGCGCCTCGCAATATCCCAGCACGTTCGGGTGTTGAGTCAGCCAATGACGAGAAAGCTTGCATAATATCCCCTTGCCACCACGGCTATTCATCCCTTTCCCATGTATCACCAGCACACAGCGGTATTCGCGCTGCGCCGCCTCATGCAAAAACTGATGCAGGAGTTTTCTTGCTGCTGCAGTGTGAAGGCCGTGCAAATCAAGTCTGTCTTGAATAGGACCATTTTGGCGCCTCAGTTTGCGCAAAATCATACGCGACAAGCCATTGCCCAAAAATTCAGTTGGCGTATCCCTGGGTGTTAAATCCGGGCACCCGTCAGACAGTGTGTCTGGCATAGTTGGCGGCGTTGCGATAGGGCGCAGCCGGGGTTTGCACGGGGAGGGAATGGGAGTGATGCGATCTTGTTCCGCTAGGAGCTTTACTTCGCCGATTACCGCGCGAAACAACGCGGCATCGTCGGGTTCAATCTTCCCTGATTGGATTTTAGCGGATTTCTTCACAACAACACGATAAACCATCCAGCTAGCGAATTGCCTCCATGCTTTATATTGGCGGATTTGAAGGTAACCGATCTATGTGACCAACGCATTTGAAAATACCTCGCTCGCCGAATTTATGGCTTCATGGTTGCTATGATGTTCGATCAGGATTATTAGTCCTGAACTTTTTGCTACCCAGCAATGTGCCTTTGGACAGGCATCTTACACAAGTCGGTTCAAATAAATCTATAGCGAACGAATATGCTGGCCAGACTTACTGGCTCCCCGCAAGGTATAATTTTAACCTTGGATAAAATACCGCATTAAAACCCATTGATTGAATAGCATGGGATCTTATTCTCGAACCTTCATCAGAGTTGATGAACAGGCATTATTGTCAGTGGGTGTATAGTTGCGCGGTTTTGATTCAAGCGGCAGTGGATTATTGGCGCCGCCATGTAAGGCTGGATCATCAGTAATGTTGGCTAATTGAAGGTATTGGAGTCGCATGTTCGAAGAGTTCTATGGCTTGAAGGAAAATCCCTTCTCGATTCAACCCGACCCAGATTTTATATACTTCGGTCGTCGGCATGCCTATGCTTATGCCATGATGGAATTCGGAATAAGAAACAGGGCTGGATTTATGGTGATCAGTGGCGAAATTGGTTGCGGGAAGACCACTCTTGTTCGACATCTGCTTAACAATCTGCCACCCGACGTCACTGTTGGCATGGTGTACAACACACACCGGGAGATAGCCAATTTGCTGCAATGGATCATGCTGGCGTTTGGGTTGCCCTATGAAGGGCTGTCTCCTGTGGCCTTATATGATGCTTTCCAGCGCTTTTTAATTGAGCAATATGGATTAGGGAAGAGCGTGCTGCTGATTGTTGATGAGGCGCAAAATCTCAACCCCGATGCGCTGGAATCTTTGCGCATGCTCTCAAATATCAACGCCGACAAGCATCAGCTGCTTCAGGTCATGTTGGTAGGGCAGCCGCAACTGAAGGATATGCTCACACGGCCTGATCTTCAGCAGTTCGCCCAGCGCGTCGCAGTGGATTTTCATATCAGGCCTTTTGCCGCGACTGAAGTGCATGACTACATCCAGCACCGGCTGTTAATTGCGGGCCGGGCTGCGCCCCTGTTTACTCCCGAGGCCTGTGTCAAGATCGCAGAGGCCAGCCATGGTATTCCCAGGCGAATCAACATCCTTTGTAATACTGCGCTGGTTTATGGGTTTTCTGCTGGAGTCGAGCGTGTTGATTTGGGTTTGGTTGAGGAAGTACTTAGCGACAAGGGCGAGTTTGGGGCGCTTTCCGACGATTGAAATTTTTGCGGGGGAGTTGCTTTCGCAGTTGGCATAGGATAAGGATCGATGGGATTCTTCATTGATCGCGCATTAACTATAAATTCTGCAATGTTCCTATATTTTAATCGCGACTGTATAGCTTCATTCAACAACCACGGATGGCCGGAAACTAAAATAAATCGGATTAGTATGATGCCAGCTGAAATGATGTTAAGGTATCAAATTGATGCCAATTCGCTTGATTGCTATAATTGGCTGGTCGGCGACTGGGAAAAGCATCGAACCGTATCTTGCGCTTGTGCAGAGGTTTACTGTGAAAAAGGATGCATAGTCAACCGTATTATTGGATGATGGCTGATGATGATTTATTTGTATAATGGTGCATCAGTTTTGGGAAATTTCCCCCTGAAGTAATAGTGAATTATTTGGTATCAGATGCGTATCTTGAATCTAATTAATGTGAAGTGTGATGAATAATTTGATTCTTGCCAGTTTGAGTGGCGATAGGCTGGTTTCCTGGCAGCTTGGATTGGATAATTTTGTCGTCAAAACTTTTTTGATCGACGGATTGGACACGCTTGTGGATGATGTTGTTAGGATCAAGCCGCAGGTTGTCCTGCTTGACTTCGACTTGCTGGGGTTGAATGGTTCGAATGGCGCTGCTGGCTTGAGAAAGTTAAGCGCAGAAGTCAAAACTATTATCATCACGAGTAGTGAGATATCGGAGGATATCGAATGGGAGCTATTCAAGACGGGCGTGCGCGGTTGTTGTCAAAATGATATCAAGCCGCAATTGCTAAGTCAGGTTGTCATGGCCGTGCAACGCGGCGAATTGTGGATACGGCGATCACTTACTCGTCGACTTGTAGATGAGTTGGGCAAGTCAACTTCGAAGAATAAAACCTACCGTACTGCTCTCAGCTTACTTAACAAGCTGACGCAGCGTGAATACGACATTGCCGTTCGAGTGGGGAATGGGGAGAGTAATAAGCAGATCGCTCAAGCGTGTGCCATAACAGAGCGTACGGTCAAAGCTCACTTGACGGAAATATTTCTCAAGCTGGGTGTCGTTGATCGCCTCAATCTGGCACTGGTACTGTCAGCAAACAACAGAAATGTCCCACCAAACCCAGGCAACACATTGAGTGGCCACGCTCAAGCCAAGCCGTTAGGAGGGTCTCGCGTTGATGACAACAATAATTAAGCGGTTGGAAGATGCTGCAATCTGCCAGATCCAGTCAGACAGAATATGCATCTGCATGAGTACCTTACGGGTAGCTTATTTGGGTGCTCTTGTACCTTAGTACAATGGCGGGAACAGCAAAATTGAATACAATATGCAATAACTGTATTTTTGGCCAGCTTGTTAATTGGCTGGACTATAGAAACGATATTTTTGACATGGGACGCAGATGAACTTAAACCGACAATCGGTTACTGTAGCTGTTGCAGATGCTGATCATGAGCGACGTGCGGGGTATGAGCGACTTTTGCAGGGTGAAGCCGGCATCACGTTGCTTACAAATGGCGCCGTGAGTGAAAAGGCTGGCAGTGGACGTGACTTTGTGGATCGTCGGCTTAATCCACGCACGAATCTCACGCTCATTGAAAATGAAGTCGCCAGAATCAAGCGGCTCAAGCCGCTTGTCTTGCTAATTAATCTGAATCTGTGCACCGATGAAGATTCTGTGCTTTTGTTGTCCCTCCGCCATGAATGTCCTGAAGCGCAATTGGTTTTTTTGGCCGACGACTCCATTAAGGAAGATAAGATCCTTAAAGTCTTGGAGATAGGTGCGCGTGGATATCTGAAATATGAGACCGTTCGGCTCCATCTTTCGAGGGCCATACAGGTCGTTAGCCAGGGTGAAGCATGGGTGCCACGCAAAATGCTGGGTAACATCATGGAACGTGTGTTGAATTAGCTGTAGTTATCGCCAATCGATCACCCCTAATGATTGGCAACTAATTGAAATATATAAGATGTTCTAACATGTTGGCTCTGCACTTTAATGTGCGGTTGAATATGAAAATTTAGCAGGAAAACGAACGTGCTCTAAAGTGGGGGCTTTGTTTGTGGAGCACCATCAATGGGTTGGGTCGGATGATCTAACCCATTTTTCATTTTTATGGTGACTAGGGGAGTGGTTTTTGTTTGCCATACATAAAGAATCGATGCAGGTCTGAAAATCGCTGCAAATATTGGGCTTGACTGCATAAGCAATCAAACATATTCACAGCTGCTCAAGAATCCAGTAAAGTGCGAATCCGTTCCTATCGATAAGAGCAATAATATGAGTGAAAAAGGACAGCAATTGCAAGACCCGTTTCTTAATGCGTTGCGTAAGGAACATGTACAAGTCGCGATTTATCTTGTGAATGGCATCAAGCTGCAAGGCCAGGTCGAGTCCTTCGATCAATATGTGGTGCTGCTGAAGAACACGGTGACCCAAATGGTTTACAAACATGCCATTTCGACTATCGTTCCGGCACGCGCAGTCAATATACCAAACGACGCTTCCTAGTAATGCTTCCACAACCGGCCGAAGCCGAGACCGCAGTCCTGGTCAGTATCGATTTTGGTGAAAGCGATTACAGCGAAAGTCTGGAGGAGTTGAAGCTACTGGCCGAAACGGCAGGAGTGAGAACGCTAGCTGTGGTAGAAGCCAAACGTCAGCGTCCCGATGCGGCGTTGTTCGCAGGTAGCGGAAAAGTTCAGTCGATCGCCGAACTCGTTGAGCGTTTGGAAGTGCCGCTGGTGATTTTCAATCACGATCTTTCTCCTGCGCAAATGCGCAATCTGACCACAAAGCTGAATACGCGCGTTATCGACCGTACCATGCTGATCCTGGATATCTTTGCGCAACGCGCCCAAAGCCATGAAGGAAAGGTTCAGGTCGAGATTGCGCAGCTCAAGTATCTGGCCACTCGCCTTGTGGGCATGAATCAGGACATGGGGCAGCAGAAGCATGCAGTTGGTGCGCGTGGCCCGGGTGAAACCAAGCTGGAACTGGACAGGCGCAAGCTGGACAAGCGTGTGCATTTGTTGAAAGACCGCCTGGATCAACTCAAGCGCCAGCGTGACGTTCGTCGTCGCGCTCGTAATCGGGCTGACGTGTTGTCGGTGTCCATCGTGGGTTATACCAACGCGGGGAAATCCACGCTGTTCAATAGGCTGACTCGCGCTAACGTGTATGTGGCCGACCAACTGTTTGCGACGCTGGATACCACTTCGCGTCGTATGTTCACCGAAGATGCAGGCGAGATCGTGGTGTCGGATACGGTGGGTTTTATCCGCCATCTGCCTCACTCGCTAGTGGCTGCATTTCGCAGCACGCTGGAAGAAACGATACAAGCTGATTTGTTGCTGCATGTGGTGGACAACAATAACGCCAATCACAACGACCAGATTGCAGAGGTGAATAAGGTTCTGTCTGAAATCGGCGCGGCAGATATTCCGCAGGTTCTGGTGTTCAATAAGATCGACTTGCAGGATGTGCCTCACGGTGTGGAGCGCGACGAATATGGTAGAATCGCCCGTGTTTTTCTGAGTGCCAAAAGTGGTGTGGGTCTGGATGGGTTGCGGGTGGCTTTGATTGAGGCCAAGACTGCGCGCCAGGCTGCTGAGGCAAGTGAAAATAAATTTAATCAAGAGAGTGGCGAATATGGGATTGAATGATCCGCAATGGGGTAACAAGAACAGCGGCGGCCCGCCTGATCTGGAAGAATTGTTGCGCAAGCTCAATGCAAAGGTCTCAGCATTGATGGGCGGCAAGGGTGGGGCTGGAAAAGGTGGATCGGGATCATCAGGCGGCGGTGCGCCATCCCAAGGCCTTGCCGGTGGTATCGGCCTGATTGCCGGAATCATTGCCTTGATCTGGGTTGGCAGCGGATTTTACATTGTGGATGCAAGCCAGCGCGGCGCGGTGTTGCGCTTTGGTAAATTGGTTGAAACGACCCAGCCTGGCCCTCGTTGGCATTTGCCATTCCCTATCGAAAGCGTTGAGATCGTCAATCTAAGCCAAGTTCGCACAGTGGAGGTGGGCTATCGCGATAATGTAAAGAACAAGATGCCGAAAGAATCACTGATGCTGACGGACGATGAAAATATCATCGATATCCAGTTTGCGGTGCAGTACTTTCTGAGCGATGTCGGTGAATATCTCTTCAACAATCGCATGCCGGATGAGAACGTACGTCAGGCGGCTGAAACCGCAATTCGTGAGGTGGTTGGGAAAAATAAGATGGATTTCGTTCTGTATGAGGGGCGCGAGCAAGTGGCAGCCTCCGCGACCAAGTTGATCCAGGAGATATTGAATCGTTATCAGTCAGGAATCCTGATCAGTAAACTGACCATGCAAAATGCACAGCCACCCGAACAGGTTCAGGCTGCCTTCGACGATGCGGTGAAAGCCGGCCAGGATCGTGAACGGCAAAAGAACGAGGGGCAGGCATATGCCAATGATGTTGTGCCTCGAGCACGCGGTACTGCGGCCCGCCTGATACAGGAATCGCAAGGTTATAAGCAAAGCGTGACTGCCAATGCCGAGGGTGATGCCAGCCGCTTCAAGCAAGTATTGGTGGAATATGAAAAAGCTCCTGCTGTAACGCGCGAGCGAATGTATTTGGACATGATGCAGCAGGTGATGGGCAATGTCAGTAAAGTAATGGTAGATCAGAAAAATGGCAGTAGCTTGTTGTATCTGCCACTGGATAAACTTCTGGAGAGCACTCGCGCCGCAGCCACAGGCATCACTTCGCTAGCCGCCCCCGCTGTCGCCCCTATAACTTCACAGTCAAGCGACAACAATGCAGCACAACGTGCGCGCGACTCATTGCTAGGGCGCGAAAGAGAGGCACGTCAATGAAAAAAAATATTACTAACATACTCATCGGCGCGGTCGCCACCCTGATCATTTTTACCATGAGCGTGTTTGTGGTGGATCAACGCCAGAATGCAATCGTGTTTCAGTTGGGTGAGGTGGTCAGTGTCATCACCAATCCGGGGCTGAATTTCAAGGTGCCGTTGATGCAGAATGTGCGCTACTTTGATTCGCGCATTCTGACGTTGGATGCCGGGGAGCCGGAACGCTTCATTACTGCAGAAAAGAAAAATGTACTGGTGGACGCTTTCATCAAGTGGCGCATCGTGGATGTGAAGCAGTATTACATCAGTGTGGGCGGTGATGAAGCACGCGCCAGAACGCGCCTTCTGCAAACGGTCAACTCCAGTATGCGTGAAGAATTCGGCAAACGCACGATCCACGAGGTTGTGTCTGGCGAACGCGAAAAAATCATGACTGTCTTGCGGGAGAAGACGGACATCGATGCGCGTAAGATTGGCGTGCAAGTGCTGGATGTGCGTTTGAAACGAGTGGACTTTCCACCTGAGATCAGCGACTCGGTTTATCGCCGCATGGATGCTGAGCGTAAGCGTGTGGCGAATGAGTTGCGGGCCTCCGGAGCGGCTGAAGGTGAAAAAATAAAGGCCGATGCCGACAAGCAGCGCGAGGTGATCCTGGCTGAAGCTTATCGCGATGCGCAAAAGACAAAGGGTGAAGGTGATGCCAAGGCTTCAGCGTTGTATGCGGCTGCATTTGGCCGTAATGCCGAATTCTATTCGTTCTATCGCAGCCTGGAAGCATACAAGCAGAGCTTCAAGGACAAGAACGATGTGATGGTGCTCGACCCGAGCTCGTCTTTTTTTAAATATCTGAAAAGCCCAAGTAAAGCTGGTAAATAGCGTGCTGGATTATTGGCTGCTCGGCCTGGCGATGATGCTGGTGATTGAAGGTTTAATGCCTTTTTTGTTGCCCGAATTGTGGCGTGAAACTTTTCGCAAGCTGGTGACACTGACGGATGGTCAGTTGCGCTTTGTCGGTATTTCTTCGATGCTGGGCGGGCTTCTGCTGCTGTATTGGATTAAGTGAACGGGAACTGGATGCAAAACTGGCTACTTCCAGAATATGTTGAAGATATGCTGCCCGATGAAGCGTGGCGTGTCGAGCAGATGCGCGCGCAGTTCCTCGATCTTCTGCGCAAGTCCGGCTATCAATTGGTCGTGCCGCCGCTGCTGGAATATGCCGAATCGTTGCTGATTGACGGCAGTAACGACATGGATCTGCGCAGTTTCAAGCTGGTCGATCAATTGAGCGGGCGCACGTTGGCATTGCGCGCCGACATCACGCCTCAAGTGGCGCGCATTGATGCACATTTGCTCAACCGTCAGGGCGTTACGCGCCTGTGCTATGCGGGCAGTGTGTTGCATACCCAACCAGTAGGACTGACACGTACCCGAGAATTGCTGCAGATCGGTGCCGAGTTGTATGGGCATGGCGGACTGGAAAGCGATCTGGAGATACAGCAACTGATGTTGCAATCGCTGTCCTTGCTGGGTATAAAGGACGTGCATCTTGATCTTGGCCACGTTGGCGCGTTTCGCGCGCTGGTTGACCATGCTGAATTGGACATGGGGCTCGAAGGTGAGCTATTCGCCGCACTGCAAGGCAAGGATAGCGCGGCTTTGCAAATATTGGCAAAGCCGCTGGACGCGACTTTGCGCGATGCTTTGCTTGCATTGCCGACTCTTTATGGCGACTGTTCCGATGTATTGAAACGGGCGCGAATGCAGTTGCCGAACTTTCCTGAGATTAGCGCAGCGCTGGATGACCTGCAAAACATTTCAACAAAGTTGCAGCCGTTGGTGTCCAGCGTCGGCATAGATCTCGCCGACTTGCGCGGCTACCACTATCATAGTGGCATCGTATTTGCTGCTTACCATGCCGGTAGCCACGATGCGATTGCGCTGGGTGGGCGCTATGATGATCTTGGCAAGAGCTTCGGCCGGGCGCGAGCTGCGACCGGATTCAGCATGGACTTGCGTCAGTTATATCGACTGTTACCCCCGCAAGTAGTCCGATTAGGCGTATGCGCCCCGCGTACCAGCGATGTGGCTTTGCACGACAAAATCGCACAACTGCGCGCAGGCGGCGAGATGGTGGTGGTAGATCTACTCGGTGATGCGAAATTGCGCAGAGAGTTGCAGTGTGATCGTGAGCTAGTTTTGAGCGACGGTGTTTGGCAGATTGTTGCGCTTTGATTTTATTATTTAGAGAGTTTTGTAATGTCTAAAAACGTAGTGGTGATCGGTACCCAGTGGGGTGATGAAGGCAAAGGCAAGATTGTCGATTGGTTGACCGATCATGCTCATGGTGTTGTGCGCTTTCAAGGCGGACACAATGCTGGACATACCTTGGTGATCGGTGGAAAGAAAACAGTGTTACACCTGATTCCTTCTGGCATCTTGCGCGACCATGTGAAGTGCTATATCGGAAACGGTGTGGTGCTGTCGCCATCAGCGTTGCTCAAGGAAATGGATGAGCTGCAACTAGCCGGCATCGATATCTATAACAGGTTGAAAGTTTCAGAGGCATGCCCTTTGATATTGCCCTATCACGAGGCGATCGATAAGGCGCGCGAGATTGCCAAGGGCGCAGCCAAGATCGGTACTACCGGCCGCGGCATCGGCCCGGCCTATGAAGACAAGGTTGCGCGCCGTGCGATCCGTTTGCAGGATATTTTTTTTCGTGAACGTTTAGCCGCCAAACTGGGTGAAGTGCTGGATTATCACAACTTTGTGCTGAAAAATTATTTTAATGCCGCAACGGTCGATTTCCAAAAGATTCTGGACGATACGCTGGGGCTGGCTGATCGCATCAAGCCTTTGGTGATGGATGTGCCGCGCGCTCTGTATGAAGCCAATCGGGACGGACAGAGCCTACTGTTTGAAGGCGCGCAGGGAGCGTTGCTGGACATCGATCATGGCACTTACCCGTTTGTCACCTCAAGCAACTGCATCGCCGGTGCGGCTTGTGCCGGGGCAGGGGTCGGGCCGCAGATGCTTAATTACGTGCTCGGCATCACCAAAGCTTATACCACGCGAGTCGGCTCCGGCCCGTTTCCCACCGAGCTGTATGACGCGGTGGACAAGCGCGACCCGATCGGCGAAGGGTTGGCCAAGCGTGGTCACGAATTCGGTTCGACCACCGGACGTGCGCGCCGTTGCGGCTGGTTCGATGCAGCCGCACTCAAGCGTTCTATCCAGATCAACGGCGTATCCGGCTTGTGCATTACAAAGCTGGACGTGATGGATGGCATGGAAACTGTGCGTCTTGGTGTAGGTTACCGCATCGATGGCGTGGAAAGTGATATTTTTCCGGTCGGTGCAGATGCATTGTCGAATTGTCAGGTCATGTATGAAGAAATGCCAGGCTGGAGTGAAAGCACATTGGGTATGCAACACTATGAAGAGTTGCCGAAAGCTGCACGTAACTATCTGGAGCGCATTGCCAAGGTGTGCGGCGTACCGGTAGATATGGTTTCGACAGGGCCGGATCGCGATGAAACTATCGTGTTACGCCATCCATTCAAATAGTTGGCCCATAAGTGGAAAACTTGTCTTGAGTAAACACATTTTGCGTTAACTTAAAATGGTACAGTAGAACATTGGTTTTTTTAAGGTGTTTTATTTTAAGGTGTCTTATATTGAAATGAAATTCTATATGCTGTGCGGATTGGTAACAAAACGTCAAATTTAAGTTCACGTAGTTTATACCGAAAAAATATTAACTAAGGAGGCAAGACATTATGAGTAACGAATCCCCTGGATTCTTCCGGCAACTACCTAGCGCACTACCTGGCTTGGCGTTGATTATCATAACAATGGTGGTGATTCGTAACTATATCGAGCCATGGATGGGCGATGCCGTGATCTTTGGCTCCAAGGGTTGGTTGATCAAGGTTACTCACCTAAACTACATATTGCTTGGCATCATTTGCGGCCTGCTCTACCGCAATGTCATATTCGGCGGTTCAATGCCTGCCGTCTTTATGGATGGCTTCAAGCTTTCTCGCTTGATGATCAAGACAGGTATTATCATGCTGGGTTCGCTCTACACCTTTTCGGCCATCGTTCAATTGGGTTCCATGGCGATCTTTCTGATTGGCGGCTTCGTGATGCTTACTATTATCATGGTGCTTTGGCTGGGTAAAGTATTCGGACTGGATCGCTCCATGACCGGCGTACTGGCCAATGCCCTGAGTGTTTGCGGTGTGACAGCCGCCGTTGCTACCTCACCTGGCGTAGAAGCCAAGGGTAGCCATGTTGCTTATGCCATCGCCACTATTTTGGGGTTCGGTATTTTGACCATGTTCATCAGTCCGTTCATCGGTCACGCACTCAACTTGACCGACCTGCAGTACGGTGCCTGGATCGGTACCGGCATTCTCAATTCCGGACAAGTATTGGCGGCAGCACTCGCGTTCAACCCTAATGTGGCACCCGGTACTGCGGTATCTGTTGCTGAAATCTGGAACATCATGCGCGTTATTTCCATTCCTTTCGCCGTATTTGCAGTCACAGTCTGGTATTGGGCCGGCAAGTCCGAGTCTGACAGTGCAGGCAAGAAAAAGAGTTTGGGCGTACTGTTGGTGGAGAAATTTCCGGTATTTGTCATCGGCTTCATGGTCATGGTATTCCTCACCAGCTTGGGTGCTTTTGGCGAGGTGGGCCTCAAAGGCGGGCCACCCGCTTCCGAAACCATCAAGGAACTTCGTCTCGTAATGACATGGATCTTTGGTTTTGGTCTGGTTGGTTTGGGCGGCTTTATCGACTTCAAGGAACTGCGTCAGGCAGGCGGCACGCCGCTTAAGGTCGGTCTGCTTGTCGGCACCACTAAGTACGTGCTGGCACTGATCGTGGTGCTTCTGATTAAAGATTACCTGGTCGC
>Ga0315271_10000852_pt1 | contig 17738 bp, 15 predicted proteins | sample C3_top_MG_FD_204664 | JGI IMG/M metagenome (GOLD analysis project Ga0315271, IMG submission 204664) | Sediment microbial communities from Yellowstone Lake, YNP, Wyoming, USA - C3_top | ecosystem: Environmental > Aquatic > Freshwater > Lake > Sediment | place: USA: Wyoming | collected 2017-08-01
ATCCTCCAGCTCGGCTTTGGATTCCTCGTTTTGAAATGTTCGCCCGGCTCCCACTTCAAAACGAGGAATCCAAAGCCGAGCTGGAGGATGAGGCCCCACACCACCACCCGGGTCGGAAATCGCTTTCGATCCTCCGAGATGACCCAGGCGATCCCGATCAGGACGAACAGGCCGAGGAACGAAATGAAGTTCTGCGTCACGAAGACTCCTTAGGGGACGGGCCGACGTTTCTCTCCCAGCATACCCCGGGGCCATTCCCCCGCCCGGGACGGGAACAACGCGCATATGATGGCCAACCCCATGGAAGCATCACCGACACCCGCCCCCCCCGAAGGGGACTTTCGTCCGTCGCGTCAGGCTGACGAGGCCGTCGCGGCCATACGCGCGCGGGTCAAGGGGCCTTTCGCCCCGCGCGTGGGCGTGGTTCTCGGCTCCGGCCTCGCCGCTTTCGGCAACGCCGTGGAGAACGCGACGCGCATCCCCTACGGCGACCTTCCCCACTTCCTCCGTCCCACCGCGGAAGGCCACAAGGGCGAACTGATCCTGGGCGAGGTTTCCGGAGTTCCGGTCGCGGTCATGTCCGGCCGGGTGCACTTCTACGAAGGCTACTCCGAGCACCGGGTGGTCTTTCCGGTGCGCGTGCTCGGAAGGCTCGGCGTCTCGACCGTGATTCTCACCAACGCGGCGGGCGCCGTGAACCGGAGTTACCGGCCGGGCCACTTCATGGCCCTCTCCGACCATCTCAACCTGACCGGCAGGAGCCCCCTGATGGGACCGAACGACCCGGACCTCGGTCCGCGCTTTCCCGACATGTCCCAGCCCTACGACCACGCGCTGCGCGCGAAAGTCATCGAGAGTTTCCTCAAGGTGGGTGCCACCATCCACGAGGGCGTGTACGTGGGCCTGCTCGGCCCGAGCTACGAGACGCCCGCGGAGATCGCGATGTTCCGGATGCTCGGTGCTTCCGCGGTGGGCATGTCGACCGTGCTCGAGACCATCGCGGCCCGGCACATGGGTCTCAAGGTGATCGGTATCTCCTGCATCACCAACGCCGCCTCCGACCACGGCGAAACCCTTTCCCACGAGTCGGTGCTCGAAGAGAGCAAGAAGGCGGAAGGCAAATTCGTCGCAGCCCTGCAGGCGACGCTGGAAACCATGCGATGAAGACCACGAAGAACGAAGCCCCCCCTCTCTCCGGCCTGTCCGACTACGCGCGCGACGCGCGCAAGGGTGCCTTGGCCCCGTTCTCGAACTTCAAGGTGGGAGCGGCCCTCCTCACCGTGGACGGCGAGATCATCACCGGCTGCAACGTCGAGAGCGCCACCTACGGCCTCACCCTGTGCGCCGAGCGGATCGCGGTATTCAAGGCGGTCTCCGAAGGTTTCAAGAAGTTCGCGGCGATCGCGGTGGTCGCGGACTCCCATGTCGTCACCCCGCCCTGCGGCGCGTGCCGCCAGGTGCTGTGGGAACTGTGCGGCGACATCTGGGTCCACACCGCCGACCTCAAGGGGCACAAGAAGACCGTGCGCCTTTCGAAGCTCCTGCCCGAGCCCTTCGACAAGCGCTTCCTCTAACCGCCGAAGGGATCTCGGGAGACTTAGACTCACGCGACCGTGACTTCCCCCTCCCCCATCACCTCGGGCGCTCAGTACATCGAGAGCCTGCGGGGCCGGGACCTTCGCGTGTTCTTCATGGGCGAGCGGGTCAAGGAGCCGGTCGATCACCCGGTGATCCGGCCCTCGATCAACGCGGTCGCACGCACCTACGATCTCGCCAACGAGGACCCCGAACTCGCCACCGCGCACTCGTCGCTGATCGGCCGTCGCGTCAATCGATTCCTGCATGTCACCGAGAGCGTGGATGACGTGGTCATGCAGAACCGGATGCAGCGCCGCCTGGGGCAGCTCACCGGGACCTGCTTTCAGCGCTGCGTGGGCATGGACGCGTTCAACGCGCTCTTCTCCGTCACCTTCGATCTCGACGCGCGGCACGGCACGCCCTATCACCAGCGCCTCAAGGCCTTCCTTGCCTTGTGCCAGGAGCAGAACGCGGTGGTGGGCGGGGCCATGACCGACCCCAAGGGCGATCGGAGCAAGGGGCCAGGCGCCCAGGACGATCCCGGCCTCTTCACTCGCGTGGTCGAGCGCCGCCGCGACGGCGTGGTCATCCGCGGCGCCAAGGCGCATCAGACCGGCTGCGTGAATTCGCACTGGATCGTGGTCATGCCGACCATGCGCCTGCGGGAGGCGGATCGCGAATACGCGATCGTGGCCGCCATTCCCGTCACCGACCCCGGCCTCACCTTCATCTATGGCCGGCAGTCCTGCGACACCCGCGCGATGGAGGGCGGCGATGTCGATCAGGGCAACGCGACCTACTCCGGCCAGGAGGCGCTCATCGTCATCGACGACGTGTTCGTGCCCTGGGAACACGTGTTCATGGACGGCGAGGTGGAATTCGCGGCGCCGCTGGTGGACGCGTTCACCACGTATCACCGCCGCAGCTACGTGTGCAAGACCGGGGTCGGCGACGTGCTCATCGGCGCCGCGGCCTCGATCGCGGAGATGAACGGGGTCAGCAGGGCCTCGCACGTGCGCGACAAGCTCGTCGAGATGGCGCATCTCAACGAGACGATCTACGGCGCGGGCATCGCGGCCTCCCACGAGTCGAAGAAGACGCGCGCGGGCAACTTCATCAACGACGACGTGCTCGCGAACGTGTGCAAGCACAACGTCACGCGCTTTCCCTTCGAACTGGCGCGCCTCGCCCAGGACCTGGCCGGGGGCCTGGTGGCGACGCTCCCCTCCGCGAAGGACTTCGCGAGCGAGGTCACCGGGCCGGTGCTGAAGCGTCTGCTGCGGGGCCGGTCGCCCGGCGACGCCCTTGCCCGCGCGCGGATGCTGCGGCTGATCGAGAATATGACCATGGGCCGGAACGCGGTCGGGTATCTGACCGAGTCGCTCCACGGCGCGGGGAGTCCGCAGGCCCAGCGGATTCAGATCGAACGGGCGATGAGGCTCGAGGAAAAGAAGGGCTTTGCGAAGACCCTGGCGGGGGTGAACGAATGAGCATGCGGCACACGACCAAGGCGGGGCCTCCCGTCGCGAAGAAGCTTCCCCACTCGCACTGGTCGCGCCTTCTCACCGAGTCCAGGAATCCGAAGTCTCTCAATCTCGATCGCATGGCCACCGAGAAGGTAGTGACCCTCCTGCTCGACGAGGATCGCCTCGCCATCATCGAAGCGAAAAAGAAGGCGCGCGACGTGGCCTCGGCGGCGCGTCTGGTCGCGAACGCGTTCTCTCTCGGCGGCCGCACCCTCTTCGTGGGCGCGGGCACCAGCGGACGTCTGGGCGTGCTCGAAGCGGCGGAGTGTCCGCCCACCTTCGGAACCACGCCCGCGATGATCGCCGGGATCATGGCGGGCGGCGAAGACGCGGTCTTCCGGGCGAAGGAAGGCTCGGAGGACCGCGACGACGACGGGGAGCGGGCGGTGGCCGCGGTCACGTCCAAGGACGTGGTCATCGGCATCTCCGCCAGCTCGGTGACACCCTTCGTGCGGGCCGCGCTCAAGAAGGCGCGGGCGCGCCGCGCGAAGACCGTCCTCGTGACCTGCGCGCCGCAGGCCAGGCTCTCCTCGCTCGCCGACGTGATCATCGCCATCCGCACGGGGCCGGAAGTGCTCACCGGCTCGACGCGGCTCAAGGCCGGATCGGCGACCAAGGCGGTGTTGAACGCCATCACCACCGCGGCCATGATCCGGGTAGGCAAGGCCTACACGAACTTCATGGTCGACCTGAAGCAGACCTCGAGGAAGCTCGAGGACCGCGCCCGCCGGATCGTGGCGATTTCGGCATCCGTGGATCTGGAGGAAGCGGATCGACTGGTGCGGGGAGCGGACAACGAAGTGAAGACCGCGATCGTGATGGGATTGCTGAAGATCGATGCGCCGGGCGCAAGACTGAAGCTCAAGGCCGCGGGCGGCCACGTCCGCAAGGCCATCAACGGCGCGAGGAAACGACGGCTATAGCGACGCGTCTCTACGCGGGCTGGTAGTTGGAGGACGGGGTTGCTTCGGCCCAGGTTCGCGCTGTCCGTCCTGTACCCCCCTCACGTCATTGCGAGGCCCCAGTCCGTTCGTAACGGGCCGAAGCAATCTCTCGAGGGATTGCTTCGGGCCATCTCGGACGGACACCGGGCCCTCGCAATGACGGGCCGCTGTCGCGGCCCGTCACCTGCTCTTCCCGAAGTGATACGTCACGGAGAGCCAGGGAACGGGGAAACCATCCTGGATCACCTCGCCGATGAGGATCATCCCCACGTCCGCGGTCAGGCGATCGCCGAGGAAACGCACACCCACCGCAAACGGCTGCTCTGAAAGCTTGAAGTCCTCGCTCAGGACCAGCCAGTTCTCGGAAACAAGCGCCATCCTTCGCGACAGTCGCGCCGTGCCTCCAATCATCACCACCGGGGTATACGACGCCTGGTTCCGGAAATCGCCCCGCCACTCTCCGCCCGAATACGTTGTGTAGTACTCCTCGCTGACCGTCCGAGCCACGCCCGCCCCGACGGTCAGGCTCTTATCGGGCTTGCCGAGGGTGGCGGTGACGAAGCCCAGGCCCAGCGTGTCCGTTTCGCCGTCCCCGCCCCGGGCAACCAGGACCCCGCCCGAGACCGCGAGACGCTCGGAGAACTGCTTGCCCACGCGGGCGTTCCCGTAATAGAGCTGGTCGCTCAGGCCCAGTCCCGGCACCATGGACAGACCGCCCCCGACGCTGATGTTGTCGGTCAGGCCGTACGCGACCCCCGGGAAAACGACATAGTGGTCGGAGAAATAGCCCTCCCCCTTCCGCAAGGGTCTTCCCGTGGCGGAGAAGAGGAGGCGGGTGTAGTTCGAGTCCGAGGGGCGAGTCCCGTTCTCGCCCGCCCTTTCGACGCGGTCCAGCGACTCGCGCGCAATCTCCATGGCCATGCCGCCCGCGGTGACGATCTTCACGCTCCTTTCATCCTCCGCGACGATGCGGGCGCGAAGCGCGCTGCCGTCTTTCAACCGGATGGTGACGATCTCGGCGCCGGAGGCTTCGGTGGCCTGCGACGGCGGCGGAAGGGACGGAGCGGCGTCCTGCGCGGCGGCGGTAAGGGGCAGGGCGACGAGAACAACGAGAGCCAGGGAATTGAAGTGCTTCATGTGCCCTCCTTCGGGAACACATGAAGTGTCCGGCGGCGCGGATCAGGGCGTCCCTAACAAACTCCTGAATTGATCCAAAAAAGATCCAAAGAGAGGGTCAGTCGATGAGATCGACGGAACCCTGTCGCTCGCGGTTCACGCTCAGGCGCAGCACGTCGGGCCGTGAGTAGTGACCGGACGGATCGAAGTTCTGGCGTTCCCGCCGCACGAACGCGTGGTCGATGGCCGCCACCCGGACGCACTCTTCGCCGACCACCGGAGGAATCACCCACGAACCGTCGGGGGCGGCGAGACACGAGCCTCCGTCGGCGAGGAAGTCGCCGCCGCGATGGCCGGCGAGAATCGCGGCTCGATGCGGCGTCGCCTCGGGAAAGTCCGAGAGGCGCATGAGGCCAGACACCGAGAGCACGTAGGAGCGCGACTCCTTGGCGATGAAGCGCGTGAGATCGTCGGTGTTGCGCAGGGAGCCCGGCCAGATCGCCACGTGAAGGTCCTCGCCCTGCCCGTAGAGCGCGGCCCGGGCGAGCGGCATCCAGTTCTCCCAGCAGTTGAGCGCGCCCAGCGTGAACTCGCCGATGCGATGGGTGCGCAGCCCGTGGCCGTCGCCGATCGACCAGGCCAGGCGTTCCTCGTAGGTGGGCATGAGCTTGCGATGGGCGGAGAGAACGTCGCCCTTGGCGCCCACGACCACGCAGCAGGCGTAGGCACTTTCGCCTCGATCGAGCGGCTTCTCGAGAATACCGAGAACCGCGTTGATCCGGCGCTCGGCGCACGCCTCCTGGACCGGCCTCAGGTGATCGTCCTCGATGCACACGGCCTGCCGCAGATACTCCGCGTGCATCTCCTTCTGCACCGGGTCGTTGAAACGAGCGCCGTCGGTGAGCTCCAGCCAGAACGGATACCCCGGGACCAGACACTCGCCGAAGCCGACCACGGAGGCGCCCTGATCGGCAGCCCGGTGAATGGCCGCGACCACCTTCGCGAGCGTGGCCGCGCGATTGAGCCAGACCGGCGCCACCTGCGCGAAACCGATAACCAGAGGGGATGAAGCAGTGGGCATGGGTCCTCCTCCCGCCTCAGCGGAACGTGGCGATCTCGTCGAGCGGTTTCTTCGCGATGTCGGGGACGTGCACATCGTCCGCCGGGTAGCCCGCCACGAGCAGAAGATACGCCCGTTCGTTCGCGGGCCGGTCGAGCACGGTCGAAAGAAATCCCATCGGTGACGGCGTGTGCGTGAGGGTTGCAAGCCCCGCGTGGTGAAGCGCGGCGATCAGGAAGCCGAGACTGATGCCCACCGACTCGGTCACGTAGTAGTTCTTGACCTTGCGGCCGTCTTCGAGAAGGGCGTAGTTCTGAGCGAACACCGCGATCAGGCAAGGCGCCACTTCCAGGTAACTCTTGCTTTTGTCGGTGCCCAGAGGAGCCAGCGCGTCGAGCCATTCCTGGGGGGCCTTGCCCGAATAGAACTCGCGCTCTTCGACTTCGGCGGCCTCGCGGATCTTCTTCTTCGTTTCAGGATCGGTCACCACCACGAAGTGCCAGGGCTGGAGGTTGGCGCCCGAGGGCGCGGTCCCAGCGGCGCGGAGACAGTCCTCGATCACCTCGCGAGGGACGGGACGAGGCGAGAACTCGCGCACGGTGCGGCGGCGACGGATCTCATCGTAGAACTCCCGAGCTCGCGCCTTCATCTCCTCGGGCGACCGCTCGATGAAGGTGGTGAGCGGAACGAATCGAGGATCCGGGCTCACGCGCACTCGTTCCCGATGAGGCTGGGCGGCGACGACGCCAGGCCCGCGAGGCCGCCGATGCTGGTCTCCCGGTACGCCTCGTGAAGGTCGGCCCCGGTCTTCTTCATCGCCTCGATCACTTCGTCGAACGAGATGTGGTGAGCGCCGTCCGAGAGCATGGAGAACTCGGCGGAATGGACGGCTCGATCGGCGGCCACCGCGTTGCGCTCGATGCAGGGAATCTGAACGAGCCCGGCCACCGGATCGCAGGTGAGGCCGAGGTGGTGCTCCATCCCGACCTCGGCCGCATACTCGATCTGGTCGTTGGTGCCGCCCATGAGTTGGGCGGCCGCACCCGCAGCCATCGCGCAAGCCGCGCCTACTTCACCCTGGCATCCGACCGCCGCGCCGGAAATGCTCGCGTTCGTCTTGATGAGATTGCCGATGAGGCCGGCGGTGGCGAGGGCGCGCAGGATCGCGTTCTCGTTGGCGGGCAGGGTCTCGCGCAGGTAACGCATGACCGCGGGCACGACGCCCGACCCGCCGCAGGTGGGCGCGGTGACCACGACACCTCCCGCCGCGTTCTCCTCGCTGACCGCGAGGCCGTAGGCGGAGAGCGTGCCGGTGCGCGCGAGCAGCCCGCCTCGCGAGATCGCGCGCGCGTGGTAGCTCTTCGCCTTGCGCGGCAGCTTGATGATCCCGGGGAGGATGCCCTTCCCAAGGAGACCGCGGTCGATCGCCGCCTGCATGGCCGCGTTGATCTCGCCGAGGAACTCCCAGATGTCGGCGCCCTCGCACTCTTCGACGTATTGCCAGATCTCGAGACGGTGCTCGCGACAGTAGCGGAGGATGTCGGTTAGCTTCGAAAGCTCGTAGACGCCGCGCGGTGTCCAGTCTTCGAGATCGTGGTCGCGGATCGCGCCGCCTCCCACCGAGTACACCTTCCACGAGACCAGCGGGACGCCGGCCGCGTCGAGCGCCTCGAAGAGCATCCCGTTGGGATGGCGCGGCAGGCGCTCCTGCATATTGAATAGGATCTGGTGGGGCCGGGCTCCGAACGCGTCTTCGAGCACGATGTCGGTGAGGTGCCCCTTCCCGGTCGCAGCGAGGGACCCGTAGAGAGTGACGCGGTACGAAGCCGCCCCGTCGTGGCGGGACAGGAAACGGTCGGCCGCCCGGCGCGGACCCATCGAGTGCGACGAGGACGGACCGTTGCCGATCCGGAACAGTTCGCGAATGGATTCCACGGTCTGAGCTTAAGGGGCCAGGCTGGAACAGGATCCGGCGGGGGTCACGCCGATGCGAGCAGCGACCGCACAAGGGCCGCGTAGACATCCACCGCCTCGAGCAGGTCCTGCTTGAGGATGAACTCGTGGGAGGTGTGCGCATCGTGGATGGACCCGGGACCGAAGAGCATGGCCTGGCCCCAGGCGTCGAGATAGGGGATGTCCGTGCCGAAGCGAACCACGATCTCGCCGCGACCGAACCCCGGCACCACCTTCAGATGAATGGGCTCGCTGGTGGAGTTCACTTCGATGGAAGCGCGATCGCCCGCGATCTTCTTGACGGCAGCGTGAATGCCGGCCCAGGGGGTCACGGTGCGGAACATGACCTCGGCGGCGGCGTGCGGCGGGATGATGTTGGGTTTGATCCCGGCCTTCAGGGTGCCGATGTTCATGGTGGTCGGGCCGAGGACGGGATCGTCGGGCCACGGGAAGGAGCGCAGTTCGGCCAGGACATCGAGGAGTTTCAACACCGCCGACTCGCCCAGTTCCGGATACGCGGCGTGCGCGGCGCGGCCGGTGGAGTTGAGCGTGATCCGGAGGACGCCCTTCCCCGCCACCGCCTGCTTGAAGTCGGTGGGCTCGGCGTTGATGATGAAGCGGTTCCGCCCGGGCGTGTGATTCGCGACCCTGGCGCCATCGCCGCCCTCCTCCTCGCCGACCATGAAGAGAAGGCCGAAATGGTTGAGCCCTTCGGAGCGAAGCTTCAAAGCCGCGAAGATCTGCGCGGCGATCAGGCCCTTGGCATCGCAGGCGCCCCGGCCCTCGATTCGATCGCCGAGGTCCTTCGCGGGAAGATGGGGCGGCACGCAATCCATATGCGTGGAGAGCGTCACCAGGGGATCGCCCGCGCGGGCGATCACGTTGAACCGGCCGGCGGACACCGGCTGCCGCTGGACCGCGAAGCCCGCGCCTTCAAGCGTTGCGGCTATGGCCTCGCACACCGGTCCCTCCTCCCAGGTGGTCGAGGGGATGTCGATGAGAGCCTTCAGGAGGGAGGTCGGATCGGTGAGGGGCAGAGTCACGGTGCCCGGAAGCCTACCGTCCCTGCGCCAATCACCGTCAGTCCTTCGAAGGAACCGTCTATAAGATCCGCCTGCCTTGACTATCCGCGGTCTCCCGTCCGGCCCCGCTCGCGCCCTGCCGTTCGCTGAGGGGTGCGCGTCGATCGAGGACGCGCTCTCGGGCGACGTGCGGCGCCGGATCGTCGACGAGGTCTCGAAGGCGAAGACGTTCGACCGCGCGGTGCGGCATCTGCGCGACGGGATGCGCGCGCACTGCTTCGAATCGGGCGGCGCGCCGCTTTTCTCAGGCCGGTGGGTGAAGGCCTTCGACCAGGTCACGCGCCGGGGCGGATTTCACGCGCTGCACGACTGGGACGGGAAGGCCGACCGGTTCAACGACGACATCATCGCCGTCGAGGTCGCGAACTTCGCGGAGCGGATGATCCGGCCGGCGGACAACGCCCGGGCGCGCGTGGCCATCGCCATCCTCCTCGACTACTACTTCGTTCACCTCCTCGGCCTGATGGCCCTGCGTGTGTGGGACGAGGGCGACCCGAACGCCAATCTCGACGCGGTCACGCGCCTCCTCGGCCACCTTCAGGGGCCTCAGGGAAGCGGCCAGAGGTTCGCGCGCGATGCCTGCGGGCTGATCATCATCGCCACCTCCCACTTCGAACCGGACATCACGGCCTACGACCGCCTCCTCGCGAGGGTGCGGCTTCTCAACCCGGAACATCGCCTGAATCTGGCCATCGCCCATGCGGCTATCCTGGGATGCCACCTGCGGTTCGGCCTCGAAGTCACCTGCGCGGGGAGCGTGCGCGCGCTTCGGGACGACAACGTTCCCGACTACCCGTGGCTCTGCGAAGCGGTGGCGATGCTCCTCGAGGCCCACGCCGCCGCGACGGCCAGGGGCGATCGCGCGGAACGCGGTCGGCTCAGCGAGGCGATCCTGCTCGGGCTTCTGCCGGATCCGGAAGCCCTGCTCGGAGCCGATCCGCCGGAATCCCTCCGGACCGGCGACTCACAACGAACGAGGCTTCGCGATCTCTTCGCCGCGCACCGGGCCGAGCTGCTCGAGGACTTCGAAGAGCATCGCCCCGATCCGGCCGCCTATTCGCCCTTCTCATTCACGTTCAACTTCCCCCACAATCTGGTGAAGGGGATCGTGGTCGATGCGGCGTTCCGCGGCGCTCCGTGGCCGCTGGCTCTCGACGACCTGGTGACCGCGCTCCCCAGATCGCCGGGACTCGATCTCGGCCGGCGCTCGCTCGCCACCACGCTCATGGGCTACGCGCTCGCGAGCCCGGACACCATCCGGGGCCGCCCGCACCCCGCCATCGTCTGCGACCCCGCAACGGGCCTCCGCGCATTCGAAGCGATCGTTCGGCGGCTCGCGGCCATCGCCTGACGGTAGTGGTGGGCGGGGGTTGCTTCGTCCCCCAAGGGGAGGCTTCGCGCTCGGTTGGCGGACGGACTGGCCTCCTCGCAATGACGTGAGGGGGATACTGGACGGACAGCACGAGCCTGGTCGTGGGGTAACGCGCGGTGCGGGGCTCACCGGGCGGGGTTCACGGTGCGGGCGGGCGGTCGGGTGGCGCGTTACGAAGTTCGCAGTACGAGTCCCACTACCAACGCCGTGCTGTCCGTCGGTACCCCACTCACGTCATTGCGAGGCCCCGTTCCGTCCTGCGTTGGGCCGAAGCAACCCCATCCCCCAACTATCACTCCCGAATGGGCTCCAGGGTGAGGACATTCGCCTTCACCTCGTCCACCTTGTTGCGAGAGAAGGCCAGCATGTTGCCTTTCCCGCTCGCCCAGCTCTCGACCAGGTTCGAGTAGAAGGGCGACAGCGGCTGCGCGGAATTTCCGGGCGCGCTCAGGAAGGTCGATCGATCCCAGTCGGCCACGTCGGCCACGAAACTGAAGGACGCCCCCGCGATCTGCTTCGTGTTCGTGTCCGAAGCGTAGGACGTCGCCATGACCGTGTTGCCGTCGCCCCCGCGCGGCGCGGGCGTCACCGCGAAGACGTCGGCCCCGACGGCGGTTCCCTTCTGCCGGGACAGAGGATGAACGAAGTCCGCGGTGTGCACCCGGCCCCAGGCCCAGTTCTTCGAGTCCTCGCCCTGGGTCCTGGCGAGATGAGCGACCGCCTGTTCCAGGGCCTGGGTCAGGATCCGGTCACGCGCGGCGAGCCTTTCCTTCGGCGAGGCTCCATACGCCTTCGCGGGCCGGACCATCCATTCGAGCACGCGCTCCAGGTCGTATCCCCGGTAGTTGAAGCGTTCCTCCTCGGTCAGGAGCGGGGCATAGGCGAGGGGCGGGAGTTTCGACTGGAGCGCCTCGAACAGGGCGGCCGCGGCCGACTCCTTCTTCAGGGAGAAGTCCCAGCCGGCCAGGATCCGTTGAGCCCGCACCACGTCCGGTTTGTAGACCGCGAGTTCGAGAACCAGGGGCACGAGGGTTCGCGCGGGAATGGAAACCGTGTCCTGCTGCAGCGCCTGCAGGTCGGCGAGCGTGAACGGCTTCCTGGACTTCAGCACCTCCAGCACGCGGTTGTACCGGAACGGCTGTGAATACTCGAAGCCCAGGGGCAAGTCGTAACCGGGCACGATCTTCGGCACCACGTCGTTGTTCGAGGTGTTGAAGAAACCGGTCGGCGGGTTGAAGCTCGCTGGCAGCTTCTCGAAGGGGACGTAACCCTCCCATTCGTACGTGCCGTCCTTCCCGGGCACGGGCAGCAGGCCATCCCAGTTCCGACGCACCGGCGAGAGGGCGACCCCGAGATAGCCGATGTTCCCCTCCACGTCGGCGTACACGATGCTGTGCGAAGGCAGGAACCAGGCGCGCGCGATGTTGGTCCTGAATTCCTGCCAGTCCCGCGATTGCATCACGCCGAGCGAGCCGACGTACCCGGCGCCGCCGGTCTCGGCGCCCGCCCAGCGGAGCGCCATGGCGCGATGCTTCGCGGCGTTTTCGTAGAGCACCGGCCCGTGGTGCGTGCGCTTGAGCGTCACCTCCACCGGGTTCGCCTGACCCTTCACGAAGATCAGTTCGCGGGTCACGGTCATGTCGCGCCATTCGCCCTTCCACATGTACCGGTTCGGATCCGCGGGGTTCGTCTCCTCCACGTAGAGATCCTGCTGGTCGACGCCGAGAATGGTGAAGCCCCAGGCCACGCGATCGTTGTGGCCGACCGCGATTCCGGGAACACCGGGCTCGGTGGCGCCGATCGCGTTCCATCCGGGGGCGTTCAGGTGGACGAGGTAGCGAAGCGCCGGGTTCACGAGATCGCGATGTGGGTCGTTCGCAAGCAAGGGTTTGCCCGTGGCCGACTTCGCCCCGCCGATCACCCAGTTGTTGCTGGCGCTCGGCCGTTCGTCCGCGATTCCGCCGTAGCTCGCGTCCATGGAGACCTCGCCCGCGGCGGCGCCGGGCAGGGGAAACCGATAGTTGTTGGCGTCGCGCGTGATGTCCAGGATTCCAGGCTCGATGTCGTCGAGATTTAGTCCCTCGGGGACGGCGAAAGCGCGCTCGGGATCGGTGGGCTTGAGTTCCCGGGTCTTCTCGAGGCCGAAACGCTTGATGTCGAGCGCGCGGGTGACTTCGCTCGAGGCGTTTCTGGTCATGGCCCAGCCCGCCATGCGGGTGAGGATCGTCTTCGCGGTCCACACCGGCTGCGGGGAAAAGCCCATGCGCTCGAACTCCACCGGCACCTTCTTCTCGTCGATGGCCTTCTGGATCGCGGCGTTCACGCCTTTCGCGAAGGAGTCGAAGATCAGCTTTCCCTGCGGGTGGTACTTCTGATACTCGGCGTCCCAGTTGCCGCGGAACTGGAGCATGCGCGCGAAGGTGTCCCGCCGGACGTAGTCCTTGCCCAGGACCTCGGCGAGCCGTCCCTCCCCGTTGCGACGCCACATCTCGAGCTGCCACATCCGGTCCTGCGCCACCACGAAACCCTGCGCGAAGAAAAGGTCGCCGGTGTTCTTCGCGTAGATGTGGGGCACGCCGTACCGGTCGCGGATGACCTCGACGGGCTCGCTCGTGCCCGAGACCATGATCGTCCCGTCGATCTGGGCGAGGGCGGCCCTCGCGGCCGCCGCGGCGTCGGGCGCGACCGCGCTCTGGGCGATCGCGATGGCGGGAAGAAGGGAGGCGAGAAAGAGGGCCGGAAGAGTGGCGGGTCTCATCCTCGAAGTCTCTCAGAGTTGGGATTCCTCAGACCCGAGCGAGGGCCCGGCCGGCCAGTTCCAGAAGACGTTCCGCGCCGATCGGCTCGTCCTTCAAGAGCGGAACCACCGCGAAACGATGGGCATGGCGAGTGGCCACCGCCTCCACTTCCCGGAGTTCGTTATGGGCGCGCTGGCGCAACAGGGGCGAGCGGGTGGCCACCGCGGCGACACTCTCATTGATGACCCACGCCCACGGCTCGATCCCCGCGCGGCGCAGGTCGGCCTGGAGACTCGCGGCCTCCAGCACCGGGGTGGTCTCAGCCACGGTGACCAGAAGGACCTTGGTCTGTTTCGGATCCTGCAGCATCATCATGGGCGTCCTGATATGCAGGCCTTTGTTGCCGGTCTGGCGGATCACGTCCCGGTGATAGGCCCCGGTGGCATCGAGCAGGAGGAGGGTGTGACCGGTGGGGGCGGTGTCCATCACCACGAACTTCCGGCCGGCTTCACGCAGAACCCGGGAGAAGGCCTGGAAAACCGCGATCTCCTCCGTGCAGGGCGATCGCAGGTCCTCTTCGAGCAGGGCCCGACCAGGGGTGTCGAGCTTCGCGCCCCGGGTCTCAAGGACGCGCTGCCGGTACTGCTCGGTCTCCACGCGCGGATCGATGCGGCTCACCATCAGGTTGTCGACCTGACCCTGCAGCGTCTCCGTGAGGTGGGCAGCCGGGTCGGAAGTGGTGAGGTGCACGGGCAGACCGCGATGAGCGAGTTCCACCGCCACCGCCGCGGCGAGCGTGGTCTTGCCCACTCCGCCCTTGCCCATCAGCATCACGAGGCCGTGGCCATCCGCGGCGATCTCATCGACGAGGACGGAGAGGCTCGGCGCATCGAGCGGTACGGTGCGCTCCTCGCGGGTGACCGGGCGGGCCGGCTCGGCTTCGAACAAGCGACGGAGGGCGCTGAGGCCGACGAGATTGAACGGCTTGAGCGTGATCAGATCGCGGGGCAGGGATTCGAGCGACGGCGGAATCGCGGAGAGCGCTTCCTGCTCGCGACGGTAGATCGCCGCGGCCAGCGGATCGACCGCCGCTTCCGGCTGAGGGAGAACGCCGTTGATCACCAGGTGCTGCTGGTTGAGACCGATGCCGGCAAGCTCCTCATGGGTACGCGCCACCTCCCGCAGCGTGGCCAGCTGCGCGCGGGACACGAGAATCAGCCGCGTGAGCAGCGGATCGGCCAGGGCATCGACCGCAGCCTTGTACTGCGCGCGCTGTTTCTCGAGGCCGGCGAGCGGCCCGAGACACGAGGCGTCGCCCTTGCCTTCGTCCAGGAAGCCGGTCCAGGCGCCCAGCAGCTGCAGGAGCCTGATGGTGTGGCCGGTGGGCGCGGTGTCGAAAAGGATGTGGTCGTACTCGGAGGTGGCGGCCGACTCGGTGAGGAGCGCGGTGAACTCGTCGAAGGCGGCGATCTCGGTGGTGCAGGCACCCGAGAGCTGTTCTTCGATGCCCTTCACCACCGCGGCGGGCAGGACGTTCCGCACCGGCCCGACGATGCGGTCGCGATACGCCTGAGCGGAGGCCTGCGGATCGATCTCGAGGGCGGCGAGACCCTCGATGTCGGGAATGGCGGTGATGGTGTTGCCGATGGCGACGCCGAACACCTGGGCCACGTTCGATGCGGGATCGGTGCTGACCAGGAGCACGCGCCGCCCCAACTCGGCGAGCTCGATGGCGGCGGCGCAGGCGATCGACGTCTTGCCGACGCCGCCCTTCCCGGTGAAGAACAGGAAACGCGGGGGACGGTCGAGGAATTTCATGGGACGCCTCCAGGGCGTTAGCAGCACTTGCTGCCGGAGCAACAACTCTCGGCGGGCTTCGCTTCGATGGCCAGACCCTTGAGGCCCGCCCAGCGGGCGAGTTCGGCGCGACGCGGATAGCGGCCGGCCAGGGCCACCTCGCCATCGACCAGGATCAGCGGCAGACCTTCCTGGCCCGAGCGTTCGAGAAAACCCTTGACCGCGGGATTATCGGCAAAGGCCAGGGGCTGCTGGGCGAGGTTGAACCGCTCCACCGTGGCGCCCTGCTGCCGGGCCCAGTCGACATCGGCGGAGAAACTGACGAGCGACTGATCCACGTCGACGCCGCAGACGCCGGTGCTGCAGCAGAGCGCGGGGTCGAATACCTGAATGGATTTCATTGGACACCTTCCGGGGAAACAGGGAACGCTCCGGTCATCGGGCCCGTCGCTTTTCCGGTGGCGAGGACGGCACGACGCGAAAGGGCACGGGGCGTGCTTTCGGCCGGGCTCGGCCGGCCACGACCGGGGGCAGGACACCCGGCGGGACCTTCGAGGCCGCGCGAAGGTCGACACACTGCTCCGGATTTCCGGAGCAGCACTCCTCGGTCAGATAGGCCACCAGATCCAGCATCAGCGGAATGTTGGCGCGGTAGCGCAGGAAACGGCCCTCCTGCTCGACTCCCAGCAGGTGCGCCCGGGTCAGGGCCTTCAAGTGGAAGGAAAGATTGGTGGGAGGAACGCCCACGGTGGCCGCGATGTCGCCCGCGACCATGCCCTCGGTTCCCTTCTTCACCAGCAGCCGGAACACATCCAGCCGCACGCCCGATGAGAGGGATTCGAAAACCGAAGTGGCGGTGCGCTTTTCCACGCTCTGACTATACAACAATCGTTGAATAGTCGTATCGACCCCTACAAATTCCTCCGCGGCGGCACCAGCAGATCCCCGAAGAGAAGACCGGCCACCAGGGTGGTGAGCAGCACCACCAGGGACGAAGCGGTGTTGATCCCCTGCATCACCTGGCCATCGAAGACGAAGAAGAGGCTCCGAAAGCCCACGCTGCCGGGGACCAGCAGCAGGATCCCCGGCGTGCGCACCAGGGCGCTCGGCTTGTTCTTGAGCCGGGCGAAGAGGTTCGACGTCGCTCCCACCACCAGTCCGGCGAGGAAGACGCCGAAGAGCGGACCGAACGACTCGCTGCCCACCCGGGCCGCGGTGTAGCCGAGCACCGCCGCACCCATCACCAGCCAGCGATGCCGCTTGTGGGGGCGCAGAAGAAGCGAATAGGACAGAGCACCGCACAGCAAAGCCACGACCTCGATCCACACCGAGCTCTCCGAGAGACGGACGGCTCGCAGCGGCACATGGAGAGCCTTCGCGACCTCGCTGCCCGCCACCGCGCCGAAAGTGAGCTTGAGGAGGATGGTGAGGGCGCCCGCGAGACGTGCCACTCCCGAAACAAGATGCTGGCTCGACAGTTCGGAGACCGCGGTGGTGAGGGTGAGGCCGGGCAGGAACACCACGATCGCGGCCAGGGTCACCGACTGGAGGGACAAGGGCAGGATGTAGGCGCTGGCCAGGGTCGCGAGCAGAGTCGAGAGGAACGCGGCGAGGGCTTCGAGGCCGGGCCGCAGATGGGTGTGCCGTTTCGAGATGACGAGAAGGCCGCCGGTGAGCGCACCCACGAGCGCCGCGGCCGCGATATCGGTGGGCCGGGTCTTGAGCATCGCGGCGACACTCGCGGCCGCGAAGGCGAAGCCCGCGATGGTGGTCTTGACCTTCACCGGCTCGGGAGCGATGTGGCGCAGGCTCGCGTACCCGTCGCCGACGCTCATCTTCCCGTGGAAGACCTTCTCCGCGACTTCATCGGTGTCGACCAGGCGGCGGAGGTTCGTCTCCCCCGGCGCCAGGCGAAGCACCTCGGAGACGCGCTGCTCCGAGGCGGCCGGATGCTTCAGGTCGCGAAAGGAAAGCAGGATCCCGGTGGGGTTCGACCAGATCTGGGTGTCGAGACCGAGCTTTTCAGAAAGCGATTCCACCGACGCCTCGAGCCTGGTGGTGGTGGTGCCGAATTGATGGAGACGCTTGGCAAGCTCGCTCAGGAAACGAACGCGGATGTCCGACCAGAGTTCGGCCGGTTGCACGACCACGGGCGAGGCGTCATCGTCGCGATAGTCGAGCGCCGCCGCGGGAGTTTCGCCGGGCGGCGTCACCATGCGGTCCGATCAGTGCTCGAAGAGATTGCTGTAGCCCATGAGGTCGAGCTCGGACATGAGGGGAATGGCGCGGAAACACTCGGTCGCGAGATCGGTCCGGCCTTCCCGGGCCAGCATCATGGCCAGCTTGTCCATGATGACATGGAGGAGAGTGACGTCGGCGGTCGCGTACTTGAGCTGGGCCGGAGTGAGATCCGAGCGGGACCAGTCGGTGCTCTGAGACGTCTTGTCCATCTCGACATCCGCGAGCTCGAAGGCCACGTCCTTCAGGCCATGGCGATCGGTGTAGGTGCGAACGAGCTTGCTCGCGGTGCGGGTGCAGAAGATCGGAGCCATGGTGATCCCGAGGTGATGGC
>Ga0315271_10000853_pt1 | contig 17713 bp, 12 predicted proteins | sample C3_top_MG_FD_204664 | JGI IMG/M metagenome (GOLD analysis project Ga0315271, IMG submission 204664) | Sediment microbial communities from Yellowstone Lake, YNP, Wyoming, USA - C3_top | ecosystem: Environmental > Aquatic > Freshwater > Lake > Sediment | place: USA: Wyoming | collected 2017-08-01
AGCGAGTCGAGGGCGCGCACGCTCCGCACCGCCCAGGCGCGATCGCGCAGCGCCACGCTCACCACGTGCATGCGCCACGGCCCGGCCTGGCGCACGTAGTACGTGTGCACGATGCCCGGCGCCACCGTGTCGGTGACCGTGGAGTCGGACGCGGCCTGCTGCGCGGCGAGCGGTGCCGCGCAGGCGAGCAGGAGAACGATGGGCAGCTGGCGGCGCATGGGTGTCTCGGGCGAGGGAGTGTGAAATGTACTCCGACGCCCCGCGGCGCCGCACCCGCTAGGCGCGCACGACGTCGGTCGCGGCACGCTCGAGCAGCGCGTGCACCTCGTCGTCGCTGACCGGTGGGAAGGCCCGGTACCACGCGCCCACGGAGTGAAAGCGGGCGGGCATCTCGAGCACCACGACTTCGTCGGCCAGGTGCTCGACGGCGACCAGCCGGTCGAACGCGGCGACGGGCGCGGCCACGACGATGCGGGCTCCGAACTGCGCGCGCAGCGCCGAGACGGCGGCGCGCACCGTGGCGCCGGTGGCGATGCCGTCGTCCACGAGGATCACCGTGGATCCGTGCACATCCACGGGCGGACGCCGGCCGCGATACCGCAGGTCGCCGGCCCGCACCTGCCGTTCGGCGGCCGCGACCGCCTCGGCGACCCGGTCGCGACTGACGCCAAATGCGCGCACGACCTCCTCGTTCATTACACACACGTCGCCGGTGGCCACCGCGCCCATGGCGATCTCCGTGTGGCCGGGTACGCCCAGCTTGCGCGCCATGAAGACATCGAGCGGCACACCGAGCGCCGTGGCGACTTCAAAGGCCACGGGCACGCCCCCGCGCGGCAGGCCCAGCACGATCACTCCGGGGTGCGCCGCGTACCCCATCAACTGCTCGGCCAGCTGCCAGCCGGCATCGGCGCGATCTTCGAAGAGGTGCAGCATGGGGCTGGCTCCTCCCGCACGGAGCGGGTGTTCGCGCCGCATGCGCGGCGGGCCCTCAGTGCAGCCTACGAGCGCGCCCATGCTCCCGTAATAGGTGAAATCCTGCACGGCTGTACGTACCGCCCCTAGGCGTACGGATGACGAACGGAAGACGGCGAAACCCGCTCCGCGAGATCCGCCGTCTGCCGTGCGCCGTGCGCCGTGCGCCTTCTACTTCGCAAACAGCGCCGCATACGCCCCGTACCCCTCCGCCTCGAGCCGCGCCAGCGGCACGAAGCGCAGCGATGCAGAGTTGATGCAATAGCGCATGCCCGTGGGTCCCGGGCCGTCGGGAAACAGGTGACCGAGGTGCGAGTCCCCCTCCGCCGAGCGCACTTCCACGCGGCGCATGCCATAACTCCGGTCTTCGTGCTCGGCCACGTGCCCGGCGTCGATGGGCCGCGTGAACGACGGCCAGCCGGTGCCCGAATCGAACTTGTGGACCGACGCGAACAACGGTTCGCCCGATACGATGTCCACGTAGATGCCGGGCTCGTGATGATTCCAGAACTCGTTCCGGAACGCGGGCTCCGTGGCGCTGCACTGCGTCACCTCGTACTGCTCAGGCGTGAGCTTGGCGCGCAGTTCGGGATTGTCGGGCTTCTTGACGGTCATCGGCGCCACTCCGCTTCAAGAGTTGACCAGGTGTGTCCCTTGGTCCGTGCGGTGTACTCGGCGCTGGTCTGGTGCGCGATCCACGCGACGCTGAGGCGGCGCCACGTGGCGCGGGTGCCGATCTCGAGGTCGGTGACGAGCGGCCGGAGTGGCACGCGCTCGCTCGTCCGGAAGAACGTGCCGGAGAGCACCTCGGAACGCGCCACGCCATGCGCCGTCGCATCGCCCACGAGCGAAAAGAACGGGAGCAGGGCGAACGACGCGCCCATGCCGCCCTGCACCTCGGTGAGCAGCGTGCCGAGCGACGCGCCGGCGTGCGGCTCGAACGCCGCCCGGCCAAACGTCGCCGCTCGGCGCTGGTCGTACTTGACGCCGAACACCGGCTCCGTGGGAAGCTGCACGCTCCAGTCAATGGGCTTGTTCCAGCCCGGGGCGATGCCGTGAAAGAACTGCTGCATAGGCGCCGCCAGCGCCGGGCGCCCGGTGATGCCGAGCGTCACGCCCAGTTCAATGATGCGTGTGCCGCGCGCCACGCGCTCCGTTGCCGAGACCCAGAGCAGGCCCGCGTCGGGTCGCGCGCCGGCCTGCTCCAACGTCGCGCCGCGCTGGCGCGACGCGGTGTAGATGTCCTGCCCAAACGCATACGAGTGCTCCGTGCAGTCGGCGCGCGCGCGGAGGCAGTCACCAGCAGGCGACTTCCGTCGGAACCAGGGCAGCGGTCCATCCACGTCCACCGTCAGCCGCACGCCGCTGGTGTATTCCTCGTCGGGCCGGTTCCACGGCGCCTGCCAGAAGTTGAACGCGTCGTTGTCGGCGCGCACCGCCACGGCGCGCTGTGCACGCACCGTACACGGCGCGAGCAGCGCGACCAGCGCGAGCGCCCAGCGGCGGCGCATCACCGCCTGGGCTTCGGCTTCAGCAGCAGATCCTGGAAATCGAACGAGAAGTCCGTCTCGGGATCTGCGGCCCGCAGCTTCACCTGGTCAATGCTGCCGTCGGGATTCAGCTGGAACGTCACGTAGGCGTCGGCCCGCATCTCGCGGTCGTCCCAGCGGGCGATGAAGGTGTCGTGCTGCCAGTGCACCATCTCGCCCTGCAACTGCGGCGTGTGGCCGAGGGCCATGCGCAGCTTGCCGTTGGCGTAGGTGATGTTGACGTCGCCGTACCAGGCGTCTTCGTACGCGCCGGCATACTTCTCGAGCGCGAGCGACGGCTTGCTCAGCGAGTCGCGGGCGGCGGCCGTGGCGGCGCGCTGCTGCGAGCTGGCCGCGAGCTGCCGCGTGCGCAGCTTGTCGTAGCCGCCCACGAAGTCCCACGGCGGCGACGAGCCCAGGGCGTAGTCGAGGAGCGACCAGCCGGCAGCCAGGAACATGGGGGATTCGCTGTTGGTCAAGACGGCCACGCCCACGCGCGACTCCGGGATGAAGGCCACGAACGACAGGTACCCCGGCAGGCCGCCCGTGTGCCACATCAGCTTCCTGCCGCGGAAGTCGTTGGTCTGGAAGCCGAGGGCGTACAGGTTGAACTGCTTGGCCAGCGGCGCGACCTCCGGCGCCACCCCGCCAACGGCGATCGGCGTCACGCCGGTCCAGATCTCGCGCGCCGTGCGCGCCGTGACCAGGCGCGACCCGTCGGCCAGCTTGCCGCTGTCGAGCTGCACCAGGAGCCACTTGGCGATGTCGCGCGCGCCGGCGTTGATGCCGCCCGCCGGATTGGTGTTGTCACTCGTCATGGGCCCGATGACCTGCAGCGCGCCATTCAGCTCCGCGTGCGTGGTGGCCACGTCGGCGTTGCCCGCCGCGTCGCTGTGCCGCACGGTGCTGTTGGCCATGCCCACGCGCGCCAGGATGCGCGTCTGCACGAACTGCTCCCACGACATGCCGCTCACGCGCTCAATGACCTCGCCGGCCACCAGGTACAGCACGTTGTCGTACGCGTACGCCGTGCGAAACGACGTGGCCGGCGGGATGTAGCGCAGCCGGCGCATGATCTCCTTGCGGTCGTACGTCGAGGCGGGCCACCAAAGCAGGTCGCCCGCGCCGAGGCCGAGCCCCGACCGGTGCACCAGCAGGTCGCGAATGGTGATCTCGCGCGTGACGAACGGGTCGTACATCGCGAAGTCGGGGAGGTACCGGATGACCGGCGCGTCCCACTGCAGCTTGCCTTCCTCGACGAGCATGCCGATTGCCGTCGCCGTGAACGCCTTGGTGTTGGACGCGATGCCGAAGCGCGTGTCGGGGCCCACTTTTTCGGCCGACCCGAGTCTCTTGATGCCGTACCCCTTGGCGACGATCACCTTGCCGTCCTTGACGACGGCCACGGCGGCGCCCGGGTTGTTGAGCAGCTTCAGCGCGCGCTCGACGATGCTGTCGATGGCGGCGGGCGACTGCGCGCCGGCGAGCGCGGGCGCGAGCAGGAAGGCGAGTACGAGTCGGCGCATCAGGAGTCCCTGGAAGTATTTCACCCGCGAATGGAATCTCGTCACTGCAACCTGCGCACGCTCCGTGCTGCTTCAGCCCGCGGGCAACACCTCGAACCGGTAGCCGCGGTCGCGCAGGCCGGCGATGATCGCCGGCAGCGCCTCGGCGGTCTGCATGCGGTCACCGGCCGGGTCGTAGCCGTCGCCGTCGTGCAGCAGCACAATGCTGCTGGGACGCACGTGCACCAGCGTGCGCTGCGCGATGACGCGCGCGCCGGGGCGTGCCGAGTCCCAGACGCCGAGCGTCCAGCCCACCACACGCTCGCCCAGGCTCTGCGCAATGGACGAGACCCACGGATTGCGGAAGCCGTGCGGCGCGCGGAAGAACGCGGGCCGCACGCCCGTGGCCGCCTCGATGGACGCGAGGCCGCGTCCGAGGTCGTTTCGCACATAGGCCGGCGGACGCACGTGCAGCTTGCGATGGTACCAGCCGTGGTTCCCCACCTGGTGCCCTTCGGCCGCGACGCGCGCCGCCAAGTCGGGCCAGCGGTCCACGTGCTTGCCGAGCAGGAAGAACGTCGCCTTGACGCCGGCCTCGCCAAGCGCATCGAGCACGCGCGGCGTCGCCTCGGGATTGGGGCCGTCGTCGAAGGTGAGCGAGACGCACCGCCCATCGCCCGGCAGTCGCGAGAGCACCGGTCCGAACAGCGGGCTGTTGCGATGCCACGTGCCGTGCGCGAGGGCGCCGAGCACGGCCACGGCGCCGCCACCGAGCACAAGACTGTTCATCGCGACGGCGCCCCGCGCGGCACGCCCTTGCCCGCCAGCACCTCGCGATAAAGCGCCAGCACCTGATCGGTGACGATGGGCCACGCGTATCGTTGCACGGTCTCGAGCCCCGCGGCGGACAGGCGACGGCGCAGCGCCGCATCGCCGAGCACCGCCAGCAGCCCCTCGGCCAGCGCGTGCGAGTCGCCCAGCGTCGTCATCAGGCAGTCGTGGCCGTTGCGCACCACGTCGGTGAAGCCCTCGATGTTGGAGCAGACAATGGGCGCACCGCACGCCATGGCCTCGAGCAGCGTGATGCCGAACGAGGCCTTGGTGGTTGGGCAGGCATACACGGTGGCATTGGCGTAGTACGAGCCGCGCTCGTCCTTCACCGCGCCCTCAAAGCGAATGGCCGGGTTGCCCGCGGCCTGGCGCTGGTAGTAGCCGCGCAGCGGTCCGTCACCCACCACGATCAGGCGCGCGTCGGGCATGCGCTCGGCCACCAGCTCGAACGCCTTGATCAGCTCGGAGAGTCCGTTGCGTGGATCGAGCCGGCCGAGGAACAGGATGTACGGCCCGTGTCCGCGCATGGACTCCGGCGCCTCGATGCCCCGGCGGAACTGCTGCAGGTCCACGCCGTTGGGGATGAAGTGCCAGTTGATGTCGAAGTACCGGTCGTGGGCGGCCGCGGCCGTCGGCGACACGGCGATGGTCGCGGCGAGACGGTCCGCCACCGCCTGCACGCGCCGGCCGAGCAGCGTGTACAGCAGCGACCGGCCGAAGTTGGTGTGCACCGTGCCGATGACGGGCACCTCGGCGGCCTCCACGGCAAAGAGCGGCAGCGTGGGCGTGAGCGGCGAATGCACGTGCACGAGGTCGTAAGCCTGCGCGGCGAACAACTTGCGCAGCTGGGTGCGGCTGACGCCGAACGTCAGGCGCGCCTCGGACCCGTTGAAGTACACGCGCCGGCTGCGGCCGAGGCGAAAGAGCCCGGGCTCCTCGGGCGCTTCGCCAATGTGCGACGTGATGATGTCCACGTGGTGGCCACGCTCGCGCAGTTCGCGCCGCAGGAAGTGCACGTGCTCGGTCACGCCGCCGAAATGCGGGTAGTAGTACTCGCTGACCAGCGCGATGCGCAGCGGCGGACCATCGTCCGTTGGGCTACCGACGCGCAGGGATCCAGGGGCCAACGGTTGCGTGGTCATGTGCCTCCACTCGGCGCCGGAACATAACGTCGCTCGAGCCAGATGATGAACGGCAGGCCGCCGACCAGCGGCGTCCAGAACGCGAGGGCGCGATACGCGAGCACCACCAGCAGCGCCTGCGCCGCCGGGATGCCCAGCCGCGTGAGGAAAGGCGTCATGGTGGCTTCCACCACGCCGGCGCCTCCCGGCAGCATGCTGGCGTTGCCCAGCAGGTGCGGAATGCCCCACGCGGCAAAGGCGGCGCCGATTCCGAGCGGAACGCGAGCGGCCGCGAGCAGCAGCGACACCGACCCGGCGTCGCACAGTGCGCTGAAGAACGCGAAGCCGGCCAGCGCGCCCCACGTCCGGTGGCTCATTGAGCTCCATGCCTCACTGAGTTTCTTCGCCTTCTCGTCAATGCCGGCCGTGTTCGCCGGACGGCGCCGCACTTTGCTCCACGCGTGCTCGATGCCCTTGAGCAGTCGCGGCCCGCGCGCAGCGTCGCGAATGATCCATAGCAGCGCCGCAAACGGAAGGAGCACCAGCAGCAGGCTGACCGCCGCGCCCATCCACTCGCCGTTGCTCAGGAAACCCGCGGACGACACCGACACGCCGGCCACCAGTGCGATCACCAGCACGGCTGCGCTGAACAGCAGCGAGGGCAGCCAGCTCGCCAGCAGCGCTCCGGGCACGGTAGCGCCGCCCGCGCGCGACCAGCGGTACAGCGCGGCTGCGTAGCCGGCGAAGCCGCCGCCCAGCAAGCCGAGGCTCGAGGCCGCCAGCAGCACCTGCGTGGCCCGACGCCTGGTGATGGTGCCGCCGTTGCCCGCACAGACGCCGTGCAGCAGCAGGCCACGCCCCCACTGCGAGGCGCCCTGCGCCACGAACGCGGCCGCCACCAGCGGCCAGCGCAGGCTGCGCAGCGAGGACAGCGGATTGGCGTGCACCAGCCGCGGCAGCAGGAACCAGGTGGCCGCGCCGAGCAGCACGAGCATCAGGACCGGCCGCTTCCACCCCAGGCTGGCCAGGGGCGGCGGCGCGCCTTCGGGAGTCGAGGTTTCGGTCACCCCGAAAGCTAACTACGGCGCGATGGCCATGGCCTTCACCAGTCGCACGAGCGACTGGACGTCCCGCAGGTCGAGCACCTCGGCGGGACCGTGTGAATAACGGCCGGGCCACGACAGGCCGACGTTGGGCGGCCCCCACGGCGAAATGGACGACCCGTCGGTGCTGCCCTGCGTGGTGCCCACCTGCAGCGGGATGCCCTGCGCGCGGGCCACGCCGAGAATGCGCTCGCGGTCGGCGCGCGGCGCCAGCGTGCCGTCGTCGAGCCCGCGCAGCACCGCGCCGCGCCCGAGCGGCGCATAGGCAAAGTGCGGACTCTCCAGCGGCGTATCGCTCGACACAAACGTGTCAATGGAATAGACGTGCGTGAGCTCCGCGCCGTGCGCGGTGCCGAACGCGCGCGCGCCGTTCAATCCGCCCTCTTCCTGTACGGTCCACACGAAGTACGTGCGGCGCGGCAGCGCGGCCGGATCGAGCTGCCGCACCGCCGCGAGCAGGGCCGAACTGCCCGTGCGGTCGTCACTCGAGCGCCCGGTGATGCGCGTGCCGGCCAGCCGGTCGGCCCGCTTGTATGCGGTGAGCGACAGGCCTGCCCGCACGCCCTTGGCCACCAACTGCGCCGAGTCCATGCCGAACCAGGCCGTCAGTGCGGCCGGCGCCTTGAGGCGCGACGAATCGCGCGGCACAAAGACGCCGCGCAGCGGCTCGGCGCCCGGCGCGTCGAAGTGCAGCCACGCCGGGACGCCCTCCCACGACTGGATCACGGCGCCGCCGCGCGAGCGCAGCGTCACGCGTCCGTCGCCAAGAATGCGCTCCACCTCCCAGCCCACCTCGTCCATGTGCGCCAGGAATGCGACCGGGTCGCGCGACGGCCCGGCCACCACCACGATGTTGCCGGCGGAGTCCACCGTGGCCTTGTCGCGCGCCCACTTGGGCAGCGCGGCCAGCACCACCGCGCGCACCGGGGCCTCGTGCCCCGCCACGGCCGCGATGTCGGCCAGCTGCATGAACTCCGTCTCGAGCGCGCCGAACGCGTCGGTGCGCGGCGCCAGGTGGCGCGCGCTGTCCACCGGCAGGCTCACGAACGCCGGCGGCGTGGCAAGCCCCGCCGCGGCCGTCACCCACAGCAGCACGACGCTCGACTCGCTCGTGTCCACCGACTCGACCAGGCTCCCGGCAAAGCGAACGCCGGGATTCATCACCGACACTTCCTCGGCGCTCACGTGGCCGTTGAGGGCGCGCAGCGGCTGCGGCAGACGTGCACTCGGGAATCGCGATACGGCCCGCGTGCTCCGTCCCGCGTCCACGAGGCTCAGCTGGTCAATGTGGCCCAGGGAACCGAGCGCCGCCGCGAGCCCCACCCAGCCAAAGATGCGTTGCGTGCTGATGATGTAGATGGTCTCGCCGGTTGTCGGCACCTGCGACGCCGCCGATGCCACCGCGGCACAGCCGGCGCGCGCGCCTGCGCCGGGCCCCGCCGCGTAGGACGCGTACGTCCAGAGCGGGCGGTCGGGCATCACGGGATCGAGCAGCGCCACGCCGAGCTTCTCCACCTCGGCGCGTGACGACGCGCCGATGTCCACCCAGAGCTGGTCAACCGTGGCGGCCAGCGAGTCGGCGCGATGCTGCCGCGCAAAGTGACCGTTGGCCACGGCCACCACGCCCGGGCGCACGCCGCGCGCCGTGAACACCTTGATGCGCTGCGCTTCGTTGAACTGGTCCCACAGCTGGTGCGTGGGCGTGCCCGTGCGGCGCAGCCGCAGGTAGCCGTCGTCGGTCACCTGCGACACGACGTACGCCGACCAGTCGAGCGCACAGGCCACGACGCGCCGTGGCGAACCGCTGCCCGCACGCTTGATGACGTTGCCCCATCGGTCGGCCGTCCATCCCGGCAGGGCGCGCAGCAGCTGCGCGGCGGCCGCGGGCTCGTGCCCCGGCGGCGCGTCGAGCGCGATCCACGAGGCGACCGCGGCATTGGACTGCGACGAGGCCACGCGCGCACTGAGCGCGGCGGCAGCGACGAGGGCGAGGAGTCGATGGGAGCGCATGGCACACCGGGCAGGGGAGGCGGAAATGTACTGCGCCGCCCGGCGGCGCGTGCTACACCGTCCAATGGCCGCCTAGGGCGCCGCGGCCGCGCGAGGATGCGCCGCCAGGAACGCGAGCACGCGCGCATTGAACGCCGCCGTCTGCTCCATGTGCGGCAGGTGGCCGGATGAATCGACGGCAAAGAACTCGAGTTGTGGAATACCTCGCTGCACGATGGCCGAGTTGGCGAAGGGCACGGTGGGATCCTGCTTGCCCCACACGAGCAGCACGGGCATGCCGGACTTTCCAATGGTGGCGTACATCCCGGGAAAATCGGCCGTGCTCATGGTGATCGCCGAGCGCAGGAGCGACCGGCCGAACCCCGTGTAGCGCATCTGCGGGCGGTACTTGTCGGCCCATCCGGGGAATCGCTCGGGGTGCAGGAAGTCCGAGGACTGGCCTTCGGCCTTCCCGGGCACCTCCAGCACCTGGAAGAGGTAGGCGCCCAGCGCCGGCGCGGTGATGAACCAGGGCAGGCTGGCGCTCGAGCTGGCCGGATCCACCATGGTGAGCGTGCGGATGCGCTGCGGGTGCGTGGTCGCATAGTGCGCCACCACATACCCACCGAAGGAGAGGCCGAACAGGTCCACCGGTTCGCTGACCTTCAGCGAGTCCAGCAGGTCGCTGAGCTGTGCGTCGTAGAACGGACCGTCATAGGCCGCGTCGGGACGATCGGAGAAGCCGCGGCCGAACAGGTCGTAGCGAATGACGTGGTACCCGGCCTCACCCAGCGCCTTGAAGGTCGAGTCCCAGATGTACGACGGCACCGAGAACCCGTGCACCAGCACGGCCACGCGTCCTGTGTCGGGACCTGCCACCTGGTAATGCGTGCGGCCGGATCCCAGCGCGACGAACTTGCCGGGCGCGCCCGCGCGCGCGGCGTCGTCGAGCGACTGCTTCTCGGGATTCCGGGCGAACCAGATCACCACCGCCAGCACACCGGCGACAGCGACGAACGTCACGAGCCGACGAACGATGCGCATTGGGGGACGTCTCGACTGAGGGAGAGTGCTACGCCGGCTTCAGCGCCTCGAAGACGCCGATCTCGGTGTTCTTGCGCACGTTGTTCCACGGGAAGACGCGGCCGTTCATGGCAATGTAGACGCCCGGCGGCAGCGCCTGCACGAACGACAGCGCGCTACCGAGGTTGAACAACCCGTCGGACGAACCGAACGCGTAGGGCACCATGGCGCCGGTAAGGACAATCGTCTTGTTGGGCACATTGGAGGCCAGCGCCTGCGCGGTCTCGACCATGGTGTCGGTGCCATGCGTGATCACCACGCGCTGCTCGGTGCAGCTGCGGCATGCCTGCACGATGCGCGCGCGGTCGGCGGCGGTCATGTCGAGGCTGTCGACCATGAGCAGCACCTCAAACGAGACGTCGAGCTTGCAGCGACCGCGCTCGAGCATGTGCTGCACGTGCGTCTCGCTGAAATACAGCGTGCCGTTGAGCTCGTTGTATTCCTTGTCGAACGTGCCGCCGGTGACAAAGATGCGAATGGGCATGGAGCGGAATGTAAGGGCGGTCCGACCGCGCAGGCGAGTCCACCCTGCCCCCGCCCCTGCCTTCACCCCGCCCCTGCCCCTGCCCTCACCCTGCCCCTGCCCCTGCCTCTCCGTTCCCAGCGCTCATCATGTCGCGGAAGTACCCCGGCTCGCCGAGCAGCGCCTCGGGCGTCCCCTCCTGCTCAATCACGCCGTGCCGCAGCACCAGCACCCGGTGCACGCCGGTGAGCATCGAGCGACGATGCGCCACGATGATCGTGGTGCGTCCGCGCGCCACCTCGGCGATGGCTCGCTTCACGTCCTCCTCCGTGCGGAAGTCGAGGTTGGCCGTGGCCTCGTCGAGCAGCAGCACCGCCGGCCGCGCCACGAAGGCGCGCGCCAGCAGGATGCGCTGCCGCTCGCCCGCGCTCAGCTGCACGCCGCGTTCGCCCACCAGCGTCGCCAGCCCCTCGGGCAGCCGGTCGAGCAGCGCGCCGAGGCCCGCCAGCCGCGCGGCATCCTGCACGTCCACCTCGCTCGCGTCAAAGCGGCCGTAACGAATGTTGTCGGCCATCGAGCCGCGAAAGAGCACGCCGTCCACCGCCACACCGCGCACTACGCCCTGCACGCTCGACGGCGCCACGGCGTCGAGCGGCGTGCCATCGATGGCAATGCGCCCCGACCAGGGCTGGTACAGGCCGCTGAGCAGGTCCACGAGCGTCGTCTTGCCCGCGCCGGACGGCCCGACGATGGCCACGTGCTCCCCCGCCGCGATGCGGAAGCTCACGCCGCGCAGTACCTCGCGCTCGGTGTAGCCAAAGTGCACGTCGTCAAAGACCACCTCGCCCCGGCCGGCGCGCAGGGGCGGCATGGTCTCGCGCGCCTCGGTCGCGTGGGCCAGCAGGCGCTCCGACCGGCGCAGCGATCCCGCGTGCTGCTGCAGCGTCGTCCACAGGCCGGCAAGGTTCTCGACCGGCGAGAACATCGTCTCGAGGTAGCTGAGGAACATCACCACCGCGCCCGGCGTGAGCTCGTGCTCGAGCGCCTTGTAGCCGCCGAGCGCGAGCACCGTGCCCTTCACGCTGACAATCACGAGCTGCTGCAGCACGTAGTACCGGTTGTACAGCCGCCCGCGGCGCAGGAACGACTCGTAGCCCTCGGCCATGCGCGCCTCGAGCTCGGCCACTTCGTGCGCGCGCGCGCCGTGCGCATGCACGGTCTTGATGCCCGAGATGGTCTCCTGGATGCGCGACGCCACTTCTTCCCACTGCGAGTACAGCGCGTCGGCGTTGGCATCCACCGCCTTGGTCATCTGCCACGAGATGAACGCGTACAGCGGCACCGCCAGCGCCGTGATGGCCGCCAGCTGCCGGTCGGCGAACGCCATGATGCCGAGGATCGCCACCAGCGTGAACACGTCGGGCCACAGGTCCTTGGCCGCCGCCGTCACCAGCGGGGCCACCTGCTCTTCCTGGTTCACCTGCTTGGCGATGCGCCCCGACGCGCGGCGCGTGAAGAAGCTCAGCGGCAGCTTCAGCACGTGATCGAACGCGCGCATGATGTACCGCTGTTCGATGGCCGACCCGAGCCGCTGCGCCCGGTTGTCGCCGGCCAGCGCGCAGTACTCGGCGATCAGCCGGATCACCACCATCAGCACCGCGCCGGCGATGATCGTCGCGAGGGTCTCGGGCAGCGTGCGCTGGTTCAGGTCGCCGCCGACCGCGATCGGGAAGTGCAGGATGCGCCCGAGCGACTGGTAGACGTGCACCCCCAACTGCCCGAGGTTGCCGAGCACGCGGTCGGGAAGCTGCAGCGGCTCGTCGGCCACCCAGGTGCCCGCGATGTCGTCGACGATGGTGGAGTAGATCCACGGTTCCACGAGCGCCGCCATGGTGCCGAGCGACACCAGGACCCCGATGCGCACCATCTCCCACCGCCGACCGACGGTCAGCGGGCGCAGGCTGCGCAGCAGCTCACGCATGATCGCCTGGGAGTCGCGGGATGGTGGACACGGGGCAAAGATGTTTCATCGGCGGGCGAACCGCACCCGTGTCGCGGGGTATTCTGGCCGCTCGGCGATGCAACCCGTACATTAGAGCGCTCGACCGCCCGCCCTCCCCTGCCCACTTCGACGTGACCAGCCCTCTCCGCGACCAGCTACAGGCAACCCTCGGCGGCAACTACACTCTCGAGCGCGAGCTGGGCGGTGGCGGCATGAGCCGCGTGTTCGTGGCGCAGGAGAGCCGGCTCAAGCGGCAGGTCGTCATCAAGGTGCTGTCGCCGGAACTCGCGCAGGGCATCAGCGTCGAGCGGTTTGAGCGCGAGATCCAGGTGGCGGCCGCGCTGCAGCAGGCCAACATCGTCCCCGTGCTGTCGGCGGGCGACACCAATGGCCTTCCCTTCTATACGATGCCGCTGGTGGACGGCGAGTCGCTGCGCGCGCGGCTCGTGCGGGGCCCGCTGGCCATCAATGAAGTGGTGAACATCCTGCGCGACGTGTCGCGCGCGCTGGCCTACGCGCATGCGCGCGGCGTGGTGCACCGCGACATCAAGCCCGACAACGTGCTCATCTCGGGCGGTGCGGCGGTGGTGACGGACTTCGGCATTGCCAAGGCCATCAGCGCGTCGCGCACCAGCGCCGGCGGCGCGGCGCTCACGCAGATCGGCACGTCCATTGGCACGCCGGCATACATGGCGCCCGAGCAGGCGGCCGGCGACCCCGACATTGACCACCGCGCCGACATCTATGCGCTGGGCGCCATGGCGTACGAGCTGCTCACCGGCCAGGCCATCTTTGCGGGACGCACGCCGGCGCGCACGCTCGCCGCGCACATGAGCGAGGCCCCGAAGCCCGTGGGGGACCTGCGTCTCGACACGCCGCCGGCGCTTGCCACGCTCGTGATGAAGTGCCTGGCCAAGGATCCCGCGGACCGGCCGCAGAGCGCCTCCGAGGTGGCGCAGTCGCTCGAGACCACGAGCGGCGGCAGCCTCGCGTCCATGCCCCCCATCCTGATGGGCGGCCCGGGGATGTTCCGGAAGGCGCTGACGTTCTACGCGATCGCGTTCGGCGCGGTCGCCATCGTGGCCAAGGCGGCCATTGTGGGCATCGGCCTCCCCGACTGGGTCTTCCCCGGCGCGCTGATCGTGATGGCGCTCGGCCTGCCCGTGATTCTCTGGACCGGCTACGTGCAGCGCGTCACGCGCCGCGCGCTGGCCGCCACGCCCACGTACACACCCGGCGGGTCGCCGGCGCTGGCCGTGCAGGGCACGATGGCCACCATGGCGCTGCGGGTCAGCCCCAAGCTGAGCTGGTACAAGACGGCGCGCGGCGGGATGTACGCCATGACGACATTTGTCGTGATGATCGCCGCGTTCATGGGCATGCGGCATTTCGGCATCGGCCCGTTCGGCTCGCTCATCGCCAACGGCACGTTCCATGAACGCGACAGGGTCATCATCGCCGACTTCACGGTGAGCAACGCCGACTCGTCGCTGGGCCGCGTGGTGGGCGACGCCATCCGCGCCGGGCTGGCCGATTCGCGCGTCTTCACGCTCGTCACGCCGGCCGAGATGGGCGCCGCGCTGCAGCGCATGCAGCTCCCGCCGGCGGCGCGCGTGAACCTCGGGATCGCGCAGCAGATTGCGCTGCGCGAGGGCGTGAAGGCCATCATTGACGGCGACGTCACGCAGGTGGGCGCCAGCTACATCGTGGCCGTGCGCCTGGTCACCGCCGACTCGGCGCGCGAGCTCGCGTCGTACCGCAGCACGGCGTCGGGCGCCGACGGCATCATCACCGTGGCCGACGAACTGTCGCGCAAGCTGCGCGGCAAGGCCGGCGAGTCGCTGCGGCGCGTGCAGGGCACACCGGCGCTCGCCTACGCCTCCACCAGTTCGCTCGAGGCGCTGCGCAAGTACAGCGACGGCGTGCGGGCCAACGACGCCGAGCGCGACTACCCCAAGGCCATCCGCCTGCTGCGCGAGGCGGTGGCGATTGACTCCAACTTCGCCGAGGGCTGGCGCAAGCTCTCCGTCGCCATTCGCAATGGCGGCGGGTATCCGCCGTCGGTCAGCGACTCCGCCATCCGGCGCGCGTTCCAGCTCAGCGATCGCATGACGGAGCGCGAGCGCGACGCCGTGCTGGCCACGTATTACTCCGGCAGCCCGGGCTACGACCGCGCCAAGACCATTGCCGTGTACCAGCGCATGCTCGCGCGCGGCGACAGCTCGGTGGCGCTGAACAACGTCGCCATCCAGTACCAGAACCTGCGCGAGTACGCCAAGGCGGAATCGCTGTACCGCATTGCGACGGTGACCCAGCCGACGGTGATCAACGGCTGGAGCAACCTGGTGAATGTGCTGAACCTGCAGGCGAAGGTGCGGGAGCGCGACTCGGTGCTCGCGTTGATGCGCGAGCGCTTTCCCACGACCAACCTGGCCGACCAGCGCACCATCGAGAACCTGGCGGATGCGGGGCGCATAGACGACGCCTTCAAGGCGCTCGACTCCGCCAGGAAGGCCGGCGATCCCCGGCAGCCGTCGTGGGCCGTCACCGCGCTTTCCACCGGCGACTACGCCACCGGCCGCCTGCGCGAGGGCCGCGCCAATGCCCTGCAGGCGCGCGCGCTCGACTCGGCCGCCGGACGGCCGCGCCCGCTGGCCTTCGTCGAGGGTCAGTCGCTGAACGCGATGCTCGATGCCGGCCTGCCGTTTGAGGACAATCTCAAGGCGTTTGATGCGGCGGTGAACCAGATGAAGGTGGAGACGCTTCCGCTCGCCGACCGCCCGTATCTGGCCCTCGCCGAGATGTACGCGAAGGCCGGCAAGGTTGATCGCGCCAAGGAGTGGGTGGCCAAGTACGTGGCGGCCATCAAGGACACCGCGCAGAAGCGGTGGGAGACGCCGCGCGTGCAGCACGCGCAGTCCCACATCGCGACGGCTGAGCGCAAATGGAAGGAAGCGGCCGACCTCATGCGCCGGAGCGACCGGGCCAGTGACGGACCGGTGAGCGCGTGTGACGAGTGCGTACCGCTGGAACTGATTGACATGTTCGCGCGGGCCGGCATGGCCGACTCGGCGCTGGCCGCCTACGATGCGTACCGCCGCACGCCGGCGGGTGGCCGCCCGCGGCAGGGGCCCGACCTCACGCTCGGCGCGACGTCCACTGAGGCGCTCGCCAAGATCTACGATGCCAAGGGCGACGTCGCCAATGCGGTGAAGCTCTACGGCGAGTTCGTCGAGCTGTGGAAGAACGCCGACCCCGAACTGCAGCCGCGCGTGAAGGCGGCGCGCGAACGCCTGGCCAAACTCGCCCCCGTGGAGAAGCCGCGCCGCTAGCTTTCACGCCATCATGACGGCGTTCTCACTGCCCTACACCGCCAGGCGCGTGCTGCTTGGCACCAGCACGCACGAGCAGCTCGCTTCGTACATCGACGGATGTTCCACGGGCGGACGAACCGCACCGGCGCCGCGGGGTATTCTGGCCGCTCAGCGACGCCACCCATACACTAGAGCGCTCGACCGTCCGCCCTCCCCGCCCACTCCGACGTGACCAGCCCTCTCCGCGACCAGCTGCAGGCAACCCTCGGCGGCAACTACACCCTCGAGCGCGAGCTCGGCGGTGGCGGCATGAGCCGTGTGTTCGTGGCACAGGAGAGCCGGCTCCAAAGGCAGGTGGTCATCAAGGTGCTCTCGCCCGAACTGGCGCAGGGCATCAGCGTCGAGCGGTTCGAGCGCGAGATCCAGGTGGCGGCCGCGCTGCAGCAGGCCAACATCGTCCCCGTGCTGTCGGCGGGCGACACCAACGGCCTCCCGTTCTACACCATGCCGCTGGTGGAGGGCGAGTCACTGCGCGCGCAGCTCGAACGCGGTCCGCTGGCCATCAGCGAGGTGGTGAGCATCCTGCGCGACGTGTCGCGTGCGCTGGCCTACGCGCATGCGCGCGGCGTGGTGCATCGCGACATCAAGCCCGACAACGTGCTCATCTCGGGTGGTGCGGCGGTGGTGACGGACTTCGGCATCGCCAAGGCCATCAGCGCGTCACGCAACAGCGCCGAGGGCGCGACGCTGACGCAGATCGGCACGGCCATCGGCACGCCGGCGTACATGGCGCCCGAGCAGGCGGCGGGCGATCCTGACATCGACCAACGCGCCGATATCTATGCCCTCGGCGCCATGGCGTACGAACTGCTCACGGGCCAGCCCATCTTTGCCGGACGCACGCCGCAGCGCATGCTCGCCGCGCACATGACGGAGCCGCCGCGACCGGTCGCGGACGTACGTCCCGACACACCGCCCGTGCTGGCCGCACTTGTGATGAAGTGCCTGGCGAAGGATCCCGCGGACCGTCCGCAGCTGGCGTCCGAGGTGACCCAGGCGCTCGAGACCACCACCGGTGGCAGTCTCGCGTCCATGCCCCCAATCCTGATGGGTGGCCCGGGCATGTTCCACAAGGCGTTGATTGCCTACGTGGTCACGTGCGGTGCGATCGCCCTGCTCGCCAAGGCGGCCATCGTCGGCATCGGCCTGCCCGACTGGGTGCTTCCCGGCGCACTGATCGTGATGGCGCTCGTCCTGCCCACGATCCTGTGGACCGGCTACGTGCAGCGCGTGACGCGCCGTGCACTCGCCGCGACGCCGGCGTACACCCCCGGCGGGTCGCCGGCGCTGGCCGTGCAGGGCACGATGGCCAGGATGGCACTCAAGGCCAGCCCGACGCTGAGCTGGTACACGTCGGCGCGCGGCGGCGTGTACGCCATGTCCACGTTCGTCGTGATGATCGTCGCCTTCATGGGCATGCGGCATTTCGGCATCGGGCCGTTCGGCTCGCTCATTGCGAACGGCACGTTCAAGGCGCGTGACCGGGTGATCATCGCCGACTTCACGGCGAGCAACGCCGATTCGTCGCTCGGCCGCGTAGTGGGTGACGCCATTCGCGCCGGCCTCGGCGACTCGCGCGTCTTCACGCTGGTCACGCCCGCCGAGATGGGCGCCGCGCTGCAGCGCATGCAGCTCGCGCCCGTGGCACGCGTGAATCTCGCAACGGCGCAGCAGCTCGCACTCCGCGAGGGAGTGAAGGCCATTCTTGATGGCAACGTGACGCAGGTGGGCGGCAGCT
>Ga0315271_10000854_pt1 | contig 17679 bp, 14 predicted proteins | sample C3_top_MG_FD_204664 | JGI IMG/M metagenome (GOLD analysis project Ga0315271, IMG submission 204664) | Sediment microbial communities from Yellowstone Lake, YNP, Wyoming, USA - C3_top | ecosystem: Environmental > Aquatic > Freshwater > Lake > Sediment | place: USA: Wyoming | collected 2017-08-01
GTGCCCACCGCACTGAATGGCTTTCCCTGCTCCTCAATGTCCATCGCTGCCTCCTTGGCAAATGATACCTGGCTCGGACCTCGCCGACTGCCAGTCGTTTCGCTACCCCGTACCGTCTCGTATTCCAACACCTACGCCCGGCCAACCAAAACGTCAATCTTCCAGTGAGCTGTCCCGTACCCCCAGTGAAGATGATGCATCAAGGTCGATGGCGGCCCTCATCCCCAGCAGAGCACGCCGCGACCCGGCATATGCGATCATGGCCGCATTGTCCGTGCAGTACTTCATGGGCGGAAAATACGTCACAATGTGCCCCTCACTGGCAAAGCTGTTCCTGAGGCGCTTGTTTGCGGCGACACCGCCGACCACGGCAAGAACATGCGGTGCAAAATCGCGAACCGCCTTTATCGACTTCTGCACAAGCTCTCGAATGACAGCAGACTCAAAACTGGCGACAATATCGGGCAGGTGTGCTTCCAGCTCTTCGGCAGGCAGAGACTTGACATAGTTGATGCCCGCCGTCTTGAGACCACTGAAACTGAACTCGTACCCCGAACGCCCCTGCATGACTCTCGGAAAAACGTGATACAACGGATCACCTGCGGCACCAATTCTCTGAATCACCGGACCCCCGGGATACCCAAGGCCAAGATACTTGGCAAACTTGTCCAGGGTCTCGCCGGCCGCATCATCGCGCGTCTGCCCCAGTACCTGATAGTGAAGCCACCGATCCATGTAGACCAGCTCGGTATGTCCCCCAGACACAATAAGAGCCAGCACTGGAAAGTCATCGCCCGAAAGCGGCGACGCCTCGCCAGCCGGATCACGAAGGAAAGCCGCCATGATGTGCCCTTCCAGGTGATTGACGGCAATGAGAGGCTTGCCACTCGCATATGCCAGCCCTTTGGCAGTCTCGACACCCACCAAAAGAGAGCCGATCAGTCCTGGGCCATAGGTGACGGCTATGCCATCGACGTCCTGGATGCGCATGCCGGCCTGCAGCAATGCCTCGTCAATGCATGCGATGATCGTAGCCGTATGCCTTCGAGATGCAATCTCCGGAACGATGCCGTCGTATTTTCTGTGAAATGCGTCCTGACTGGAAATCACCGATGACAGGACAAGCCCCGTGTCATCGACAACCGCAGCGGCTGTATCATCGCAAGAAGTTTCAATCCCCAGAATGCGCACTATCAAGCTCCTTTGTCATCACCAGCCCGTCTTCCATGTTGTCCGGATAGTACATGGGTCGCAATCCCGTGACCACGAATCCCAGCCCTTCGTAGAGCTTCTGGGCGGCGATATTGGACCTCCGAACCTCCAGAAATGCACTATCCATCTTGAGATCGCGTGCCAGGGCCAGCACAAACAGGACAAGCTGCTTTGCCACCCCCTGACCACGAGATGCAGGATGTGTAGCAACATTGACGATATGGAGCTTCCCTTCCTTGAACCATGCTCCTATGAAGCCCGCAATGTGCCTGTCCAGAAGTGCAACAAAATACTTGGCATCGCCATTGAACGTGATGTCCACAAAAAAGGTCTCCTTAGGCCAGGGCGTAGCGTAGGAAGCCTCCTCAATTTCCCAGATTGCCTTGAGGTCGCGGACCGTGGCTGCCCTGATGACGATCGATCGTCCAGCAATCATGGTGCCACCGCCGGATGGTCAAACAGCTCCTCGAGGCTTCGCAGATAGAGCGGCTCAAACACGAATGGGTCCTCACGCCGTGCAGACTGCGACGCCGCCAGAATGCCGGCGCACGTAGGATAGGTGTCAAACAGCCATGTCGTTCTGCCATGCTCAGCAGCAACATCGTTTGACGGAAGTGCGGAAGCAGCAAAGGCACAGGCTGCGATTCCACCTGATCGTGCAACCTCGTCCAGGACATCCAGTCCCCGGCAGACTGCTCCAGATTCCTCATCGAGTTGCTGACCGTGCAACGCAAACCGCTGCACATACAGCTCGTGGCGGCGAGCATCCAGAAGTGCCCAGACGGGACCATCCTGATAGTGGCCAGCACCTTTCAGCAGACCGCTCCACGCAACCGCCTCCAGCGTTGTTACAGAGATGAAGGAGCACGAGGTCACGTATGCTATTGCCTTTGCTATGCTTGCCCCAACGCGCGACCCCGTAAAAGTGCCGGGGCCACGGACCAGGACGATCTCCTGCACGTCGCCTATCGAGGACCCAGAATCGGCAAGAACCTGATCAATTGCAGCCACTGCTGCATTGGAAGAAACAGCAAGCTGCAATGGCACCTCTGCCACGATCTGAGACTCCCGCGCAATGCCTGCCACCCCGACAATCGTGGCGGTGTTAATGAGCAGTGACGTCCGCTTCGACACCAAAGCACCTCGCAATAATGGAAGGCTGGTAGAAATCCTTGACCACAATACGCCTGGTTTGTTCCGCCAGGACTTCAAAGTGAACCTCAATCCGCTCATAGAGCTCGAGCAGCGACCCTGAACGCTCGGCCCATTCAATGACCGTCACGCCCGGCTTTTCCATTTCTTCTTCAAATCCCATTTCCAGCAGCTGTCGTGGGTCCTCGATCCGATAGAGGTCAAAATGCCGTACCGTAACACGTCCGGAGTAGATGCGCTCAAGCACAAAAGTGGGACTGGCCACTGCTGACCGATCGACGCCGCATGCGCCGGCAAGTGCGCCCGTCATGACGGTCTTGCCAGCACCCAGTGGACCTATGAGCGCAATGACCAGGCCATCTGAATGTCCATGGGCAAGCGTCTCAAGAACACAGCTGCCAAGCAGGATGCCGATGCCCTCCGTCGATTGGCGGCATTGGCTTAGAAACGGTACATCTATGCTCATTGTATAATTCATGTCAGGAGCTTATCTTAGCAGCAACCGGCACTTTGTGCAACAGGCCCGCCCGTAGCTCGGTCAAACGGATCGCTTTCATAGCGGTATCATGGTGCAGGTACTTGACAGTTCATAACGGCCTCATATACTTTGTTAGCACTCAGTTGAAGAGAGTGCTAATCCACCTAGATATATAGTACAGGAGGCACGACACTATGGCAAAGTTGGTACCAATCGGTGATCACGTCGTCATTAAGGTAGAGAAGGCTGCTGAGACTGTAAAGAGTGGCATTGTTCTGCCGGACAGCGCCAAGGAAAAACCCCAGCAGGGCACAGTCATGGCAGTTGGTTCCGGCGTTATGCTGGACAACGGCACAAGGGTTCCGCTTGAAGTCAAGGAGGGCGACAAGGTCGTCTACTCCAAGTACAGCGGCAATGAGATCAAACTCGACGACGAAGAGTACGTTGTCCTTTCGCAGCACGACATTCTCGCCATCGTGAAGTAAGGAGGAACAGCCATGGATGCAAAACAGATCATTTTCAGCGAAGAAGCATACGAGAAGATTCGCACTGGTGTTGACAAGCTTGCAAACACCGTCAAGGTGACACTTGGTCCAAAGGGCCGTCACGTCGCACTTGAGAAGAAGTTTGGATCCCCTGTTCTCTCGGACGATGGTGTCAGCATTGCCAAGGAGATTGAGCTTGAGGACCCGAACGAGAATATTGGCGCACAGCTTGTGCGCGAGATCGCTCAGAAGACCGAGGATCAGGCTGGTGATGGAACGACCACCGCTACCGTACTGGCCCAGGTCATGATTCGCGAAGGCATCAAGAATGTCACTGCAGGAGCCGACTCCGTCGCCCTGAAGGCCGGCATGGACAAGGCCACCACTGCTGTCGTTGAAGAGCTCAAGAGGCTCTCTCGCCAGGTCAAGACCCGTGAGGAAAAGGCACAGGTCGCTACTGTCTCGTCCAAAATGCCCGCCGTTGGTGAGGCCATTGCGGATGCCATGGAGAAAGTTGGCAAGGATGGTGTCATCAGCGTCGAAGAATCTCAGGGACTCGATATGAAGGTGGACACGGTGGAGGGCATGCAGTTCGACCGTGGCTACATCTCTCCATACCTTGTGACTGATCCCGACCGCATGGAAGTCGTCCTGAAGAACCCACTCATCTTTATCACCGACAAGAAGGTCACGTCAATTCAGGAATTCCTGCCCGTCCTGGAAAAGCTTTCCCAGAAGGGTCGACCGTTCCTGCTTGTCGCCGACGATATCACCGGTGAAGCCCTCGCGACCATTGTCCTCAACAAGGTCCGCGGCACGTTCTCATGCGTCGCAGTGAAGGCTCCCGGCTTTGGCGACCGCCGCAAGGCGATGCTCGAGGATATTGCCATCCTGACTGGCGGCAAGGTTCTCAGCGAAGATCTCGGCCTCACCTTCGAGAAGGTTACCGAGGATATGTTCGGCTCTGCAGATGAGGTCAAGGTCGACAAGGACAACACAACCATTGTGGGCGGTAAGGGTTCCAAGGACGAGATCAAGTCTCGCATTGGCCAGATCCGCAAACAGATTGAAGAGACCAAGTCGGACTACGACAAGGAAAAACTCCAGGAGCGCCTGGCTAAGCTTGCTGGTGGCGTTGCCATCATCAAGGTCGGAGCGCCCACTGAAACCGCGATGAAGGAGCTCAAGCACCGCGTCGAGGATGCTGTCAACGCTACCAAGGCAGCTGTGGCGGAAGGCATTATCATCGGCGGTGGTGCAGCTCTTGTCAAGGCAGGCAAGCTGATTGACGGACTCAAGCTGACCGGTGATGAGAAGACCGGCGCTGAGATCGTTCGCCAGTCACTGCGTGAGCCGCTCAGGCTCATTGCTGACAACTCCGGCTACGAGGGTGTCATTGCCGTCCAGAAGGTTCTTGAGGGAGACGACAACCTCGGCTTCAATTCCCTCAACAACAACTTTGAGGACCTCTTCAAGAGTGGCATCGTGGACCCACTGAAGGTCACCCGCCTGGCCCTGCTCAACGCAGAGAGCATTGCAAGCCTGCTCCTGTCGACGGCAGCCATGGTCACCTCTGTTCCAAAGAAAGAGCCGCCAGCACCTCCTGCTCCGGCCTATCCGGAATACTAAATCACATCTCTGCTGATTATGCAGCACCAAGCCCCCGACACGACGTCGGGGGCTTGGCATTCAAGAGCCGTCATTTCCAGCCAGGCTGCATCGTTGCTATCCACTCTTTCGGAGTCGAGGATCTGTGGCATCGCGCAACCCGTCGCCAAGAAGGTTGAAGCCCAGGACTGTCAACAGGATGGCTATGCCGGGGAAGGTTTCTACCCACCAATAGCCGCCGGTAATGGAATGAATGCCATCAGCCAGCATCGCCCCCCACTCCGCTGTAGGAGGTTGAGCCCCAAGTCCCAGGAAACCGAGAGCCGCAGCATCAAGGATCGCACTTCCAATGCTCAGCGTCCCATAGACAATCAAGACCGAAAGGATGTTCGGGAGGACATGCACCATCATGATGCGCATACTGGATGCGCCGATCGCGCGGGCCGCTTCCGTGTATTCGTTCTGGCTGACAACGATCGTCTGTGAGCGCACGACGCGGGCTATCTGAGGCGCATAGGTGATGCCAATGGCGATCATGGCCTTGTCCAGACCTCTCCCAAGGACAGCCACGATGACAATTGCCAGCAGGATAGAGGGAAGTGAGAACATGATGTCCACGATTCTCATGACAACGTTGTCCACCCAGCCGCCAAGGTACCCTGCCGCCACCCCTGCTGTCATTCCCAGCAGAACACCGATGACCACCGCCACAAATCCCACGGTCAATGAGATGCGGGCACCATAGATAATTCTGCTCAGGATGTCTCTGCCAAAATTGTCGGTTCCAAGAAACGTCGATGGCCGGCCCGCCCAAAATCCAGGCTGAAGATTGTCCTTGAGGTTCTGGGCATTAGGAGCATGCGGGGCAAGCACTGGAGCTGCAATCGCGATGAAGATAAAGATGAGGATCACAAACAGGCCAAACATGGCAGATCGATTTCTGCGCGTGTAGCGCATCATTTCGACAAAGAGAGAGTTGCTTGCTGCAGTTTTTTCAGTCATAGCGTATGCGGGGATCCACGTACGAATACACAATGTCAACCAGCAGATTGACCAGCGCCACGACAAGAGCAACAAAGATCACCGAACCCTGCACGGCAGGATAGTCCCGAGCAGAAACGGCCTGGACGATATACGTTCCAAGCCCTGGCCACGAAAAGATTGTTTCAGTCAGCACCGCACCCCCCATGAGGCCTGCAAACTCTGTTCCAGATGCCGTCAAAATCGGGATCATTGCGTTGCGCAGAGCATGCTTGACAATGATGGCGTGTTCACTCAATCCCTTTGAACGGGCAGTTCTGATATAATCCTGCCCCATGACATCGAGCATGCTTGACCGTGTAATACGCGCAACAAAAGCCATGGGAATCGTACCCAGTGCTGCCGCCGGCAAGATCAGGTGCTTCAGTGCATCGAAAAAAGCCGGGAATCGCAATTCGATCAGACTGTCCACCAGGTACAGGTGTGTTATGGGAGCAATCGAGTACATGACGCCCAGCCGCCCACCCGTCGGGAGCAGGTCAAGCTTGATGCCAAAAATCATGATGAGAATGATGGCTAGCCAAAACACTGGCATGGAGACGCCAAACAGCGCAATAAACATGCTTGCATAGTCCCAGAACGAATAGCGACGCACCGCAGAGATGATGCCGGCCAGCAGTCCAATAATCGTTGCAAAGATCATCGCAAAGATGGACAGCTCAAGCGTATTTGGAAAGCGCTGGACAAGCTCTGTGAGCACCGACTGATGGGTCAGAATGGACTGCCCAAGGTCGCCCCGCAGCGCGTGCCCCAGCCAGATGCCATACTGCACAATCAAAGGTCTGTCGAGGCCCCACTCGGCCCTCATCTTGGCCAGGGTCTCGGCTGAGGCGTGTTCACCTGCCATCGTAATTGCAGGATCTCCAGGAGCAAGGCGTATCAGCAGAAAAATGAGGATCGACACCACAAATACGATCAGGATAACGTTCAAGACCCGCTTGATGACATAACTTTTCATCTGCAAACTCCAGTTTTCAGAAGGGAGGGGCCCAAAAGCCCCTCCCTGTCAGTTTGTCCGCCCTAGCTGCCAGAAGTGAAAGAAACCGTATCGAAGTGGTAGTCGCCCGTTGGATACAGCACGAACCCCTTCACATTCTTGGCAAATACCAGTGTCTGCTTCGCATAGGCCAGCGGCACCCACGGAGCATCGTTGTGGACAATCACCTGAACCTGCTTGTAAAGATCAACTCTCTTGTTGAAGTCAGTGGTCATCTGCGCCTGCTTGTTCAGACTGTGAACGGTCGGATTCCTGTAGAATGCCACATTCCCTGCGGAACCGACTGTGGCCGCATCTGAGTCAAGCAGAACGTACAGGAAGTCGTCAGGGTCTGCGTAGTCGGCAGTCCAGCCCAGAAGACACATCGCGTGCTCGCCAGCTTCCGTCTTCTTGAGGTAGGTGCCCCAATCGTAGGTAACAATTTCAGCATCGATCCCTACCGCTTTCAGATCCGCCTGGATAGCAGTGGCGATAGCTTTGGGATCAAACATATATGGCCTTGAGACAGGCATGGCCCAGAGATTTGTCTTGAATCCATTGGGGTACCCTGCCGCCTTGAGAAGTTCCTTCGCCTTGGCAGGATTGTAGGTATAGTCCTGCACGGCATCATTGTAGCCCCACAGGGTCGGCGGAATCGGGTTGACGGCTACACTGGCAGTTCCCTTATAGAGCTGGTTCACGATGTCCTGCTTGTTGATCGCGTAATTGATCGCCTGACGCACCCTGACGTCGCCAAACTCCTTCTGGTACCCGGGCGTGTCGGTGCCCATGTTCATGGCCAGATAGCCGACGTTCAATCCTGGCTCGCTCATGACGGTCAGGTTTGTATCCTGTGTAATCTTGGGCAAATCATCCGGGCTGGGGAACTCCATGCCCTGCACTTCACCCTTCTGAAGAGCAAGATAGCGCGATGAAGGATCATCGATGATTCTGAACACAAGCTTGTCGATCGTGGGGGCTGTTCCCCAATAGCTCGTGTTCTTCTCAAGCGTAATATGGTCGCCCTTCACCCATTCCACAAAGCTGAAGGGGCCTGTGCCCACCGGGTGAGCGAACCACTGATCCTTCAGGTTGTTGCAGTTGGTCGGGCTCACGATGTCCATCGTGAACATGGCCATGGTGCTCAGGAATGGCGCAAAAGGTTGAGACAGCGTCATCTTTACCGTCGCATCGTCGACCTTCTCGGTCTTGGCGATTTCGCTGAAGCACCAGCCCCAATACTCCCACTTGCCATACTGATGGAAGGGATGATTGGGGTCTCTCTGCCGCTCGTAGGAGAAGACAACCGCGTCAGCATTGAATGGCGTACCATCCTGGAACTTGACGTTTTGCCGAAGATGGAACGTCCAGACGAGCCCGTCCGTTGAAGTATCCCAGCTTGTCGCCAGACACGGCTCAACCTCGGTCGAACCGGGCTTGTACCTGACCAGCCCTTCAAAAATGTTGTTCATGACCGTGACCGATTCGCCATCAGTAACGTCCGCAGGATCAAGTTCAACCGCATCTCCCTTGGCGAACACAAACGTGACGGGCTGTTTCGCCACGGGCTTACATCCGGCAAGCAAGCTTACTCCGAGCATCAACGCAAGCACAACAATCAACGTCTTCTTCATGCTTCTCCTACCTCCTCTGGATTTTTGATGCGGAACCATTTCGAAGGTCACTCTTCTCTGGTCATCCCTGGTAGCAGATGCGTTACCACCCATCTTTTCGTTGCTATTTTTAGACTCTAGTGCATTCGATGAAAATTGCAACTGCCCCACGCGTGGGCCGCAGCTTCCTTGACCCGAAGCTCGCCCGGATACCATCTGATTGCACATATTCCCCTTGTACGATCACCGCTCCGCTCTACAATAGAATCGACATGGAGGTGCTGAAATGACAAGACGTGTGCAGGCAGACATCCACTGGGCCATCGATCAGTTCGGCACGCAGATGGTCGACCAGAGCATGGACAGCGCCACTGAGCAGCTCAATGTGCTCCTGAGTGGCAAAGGTGCCGGTTCCGAGTATACCGGCTGGCTCAATTTGCCTGCCGAGGCATCGGATACCCTTGTGACTCGTCTGGAGGAATCAGCCGCGACGTTGCGAAGGCAGTCCGATATTGTCGTCGTCTGCGGCATAGGCGGTTCCTACCTTGGAGCGCGGGCAGGCCTCGAATTTCTGGATGGAGTACCATCGCAGGTGGCCCAGGGCAGTTCTCCCCGGATTCTGTTTGCCGGCAACAGCCTGAGTTCATGGCAGCTTCACAAGCTGATGAACGAGCTCGCAGACAAGCGCTTTTCCATTGTGGTGATCTCAAAGTCGGGCACGACACTCGAAACTGCTGTCGCGTTTCACCTGCTGCGCGCTGAACTTGTTCGCCGATTCGGCACCGAAGAAGCCCGAAAGCGCATTGTCGCCATCACAGATGCAGAGCATGGGACCCTGCACGACCTTGCCGCCCAAGAGGGTTTTGTTGCATTTGACCTGCCACGAGATGTGGGAGGGCGTTACTCGGTGCTCACTCCGGTGGGTCTCCTTCCCTTTGCGGTGGCCGGCCTGGACATTCGCGCAATGCTCATGGGCGCTGCAGAGCAGCGCGCTGCCAGCCTCACTTCGCCTGCGGAGACCAATGACGCGCTGCAGTACGCAGCTGCACGGCGCCTTCTGAACGGCAGCGGCAAATCAGTTGAACTCCTGACCAGCTTTGAGCCCTGCCTTCACTTTACGGGCGAGTGGTGGAAGCAGCTTTTTGGCGAGAGTGAAGGCAAGGATGGCAAGGGCGTGTTCCCGGCATCGGCCGACTTCACCACTGACCTGCATTCGCTCGGCCAGTTCGTGCAGGAGGGAACTCGCGTGCTCTTTGAGACCAGCATCGATGTCCCATCGCCCGGAGAAGTCACGTTCGTGTGCGAGCCAGATTCACCAGACGGACTTGCCTACCTGAGTGGCCAGGGCCTCTCGGCCATGAACCGGCAGGCCAGACTTGGAACACTCCTTGCGCATCACGACGGAGGTGTGCCCGTCATTCAGCTAAGCATTCCGGACGTCTCGGCAAGAAGCTTTGGCAGCATGATCTACTTCTTTGAAGTGGCGTGCGCTGTCAGTGGCTATATGCTTGGCATCAATCCCTTTGACCAGCCCGGCGTAGAGGCCTACAAGCGCAACATGTTTGCTCTGCTGGGCAAGCCGGGAACCGAGACCGATGCGGCGGCACTCCATTCGCGCCTTGACAGCGAAGCCTGATCGCCTGACTGTGCTGTGAGGACAGGCCCCCGATCTCAGGAGGCGTAGACTGGATGCCCTGCGAGGAGCTCGCCTGCCAGCAAGGCTGCCCCGATCGCTCCTGCGTCGTTCCTGTAATGCGCCTCGGCAAACTCTATGCCATCGAACAACAGGGGGAGCGAGCGCTGCTCGGCAACACGCTTCATTTCGTCCATAAGCAGTCCAGATTCGGCAACGCCACCACCCACGACAATCATGTCCAGATCGAGAATATTGATGATCCCCCCAGCAGCCCGGCCAAGCGTCCGGGCTGCCTGGCTGAATGCCTGCTGTGCCAGTCTGTCGCCGCGGCGCGCAAATGCCGCAATTGTTCGCGCCGATGCAGCATCCTCCATCGTCATGCTGCTCTTCCTTCCCCGAGCCAACGCACGCTGAGTGTAGCGCTCGATGCCCGTTCCTGAAGCAATGGTCTCCAGACAGCCGTGACGGCCGCAGCCACACAGCAGGCCACGTTCCACCATCGGAATGTGACCCATTTCGCCAGCATAGCCGTGGCGGCCCACATACAGATGCCCATCCAGGATGAGTGCTCCACCAACACCGGTGCCCACAGAGAACATGGCCACATTGCGACGGCCCACGGCAACCCCGCTGATCCACTCGGCAAACAGCGCGCACTTTGCATCGTTCTCGAGGTACGCAGGAGCACCCGTGACCGTCGTTGCAATCTGGGCAAGCGGTACATCGTGCACCCCAGGCATGTTGGGTGAAAACCGCAGCACACCAAGTTTCTGGTCGGCCATGCCAGCGCATCCAATCCCAGTTCCTGTCACAGTAACACCGACATCAGCGGCGTGCTGCATCAAGCCCAGCAGTCCCTTCTGCATCAGTTCAGCAAACTCATCGTTGCTCCGGGCAGTATAGGGCAGAACGTTCTTGTACTCGATCGCCCCGTTGGCCCAGAGGATAAACGTGATCTTGGTTCCACCGATGTCCACGCCAGCAAGAGTGTTCTCCACAACAGCTAATCGCTTCATAGTGTCGTCCTCTCGGTCATTTTTACACATAACATTACTAATCGACACATTGTAGGACGACAGCGGCTCCTGTCAAGCGGATGGCTGGATCTCCTTGCGATGGCGCTCAGAGCGCACGTTCAAAAAGCTGTACGGATATTCCAGAAAATCGTCAAGCACAACCGTCATGGCACCGAGCAGCGTGCTGTTGTCTGAAAGCGAGGACAGCGTGATGGAAACCTGATCCGCCACATGATAGAAACATCGTTCACTGAGAATGTGCTGCATCGGCTGGAGAATCGGAGAACCCAGAGCTGCCACCTGCCCAGTGACAATGATGCGCTGAGGTGCAAGGATGTTGACAATGTTGACAAGAGCATACCCGATCAGCTCTCCCTTTTCCTTGAGAACTTCGATCACCCTTTCATCGCCCTCGCCGGCAAGCTGCTCCAGTTCAGAAAACGACACCTGCCGCCCGATTTTGGCAGAAACATCTTCGAGAACGCCTCGCAACCCCGCATATAACTCAAGACAGCCCCGATTGCCGCAGTCGCACCACTTGCCATGGCGTCGATCGACCGATGTGTGCCCGATCTCACCTGATACGCCGAAATTACCCGTATACAGGCGCCCGCCCACGATGAGGCCCGCCCCAATTCCATAGCCAAGGTGAACAAGGACAAAATCAGCAGCATCACGACCTTGCCCGAAAAACTTCTCTGCAAGAGCCTCTGCATTCGCATCATTGACGACAAACGTCGGATACCCAAAGCGTGACTGCAGCAGCTGACGAACCTGCAGATTGCGAATAGACGGGAAGTTGGGAATGCTGATGATTGTGCCGCTTTCTGAGTTGATGAGTCCAGGCGCCGAGAACCCGATACCAACGACCTTGATGCCCCGGTGACGATTTAGCAGCTCTTCCACCGCATGGACAGCCTTTTCGAACTCAGTCTTGGCCTGGCCCTTGGGATCGATGCTGCGCTCTGTGCGGTCCAGGATGCCTCCTCCCAGGTCCATGATCGCCACGCGCACGTGCGACCATGAGAAATCGATGGCGACAATATAGCGCGATCTACCATTGAAGTGCAGCACGATGGGTTTCCGACCCACGCTGCTGCTCTCCCCGGGCGACTCGGTTATGATCCCCTGCTCAACAAGAAAGGAGACAATACGCGACACGGTTGGGGCGGTCAGACCAGTCAACCGCACCAGGTCAGCCCGCGAAATGTCAGCGGTCTCATGGATGGCACGAAGAATACTGGAAGTATTTTCAACCTTGATGCTCGTCTGGTTCTTGCCAACGTGCTTGTCTGCTCTCGGTTTTGTGGTCATAGGGTCTCCTTGTCTCAGCAGCCATGAGGCGATTCTCAACAACAGGAAGTATACTGGGAATCCTGAGATTGTCGCATACGCACCGAGAAGCGCATGGTGACCCTGAACAGCCTGCCCGCGCGTGTTCTCAAGCACCGCGTGTGAACCAGGCGCACGCTTGTAACGATGGTGAATAGACGTACAATTCATATGACAGTTGCCAGATTGACGTTGAGTGAGGAGCAGCATATGCCAAGTACAATAGATGAAATCCGGACCTTGCTGGAGCAGCGCCTTGCTGCAGCACACGATGCACAGGATGTCCGCTCCGTACAGATCGAGTATCTTGGAAAAAAGGGTGCAATCACTGCTCTCCTGAAACAGATCGCAGGCATGGCTCCAGACGAGCGCAGGCAGTTCGGTGAGCAGGTCAACGCCCTCAAATCGTGGGCGGAACAGGCCATCCAGCAAAAGGCGGCTGATCTGACCTCAACGACCCACAGACATGAGATCGATCTCTCGTTGCCCGGCCAGATCATGGCTGCCGGAAAGAAGCATATTCTGAGTCAGGTCGAAGAGGAGGTTGAATCTGTTTTTCTTTCGATGGGATTTGACATAGAAGAGGGGCCGGAGATCGAAGACGAGTACTACAACTTTGAGGCCCTCAACATCCCTGCGGACCATCCCGCACGCGACATGCAGGACACCTTCTATCTGGCACCCGGAACCCTGCTGCGTACCCATACATCGCCCATTCAGGTCCGTACCATGAAAAGCCACAATCCGCCAATACGCATGATCGCGACCGGCCGATGCTATCGCCGCGATGCCGTCGATGCAAGCCATACGCCGGTGTTCACGCAGGTTGAGGGGCTGGTTGTTGACAAGGGCATCACATTCGCAGATCTCAAGGGAGTGTTACAAGAGTTTGTGCAGGGGATTTTTGGCTCATCGACCAAGGTGAAGCTTCTTCCTTCATTCTTTCCCTTCGTCGAGCCTGGTGCCGAGACAGCGATCTCCTGCCCCATCTGTGGCGGAAAGGGATGTCCAACCTGCAAGAACTCTGGATGGATCGAGATGGGTGGGTCGGGCATGGTTCACCAGAACGTTCTCAGAGAAGTAGGGTATGATACCACCATCTATCAGGGATTTGCGTTCGGATGGGGCATCGAGAGGATTGCCATGATCAAATATGGCATCCGTGACATCCGCATGTTCTATGACAACGACCTGGACTTCCTGGGTCAGTTCTGAGGTGGACCAATGAAAATCAAGCTCTCTGCTCTCCATGCCGCTGTCGACTTTGACTTCTCGCCTGAGCAGCTGGTCACAAAACTCGGCGATGTCGGCATTGAAATCGAGTCCGTGGACAACATCAAAGTGCTGTTCAAGAACGTTGTTGTCGCGCGAGTTGTCGGCACCACGCCTCATCCGACACACCAGAAGCTGCTTATCGTCGATCTTGACCTGGGGCCACGCGGCAGAGTCAGCGTCTGTACCGCCGCAACCAACGTCCATGCGGGAGATACGGTGCCCGTTGTTCTGCCAGGTGGAATGACCGCCGATGGCACCACCATCGCGACACGCATGTTCGGTGATGTCGAGTCGTTCGGCATGCTCTGTTCCTGGAAAGAACTGGGGCTCGACGGCGATCTCCTTGCGCCAGACGAGAAGGAAGGCATCCTGCACCTGAGACCCGGTGCCTCTCTCGGCCAGCCGTTTGAAGAAGCCTGGCCGGTTGCCGATACGGCGCTCGAGGTCAGCGTAACGCCAGACCGTGGTGATGCTCTGTCGGTTCTTGGTCTGGCCCGATGGATCGAAGTGCTGAATGCCCGCGACATGGACCGGCCGTTTGACATTGGCAACATCAAGCTTCCGCTTCCCTCCGGCCCGCCACACAGCCATAATGACGGGGGCCTGACGGTAACCATTGAAGATCGGTCGCTGTGCAGCACCTATGTCGGCATCCTCGTACAGGATGTTGTGCCCGGTCCATCGTCTCATGCATTTCGAGCACAGCTCTACCAGCTCTGCGTGCGGCCGGTCAGCACAATTGTCGACATGACAAATCTGTGCCTCAAGCAGTATGGACAGCCGACGCATGCCTTTGACTATGACCGCCTTGCTGATCATCGCATCATTGTGCGGGCCTCTGTGCCCGGTGAAACGATCGTCACACTTGACGGAGTGCATCGCTCGCTTGAGCCTGGTACGCTGGTCATCGCCGATGGCCGTGGTCCCGTGGCTGTCGCCGGCGTCATGGGGGGACTCGCGTCCAGTGTGACAGACGCGACAACGCGCATCGTTTTCGAGATTGCGCACTTTGATCCAAGGGCGGTCGCCAGGTCAAGCCGACACCTTGGCATCAAGACGGACGCTGCCTACCTCTATGAGCGTGGCACCGATCCCGGCGTTACCGTAAGCGCCGTGCCTGCGGTCCTGTCGGCGCTCGTGCGGGAACAATGCGTCGGCTCCTACATTTCCCATGTCGCGGCGACAGGCGTCCCAACCCCCGAGCGCCCCGCGCTGAACATCGATGCCGATCGGGTCAATGCCTATCTGGGATCCAGCCTTGACGCAACCGGCATCCAGCGCCTCCTTTCGTACGAGGGCATTGTGTCGAGTGTTTCGGGTCAGCAGCTTGCGGTCGTGCCGCCCTCGTGGCGCGGTGATCTGACATCATGGCCAGAATATGTCGAAGAAGTCGTTCGAATGCAAGGCTATGACGATTTTCCATCGCATGCACCGATGCTTGCACTGCGCAGGGGTTCGCAGTCGCCAATCAAGACGCTTTCAAAGCAGCTGCGCCAATTTCTGACTGGCCTTGGCCTCGTCGAGTCGCGCACGGTCAGCTTCGTGCGCCAGGAAACTGTAGTGGCAATGGGCTTGCCAGCCGCACCGCTCCTGCTGAACCCGTTGTCCGCGGACTGGAACGCCTTGCGCCCAACTATGCTTATCGGACTTGCAGCAGCAGCGGTGCGCAATCTCTCGCGTGGCCGTGATGGATTTGCATCGTTCGAAATCGGCAAGACGTTCAGCATACGCCAAGACGCCTCATTCGACGAACAGACGACAATCGGGATCCTGCTCACTGGCAAGTGGCAGGACTCAAACTGGACCACCCCGTCGCGGTCTGCGGATGTCTTTGTGCTCAAAGGCATCGTTGAGTCTCTCCTGCAGGGATTGCATGTGCCCATCGACATAGCCACTGCAGATGCCGCACTCTTGGAGGCTGGTGCAGGAATGCTCGTCTCATCCAGCTCAGCATCCCTTGGAACGTTGGGTATTCTGGAAAGCCGAACAGCGACGCTGCTTGGTCTGGAGCACGAAACATTCTATGCCGAGCTGTCGGTCGAAGCACTGTCGAAGGTGCTTCCTGCCATCAGCTTCAAAGAGTTCTCAAGATTTCCATCCATTCGTCGGGACATTGCAGTGGTTGTCGACAGTGTCGTACCTGCCGGTCAACTCGAGGCAATCATCAGGGACAACGCAGGACCACTGCTTAAAGCGGTCACGGTATTCGACAGTTTTCAGGGAGGCAGCCTTCCGCCAGGCAAGAAGAGCATAGGCTTCTCAATGGAGTTCACTTCACCCGACCGAACGCTGATGGGTGAGGAAGTCGATGCACTTGTCACCACGGTCGAGGCTGCTCTCAAAACGCGTGTTGGGGGCGTACTACGAAGAACCTAGACACCTTGCCTCAAGCAGCAGCTCAGGACTACACCTACGGAAAGGTAAGCTTTGACCGCGTCCGCGAAGTATTGGCATCACAGGCCGAGTCCTCGCTCGGTGCTGAGGAGTGCCGCGCACTTGCCCCGCTGGATGGCCTGGATGTCATCAGAGCTGCTCAGACAGAGACGGATGAAGCTTCCTCGTACCTTGAGCGATTTGGCGATCTGACCCTAAGCAATCTCCTGGACATCCGGTCAGAACTCGACAAGGCAAAGGTTCGCCTGCAGCTGTCCGGTCAGGACGTTTGGAAAATAGCGGTCGTTCTCAACGAGTTGTCGCGCGTACGGAAGGCGTTCGTCACCATCAAAGACCTCTATCCTGCGCTGTTCAGCATCTCCCAGGATGTTAAGCCATTTTCGTCTCTCGCTCAGGAAATAGAGCGGTGTGTCAATCAGGATGGAGACGTTCTTGATGACGCATCGATCAATATAGCGGCAATCCGGCGCGAAAAGATCGAATTGCAGAAAACGATCAACAAGGTCCTGCAGGACATTCTTTCAAATGAGACCTACAGCCGGGCAGTTCAGGACCGTATCGTCACGACTCGGAACGATCGCTATGTGATTCCCGTGAAACGGGAGTTCAAGGATACCATTCAGTCCGTTGTGCACGATCAGTCCGACAGCGGCATGACCCTGTTTGTGGAACCGACTCGTGTCATTGACCTCAACAACCGCCTGCAGATCCTGCAGTCCGACGAGAAAAAGGAGGTCTCGCGCATTCTGCTCTATCTCACGGATCTCGTCGCCAAGGCTACTCCCGATATCGAGAAGTCACTGAGCGTCGCAGGCCACCTCGATTTCACGCTTGCCAAGGGACGACTTGCACGCCTCTGGCATGGCGTCAAGCCATCCATCAGCCCAAATCTGGAGACCAGTCTGCGTAATGTCCGGAACCCATTTGTGGAGAACTGCGTACCCATTTCCTTTTCCATCGGCAAGGATTACTTCATGGTCGTGATTACGGGCCCGAACACGGGTGGCAAGACCGTCACACTCAAGACGCTTGGCCTCACCGTTCTCATCAGCAAGGCAGGCCTGTTCATACCTGCATCTGAAGGATGCACCGTCGGCCTCTATGATGAGGTCTTTGTTGACATCGGGGACGAGCAGAGCATCGAACAGAGCCTTTCTACCTTCTCAGCACACATGTCCAATATCGTGCGCATCCTCGAGCGAGCGAGCCGCTATTCTCTCGTCCTGCTCGACGAGCTCGGCGTCGGCACCGACCCAGAGGAGGGTTCGGCCATCGCGACCGGTATTGTTGACTTCCTCTACCAGAAACGCATCACCACCGTCATCACAACGCACTACAGCAGTCTCAAGCTGCTTGCCTACCGCTATGAGCAGGTTCGCAACGCTTCGGTCGGGTTCGACGTCGAAACGCTCCAACCAACGTACGAGCTCATTTTGGGTTCGCCGGGCGAGAGCCATGCCT
>Ga0315271_10000856_pt1 | contig 17678 bp, 15 predicted proteins | sample C3_top_MG_FD_204664 | JGI IMG/M metagenome (GOLD analysis project Ga0315271, IMG submission 204664) | Sediment microbial communities from Yellowstone Lake, YNP, Wyoming, USA - C3_top | ecosystem: Environmental > Aquatic > Freshwater > Lake > Sediment | place: USA: Wyoming | collected 2017-08-01
CTTCGAGTACCGCGAGGAGCAAGTCGGCATCGCCGCCGGCAAGAAGGCCGTCGCGCTCGTCAACCACCTGGTCGCCCCGGACGATCCCGCGGTCGCCTTCGACTACGCCGCGGAGCTGGAAGACCTGATCCACGCCGCGGAGCGGCTCGCGTTCGGGCCGTCCACCCAGGCGCTCCTCGACGAGGCCGCGGTCCGGGACATCCCATCCATGCGCCTGGATCGCTACAGCCTTGTGCAGTTGGGGCAGGGCGTCCACCAGCAGCGCATCCGGGCGACCATGACCAGCCGCACCAGCGGCATCGCGGTGGACATCGCGTCCGACAAGAAGCTCACCAACCGCCTGCTGGACTCCGCGGGCCTGCCGGTGCCCCGCGCCGAGGTGGTCGAGACGGAGGACGACGCGGTCGCCGTCGCACGCCGCCTGGGCTACCCGTGCGTCATCAAGCCGCTCGACGGCAACCACGGCCGCGGCGTCGCCCTCGACCTCAAGAACGAGGCGGACGTCCGTGCCGCCTGGCCCGAGACCCGGCGCCAGAGCCGCCGCGGCGACGTGGTGGTGGAGTCCTTCATCACCGGCCGCGACTACCGCTGCCTCGTCATCGGGGGCAAGCTCGCCGCGGTGGCGGAGCGCGTCCCCGCCAGCGTCACCGGCGACGGTGTGAAGTCGATCCGCGAGCTGGTGGAGATCACGAACCAGGACCCGCGGCGCGGTATCGGCCACGAGAAGGTCCTGACCCGGATCAAGCTGGACGCGAACGCGGACGAGGTCCTCGAGGGCCAGGGCTTCACGGCGGACGACGTCCCGCCGGCGGGCACCTTCGTCAAGCTCGCGCTCACCGGCAACATGAGCACCGGCGGCACGTCCATCGACCGGACCTTCGAAGCGCACCCGGACAACGTGGAGATCGCCGAGACGGCGGCCCGTGTCGTGGGCCTCGACATCGCCGGCATCGACTTCATCTGCCCGGACATCACGGAGCCCGTCCGCGAGACCGGTGGCGGGATCGTGGAGGTCAACGCGGCCCCGGGCTTCCGGATGCACACGCACCCCACGGAGGGCGAGCCCCAGTACGTCGCGCGGCCGGTGATCGACCTGCTCTTCCCTCCGGGCGCCCCGTCCCGGATCCCGATCATCGCCGTCACCGGCACCAACGGCAAGACGACCACGGTCCGGATGATCTCGCACATCCTCAAGCTCATGGGCCGGCGCGTGGGCATGACGTCCACGGACGGCATCGTCATCGACGGCCGGCTGATGAAGCGCGGCGACATGAGCGGCCCGAAGTCGGCGCAGATGGTCCTCCAGAACCCCACCGTGGACACGGCCGTGTTCGAGGTGGCCCGTGGCGGCATCCTGCGCGAGGGCCTGGGCTACGACCGCAACGACGTGGCCGTGGTCACGAACGTCACCGGGGACCACCTGGGTCTCGGCGGCATCGACTCCATCGGCCAGCTGGCCGGCGTCAAGGCCGTGCTTGTGGACGCCGTCCCGCGCTCCGGCACCGCGGTGCTCAACGCGGACGACCCCCACGTCTACCGCATGGGCCGCCACTGCGACGGGCGCGTCGTCCTGTTCACGATGCGCAAGCACAAGGGCGAGGACGGTTACGACCGCGTGGACGGGCACACGAACCGCGGCAACGCCGCGTTCTGCCTGGAGGACACGCCCCAGGGCGAGCTGATCGTCCTCAAGCACGGCCCGCGCAAGATGCCGGTCCTGTACACCCACCTGATGCCAGCGACGTTCGGCGGCCGGGCGCGGATGAACGTCGCCAACGGGCTCGCAGCGGCGGCCGCCGCCTGGGCGTCCGGCGCCCACCTGCACGACATCCGCCAGGGCCTGCGGACGTTCAGCACGTCCTTCTTCCAGGCCCCGGGCCGCCTCAACCTCGTCGAGGTCGCGGGCACGCGGGTGGTCATCGACTACTGCCACAACGTGGACGGCATGCGCAACCTCGCCGACTTCGTCAACCGGATGATGGTGGAGGCGGTCACCCGGCCCGGTGTCCTGGGGGCGGGTGGCGGGCCCGGTGCCCAGCATCCTCCGCGGACCGGCCGTGCCATCGGGGTCATCGGGATCCCGGGCGACCGCCGGGACCAGGACCAGCACGACTACGGCTACCTGGCCGCGGGCGCGTTCGACGAGATCATCATCCGCGAGGACAAGCACCTCCGCGGGCGGGATCCGGGGGTGTCGGCCACCAACGTCGCCGGCGGCGCCAAGGCCGCCCAGAAGGACGGCACGGGTCGCGTCGTCAAGGTCGAGAAGATCCTCGAAGAGGAGTCGGCCGTGCGCCTCGCCCTGCGCCGCGCCTCACCGGGTGACCTGATCGTCGTGTGCGCGGACGACGCCGTGAACGTCTACCGCGAGGCCATGGCCCTCGCCGGACGCGCCCAGGGCGGGACCGCGTTCGCGGACCCGGGCGAGCTGGAGGCACCGCTGGGATGACGAGCCTGGACGCCGGCTCGCTGCTGCCCGGCTTCGGGATCAACCCTGGACTGGGACGACGTCCGGCGCACACGATCGAGACACGGGTGAGCACCCGCTGAGGGTTGCTGCCGGCTGGCGATGGCAGGCGTCCCGGAAGTGGCGCCGGAGGCCTAGCGTCGGGTGGGCGCCATGCCGGCAAGCCCCGACGTGACGTCGATCGCGCGGGCGCCCAATTCCTCCAGCAGCGCGAACACCCCGTCGCGCTCCTCGTGGCAGAACAGGACCACCACGCCCGGCGTGTCCGGCCCGCCCAGCACCGCCGCCAGGGCCGCGGTCTCCGACGCGTGGACCGGCACATCGGCTCCCTCGAAGCCACCCTCCTCGACCCCGCGCCGCAGCAGCGCCACGACCTCCTCGCGGGCGCGGCCCCGGAGGTAGGTCGGCGTCTCCTTGATGATCACCCGGTCCGCCTGCCGGCCGGCGATCCGGCCGATGCCCAGGAGCGTGTCGTCCGGGCGATCGCCGGCGGTGCCGATGATCGCCGTCACGGGGGCACCGCCGCCCGCCGCCGCGTCCGCCAGCGCCGAGGCCACGCCCAGGATCGCCTCCGTGCCCGCCTCGTTGTGGGCAAAGTCCACGATCAGCGTCCGCCGGCCCAGCCTGAACAGGTTCATGCGCCCGGGCGACAGGTCCGCGGACGGGCGGAAGTCGCGGAGGCCCGCGGCCACCTCCTCGCGCGTCGCGCCCAGCGCCCGTGCACCACCGGCCGCCGCGAGTGCGTTGGCCACGTTGTACGGCGCCAGCCCACCGAGGGCCACCGGCAGGTCGGCGACCGCGAGCAGCCGGTGCTCCCGGCCGTCGTCCCACTCCACGAGGAACCCGTCCGCCAGCACGTATGCGCGGCCGCCGGCGCGCCGGTGCCGGGCAAGGAGGGGAGTGTCCGCCGGTTCCAGGCTGAAGTAGGCGACCCGGCACCGGACACGCCGCGCAACGGCCGCCACGAGCGCGTCGTCGGCGTTGAGGATCGTCCATCCGTCGGCCCTGGTCACCCGGCATACCGTGGCCTTGACCTCGGTCAACTCCGGGAGCGTGTGGATCCCCTGGAGGTCCAGGTGGTCCGAGGAGATGTTGGTGAACACGCTGGCGTCGTTGGACTCGTAGCCCATGCCCCGCAGGACGAGGCCGCCACGCGCCGTCTCCAGGACGGCCACGTCGATGTCGTCCCGGCGCAGGATCGCGGCGGCGCCTCCGGGACCCGTCCAGTCCCCGGCCTCGACCACGTGCTCGTTCACGAGAATCCCGTCCGACGTGGTGGTGCCCACCCGGCGGCCGGCCTGGAGCAGGATGTGGGTGATCAGCCGCGTGACGGTGGACTTGCCGTTGGTACCGGTGATCGAGACCGCCGGCAGACGCCGGTCCGCGTCCTGGATCCAGGGCGGCGGCGCGGCGGATGCGCTCGCGATCCGCTCCGACCAGCGCTCCACGGCCCGCGCCTGGGTGCCCGTGAGGCGGACCCGACGGGCAGGTGAGACAGATCGACCGGCAAGGTCGAAGGCGGCCTCCGCGATGGCCCTCGAGCGCCCCGCGCCCTCCCACGGCCATGTGATGACCCAGCGGCCGGCGTCCGTGGCGCGATGGACCTCCACCGGGCCGCCATGCTCGCCATGCTCGGTGCGGAGGCGGCGCGTCCAGGCCACCAGGTCGGTGATGGCGTCCGGCCATTCGCGGGCCGGAACGGTCCTGGCGATGTGGACCAGGGCGCCGGGACCGCCGGACCGGAGCCCGTGCCAGGCCCTCGTCCGGCCCACGGCAACGTCGACCTTGACCACCGGCATCAGCCGGTAGACATTGGGCCCCTCCAGCAGTCGGATCTCGACGAGTCGCACGGTCCGGACACTCTACCGAGCCGGGAGGCGGAACGCGGGGGCGACGCGCACGCATCCGGCGCGCGGGCTCGGTCCCTCAAGCCCACCCGAGGTGGCGCCTGCCCCCGCGCGGGCGGGACGGGCGGGTCTAGACTCAACCGCATGGCTGCCCAACCCACCGACCTTGTCGTGCACGACGAGCTCGCCGCCCTCCGCGCGAGCATCGACCTTGCCTATCCCGCCTATCTCGCCGACCTCGAGCGGCTCGTCAACACCGACTGCGGCTCATACACCCGGGCCGGCGTCGACGTCATCGGCCGCTGGACGGCGGAGCGTCTGCGCGTGCTGGGCGCGACCCGCGTGACGAGCCACCCGAACGACCAGGAGCTGGGCGAGACGGTGGTGGCGGAGTTCACCGGCACGGACCCCGCCGGGCCGACCCTCCTGTGCATCGGCCACATGGACACGGTGTTCGACCCCGGCACGGCCGCCGAGCGACCGTTCCAGGTCCAGGCCGGCATCGCCACGGGCCCCGGCGTCACCGACATGAAGTCGGGGCTGCTGACGGGCCTCTACGCCATCGGCGCGCTCCGCGAAGCGCTGGGCGGTCTGCCGCTGGCCCGCCTGATCTTCATCGCGAACCCGGACGAGGAGATCGGCTCGCCCGTGTCCACGCCCCACATCCGGCACTTCGCCGCCGAGGCGGACGTCTGTCTGGTCCTGGAGTGCGCCCGGGCGAACGGCGACATCGTGTCCTCGCGCAAGGGGACGCTGGATCTCGTCATCACGGTGAACGGGCGCGCAGCGCACGCGGGCGTCGAGCCCGAGAAGGGCCGCAGCGCGATCCTCGAGGCCGCCCGGATCGTGACGGACCTGCATGCGCTCAACGGGCGCTGGCCGGGTGTGACGGTGAACGTGGGCGTCATCGAGGGTGGCACGCGGCCCAACGTCGTGGCCGAACGCTGCTCCTTGGAGGTCGACGTCCGGTCGGTGACCCGGGACGGCCTCGAGGCGGCCGAGGCGGCCATCGCCGGGATCCTCGTCCCGTGCGTCGTGCCGGACGTCACGGTTGCCGCGGAGCAGACCGGGCGCCACTGGCCGATGGAGAAGCTGGAGCGCTCCGGGCGCCTGGTGGACCACGCCGTGGCTCTCGCGGGCCACCTCGGCTTCGACCTGCGGGACGCGGCCACGGGCGGCGCGTCGGACGCCAACACGACGGCGGGGATGGGCGTGCCCACCATCGACGGCCTGGGGCCCATCGGCGGCCTGGACCATGCGCCGGGCGAGTACCTCGAGGTTGCCTCCATCGTCCCGCGGACCGTGCTGCTCGCGGCGCTGATCGCCGCGATCGGACGTGACCCGGAGATCGCCGCCTGGCGCACGGAGCGCCTCGTCAAGGCAAGGACCGGCACGAAGGCGGGGGCCGGGAGCTGAGCCGGCGGCACGTGCGGAGCGGCGGACCCTGGGAGGAGATCGGCGGCTACTCGCGCGCCATCGCCGTCGGCGACGCCTGTTTCGTGGCGGGGACCACGGACGCGGGTCCGGACGGAACCTCGCTCCACCCGGGCGACGCCGCCGCCCAGGCACGCGCGGCCTGGGCGATCGTGGAAGGTGCCCTGGGCGAGGCGGGCTTCGCACTGGACGACGTGGTCCGGACGCGGATGTACCTCGTGGACCCGGCGGATGCCGATGCGGTGGTGCTGGTCCACGGTGACGTGTTCACGCACGTGCGTCCGGCGGCGACGATGGTCGTGGTGGCGCGGTTGATCGACCCGACGCTGCTCGTCGAGGTGGAGGCTGAGGCCCGCCGGGGCTGACCACGCCACCGGCCGCACCTCAGCCCCCGAGTCACCGCCGCATCGCCTCACGCTCGGGGTCGTCGCGCCGGAGTCACGTGCGCATCACCGAGCGCCACCACGGGAACGGCTCAGCCAACGAACCGCCGGGTTCGCCCGCAACCCACGCTCGTCGAGCCCGCAATTGAGCCCCAGCTGACTCAACGCCCGGGGCTCAACGCCTGGGGCTCAACGCCTGGGGCTCAACGCCTGGGACTCAGCGCCCGTGAACAGCGCCCGCGCAAAGGGCGTCAGCCCAGCCCGGCGAGGCGCGCCACGGCCACCAGCGCCACGCCCGCCACCAGGCCCAGCAGCAGGTTGCGCCGCCACGCCACGAGCAGGATGCACACCACCACGCCAACGGCCTCGATGCCCACGTGGAGGCCGCGCGTCCCGTCCGGGGCCTTGACGATCAGCGTGTTGACCGCCGCGAGCGACGCCAGGACGGCCGGCCCAACCAGGCGCAGGTAGAGCAGGGCCCGCGGCGGCAGCCGCTCGATGCCGGGCGCCAGCAGGGGCAGCGCGCGAGACGGGTAGGTCACGGCCGCCATCAGGACCGCCAGCAGGACCAGCTCCGTGCTCACGGCGCCGTCTCCCCGAGGTGCGCAACCTCGTCGAGGGCCGTCTCGATGTCCACGGCGACGCCAGTCACGTCGGACTCCGGGGTCAGGTGACGCGTCCCGTCGGGCACGGCCATGCCCAGCAGCGGCCCGAGCAGGCCGCCGGCCAGGACTCCGACCGACGGGTCGATGCCCAACGGGGTCGACGCCAGGACCACCATCACGGCGATCGCCGCCCCGCTGGCCGCCGCGATCACCTCGCGTCGCCCGGTCGCCAGCCCCACCGCGAGGGCCGCCATGGCGGCCGGGAACACGATGTCCAGCCCGAACCGTGACGGATCCGGGATGGCGCCGCCCAGCAGCACGCCCGCGATGGTCGCGAGGTTCCACGGGATGAACACGCCCAGGATCGCCCCGATCCAGTACCCGCCCGGATCGGCGCGGCCAAGCCGGTGGAAGTGCGTCGCTGCCAGCGCGAACGCCTCGTCCGTGAGGACGTGGGCCATCGCCGCGCGCTCCAGGAAGGGCACGCCCCGGAGGCGCGGGGCCAGGCTGGCGCTGTAGAGCAGGTGGCGTGCGTTGAGGAACGCCGTGAGGATCACGATGGTGATCCACGGAGCGCCGGCCGCGACCTGACCCACGGCCGCGAACTGGGCGGCGCCTGCGAAGCCGATCACGCTCATCGCCGCGGCCTCGATCGTGGAGTAGCCGGCGTTGCGTGCCGCCAGCCCGAACACGAACCCGAAGCCCGCGGCCGACACGGCGATGCCGGCGGTGTCGAGGAGGAGCTGGCGGCGCGCGGCCCGAAGGGCGATAGCGGCCCCTGCGGGCGGAGTCAACGCGGGGATGCGCCGCCTAGCGCAGGTAGGTCTTCGCGCAGGTCCCGTCGCAGACGACGTAGACGGCGTGCTTCTCGGACGCGTAGCCCGCGGCATGAAGCAGGCCGGCGCAGCCCTTGGTGGGGCACTTGTAGACCCACCAGCGCTCGTTGCTGTCCAGCGGCGTGGTCTCGGCCTTCAGCTTGTCGCCCAGGCCTTCCCGACCCGCAACGAGCGACTCGACCACCGCGGTCCGTTCCGCATCGGTCTCGCTGCTGTAGGGGTAGTTCTGCCCGACGTTCGAGGTCACGAAGGCCCTCCGCATTCCACACGAGGCCGGCGGCAGTTCGGTGTGAACGCGGCTGCCACCGGCCGCCCGAGGATACCATCGCCCGCCGCGCCCGGAACCTCCATGGGGAGGGCTCCCAGGGGTCCGCGAAGCGGTGTCACCGGACGGCGGGCAGCCCGGCGCTGCGCGGATCGGTCATCGCGGCCAGGGTCCCTCCCGCCGCAGGACCGCCGTCCACCAGCTCGATCGCGTGCTCGTGGCCCAGGCCGCCGTCATAGCCCACGCGGTGCAGGTCGTGTCCGAGCGCGCGCAGGGTGGCCTCCACGCTCTGGGCCAACTCGCCGTCGGCGAGCACCGCGACGGGTGGCGCCAGCCAGCCGTCCGGCTCCACGGTGATCCGGGGGGCGGCCACCGCGGTCGCGATGTCGGCTTTGCCGTCCACCAGCGCGGACACGAGCTGGACGTGGACCTGGGGCTGGATGTCGCCCCCCATGGATCCAGCAACGATCCACGGCCGCCGCTCGCCGGCACGGAACAGCATCCCGGGCAGGAGCGTGTGGGCCGTCCGCTTGCGCGGCTCGATCACGTTGGGGTGGGCCGGATCCAGCGAGAATGAGGCGCCCCGGTTCTGGAAGTGCACGCCCGTGCCGGGATCCAGGACGCCCGACCCGAAGCCCGCGGCGTTGGACTGGATCAGGCTCACGGCGTTGCCCTCGCCGTCCACCACCGCGAGGTAGATCGTCCCGCCCACGAGCGTCCGCACGGGCGGCGGGGACGGGTCCGCCCGATGCGCGTCGATCCGCAATGCCAGCGCCCGGGCGTGGTCCTTGGACAGCAGCAGCTCCACCGGCACCTCGCGGAACGCCGGGTCAGTGAGCAGGGCGTCGCGGTCGGCGTAGGCGAGCTTGGCGGCCTCGAGCACCAGGTGTGGCCACGTCGCGTCCGTCCAGCCCAGGGGCCCGAACGTCGCGCCGTCCGGCGGCTCGAAGTGCTCCAGGATGTTGAGGATCTCGAGCGCGAAGACGCCGCTGCTGTTGGGCGGATGGCTGGTGACCCGGACGCCACGGTAGGTCGTGGCGATCGGCGTCGTCCACGTGCTGCGGTGCTCGCGCAGGTCTGCGGCCGTGTGCAGCCCGCCCGCGGCGGCGAGCCCCCGTGCGATCCGCTCGCCCAGCGGGCCGTCGTAGTAGGCGTCGAAGCCATCGCCGGCCAGCGTGCGGAGCGTCGCGGCCAGCGCCGGGAGCCGGACCAGCTCGCCGGGCCGCCATGCCCTGCCGGCTGAGCGCCAGACCTGCCGGAAGCCCGCCGTCCAGGGCTCGTCACCGATGCCCGCGTGCGTGGTCTCCACGGCGTTGATCAACCCGGCCCAGGCCGGGAACCCGGCCTCCGCGTGCTCGATGGCCGCGGCCAGCACGGCGTCCCGCGAGAGGCGGCCCCAGCGGGCATGGGCATCGGACCAGGAGCGGACGGCGCCCGGGACCGTGATCCCGTACGGGCCGCGGAGGGGGATGCGGTCGAGGCCCAGTGCGCGCAGGGTGCCGGCGTCCGCGCGCGACGGTGCCCGACCGGACCCATTGAGCGCCACCTGCGCGCCGGCGGTCTCGTCCCAGACCAGCCAGAAGGCGTCTCCGCCGATGCCGCAGCCGTTGGGCATGACCACGCCCAGGACGGCGTTGGTGGCGATGGCCGCGTCCACGGCATGGCCACCCGCCGCAAGGACGGCGAGGCCCGCGGCGGTCGCGAGGTGATGCGGGGCGACCACGGCGCCGCGGGCGCCCCGGGCCAGGCGGGCGGGCACGAGCGGGGGCCCACCCACGCTCCGCGGCTCAGCCATGGACCGGGACCTCAGCCATGGACCGGGACCTCAGCCATGGACCGGGACCTCAGCCATGGACCAGGACCCCGCTTCCCACGTGATGCTCATACCGGCGGAGGCGGCTGATCGGCAGGATCGCGACCGCCAGCAGGACGAACGACGTGAGGAAGATCCCGTCCAGGCCGGCCTCTTGGGCGGCGATGCCACCCAGGATGGAGCCCGTGATCTGGCCCAGGCCCAGGAACACGGAGTAGAGACCCATGATCGCGCCCCGGTCGTTGGGGTAGGCCTCGGTCATGTCCGCGAGGAGGCCGATGGCCGCGGGTGTCGCGCCCGCGAGCACGAACAGGCCGACCGCCGCCACCGCCACCAGGACCAGCAGCAGCACCGCCGGGTCCGGACCCACGTGGTTGATCGCGGCCCCGGCCGCCAGCAGCACGGCGCCGCCCGCGATGCCGGAGAGGACCAGGGTCGTCCGGCGGATCGTGCGGAACTTGCCGCCCCAGTAGAACAGGCCCGCGAAGAACAGCAGCCCGCCGATCCCCAGGCCGATCGACAGCTGGACCGGGCTGAAGCCGCCCATCAGGGCCTGGTTGGCGAACTTCGGGTCCGGGTGCTCCGAGCGGACCAGCTGGAACAGCGTCTGGCTGGTGAACAGGCCCAGGACCGCGTTGATGGCGATCCAGGTGGGCGCCAGCAGCCAGACGTGGCTGCCCCGGAGGATCGTGGCGTAGCGGCGCAGCCCCTCGTTCGGGTCGTGCGCCCGGCCCGCGGGCTCGGGCTCTGCGTGCTCCGGCACGCCCAGCTTGTAGATCAGGAACGACACGAGGTAGATCACGGCGTTCGCGATGAAGGCCATCGGCCCCAGGGCGGTGAACAGGATCCCGCCGACGACGAAGCCGAGCATGAGGCCGGCCAGGGTGGCTGCTTCGAACCGCGCGACGGCCTTGCCCCGGCGGAGCTCGTCGGCGGCGGTGGCGAAGGCGATGAACCCCAGGATCGACGGGACCGACGCGGCCGTGGAGCCACCCTCGAGCAGCCGGGTGAAGGCGATCACGGGAATGCTCACGGTGAGGGCGGTGATCACCACCGCGATGCCGCCGAACGCCGGCCCGATGAGCATCACCCGCCGGTGGCCGATCCGGTCGGACAGGATCCCGAACAGCGGCGAGCCGATGAGCTCGCTCGCGTAGAACAGCGCTCCGAGGAGGCCGACCTGGAGCGCGGTCACGGGCTCGCCGCCGTACTCCGGGAACGCCTTGAAGTAGTAGACGAGCATCGAGCCGGTGATGCCGGTGGCAAGGCGCAGCGTGAAGGTGCCGAAGATCACCGCGAGGACGGGACGGGCCATCGCAGCAGCGTACCGGGTCGGAACGCGTTCCGGGCAAGACGGGGACCGTTGCGGCTCCGTATCATCGGCGGCCAGGGGGTCGGCCCAGGCCCCGGCGACCGCCACATCGCCCGAGGGAGAGCCACGTGAGCCACGTCGCGATCGTCACCGACTCCGCCAGCGACCTGCCGCCGGCTGTTGCCACCCCCGCCGGCATCACCATCGTGCCGCTCCAGGTCAGCTTCGGCGCGGAGACCTTCCTGGCCAACGAGACCCTGACCACCGACGAGTTCTGGGCGCGGATGCTCGCCCCGGGCGCCCCGTTCCCGACCACCGCCGCCGCCTCGCCCGGCGAGTTCGCCGCGGCCTACCAGCGCCTGTTCGACGCCGGGGCGGACTCCATCGTCTGCGTCACCGTCTCGGGCGACCTGTCCGGCACCTACAAGTCGGCCAGGATCGCGGCGGACGGGATGCCCGAGCGCGAGGTCCACGTGGTGGACTCGCGGACGGCATCGCTGGGGCACGGGATGCTGGCCCAGATCGGGGCGGAGCTGGCCGCGGAGGGCGTGTCAGGCGTCGAGGTCGCGCGTGTGCTCGAGGAGCGCAAGAAGGACGTGGACCTGTTCGTGGCGCTGGACACGCTCGAGTACCTCAAGCGGGGCGGCCGGATCAGCGGCGCCCGGGCGGCGGTTGGCAGCATGCTGTCGATCAAGCCGATCATCACGGTGATCGACGGGGTCGTGGAGAACGCCGAGCGCGTCCGGTCGCGCGCGAAGGCCCGGGAACGGGTGCTGGAGCTCCTGACCCAGAAGCCGATCGAGCGGGCGACGGTCCTGCACACGACCCAGGCCGACGTGGAGGAGTTCCGCGACCGGTTCATGGAGCGCTCGGGTCTCGACGCCGCGCGTGTCCAGACGATGACCGTCGGCCCCTCCGTGGGCCCGCACCTGGGCCCGGGCTGTGTCGGCGCGGTGATCATCTACAGGCACTGACACGGGCCCCGGACGTCCGCCCGGCACCCCTCCGTCGGCCACCCCACCCCTGCCACTCGACAGGGACGACAGGGTGACGGATTGGTTGCGGCCGGGTGACGAGCGGCCCATGGTGAACGGGCCTCCGCGGCTATACTCGCCTTCGAAGGTGGCGTTCAGGTGCCGCCCGGTCATGCCACGACCGGGGCTCCGAAGACACCCCCGTGGGGTCATCCGGAAGACGACCCACCGCTCCGGGACGGCGTCCACCGCCCCGCCAACGAGGATCCTCCGTTCATGACGACGGAACAAGCTGTGGCGCCGGTCAACGCCTGGCAGGTCGCGCAGCACCAGTTCGATCTCGCCGCCGAGATGCTCAACCTTGACCCGGGCCTGCGCCGCGTCCTGCGCGAGCCGCGCCGCGAGCTCACCGTCCACTTCCCGGTGCACATGGACGATGGCACCGTCCAGGTGTTCACCGGCTATCGCGTCCAGCACAACCTGGGCCGCGGCCCCGCCAAGGGCGGCATCCGCTACCACCAGGACGTCAGCCTCGACGAGGTAAAGGCCCTCGCGATGTGGATGACCTGGAAGTGCGCGGTCGTGGGCATCCCGTACGGCGGCGGCAAGGGCGGCGTCATCGTCGACCCCAAGAAGCTGTCCCAGAAGGAGCTCGAAGGCCTCAGCCGCCGCTACTTCACCGAGATCAGCGTGCTGATCGGTCCCGAGCGGGACATCCCGGCGCCGGACGTCAACACGACGCCCCAGATCATGGCCTGGTTCATGGACACCTACTCCATGCACGTCGGCTACACGGTCCCGGGTGTCGTCACCGGCAAGCCCATCAGCCTGGGTGGCTCCGAGGGCCGCAACGAGGCCACCGCGCGTGGCTGCGTGTTCACGATCGTGCAGGCTGCCAAGCACCTGGGCATCGACCTGACCAAGTCGACGGTTGCGGTCCAGGGCTTCGGCAACGCAGGCTCCATCGCCGCGCAGCTGATGGCCAACGAGGGCTCCACGGTCATCGCCGTCTCCGACACGGGCGGCGCGATCTGGAAGCAGGAAGGCCTCGAGATCCCGAAGGTCCTCGCCTGGAAGAAGGAGCACGGGACCGTCGTCGGCTTCCCGGGCAGCAAGACGATCACCAACGGCGAGCTCCTCGAGCTCGAGTGCGACGTCCTGATCCCCGCGGCCTACGAGAACCAGATCACGGCCGCCAACGCGGGCAAGATCAAGACCAAGATCATCGCCGAGGCCGCCAACGGCCCCACGACGCCCGAGGCCGACGAGATCCTCTGGAAGAAGGGCGTGTTCATGATCCCCGACATTCTCGCGAATGCCGGTGGCGTGACCGTCAGCTACTTCGAGTGGGTCCAGGACCTCAACCGGGACCACTGGACCGAGTCCGACGTCAACGCGAAGCTCAAGGTCATCATGGACAAGGCCTTCGACGAGGTCCTTGCCCAGTCCCACCGCAACAACGTCAACATGCGCACGGGGGCGTACCTCAACGCCGTCCAGCGCGTGGCCGACGCCACCGCCCTGCGCGGCCTCTACCCGTGATCCACCGCGGCGGGTGACCGCCGCTGGCGCTTCAGAACGCTCGAGACGGCCCGGGTCCATCCCGGGCCGTTGCGATTCCGGCCGCACCGACTCTCGTAGCACCGGCCTGGGTGCCAGCCCAACGCCCTGTTACCATCGGCGCATGCTTGACCACGAGGAGAAGTTCCTCTTCAAGGAGGAGATCCTCCACCTTTCCAACGCCCTCAACGACCCGGGCAGCCTTGACAACGTCGAGGACCTGCTGACCGACGTCATCACCAGCCCGCGCTTCGACTCCGAGGTCTTCACCCTGGAGCGCAGCCTGCAGGTGATGCTCGGCGCACGCGCCGGGACCACGCTGGTCGGCCTGCTCACGGTGGCGCCCGAGGTGTTCGAGGATGTTGCCGAGGTCCGGATCCCGCCGGAGGTCTACGAGCGCCTGGTGGCGTGGCGTGCCCGTTTCGGCCTGGCCATCGACAACGCCCTCAACTTCCTGAACAACCCGGACGGTATCCAGGGCCACAACTTCAGTACCCAGATCGCGCACGTCGAGGAGCGCCGGGTGCTGCAGGGCCGCCTGACGATGGTCCGCTACAACAACGAGCCGCAGTTCTTCGTGGCGGACGCCGCGGTGTTCCTGGGCCTCGTCACGGACATCATGGAGCGCCTCGGGCCGTACCTCGAGCCGGACAGCGTTGACGAGGAGGCCCTGACCCGCCTCCGCGAGGCCGTCCAGCTCATCGAGCGCAAGACCGCCCCTCGCGGCTAGGCCGACCCGCCGTGCGCCAGCTGTTCCTCGCCGCGACCGGGCAGAACCGGGGCAAGACGACGGCCAGCCTCGGGCTGCTGGACGGCTTCCGCCGGCGCGGGTTCAACACCGGCTTCATGAAGCCGGTGGGCCAGCGCACGCTGATCGACGACGGCCAGGTCACGGACGACGACTCCTACCTGATGCGGGTGGTCTTCGACCTGCCGGACCCGTACTCGGCGATGAGCCCGGTCCACATCCCGCGCGGCTACACCAAGGCCTACATCAACGGCGAGGTGGTGGACGACCTGGGCGAGCGGATCTATGCCGCCCAGCGCCACTTCGCGGACCACGACATCCTGCTGATCGAGGGGACCGGTCACGCCGGCGTGGGTGCGGTGGTCGGGCTGTCCAACGCCGTCGTCGCATCGATGCTCAAGGCGCCCGCGGTGATCATCTCAGAGGGCGGCGTGGGCCGGCCGATCGATGAGATCGTGCTCAACGCCAGCCACTTCGAGGCGCACGGGGTCCCCGTCGCGGGCGCCATCGTCAACAAGGTCCGGATCGAGGAACAGCCCGGGATCGAGCGGACGCTGGAACGCGGGCTCGCCCGCCACGGCATCCCGCTGCTGGGTGTCCTCCCGTACCGGCCGATCCTGTCGAACCCCACCCTCGAGATGGTCCTCGAGGGGACGCACGGCAAGGTGATCCACCCGGGCGCGGACCTCGACCGCGTCATCGACGGGATCGCCATCGGCGCAATGGAGCCGAACCACATGCTGGAGCGGGTCAACCCGGGGACCCTGGTCATCGTGCCGGGGGACCGCGAGGACGTGATCCTGACGCTGGCCTCCGCGCACGTGGCGGACCGCTGGCGGGCGCTGCCGGGCACCGTCGAGCAGATCGACGCGCTGGTGGAGGAGACGCCGGGCGCCATCGACGCCGGCCCCGAGGCCAAGGCGCTGGGCATCCTGCTCACCGGCGGCTACGAACCGCGCCCCGAGGTCCTCGAGGCCGTCAACCAGGCGGGCATGTTCTGCGCCATCGTCCCCGACGACACCTACACCGTGGCGTCCGAGGTCCACGACCTGCTGGTCAAGACCCACGCCGCCGACAAGGGCAAGATCGAGATGATCAAGGCGCTGGTCTGGGAGCACCTCCTGATGGACCGCTTCCTCGAGGTTGCAGCGGAGGCGCGCTTCGGCTGACACGGCGGGTCTCTCCGTCGTCGGCCATGCCCTGCTGATGAGCCCCACCGATACCGGGCGCGTGGCCGCGCCATCCGCGCCCCCTGCCCCCGATGGGTCCGGCGCCCCGTCCCGTCCCGCGTCGATCGTGCCGTCGGGTGTGGTCTACGCGCTGCAGTTCACCGCGGTCGCGGTCTGGGTGGCGTACGCGAGTGTGTTCTTCCGGTCCCTGGGCCTCGACCTCGCGCTGATCGGCCTCCTGGGGGCGGTCCCGTCCGCGGTGGCGATCGTCGCGGCCCCCGCCTGGGGCCTGGTCGCGGACCGGATTGGCGACATGCGCCCGCCGTACCTCGTGGCGTCGCTGTGGGCCGCAGCCGCGGCGCTGATCCTTGCCCTCGCTCCGCCGATGCCGTGGCTGGCCCTCGTGGTGGTTGCCGTCGCTGCGGGCACGTCCGGGCTGACGCCGATGCTGGACGCCCGAACCGTGCAGCGCCTGTGGCCGCACCGCGAGCGGTTCGGGCAGGCGCGGGTCTGGGGCTCCATCTCGTTCGTGGTCGCCACCATCTCGGTCGGGGTGCTGCTGGGCTCGATCGGCGTCCGCGGGATGTTCGCTGTCTACTCCGTCGCGCTCGTTGCGGCGGGCGTGGCGTCATACCTGCTGCTCGGCAAGGCCGGGCGCGGGCTTCGGGTCGCCGGCGTGGGCCCGCTCGCGGCCCTGGGCCTGCTGCGGGACCCGGGCCTCGGGCTGTTCTTCGTGGGGTCCGCGGTTGCCTGGACCTCATCGACCATCGCCCTGGCCCTGTTCTCCCTGCGGATCTTGGACCTGGGCGGGGACACCAGCCTCATCGGCGTCGGCTGGGCGGTCAACGCCATGCTTGAGATCCCGGTGATGCTCCTGTTCATGCGGCTCGCCAGGCATGTCCGGATCGAGCGCCTGATCGTCGCCGGAGTCGCCGTCCAGGCCCTGCGGTCCGTGCTCTGGAGCGTTGCCGGCACCCCGGTCGCGTTCGTGGCCGCGGCGTCGATGAGCGGGATCAGCTTCGGCCTGGTCCTGGTGGGGACCACGACCTACGTGGCATCCCGGGTGCCGTCGTCCCTCCAGGCGACGGCCCAGGCGCTGTTCTCCAGCACGACGTTCGCGATCGGCGCCATCCTGGGCGCGGTGATCGCGGGGCAGATCGCGCAGACCGGTGGCCTCGGGGCCGTCTACCCCGTGAGCGCGATCGGGTCTGCCATCGGCGCCGTGCTCGTCTGGATCGCCATCGCGCGCGGGAGCCACGTCCGGCGCGTGTGAGGCCGCCCTCCGGGTAGCCTCAGGGGGACCCGGTGGCGGTCGTGAGCCAGGCGCCGGTGGTCGCGTCGATGATCTCCGTGACCCTGACGGTCGCCGTCCAGCACGGTCTCGGCGTCACACCGGCCGGCTGCGCCGGGGGACAGACCTGCGTCGTCTGGCCCTCGAACGTCACCGCCCAGACGAGCGTCGAGGCGGGGGCGGGCGGCGCCAGGTATCCCGTGGCCCCCAGCGGCTCCAGCACGGCGGACGACGGGGCATCGGCCACGCCGGACTCGCGCTGGGCGATGGCGACGGCCGCGTCCCGGGAGACGGCCGCGGCCGGCACTGCGGTTCCCGGCTGGCCCAGGGCCCAGGCGGTGACGAGCAGCGATGCGAGCACCACGCCAAGAGCGGCGGCACCGAGCACCGCCACGACGCTGGTCCTCCCGCCGCCGGCGTCCGTCAGGCGACCCGCTCGTTGTCGATGAGCCGGACGCCATCGATCAGCACCGCCAGGGACAGCAGCGCCCGTCCGGATACCGCGTCGAGCTCCGCCAGCGTGTCCGGGTCCGCCACGGACACGTAGTCCGTGGTCGCTGCAGGCTCCCCGGCGATCACAGAGCGCATCGCGGCGCGGATCGCCTCGCCGGAGCGCTCGCCGCCCCGCACCCGTTCGGCACCTGCGAGGAGCGCCCGCCGGATCACCGCGGCCGCGGCCCGTCCCTCGGCCGTCAGCCGCGCATTCCTTGAGGACATCGCCAGGCCGTCCGACTCGCGGACCGTCTCGCAGGCGACCACGCCGGTGGGCAGGGCGAGGTCCAGCGCCATGCGCCGGATCACCTGGACCTGCTGGTAGTCCTTGAGGCCGAAGTAGGCCCGCTCCGCGCCGACCAGCGCGAACAGCAGCGCCACCACGGTGGCCACCCCGTCGAAGTGCCCGGGCCGTGCCGCACCCTCCAGCGGGTGGGCGATGGCGCCCGCGGAGACCACGGTGTCGAAGCCGGGTGGGTAGA
>Ga0315271_10000857_pt1 | contig 17673 bp, 14 predicted proteins | sample C3_top_MG_FD_204664 | JGI IMG/M metagenome (GOLD analysis project Ga0315271, IMG submission 204664) | Sediment microbial communities from Yellowstone Lake, YNP, Wyoming, USA - C3_top | ecosystem: Environmental > Aquatic > Freshwater > Lake > Sediment | place: USA: Wyoming | collected 2017-08-01
GTCGACCGCGTCGAGATCAGCATCATCGAAGAGTCGCAGCCGCGCTGGCTGGCTTTCCTAAACCGCGAGCACGACATGCTCGATCGGCTGCCGAACGAATTCGCCGGCGTGGCGATCCCGAACAACAAGCTGGCGCCGCATCTGGCCAAGCGCGGCATCCGCATCGAGCGCGTGCCACTCGTCGACTCGACATTCGCCTACTTCGGCATGGAACATCCGGTGGTCGGTGGCTACACGGCCGACAAGGTCGCACTGCGCCGCGCGCTGGCGCTGGCCTATGACGTGCAGCAGGAAATCATCCTGGTCCGGCGCGGCCAGGCGATCCCCGCACAAAGCATCATCCCGCCGCAACTCACCGGGTACGACCCGGCGTGGAAGAGTGAGATGAGCGACCACGACACGGCGCGCGCCAAGGCCCTGCTCGACACCTACGGCTACGTCGACCGCGATGGCGATGGCTGGCGCGACCGCCCCGATGGCTCGCCGCTGCTGATCGAGTACTCGGCGCAACCCGACCAGTTGTCGCGCCAGCAGCAGGAGCTGTGGCGCAAGGCGATGCAGGTGGTCAACGTGAAGATCGAGTTTCGCATCGCCAAGTGGCCCGAGCAGCTGAAGGCCAGCCGCGCCGGCAAGCTGATGATGTGGGGCGTGGCCTGGGGCGGCACTTTCCCCGACGGCGCGGACTACCTGAATCTGCTCTACGGCCCGAACAAGGGCCAGGCCAATCACGCGCGGTTCGACCTGCCGGCCTTCAACGCGCTGTACCAACGTCAGAGCGTGATGATCGACGGGCCCGAGCGCGAAGAAGTGATGCGCCAGGCCAAGGCACTGGCCGTCAGCTACATGCCCTACAAGGTCACCGGCCACCGCATCGCCACCGACCTGTTGCACAGCCAGGTCCAGGGCTACAAGCGGCATCCGTTCGTGCGCGATTGGTGGCGCTACGTGGACCTGGATGCCGAGGCGGCCAAACCATGACCGGCGCGCGGCTCATTCGCGCCGCGGGCGCGTTCATCCTGGGCGCGCTGCTGGCCGCACAGGCTTCGACGGCCCAGACCGAGCCGGCGACGCCACGCAAGGTGCTCAGGGTCGCCTTTCGCGTGGCCGAGACCAGTTTTGATCCGGCCAAGATCAATGACCTGTACTCGCGCACCGTCACGCCGCACATCTTCGAGGCGCTGTACCAGTACGACCACCTGGCGCGGCCGGCCAAGATCAAGCCACTGCTGGCGCTCGGCATGCCCGAGATGGCCGATGGCTATCGCACCTGGACGGTCAAGGTCCGGCCTGGTATCTACTTCCAGAGCGACCCGGCTTTCAAGGGTCAGCGCCGCGAAGTCACGGCACAGGACTTCATCTACCCCTACCAGCGCGTCGCCGACCCCGCCAACAAGAGCCCGCTTTGGGGCTTCCTCGACGCGCAAGTCGGCCTGGTCGGTCTGGCCGAGGTGCGCCAGGCTGCGCTGACGGGCAGGCAGCCGTTCGACTACGACGCACCGATCGCTGGCCTGCGTGCCGTCGATCGCTATACCGTGCAGTTCAAGCTCAAGGATCCGCGTCCGCGTTTTCTCGAGTCGCTGGCCGCCTCGGACCTGTTTGGCGCCCAGGCGCGCGAGGTCGTCGAGTTCTACGGTCAGACCATCGATGCCCACCCGGTCGGCACCGGGCCTTTTCGCCTCAAGCAGTGGCGCCGTTCGTCGCTGATCGTGCTCGAGAAGAGCCCCGATTACCGCGACGAGCGCTACGACGCCGACCCTGCGCCCGGCGACACCGAGGGCCAGGCACTGTTGGCCCGCTTCAAGGGCCGCAAGGTGCCGATGATCGACGAGGTGCAGATCTCGATCATCGAAGAGGCGCAACCGTTCTGGCTCGCCTTTCTCAACGCGGAGATCGACGCCGTCGCCGGACAGACCGGCGCCGTGCCCGGCGAGTATGTCAACCAGGCCGCACCGAACGGCAAACTCGCGCCCAACCTGGCCAAGCGCGGCATCCAGATGCAGCGCCAGGTCAACTCCGACAGTACCTATGTCTACTTCAACATGGAAGACGCGGTGGTCGGCGGCTACACGCCCGACAAGGTCGCGCTGCGCCGCGCCATCGGCTTGGCCACCGATGTCGACCGCCTGATCCGGGTCGGCTACCGCGGCCAGGCGATCCCTGCGCAGGCGCCCGCCAACCCCCATACCACCGGCTACGACCCGAACTTCAAGAGCGAGATGAGCGATTACAACCCCGCACGCGCCAAGGCGCTGCTCGACCTGTACGGCTATATCGACCGTGACGGCGACGGCTGGCGCGACCTGCCCGATGGCAGGCAATTGGTCATCGAGCGCTCGTCGCAGCCCGACCAGTTGAGCCGCGAATTCGAGACGCTATGGAAGAAGGATCTCGACGCGATTGGCATCCGCACCGTGAGCCCCGTCGCGCAGTGGCCCGAGCAGTTGAAGCAGGCCCGCGCCGGCAAGCTGCAGGTCTGGGCCCTCGGCGGCACGTCAGCCCAACCCGACGGCCTGGGCGCGCTGGCGCGCTACGACAGCACACAGATTGGCGGCCAGAATCTGGCGCGCTTCAGAAACGCCGAGTTCGATGCGATCTACAAGGCGATGTCGGTGTTGCCCGACGGCGCCGAGAGGCAGGCGCTGTTTCGGCGCGCCAAACTCATTGCCGCCGCCTACCTGCCATATAAGTTCAATGTGCACCGCATCTCCACCGACATGTGGCACCCCTGGCTGATCGGCTACCGGCGGCCGCTGTTTTGGGACGAGTGGTGGCACATGGTCGACATCGACGACAGTCGGCGCGTCGGGCGCTGAACGGCCAGCTTTGAAGGAAATCCGATGAATTGGTTTGCCGCCTGCCTTGCCGCCGCGCTTGTACTGGCCGCGCCGCTGCGCGGCCAGGCCCAGGCCGCCGACGCACCGAAGAAGGTCCTCAAGGTCGCGTTTCGCAGTGCCGAGACAGGCTTCGACCCGGCCATGATCAGCGACCTGTATTCGCGTACGGTCACGCCGCACATCTTCGAGGCCCTGTACAGCTACGACCATCTGGCGCGGCCGGCCAAGATCAAGCCTCTGACCGCCATCGGCATGCCCGAGGTGTCGGCCGACTTCCGCACCTGGACCATTCGAATCCAACCCGGCATCTACTTTGCCGACGACCCCGCCTTCAAGGGCGTCAAGCGAGAGATGGTGGCGCAGGACTATGTGTATGCCATCCTGCGCATCGCCGACCCGGCCAACAAGAGCCAGCTGTGGAGCTGGGTCGAGACCTTCGGCCTGGTCGGGCTCATTGAAATGCGCAAGGAGGCGCTCGAGGCAAGAAGGCCGTTCGACTACGGCCGCACCATTGAAGGTGTGCGCGCGCTCGACCGCCACACGATCCAGTTCAAGCTCACCGAGTCGCGGCCACGGTTCCTGTCTTCCATCGCCGGCTCCGACCTCCTGGGTGCGCAGGCCCGCGAGGTGGTCGAGTTCTACGGCGACACGATTGCCGAGCATCCGGTCGGAACCGGGCCGTTTCGCCTGAAGCAGTGGCGACGCAGTTCGCTGATCGTGCTGGAAAGAAGCCCCGACTACCGCGACGTGCGCTATGACGCCGAGCCCGCCGCCGATGACGCCGAGGGCCAGGCGCTGCTCGCCAGGTTCAAAGGCCGCAGGCTGCCGATGATCGACGAGGTCCAGATATCGATCATCGAAGAGGCGCAACCGTTCTGGTTGTCGTTCCTCAATGGCCAACTCGACGCCATTGCCGGCCAGACCGGGTCCGTGCCCGGCGAATTCATCAGCCAGGCCATGCCCAACGGCAAGCTCGCGCCCTTCCTGGCCAAACGCGGCATTCAGGCCAGACGTCAGGTCAACTCCGACAGCGGGCTGGTCTACTACAACATGGAAGACCCGGTGGTCGGCGGCTACACGCCCGACAAGATCGCGCTGCGACGGGCCTTGAACCTGGCGCAGGACCTCGAACGTGAGATCCGCGTCGTGCGCCGCGGCCAGGCCATCCCGGCGCAGTCGCCGGTCTCGCCGAACCTGTACGGCTACGACGCCGCGTTCAAGAGCGAGAACAGCGATTACGACCCGGCCCGGGCCAAGGCGCTGCTCGACTTGTACGGCTATGTTGACCGCGACGGCGACGGCTGGCGCGACCTGCCCGACGGCAAGCCGCTCGTGATCGTGCGCTCCACGCTGCCCGAACAGCTGTACCGCGAGTTCGACACGCTGTGGAAGAAGAGCCTCGACGCGATCGGCGTGCGCACCACCTTCCAGACCGCCAAGTTCGCCGAGCAACTCAAGGCCGCGCGCGCGGGCAAGCTGCAAGTCTGGTCACTGGCCAGCTCTGCCGCCGACCCCGACGGCCAGGGCGCTTTCCAGCGCTTTCACGGCCCGCAGGCCGGCGGGCAGAACCTGGCACGTTTCAAGAACGCCGAATTCGATGCCATCTACGACAAGATGCAAAGCCTGCCCGACGGCCCCGAGCGGCTCGAACTGTTCCGCCGCGCCAAGGCCATCGCGGTGGCCTACGCGCCATACAAGAACACCGTGCACCGCATTTCCACCGACATGCTGCAGCCCTGGGTCATCGGCTTTCGCCGCCCGCTGTTCTGGCAGGAGTGGTGGCACATGGTCGATATCGACCTGGCCAAGAGGCCGGCGCAGTAGCGGCCATGCTGCGCCGCGACCTGCTGACGGCCGCAGCCTCCGCCGCGGCGATCGGCGCCAGCCCAGCCTTTGCCGCGCCGCGCAAGGTGCTGCGGGCGGCGTTCAACGCCGCCGAGGTCGGCTTCGATCCGCTGCAGGTGTCCGACGAATCTTCGCTCTCCGTCATCGACCTCGTCTTCGAGGCGCCGCTGACATTCGACGCACTGGCGCGGCCCGCGCTGCTCAGGCCGCTGACCGCCGTCGCGCTGCCCGAAGTTGCCAGCGACTTCAAGCGCTTTGTCTTCACATTGCGCCCCGGCATCTACTTCGCAGACGACCCGGTGTTCAAGGGTCGGCCGCGCGAGCTGACCGCGGCCGATTACGTCTACAGCATCAAGCGCCTGTACGACCCCGCCGTGCACAGCGAACGGCTGTACCAGTTGGAGAACGCGCACGTGCTCGGCCTGAGCGAGTTGCGGCGCAGGGTGCTGGCTGCGCGCACGCCGTTCCCCTACGACACCGAGGTCGAAGGCCTGCGCGCGCTGGATCGCTACCGCTTCGAGGTCCGACTGGGTACGCCGACCCCCCGCTTTGCGGCCGTGTTTGCCGCCGCGCAGACCACCGGTGCGGTGGCACGCGAGGTGATCGAGGCTTACGCCGACGACCTGATGGCGCACCCGGTCGGCACCGGGCCGTACCGGCTGCTCGAGTGGCGCCGCGGCTCGCGCGTCGTGCTCGAGCGCAACCCGCGCTTTCGCGAGCTGCGCTTCGATAGCGTCGCGCCCGACGGCGACGCCGGAGCCGCGAACGCCGCGCGTGAACTGGCCGGGCGGACCCTGCCGTTGATCGACCGCATCGAAATCAGCGTGATCACTGAAGCGCAACCGCGCTGGCTGGCCTTCGTCGGCGGGGCGATCGACACCATCCGCCTGCCGCCGGCCTTCGCGCCGATCGCGATGCCGGGCGGCAGGCTCGCGCCCTATCTGGCCAAGCGCGGCGTGCAGGCCCGGCAGACGGTCTCGTCCAACGTCAAACACACCTTCTTCAACTTCGACGATCAACAGGTAGGCGGCTATACGCCCGAGAAGGTGGCCTTGCGTCGCGCCATCGCCCTGGCCTGCGACAGCGCGGCCGACATCCGTCTGCTCTACAACGGCCTGGCCTTGCCCGCCCAATCGATGATTGCACCCAATAACGTCGGCTACGACCCGACGCTCAAGACCGAGGTCAGCGATGCCAGCCCGGCCCGCGCCAACGCCCTGCTCGACATGTACGGGTACGCCCGCGGCGCCGACGGCTGGCGCCGCAACCCGGGCGGCCGGCCCCTGCAGTTGCGACTGGCCTCTGCCGACGATCAGCGCGCGCGGCGCGAGAACGAGCTCTGGCAAAAGCGCATGACGGCGGTCGGCCTGCGCATGGTCTTCGAGACGGCGCCGTTCGGCGAACTGATCAAGCGCTCGCTGGCCGGCCAGCTGCAAATGTGGGGCTTCACCTGGAGCAACGGCCCGGACGGTGAATTCTTCCTCAGCCTGGCCTACGGCCCGAACGCCGACCAGAACAACGACGCGCGCTTCAAGTTGCCGGCCTTCGATGCACTCTACGAACGCCAGGCCGTGATGGCCGACGGCCCCGAGCGGCGTGCGCTGATGCGCGAAGCGACCAGGCTGATGCTGGCCTATATGCCGTACATCCCCCAGGTCCACCCGATCGACGTCGACCTGAGCCATGCCACCGTGAGGCACTTGATCCGCCATCCGTTCAAAGCCACCTGGTGGCATTTCACGGATATCGCCTCCGCGGCCTGAGCGCGGGGGAATAATGCCCTGCCACCGCGCGTAAGCCTTGGTGACCGTCGAAGCATGAGCGCACCCCCTGCCTTTCGCCAGCAACTGCTCGCCGCCATCCCGCGGCTGCGGCGCTATGCGCGCTCGCTGGTCTTCGACAGCCAGAACGCCGACGACCTGGTGCAGTCCGTGCTCGAGCGCGCGCTCGGCCACTGGCGCCAGTTCGACCCGCGCCGCGACATCGTGTTGTGGCTCTTGTCGATCGCCCACAACGCGCACCTGGACGCATTGCGCCGCGACCGCCGCCTGGACGTGCTGCCGCCCGAGCGCGTCACCGAAGCAATGGACGCGCTGCAGCCGACGGGCGCTGACGTCGGCCTGCGCCTGGACATCCTGGCCGCGCTCGAGCGGCTGACGCACGACCAGCGCAGTGCGCTGCTGCTGGTGCTGGTCGAACAACTCAGTTATGCAGAAGCAGCCGAGGTGCTGCAAGTGCCCGCCGGCACCGTGATGTCGCGCGTCAGCCGCGCCCGCGTGACGATGCGCGAATGGCTCGAAGCCGGCAGCGGCGCGCCACGCGGCACCGCGCTGCGGCCCGACCTGCGCCGCGTCGTCTGACGCCCAACCCGCAAACGCCTATGTCCCTTCCTGACGACTTCAGCGACACCGACCTCAGCGCTTGGCTCGATGGCGAGCTCGATGCCGAGCGCCGGGCCCGAGTCGATCACTGGCTGCACGACCATCCGGAACTGGCCGCGCGAGCGCGCCTGTGGACGGCGGACCGCGATGCGCTTCGCGCGCGTCTGGATCCCGTGCTCGGCGAACCGGTGCCGCCCTCGATGACCCACCTGGTCTGGCAACAGCGGCCGCACCCGCGCTGGGCCCAGGCGGCGATGACTGCGGGCTTGCTGGTGGCTGGCGCCGTGATCGGCGGCGGCGGCGTGTGGCAATGGCAAAGCCAGCGCACGGCCGGAGCGATCAGCGCGGCCCAGGCCGGTACCCCGGCCGGATGGATTCGTCGCGCCGTCTTGGCGCACAGCGTGTATGTTCCCGAACCGTTGCACGCGGTCGAGGTCAAGGCCCAGGAAGAGCACCTCGCACGCTGGCTGACGCGACGCATTGATATTCCGGTCAAGCTGTTCGACCTGCGCGACGAAGGCTTCGAGCTGGTCGGCGGCCGCCTGCTGCCCGACGCCGGCGGCAAGAGCGCACAGCTGATGTACGAAAGTACCGACGCCGGCCTGCCCAAGCAACGCGTCACGGTCTACCTGCGCAAGCCCGATGCCGACGCGCCAACCGCGTTCCGTTATCAGCAGCAGGGTGAGCTGGGCCTGTTCTACTGGGTCGAGGCTGGCGCCGGGTACGCGCTGGTCGGCGCGCTGCCCAAGGAGCGCTTGCTGGCGCTGGCACAGGCCATCTACAAGCAGCAGCCGGCTGCCATGCCTGCCGCCAGCGCCGCGTCACGCTGAACCCGCTCGCCGCCGCGCTGCGGGCGGGCCCGGCGGGCTGCCTAGAATGCCCCCGTGCCGCCGACCGCCACCGCTGAGCCCATGCCCCGTACAGCGGCGCAGCGTGCGGCGGCAGTGCATCGACTCATCGTCGTCAGCGTTCTCGGCTTCGCCTCCGGCCTGCCGCTGGCGCTGACCGGGCAGGCGATGCAGGCCTGGCTGTCGGTCGAGGGGCTCGACGTCGCGACCATCGGCTTTCTCAGCCTGGTCGGCCTGCCCTACACCTTCAAGTTCCTGTGGGCGCCGCTGATGGATCGCTTCGACCTGCCGTGGCTGGGCCGCCGGCGCGGCTGGCTGGTGGCCTCGCAGCTGGTGCTGGCACTGCTGTTGATCCTGCTCGCCGGCATATCACCGAAGGGCGCGACACAGGCATTCGCGTTGTTGGCCGTGGCCATCGCCTTCATGTCGGCGTCGCAGGACGTGGTCATCGATGCCTACCGCACCGACCTGCTGCCTGCGCAGGAACGCGGCCTGGGCGCCTCGCTGGCGGTAGCGGGCTACCGGCTGGCAATGATCCTGTCGGGCGGCGTTGCGCTGATCTGGACCGACAGCAGCCAAGGCGGCGGCTGGAGCTGGCCCGAGGTCTACCGGCTGATGGCCGGCCTGATGGTGGCCGCCGCGGCGGTCTCGGCCACGCTGCTGCCCAAGCTCGCGGCGCCCACGCCGGCGCCGGCCACCGGCGTCTCGATCCGTCATGACCTGCTCGGTTTCCTGGCCGTGGTTGCCGCGGTGGTTGTGGGCTACGCCGTGACCGATCGCGTCGTCGCACCGGCGATGCACACCCTGTTGGCCCCGCTGTGGCAGGGCAGCACGCTGGGCGCCGCGCTGCAGGGGCGTTGGGCCGATCTGGCCGCCCTGCTGGTGGGCATCGTCATCACGCTGCCGTTGGCGGCATGGGCAGCGCGGCGCGCCCGCTTCGAGACCCTGCTGTCGGGCCTGGACAACTACTTCAGCCAACCCGGCGCACTCGCATTCCTGCTCTTCATCGTGCTCTACAAACTGGGGGATGCCTTCGCCGGCTCGCTGATGACGCCGTTCCTCTTGCAGAGCATGGCCTTCAGCCCGGCCGAAGTCGGGCTGGTGAACAAGGTGATCGGTCTGTGGCTGACCATCGGCGGCGCGCTGATCGGCGGCGCGCTGATGTTCAAGCTCGGCTTGTGGCGCGCGCTGCTGGTGTTCGGTGTGCTGCAGATGGCCAGCAACCTGGGCTTCTGGTGGTTGGCGGTCAGTGGCAAGGGCCTGATGCCGGGTCTGACGATTCCGGCTTTCGATTGGGCCTTCGTCAAGCTCGCCGCGCCGACGCCCGTGGACGGTGGCCTGCTGATGGTGATCGCCTTCGAGAACCTGTCGGGCGGCATGGGCACGGCGGCTTTCCTGGCTTTCTTAATGAGCCTGTGCAACCAGCGGTTCACCGCGACGCAATTCGCGCTGCTGTCGGCGTTTGCGTCGGTCGGGCGGGTCTGGGTCGGGCCGCTGGCAGGTGTGCTCGCTGCCAGCATCGGCTGGCCGGCGTTCTTCATCGTGTCCACCGTGGCGGCACTGCCGGCGTTGGCGATGCTGTGGTGGCTGCGCGCCAGCGTGCGCGCGCTGGAAGCGTGAAGCTCAGCGAGCGTCTGAATCAATGAACCAAAGTGATTTCCGCATCGATGCCGAGTTGGCACTGCCGCATGGCGCGGGCTGTGCCTGCGCGCTACACGCCCGGCGCCGCCTGGGTAAAGCCTTGCTCGCGGCGGGCGCCGCTGCATCGCTGCCACCGGCGCTGGCCCAGCAGCCGCAGCCCGACGATGGCGGCGTGCGCGGCGATGTCGGCCGCGAGAGCTCGTTCACCAACCTGGTTCCGGCCGAGCAGGTCGAGCGGGCCGCGACGCAGCAATATGCGCAGCTGCTGCGCAACGCCGCAGACCAGCACGCCCTCGGGCCCGACAACCACCCGCAGGTGCAACGCCTGCGCGCCATCGCACAGCGCATCATCCCGCACGCGCTGGCGTGGAATCCGCGCGCCAAGCAGTGGCGCTGGGAGGTCAATCTGCTCGGCAGCAAGGAGCTGAATGCGTTCTGCATGCCCGGCGGCAAGATCGCTTTCTACTCCGGCATCCTGTCGCAATTGCAGCTCAGCGACGACGAGGTCGCGGCGATCATGGGCCACGAGATGGCGCACGCATTGCGTGAGCATGCGCGCGCGCGCATGGGCAAGACGGCAGCCACGCGCATCGGCGCCTCGTTGCTGTCGGCCGTGTTGGGCCTGGGCGGTACCGGCGACGCGCTGCTCAACATGGGCGGCCAATTGTTGACGCTCAAGTTCAGCCGCGAGGATGAAAGCGAGGCCGACATCGTCGGCATGGAACTCGCCGCCCGTGCCGGCTACGACCCCAAGGCCGGCGTGACGCTGTGGCAAAAGATGCTCGGCGCCAACAAGGGCGCGCCGCCGCAGTTCCTGTCCACACACCCGAGCGGCACCACGCGGATCCAGGACATCGAAGCCAAGCTGCCCAAGGTGGCGCCGTTGTATGCCGCCGCCGAAAAGCCGGCGCGGCAGTTCGGTCCACCGGCCAAACCGCCAGCCGCCTCGGCGCCGCCGGCCAGCAGTGGCTGAGCGTGCGCGGGCCACGGCACTGCGTCGCATCGCTGGCGCAGCGGGCGGCATGCCCTCTCAGAGCGCGAATTCGTAGTCGATGACCAGCGGTGCGTGGTCCGAGAAGCGTCGATCGAGGTAGATAGCCTCGCGGCGCGCCAGGGCGGCGACACCCGGCGTGGCCAGGTGGTAGTCCAGCCGCCAACCGACATTCTTGGCCCAGGCCTGGCCGCGGTTGCTCCACCAGGTGTACTGCTCGGGTCGGGCGTTGAGCGTGCGGAAGACGTCAACCAAGCCGGCCTTGTCGATCAGCTTGCTCAACCACGCACGTTCTTCGGGCAGGAAGCCGCTGTTCTTCTGGTTGCTCTTCCAGTTCTTCAGGTCGATTTCACGGTGCGCAATGTTGATGTCGCCGACGAGCACGAATTCGCGCTCGGCCTTGAGCTTGGCCAGGTGCGGATAGATCCGGGCCAGGAAGCGGTACTTCGCGGCCTGGCGTTCTTCGCCCGAAGAGCCGCTCGGGAAGTAGCAACTGATGACGCTGAATTTGCGTTTGGCCGTGTCGTAACGCGCCTCGACGTAGCGCCCTTCGGCGTCGAACTCCTTGGCGCCAAAGCCGACCTTCACCGCGCTCGGCGCCTTGCGCGTGTACAGGCCAACCCCCGAGTAGCCCTTCTTCTGCGCGAAGTGGAAGTGGCCGTCCATCCCGGCCACGCGTTCGAAGCGGCCGGCCACGTCGTCGGCCTGGGCCTTGACCTCCTGCACGCCCATACAATCGGCGCCGACCTCTGCGACCCAGTCGACAAAGCCCTTGTTTGCGGCCGAGCGGATGCCGTTCAGATTCAGGGTCACCAGACGGAACATGCTGACGCTCACTCGAAGGAATACATGACACTGCATCCAAGCTCTGCCGCCGATGCGCTGGCACAGGAGTTCGTGCAGTTCGCGGTCGGCGCCGGCGTGTTGCGCTTCGGGGAATTCAAGACCAAGGCCGGCCGGCTATCGCCGTATTTCTTCAATGCCGGTGGCTTCGACGACGGTGCCAAGCTCGGCCTGGTGGCCCAATTCTATGCACGCAGGCTGCTGGCCTCGGGCCTGGCGTTCGACATGTTGTTCGGCCCGGCCTACAAGGGCATCACGCTGGCTGCGGCCGTGGCGATCGAGCTGGCGCGGCTGGGGCGCAACGTGCCCTTCGCCTACAACCGCAAGGAAGCCAAGGACCATGGCGAAGGCGGCAGCCTGATCGGCGCACCGCTGGCCGGGCGCGTGGTGATCGTCGACGATGTCGTCTCGGCCGGTACCTCTGTACGCGAATCGATTGCCCTCATCACGGCCGCCGGGGCACGACCGGTGGGCGTAGCGATTGCCCTGGACCGGCAGGAGAAGGGCACCGCCAATGGCGTCGATCAGGCACTCTCGGCAGTGCAGTACATCACGTCGCAACTCGGTCTTCGCGTGCTGTCAGTTGCGACACTGGCCGACCTGTTGCAGTATCTGCACTCTGCCAGCGATGCCGGGTTGGCAGTATTTGCGCAGGCCGTGTCGGCCTATCGTGACCATTACGGCGTTTAGCCCCGATCGTCATCCAGATCCTCGTACCGCGCATGAGCCACCGCTTCGAATCCATAACGCGCTCGCTGATCACTGCGGCGCTGTTGTGCGCCGGCATGCTGTCCAATGTCGACGCAGCGCCGAAGGTCTACACCTGCGTGACGGCCAACGGCCGCACCCTGACCTCCGATCGGCCCATCGTCGAGTGCCTCGACCGCGAGCAGCGCATCCTGGCGCCTGACGGCACGCTGCAGGGCTTCGTGCCGCCTTCGCTGACGGCCGACGAACGCGCCGAAAGGGAGAATCGCGACCGACAACTGGCCGCCGCACGGCAGATGAAGGCCGAGGCCGTGAAGCGCGACCGCAGCCTGGTGATGCGCTTCCCGGACGCCGATTCGCACCAGAAGGCCCGCGAGGCGGCGTTGACGAATCTGCAGATCGCGATGCGAGCGTCCGAACAGCGCCAGCGCGAGTTGGCCAACGAACGCAAGCCGCTGCTGAGCGAAGCCGAGTTCTATGCGGGCAAGGCGCTACCGGCCAAGTTGCGCGAGCAACTCGATGCCAACGACGCTGCGATGGCGGCCCAGCGCGACGCGCAGGTCAATCAGAAGGCCGAACTCGAGCGCATCAATAGTTACTTCGATATCGAGCTGGAACGGCTGAAACGCCTGTGGGCCGGCGCAGCGCCGGGCTCGCTCGAACCGATCGCCGACGCCCCGGTGCCGCCGGCCAAGGCGGTGGCCTTGCCGGCCAAGCCGGCAGCCGTGCGAAGCGGCAAGCTGTAGCTCAGCCGAGCCTGCGCTTGAGCAGGTCGCTGGCCTGCGCCGGGTTGGCCTTGCCCTGGCTCGCCTTCATGACCTGGCCGACGAGCGCGTTGAAGGCCTTGTCCTTGCCGGCGCGGTACTCGCCAACCGACCTGGCGTTGGCGGCAATGACCTGCTCGACGATGGCTTCGAGCGCGCCGGCGTCGTCCATCTGTTTCAGGCCCTTGACCTCGATCAATGCATCGACGTCGTCGCGGCGTTCGCTCCACAGTGACTCGAACACCTGGCGCGCGCCGTTGTTGGAAAGCGTGCCGTCGTCGATGCGCGTCACCAGCCTGGCCAGTGTCGACGGGGCCACGGGGCAGGCGTCGATCGTGCTCTCGGCCGCATTCAGGCGTTTGGCGATCTCGCCCATCAGCCAGTTGGCGACCGGCTTGGGCCGGCCGCAGGCATCGCGCGCGGCCTCGTAATAGCGCGCAAAGGCCAGGCTCTGCGTCATCGCCGCCGCGTCGTACGCCGGCAGGCCGTCGTCGCGCGCGAAGCGTGCCGCCATCGCGCCGGGCAACTCGGGCAGCCCGGCACGCACACGCTCGATCCATTCCGGCGCGATCACCAGTGGCGGCAGATCGGGGTCGGGGAAGTAGCGGTAGTCATGCGCGTCTTCCTTGCTGCGCATGGCCCGCGTCTCGCCGCTGTCGGGGTCGAACAGCACGGTCGCCTGCTCGACCTTTAAGCCGTCCTCGAGGCGGTCGATCTGCCACTGGACTTCGAAGTCGATCGCCTGTTGCATGAACTTGAAACTGTTCAGGTTCTTGATCTCGCGTCGGGTACCGAACGGCTGGCCGGGCCGGCGCACCGAGACGTTGGCGTCGCAGCGAAAACTGCCTTCCTGCATGTTGCCGTCGCAGATGCCCAGCCACACCACCAGCGTGTGCAGTGCCTTGGCGTACTCGACCGCTTCGGCCGAACTGCGCATGTCGGGCTCGGTGACAATTTCCAGCAGTGGCGTGCCGGCGCGATTGAGGTCGATCCCGGTCTGGCCGTGGTAGTCGTGGTGCAGGCTCTTGCCGGCGTCTTCTTCGAGGTGCGCCCGCGTCAGATGGACTGTCTTGCCGGTGCCGCCGAGCAGGAAGTCGACGCTGCCACCTTGAACCACCGGTGTTTCGTACTGGCTGATCTGGTAGCCCTTGGGCAGGTCGGGGTAGAAGTAGTTCTTGCGCGCGAAGATCGACAGCGGCGCGACCTTGGCACCGACCGCCAGACCGAAACAGATCGCACGCTCGACCGCGCCGCGGTTCATCACCGGCAAGGTGCCCGGCAAGGCCAGGTCCACTGCACAGGCCTGCGTGTTGGGGGCGGCGCCGAAGGCCGTGCTCGCACCGCTGAAGATCTTGCTCGCCGTCGACAACTGGGCGTGCGTCTCCAGGCCGATCACGACCTCGTAGCCACGGATCAGCGCGGGTGCGCTCATTGCGCGCCCGCGGGACAGCGGGTATGGAAGTCGGTCGCCTGCTGGAACACATGCGCCGCATGCAGCATCGCGCCTTCGCTGAAGTAGTTGCCGATCAACTGCAACCCGACCGGCATGCCGCCCTCGCCGAAGCCCGCCGGCAGGCTCATGCCGGGCAGGCCGGCCAGGCTGGCCGGCAGGGTGAAGATATCGGCTAGGTACGCCGCGACCGGGTCGTCGTCTTGCGCGCCCAGCTTCCAGGCCACGCTGGGCGCCACCGGCCCGGCGATCAGGTCGCACGATGCGAAGCATTGCTGGAAGTCGTCGGCGATCATGCGGCGCAACTTTTGCGCCTGCAGGTAATAGGCGTCGTAATAGCCGTGGCTCAGCACGTAGGTGCCGATCATGATGCGGCGCTTGACCTCGGTGCCGAAACCCTCGGCACGGGTCTTGGCGTACATCTCGGCCAGGTCGGCGAACTGCGCCGTGCGGTGGCCGAACTTGACGCCGTCGAACCTCGACAGGTTGGAGCTGGCTTCGGCCGGCGCGATGATGTAGTAGACGGGAATCGACAGCTCGGTGCGGGGCAGGCTGACGTCGACCAGCGTCGCGCCGAGGCCCTCGAGCACCGCGAGCGCAGCACGCAGCGCGGCGTTCACGTCGACAGCCAGCGCCGCGGGGAAGAACTCGCGCGGCACGCCGATACGCAACCCGGCTAACGGGCGCGACGCCGTCGCGCCTTCCCGCGTCTGCAACATCTGGGCATGGAAGTCCTGCGGCGCGCGCTCGGCACTGGTGGCGTCGCGCGCATCGAAGCCACTCATCGCCGACAACATCAGGGCGCAGTCTTCGGCCGAACGTGCCAACGGACCGGCCTGATCGAGGCTCGACGCGAACGCCACCATCCCGTAGCGCGAGCAAACGCCATAGGTCGGCTTGATGCCGGTGATGCCGGAGAAGCTGGCCGGTTGGCGAATCGAGCCACCCGTGTCGGTGCCGGTGGCGGCCGGCAACAAGCGCGCAGCCACCGCAGCCGCCGAGCCGCCGGATGAGCCGCCCGGCACGCGGGACGGGTCCCACGGGTTGCGCACCGGGCCGTAAGCCGAGTTTTCATTGGCCGAACCCATAGCGAACTCGTCGCAGTTGAGTTTGCCCAGGCTCACCGCGCCCGCCGCCGCCAGGCGAGCCACCACCGTGGCGTCGAACGGGCTGGCATACCCCGCCAGCATCTTCGATCCGGCAGTGCTGGGCATGCCCGCCGTGACGAAGATGTCCTTGTGCGCGATCGGCACCCCCGCCAGCGGGCCGAGCGTTTCGCCGGCGGCCCGGCGCGCATCGATCGCGCGCGCCTGCGCCAGCGCCGCCTCGCTCCCCACATGCAGGAACGCGCCGAGTTGCTCGGCGTTGATCCGCGCCAGCAGATGGTTGGTGACCTCGACGCTCGACACCTCGCGCGCCGCCAGCGCGCGGCTGAGCGCCGCCACGCCCAACTCGTGCAGGGCACCGCTCACGGTGCCCCCTTGGCGCGTGCCGCGCTATCCCCCGTGGGGGAAGCGGGCCCTCTTGGGGCGGCCCGGCGATGCCTCATTCGATGACCTTGGGCACCAGGAACAGCCCGTCCTCGACGGCCGGTGCGCTGACTTGGTTGCGCTCGCGTTGATCGCTCTCTGTCACCACATCGTCGCGCAATCGCAGCGCGACCGCGTGCACCGCCGACAGCGGCGTGTACAGCGGCTCGACGCCGCGTGTATCGACTCTGCTCATCTGCTCGACGATGCGAAAGAAGCCGTTCAGCTGGCCGAGCATCGCCGCCCGCTCGTCGGGCTTCAGCTCGAGTCGCGCCAAGTGGGCGATGCGGCTGACGTCTTGCGGGGTCAAGGGCATGGCATGAAGGGCAACGTGATGGTGCCGGAGGAGACAAATTGGCGCCGAAGCGGTGTCATTCACCAGCAACGAGGCGGGGGTATCAGTTATTATCGCCGCCCATCGGAGACCCTCCAGTGCCTCGCGGCATGGGGGGTTTCATTGCAAGAGCGGTCGCATCTGTCACCAAACGCAAGCGTCGCCAACACGCCGCCACACAGCCCATCATGTTCGGATCCCTGCGCCGCTACTTTTCCACTGACCTGGCCATCGACCTGGGTACCGCCAACACCCTGATCTACGTTCGCGGCAAGGGCATCGTGCTCAACGAGCCGTCGGTGGTGGCGATCCGGCACGAGGGCGGGCCCCACGGCAAGAAGACCATCCAGGCGGTCGGCACCGAAGCCAAGGCCATGCTCGGCAAGGTGCCCGGCAACATCGAAGCCATCCGGCCGATGAAGGACGGCGTGATCGCCGACTTCACCGTCACCGAGCAGATGTTGAAGCAGTTCATCAAGATGGTCCATCCGCGCTCGATGATGAAGCCCAGCCCGCGCATCATCGTCTGCGTGCCCTGCGGCTCGACCCAAGTCGAGCGCCGCGCGATCCGCGAATCGGCGCTCGGCGCCGGCGCTTCCGAGGTGTTCCTGATCGAAGAGCCGATGGCGGCGGCCATCGGTGCCGGGCTGCCGGTCAGCGAGGCCAGCGGCTCGATGGTCGTCGACGTCGGCGGCGGCACGACCGAGGTCGGCGTGATCTCGCTCGGTGGCATGGTCTACAAGGGCAGCGTGCGCGTCGGCGGCGACAAGTTCGACGAAGCCATCATCAACTACATCCGCCGCAACTACGGCATGCTGATCGGTGAGCCGACCGCCGAAGCGGTGAAGAAGAACATCGGCAGCGCCTTCCCCGGCTCCGAAGTCAAGGAGATGGAGGTCAAGGGTCGCAACCTGTCCGAAGGCGTGCCACGCAGCTTCACGATCAGCAGCAACGAAATCCTCGAAGCCCTGACCGACCCGCTGAACCAGATTGTCTCGAGCGTGAAGAACGCGCTCGAGCAGACCCCGCCCGAACTCGGCGCCGACATCGCCGAGCGCGGCATGATGCTGACCGGCGGCGGCGCATTGCTGCGCGACCTCGACCGCCTGCTGTCCGAGGAGACCGGCCTGCCGGTGCTGGTGGCCGAAGACCCGCTGACCTGCGTCGTGCGCGGCTGCGGCATGGCGCTCGAACGCATGGAACGGCTGGGCTCGATCTTCACTTCGGAGTAGGTGATGTCGGCGCGAGCGCCAGAGCGCCGGGCCGCCCCGGGGCACATGGTGCCCGCCACGCCGATGGACTTGGCGCGGCTTCCCACGGGTCTGTGGTTCCGCCACGCGACACCGCGCGCAGGGCGCTGTCATCGCTTGCCGGGCCGATTCTTGCACGACTAGACGACGATGCTCGGAACCCTCGACCGCACGCCGCCGCCGTTCTTCCGCCAGGGTTACTCGGCACTGAGCAAGCTCGCCTTCTACTCGGCGCTGGCGTTGTTCCTGATGGTC
>Ga0315271_10000858_pt1 | contig 17669 bp, 21 predicted proteins | sample C3_top_MG_FD_204664 | JGI IMG/M metagenome (GOLD analysis project Ga0315271, IMG submission 204664) | Sediment microbial communities from Yellowstone Lake, YNP, Wyoming, USA - C3_top | ecosystem: Environmental > Aquatic > Freshwater > Lake > Sediment | place: USA: Wyoming | collected 2017-08-01
CGCGTGAGTTGCCCCGTGTGCGGACAACTCGGCCCGGCAGTCCCGGCTGCCGGCAAGGACGAGGACATTGCTATCGCCGAGGCTATCCAGGCCTGGAACGAAATGATCGCCCGAAAGTAGTTACAGTGTCAGCTTCGCAGTATTTTTGCGAAAAAAAAGCTATCGGAATCGAATTGTTTTATCCGAAAGGAGAATGCAATGAGTAGCCCCCAATCCGACAAGAACTTCGGCAGTTCAGTTGCGAAGTTTTACGATGAATATTTTGTTCCCCTGATCTTTGAGCCGTACGCTGAAGATATCGCAAGGCGTCTGGTTACGCGCAGGCTTGCCCGGGTACTCGAGATTGCCGCCGGCACTGGCGTCGTCACCCGTCGCCTTGCATCCCTGCTGCCGGACGACGTTTCCATCGTTGCCACAGACCTGAATCAACCCATGCTGGACTTGGCCGCCGAGGTGGGAACCACGCGTCCTGTCGAGTGGCGGCAGGCAGACGCCATGCAACTGCCCTTCGAATATGGATCGTTTGACGCCGTGGTATGCCAGTTCGGGGCGATGTTCTTTCCCGACAAGGCCAAGGCGTTCGCCGAGGCCCGCCGCGTTCTGAGGTCTGGCGGTGTGCTGTTATTCAACGTATGGGACCGGATCGAGGAGAATGAATTTGCCGACGTCATCACGACTGCGCTCGAGTCGGTCTTTCCCCACGATCCCCCGCGCTTCATGGCGCGTACGCCCCATGGCTACCACGACATCGCAACCATACAGCAACACCTGCGGGGCGGCGGCTTTGTCACGACACCCTCCGTGGATACCATCGCTGCGAGAAGCATTGCCGAATCGGCAAGGATACCCGCGATGGCGTACTGCCAGGGATCACCGCTGCGCAATGAGATCGAAGCGCGGGACAAGTCCAGGCTAGACGAAGCGACCGACATCGCGGAGAAAGCCATCGCCAGACGGTTCGGACGCGGGCAAGTCGACGGCAAGATCCAGGCGCACGTTGTCATGGCGGAATGCTGACGGCGGGTGAATACACAATGATACGGGGCAGCACTTGGTTTCCGCTAACGTGTGGCATAGAATCAAAATCCACAGTCCGTAGTTGTATTCATGTCCCAGTTACTTAAAAAGGAGAATTGCGATGGCAAACAATCCGGTTAACTGGTTTGAAATCTATGTGCAAGACATGCCCCGTGCGAGGAAGTTTTACGAGGCGGTCTTGCAGGTCAAGCTGGAGAAATTGGGTAGCCCGGAAATGGAGATGTGGAGTTTCCCGATGGCTATGGAGGGCGTTGGTGCCTCGGGCTCACTGGTGAAAATGAAAGGCGTCCCTTCCGGCGGGAACAGCACGTTGGTTTACTTCAGTTGCGCAGATTGCGCGATCGAGGCGGCTCGGGTAGCGCCGGCGGGCGGGCACATTGATCGGGAGAAAATGTCGATCGGCCAGTACGGTTTCATTGCACTGGCTGTTGACACCGAGGGCAATATGTTTGGCCTGCATTCGATGAAGTAGCAGTGAAAAGTAGTGAAAGGAACCGGCATCGAATTGTAAGCGTGTGCGGCTCCCAACCTCACCGAGCGGAATAACGAAAGGAGAATAGCCCATGACCACAGGTACCGTCCGTCTTCATCGCGTGCTCCGTGCAAATCCGGAACGCATCTAAAAGGCATTCCTCAGTTAATGGTTCAGCATCGCTTTGATTTTGCTGAGTGGTGTATTTGCAGCGACATCCGGTTAGAATCGTTTCATTGTCCGGCTCGCATATGTTTGTTAGGATGCGCTGCTAAATCTTATCGGAGTGGTCGCCATGAACGTAGTCCTGGATCCATCATGGATAAATGTCGGGCGGACAAGCAATACCAGTTATTACCTGGCCGAGCCTGATATGTTGATCATACTTCCGGATGCAGGCCTTAAGGACAACGCCGCCTCTGCCAAGGAAAATACTGAATTCCAGATAGCATTTGCCCAAAAGACCGGACGCCCGCTGGGATTGGTCGTTTACATGACGTCGTTACTTTCACAAGATGCGGATGCCCGAAAAATCTATTCGTCGATGGACAAAAGCCTTTTCACCGGAAGTGCGCTGGTGGTATCCAACCCGCTTGCCCGCGCGATAGGCAGCTTTTTCCTCGGGCTGACCAGGCCGGAGTTTCCGGCGAAATTGGTCGAATCAATCAAGGATGGAATCAACTGGCTCGAATCCCTGAATCCGAAGGGCAAGGCCTCGTGAAAATCGATACGAGCCATTGGGTCAAGTTCGGCTCTACGGCGAATGCCGATTTCTACGAAGTCGAGCAGCATGTTCTCGCGGTAGTTCCACATGAGGGCTGTACTGACAATGCCGAAACGGCATCGGCGAGCGTGCGCATGCAACTCGATTTCCTTCGCACACGTGGCCGTCGTGCGGGAATCGTGGTGTTCCTGGATCCCGTCCTCGATCAGGATGCTTCCGCGCGCAACGTGTATCGAGACATGCCCGATCCGGCTTTCCAGTCTTGTTTTGCGCTGGTCGGCGGTTCCATGTTCGGGCGTGCCATGGGCTCCATCTTTCTTGGCCTGAATCCTCCCAAAGTGCCAACCCGATTATTTTCTACCTTTGACGAGGCTGTTGCATGGACGCGCGCGCAAAAGTAGACGATTCATTGCTAACAAGCTTGCTTGTCGAGGGCATGAGGCGCCTTTGTCAGGGAGACTTCACCTACCGCATGCCGCGCAACATGCTGAGGGACACTGAGGACACGGCAGCATTTCTGGTCAATGCGATTGCCGAAGAGTTGGAGCGAATCCTGAGATCCGTACACCATCAGGAGCTTCAACTCACCGCAGCAATTGAGGAGTTTTCGCAGGCGTTCACGCGTGTAGCCTCGGGCGACTTTTCGGTGCAGGTGAAGCGTGATTTTTCCGGCGACAGCAACGATGTGCTGGCTTTTTTGGTGAATCAGACGGTTCTTGAGCTAGGCTCATTGGTGAATGAAAGGCTGCGTCAAGCCGATGAGGAGCGCGAACACCTCGAGCTCCTCATTCAGGAGCGCACCGCGGAACTGCGATTGCTGGCCACGAAGGATCCACTTACCGGCTTGTTGAACCGCAGGCATTTTTTCCAGCTTGCTGAAGAGGAATGTGCCCGTTGCGGCCGTTACGATCGTCCGATTGCCGTAGTCATGCTCGATCTCGATTATTTCAAGAAGATCAACGATAACCATGGACATGCCATCGGCGATGAGGCTTTGCGCCTTACGGCAGCGGCGATATGCAAAGAGCTGCGGCAGCAGGATATTATCTGCCGATATGGCGGCGAGGAATTCGTGGTGCTGATGCCTGAAACGGATGCGCAAAGAGGGTATGAAGTGCAGGAGAGGATTCGTGCCGGCATTGCCCAGATTGACCTTCGCGATGGAGACCAAGGCGTGCCGTTGCGCGTCAGTATCGGGGTGACCCAGTGGCACCCTCCCGAATCGATCGAGCATACTATCGAGCGTGCTGATGCAAACATGTATCAGGCAAAGTCCGCCGGCAGGAACCGCGTGATAATGACCCCGTGATTGCGCGTCGGATTGAAATCAAACAATCCTATTTTCAGGCAGGATCAGGCGGGCGTGATTTCACCGCCTTAGAGCTAGCTGAACTGGATTATTCCTTCCAAAGCGTCACTCTTCCTGAATAATAGCCTATAGAATTAAGTCCCAATACCGATTGGTGGAAATGAAGGTTGTCTATTGTGAATGAATGATATGGGGACGGAGCCCAATTTATTTACATGAAGGGGGTTTCATCCCCAGATGTTCCATCTTGTTCGAATCAAAAATTGTACTTGATTGATTTTGCAGACCCGCATAGGGGCAGGCAGGAAGCCAGATAGATATTTTCAACCAACCGCTGGAGGAGACAAAATGTTCACCAGAAACTTGCTTCGATGCGCCATCGCTTTCACCGTTGCGATGCCTTTATATGCACATGCAGATTCCTTCAACGCGAAGCCCGGCGTTTGGGAAATCACCACGACCACCTTGACAAACGGCATGATGATCCCCGCTGAAGCATTGGCAGACATGCCCCCTGCGCAACGCGCCAAGCTTGAAAAATCTATGCAGGCGCGTTCGGGCAAACCCAGCACGCACGTAACAAAAAGCTGTGTCACGAAAGCCGACCTCGACCAGGATCGCGTGCTCAAGCCAGATGATGAACAGAACTGCAAAAGGAATATCGTCTCCAAGTCGGCAAGCAAGATTGTGTATGAAGAGACCTGTGTGGGGGGAAACGCCTACAAGTCGACCGTGAAACTCGAATCCAGGACAGCCGAAAGCATTTCGGCAAACTTTGACATGGTGCGAGACGGTGGCGGCGGGAAGATCCACGTGGATATCAAGGGCAAATGGCTCGGTTCCAGCTGTGCCGGCATCAAGGGCAACAGCTGACACTCAGTAGCCAATGGTGACAGGGTGAGCTAACCCCTTTAATTGCCCCCTTTAATTCAAGCGAATGATATAGGGACGGAGCCCTAATTTTTATTTATTACAATAAACCCAACATCACCGAGTGGATAATCGAAAGGAGAATAGACCATGACCGCAGGCACTATCCGGCTGCATCGCGTGCTCCGTGCAAAACCGGAGCGCATCTATCGGGCGTTTCTGGACGCTGACGCAATGGCAAAGTGGTTGCCGCCCTACGGTTTCACCTGCAAGATTCACCACTTGGAAGCCAAAGTCGGCGGCACCTTCAGGATGTCGTTCACGAACTTCACTTCAGGAAATGGCCACTCGTTCGGCGGCGAGTATCTCGAGCTCGTGCCATCCAAAACGATCTGTTATTCGGACAAGTTCGACGATCCGAACCTGCCCGGGGAAATGAAGACGACGGTGACCCTGACGCAGGTGTCGTGCGGAACCGAGATCGCTATCGTACAAGCAGGGGTGCCCGAGGTGATTCCGCTGGAGATGTGCTATCTCGGCTGGCAAGAGTCGCTCGCGCAACTCGCGAACCTCGTCGAGCCGGAGATCCCGGGTTAGCAGAACATATGGGCTGCCCTCTTTAGTACGAACGTTTACGGAGGAACGTATGCGAGAACTGCGAACTGAAATTCAAATCTCAGCACCAATGGACCAAGTCTGGCTGGTACTTACTGATTTTGACCGTTGGCAGGACTGGAATCCGATGGTCAATCAGGCCAGCGGTAACGCTACTCCGGGTTCAAAGTTGGATATCACCATGCGCGGTCCTGACGGCAAGGACGCGATGAAATATCAGCCAACCATACTCGAAGCAAACCCACCGCGAAGTTTGCGCTGGAGAGCGATGATGATGAGCGGCTTGATGTTCACGAATGATCGTGTCTTTGAGCTGAAAGAAAAAAACGACGGGACGGTGCTGGTAAACAAAGAAGAGTTCAGCGGTTTGATGGTGCCCTTGTTCTGGGGCAAGATGAATCTGTTTGTGGTGCCCATGCTTGAAAAAATGAACAAGGCGCTGAAGGATAAGCTGGAAGCCAAGCCTTAGTTGCTACGAATGGGAGATCGCGCCGAAAATTTCACTCATATATGAGAGGAGATGAACCATGGATGCCAAGACGCTTGATGTTCAATCGTTGCTGCAGAGGGTGCGCGCGGTCATGCCGGATGTCGAGCTGGCGGAGAAGCGCATGTTTGGTGGCGTCACCTTGATGTTGAACGGCAACATGCTGTGTTGCGCGTCCAAGAAGGGGTTAATGGTGAGGGTGGGCAAGGAGGCGGAGGAAAAGGCATTGAAATTGCCGCATGTGCGCCCCTGCGATGGTGCCGGACACAAAATGCCAGGCTTCGTGATGATAGACCCGGAAGGCCTGAGCCATGATCGGTATCTGGCTTCAGGAGTCAAGATGGCGCTGCATTATGTATCTGCCATGCCGCCGAAAGATCAGCCCACCAAAGCCACTATGCGCCGCCCCAAGTTGGTCTCGCATCGCCCTTGATGCGGCAAGATCAATGGCAGACTCGATTGAACGTGTGGATATTTACGGAGGAATGTGTCAGCTCCAGTTGAGCTATTTCTATTCAGGCAATTTGCCGCGCAATACATCACGATCAAACCACCATTTGTCACCGACGATGGCATCTACAGCCAGCGCCATGCGCGGCAGAAACACCTGCGAATCACGCAGTTACAGCCTGTCCAGCCATAGGTTCATCGCATTCTGGTCTTGCACTTGGCTAAATCAATTTGGCTATTCGGAAAAATCAAGGGTGGCCAATTCGGTCAAACGCCTTTTTCAAATCTGCAACGGTTCGATCAACATTCAGCAATTTCTCAAGGCCAAACAAACCCAACCTGAATGTCCGGAAGTCGGTTCTTTCATCGCATTGAAGCGGCACTCCCGCAGCGATCTGCAATCCCTCTTGAAGTAATTTTTTCCCGTTCTGAATGTCAGGGTCGGATGTGTAGCTCACTACGACCCCAGGTGATTGAAAGCCCGGCGCTGCAACGGAGGTGAAGTTTTTCGATTCAAGCAAGGCACGCACCATCATACCCAGATCGATCTGCCTTGCCTTGGCTGTCGAGAAACCGAGGGCTTGTGTTTCCATCATGTTGTTGCGCAGGATCTTTAAGGCATCGGTCGGCATGGTCGCGTGGTAAAGATGGCCGCCATTTTCATAAGCCTCGATGATTTGTAGCCACTTTTTCAGATCCATGGCAAAGCTGTTGCTTTGCGTATGATCGATCATCTCGCGCGCGCGTTCGCCCAATCCGATCATTGCGCAGCACGGTGAACTGCTCCATCCTTTTTGCGGTGCCGAGATCAGCACGTCGACTTTGCATTTATTCATGTCTATCCACATCGCACCCGAAGCGATGCAGTCTAAAACGAATATTCCGTTGACAGACTCAACTGCTGCGCCGATTGCCTGCACATAGTCGTCCGGCAGGATGATCCCCGAGGATGTTTCAACATGGGGCGCAAATACAACCGCCGGTTTTTCCTTTTTTATGAAGGCGACAACTTCCCCGATTGGGGGCGGTGCAAAGCAGCCTGTGGTGGCGTTGTCGATCTGCCTTGCTTTAAGGACATGGACATCTGGTGTAATGTTCCCCATTTCCAGAATCTGGGTCCAACGATAACTGAACCAGCCGTTGCGAACGATCAGGCATTTTTGTTTTTGCGCGAATTGGCGCGCAACCGATTCCATGCCAAATGTACCGCTACCGGGAACGATGATCGCCGAGTGGGCGTTGTAAGTCTCTTTGAGTACAGCAGATATGTCTTTAACAATTTGCTGGAATTGTTTTGACATGTGGTTCAGGGATCGATCGGTATAGACAACCGAGAACTCAAGCAATCCATCGGGATCAACGTTGGGGAGTAAGCCGGACATGATATTTCCTCTGCTGGTTATAGTTGCGATTCAAATATACAACCAATCAATGGGATCAGGCTCCCTTGATCGCGTTATTTTTCGTAGGTCAGCTCAAGTGTGAACTCATACTATTCAGGCAATTTGCCGCGCAACACATCACGATCAAACCACCATTTGTCACCGACGATGGCATCCACAACCAGTGCCATGCGCGGCAGAAACACCCGCGGATCGCGCAGCTCCAGCCTGTCCAGCCACCTGTCCATCGCATTCTGGTCCTGCACCTGGCTATGGCGCTTGGCCACCATCGCAATGAGATTATCGACCAGGAAGCCCTGGCTTTCATGCTTGTCGTCCGCAGCGCGCAGGTCAACCACATAGCGCCCGGTGATCGCCGCCACTGCGGCACCGTCTGAATCATCCGGCATTTCGTCGATCGCATGGACCAGCATGGCCACCGTCAGTTCCGGATCGACCGGAAAGGTGACAGCAAGCCAGATGCCCATGCCCAGCACCGCGATGGAATCTTCCTGCCCGGCCTGATAAAGCACGTTGCACGCCTCGACCGCATCCTGCCAGGATTCTTGGTGCATGGATATTGAGAATGCCTCGCGTGCAATCTCCCATGCTTCTTTCTTGCGTTCCAAGGCATTCAATATTTCGGCGATATCCATTTGCAGTCGGGCGCGCTGCAAAGGGTCGGATTCCTCAAGCGCGGTGAGCTGCTGTATTTTTTCAGACAGCTGTATCTTCAGCCCGAGTTTCTCCTCGGCGGTCAGTCCATCGTTCGCGTCCTTGATTAGTGAGCCAACGTTGATGATTTGTTCGGTCATGTGAATGCCTGAATTGGATTTCTGGAGGGCGTCAGTAGAATTGCGCGGGGCCGAATATTTGCGTAACTGTCTTTGCAGGATGATAGCAGGTTGAATCTTGGTATTAAAAGGGCCAACATCACATTTCTTTTGGGGCGACACCGATGATTGATACGAACATCACACACGCAAAGTAATCAAAATAAATTGCTGATGCAATCATGAAGCTTATATAAGAAAGGTCTATAATTTAAACAACAGCCATTGTCTTGATCTGTTCACAGATGGAGAAAATGCTGACCCCTTTTAAAACTGAGCGTGAAAAATGGCCAAAACTATTTTAATTGTTGATGATTCTGCTTCCATCCGGCAAATGGTGGCATTCACCCTTAAATCGGACGGCTATGTCGTGATTGAGGCGTCAGATGGCGTAGAAGGGCTAGCCAAGGCTAATGCGCATGCTATTGATCTGGTGCTGACCGACCAGAACATGCCCAACATGGACGGAGTTACCTTTGTTAAAACGTTGCGCGGCCTTCCGAAGTACGTCGCTACTCCCATACTGATGTTGACCACTGAATTCACCAATGATAAAAAAACGCAAGGCAGGGAGGCGGGTGCTTCTGGGTGGCTGGTCAAGCCGTTCGACCCGCACAAGTTGCTCGATGTCGTCAGGAAATTTATAGGTTAGCTCCCATATTTATCCACTGAATGACCAGTGGATGGAGCCCCATTCATTTCAATAGAACTATTGGGTTCAGTACCTGTGAACACACGCTCGTTGATTCGGTCCGGTGAATCCAAACGTTACGGCACATTCATGAAATCGCTACGCATCCTTTTCCTTTTTTTACTTGCGTTGCTTTCGGGCTGTGCAAGCAGTACGGCACAGGCTCCTGACCTCATTGCGCCAAGTGCAGGGAAGGCGGTCATATACATCTACCGGGTGGATTTATTCACCAGCGCAGACAGCTTGGCGCCTAATGTCCGAATCAATTATGAAAACATTGGCACGTTGACGAGGCATGGCTATTTTCGAGTTGAAGTGGATCCGGGTCCCACACAAGTGGCACTCTACAAATTCGACAGGGGAGAAGACAACACATTTTGGCCCGCCGAAAAAAATTCTATCGTGGACCTCAAGTTGGCTCCCAATAGCACGCATTTCGTGGAGCTCTCGTTGAACTCGTCGGACTATTCTTTCGGAGAAGTATCTCGCGACACGGCACTTAAGTCACTTTCTGGTATGCATCCACTAAACTGAAGTCTGTGCGCGTAGTTAATAGGGACTGCATCGGTGCTGAAACTGCAGGTCGGCAGTGGTGATTGCGGAGAAAGGCGGGGCTGCTATGGATAAAGTGATACTGGGCATCGTTCTGGTGTTGGCCATCAACTATATCTTGCCTTTCCTGGTTTACGGTCTTGGCTCGGTCGTGACGGGATTGAAGACTCCATCAGGCGTGTCTCCGGCTCAGTTTCTGCTGAGTGTGCTTGTTGCCAAGACCGGAACGGCGATTGCTTTTGTGTTGATCTTTTATTTGGCGCGCAGTTCGCTGAGCGGGCAGTGGCTGCTCTATGCATCCATATGGTGGCTGATGTTTGTCATCGGTGAGATCGGGCAAGTCATCGGGCATAATTATTCCTGGAAGGAAGCCGTCGCAGGCGTGATATCGGAAACTGTTTACTTTCCGCTTTCTGCCTGCTTGATCGACTGGCTGATAGGGATGAAATGATTTAAATGAAACCAATGGGGCCAGCATCACAAAGGCTTTGAGCCGCTGGCAGCTTGATGATGATGGATATTGCTAATGAGTGTCCTTGTTTGTATTAACCCAATCTCTCGAAAGGAATTCCCATGAATAGCAGCTTCTTGCAAGTCGTCGCCATCGCCGCAGGGCTCGCCATCACCTCCCCGGCGCTTGCTGTGACCGCGTCAGCCAAGGTAGCCACCGTTAACGGCGTTGTCATTTCCAAGGCGCAAGTCGATGTCATCATCAAGGAGCAAGCCCAGCAGGGCACGCCCGACAGCGAGGAACAGCGCGCCGCCATTGCTGACCGCTTGGTCGAGTTGGAAATACTCGCGCAGGAAGCTCGCAAGAAGGAGTTGGGCAAGAGTGCCGAGCTAAAAGCTCAACTCGAAATCCTGCGTATGCAGGCGTTTGCTAACGCCTACGTGCAGGACTTCGCAAAGAATCATCCGGTGAGCGACGCCGCGGCGAAGTCCGAGTATGACAGGCTCCGCGCCGAGTCCGGCGGGAAAGATTACAAGGCGCGTCACATTCTGCTCGATACGGAAGACGAGGCGAAAGGCATCATCGCCAGGCTGAAGTTGGGCGAGAAGTTCGAGGACTTGGCCAAGGTGTCAAGGGATACCGGCACGAAGGGCAAGGGCGGCGAACTCGACTGGAACACAGCGAACGGCTACGTCAAACCGTTCTCGGACGCCATGTTGAAACTCGAGAAGGGTGAATACACTGACACGCCGGTGCAAACCCAGTTTGGATGGCACGTCATCCGCCTAGACGGTACCCGCCCCGCCCAGTATCCCGAATTCAACGAGGTGAAGGCTCAGCTTAAGCAGAACCTGCAGCAACCGGAACTGCAGAAGGCGATCAAGGCGCTGCGCGACAAGGCGAAGATTGAAATGCATTGAGTGAGGCATGATCCATGCCCGAACCCTTACTCGCCAAGATGCCGATTTTAGATGATTATCAACGGTTGGTCGCATGGCGTCACTGCTGGCTTGCATACCAATCACTTCCGTGACTTTTCTCTTGCTATCGCGCCAGGATGATGTCCTTAAACTATAATCATCATGAGACGACACTTCTGATTCGATGACAGACTTGGAAAGGAATACTTCAAATGAACGATAAAGCAGACTACCACTCACTCCGTAAAATATCGGTGTGCGCCGAACTTGAAGATAACGAAGCCAAGACCCTGGCGGCACTCATGGGAGTGCGTCATTTGAAGGATGGCGAACTGCTTGTCAAAGAGGGCGAAGCCGAACAGACCCTGTTCATTCTTGCCACCGGCAAGCTCGCCGTTTTCAGCGCCGACATAAATGGCAAGGCGAATCTGGTCTATACGATGAAAGAAGGCGAATGCGCCGGTACCCGCGCATTCGTCGACCGGACGCCGCGCAAGGCCACCTTGCGTTCGATAGGCAATACCACGGTCTATACGCTCACCCCGGATGCCTTCGAGTCATTGCTGGATTCCCAGCCGCGCCTGGTTTACAAGGTGATGCGTTCGCTGTTCCGGGTCACTCACACCAATCTGATGCGAATGAATCAGGAAACCGAGCAGCTTTCCAATTACATCAACAAGACGCAGGGGCGGTATTGAATCGCGGGGAAATATAGCTATTGGGGTCGGCTTGAGCCGGCCCATTTGATTCAATATCTGCCCGCATAACAATCTCAAGTGACACTATCATCAAATGTGCTTTTCCGCATCTGTCAGCTATAGCGCCGCTGCCGTGCTGGTGGGCGCGGGTGTGTATGCACTCCAGCAGGCCAGGCGACTGGATCGCCCATACTTGATGTGGGCGCTGGTACCTGTCTTCTTTGGTTTACAGCAGGCATTCGAGGGGCGGGTATGGCAGGAGCTCGATGCGGGGGATGCCAGGGCAGCGGTGCCATTTGCGCTGGGATTCCACTTCTTCTCGCATTTTCTGTGGCTGTGGTGGTTTCCGCTCAGTAGCTACCTTGTCGAACCCGGCCAGACCAGCAAGCTTGGCAAGCTGCGCAAGAGGGTATTCGGAGGCTGTATCATATTCGGCGCATTTGCAGGTACGCTGGTATTTTCTGTAATGCTCTCCCATCCCGAATGGATGGCGGTCGGGATGAGAGTACACTCCATCACCTACGATTTTTCTGTTCCCTATCGCAGCTCCATCCACTTGCCGGTCACGCCGGCTGCGCTCTATGCCCTGACTATCCTTGTGCCGCTGCTGTTCTCCAGCCACCGGCTGATCAGGCTTTGGTTGGCTGGCTGCATTGTCCAGTTTGTTGACATCGGAGGCCTATGGTTATGCCTACATCTCTGTCTGGTGCTTCTTCGCTGCCGTGCTCTCGCTCTATCTCGTCTACATGATCCGCCATCTTGTTGCAGCCGGGGAATCAAAGGGGGTAGCATCGCATCACATTGGCAGGGGATGAAATGAAAACGAGTCCCAGAAATATATGCGAAGCCGATTCCTTTGATTTTCTGATTTGATTTTCTGATTTGATTTACTGGAGACAGGACCTGAACATGACATTTAGATACGCGATCAAATGGGCTTACGTAGAACTCGTTGTCGCATTGGTTTTGACGCTGGTTGTATATATGGGTCTTCGGCCGGAATGGTGGGGATGGTTGTTGTATTCGCCTTTTTTTCTTTATCTGGCTTTTGAAGGCGTTCGCAAAGTCAGTTACTCATTGACTGTCGATGGCGACCGCATAACGGTTGGCAGCTTTAGAGCCACTCGATATTCCGTATCCGGGATCACGGCAGTGAATGTCTGGGATGCCAAGGGCGGGCGCATGGCCGTGGTTGATTTTGCTGACGGGAGCAGGTTTCATTTTTCAAACCGTCTGGAAGGATTCGATGATCTGGTGGGCTTGTTAAGGACAAAGGCTGACCTGCCTTCGCCAACCTGAATCACGAGCAATCGGGGACGTGCGCCGGTTTTTTTATGTGGGCACAAATGCAAAAAGACAATGTGGGAAAGCCAAGTCTATGAGTCCAGATTTGGCCATTTGGAGATGATTGTGAAGTTGAATGTAAAAGCACTGACCATCTCTTCGGTCGCACTATTTCTGTTTGCCGCGCTGCTTTACCCATTATTTTCCCAGTCGCTTTGGGAACCGTTCACGCAAGCAAAGCTGGATGCGCTGAACCAATCTGGCCAGCCGGTGCTGATCGCCATTCATGCGGACTGGTGTTCGACTTGTCGTACCCAGGAGCGGGTGTTGCAGGAATTGTTGCCGCAACCGGAATTCAAGCGCATCAAAGTGCTGCGAATGGATTTTGATCAGCAAAGGGATTTGGTACATTCATTCGGCGTACAGTACCAAAGCACCCTGATTGCATTTAAAGATGGACGCGAGGTGGGCCGCATGACGACTGAGATGAGCCCGGTCCGAATCGCGGAATTATTGCGCCTGAGCCTGTGAAGCAAATCACGGCGTCAGGCACCATTGGCCAGGAATTTGAATCCAGGTATTTAAGCCGGGCATCGGATCGGGCGTGATCCACGCCCGGACGGTTACCCGTTAGTTCTTGGGTTTGAGGTGATTGTTTACGGTAGGCGGCACAGTGTTCCCACTGGCTTGCATATCGATCGCCTCGGGGTGCGCCTGATAGTGCTTTCTCACGCAATTTGCCAATGCCTGTTTGGTATCGTCTTCTACAGGACTAACTGCATTGTCTGCCAGGCAAGCCATCATCTTTTCCAGCAGTATATCCTGGGGAGCCTGCATCTTTAGCTTCCATGAAGCCAGTAAAGGCCGGTTGATGTGTGAAGGCAGCGAAGCCAAAATGCCGATGTCATTCTGGTTGTGCACCAGCAAGCCAGATGTGGTGCCTCGATCAAGCGTCAGAACCTGAAAGAAGTACAGCGTGTGGTAGTCGAGCTGCTTCTTGTAATCGGCTTCAGTCGGTGAGGTTCGTTTTTCGATTGCCGAAGTCAGGATGTCGCAGTAGGAATCGATAGCCGCTTCACCCACTGTCCTGGCCATTTTCATGTCAGTATCAAAATTTCCACTGGAATAATTCTCCAGATAGAAATGCGTGATGCCGCGATGGCGCCCCAATGCGGGGATAAAGAAATACCGGTCTCCCTGTGCCGCTGCTTCGAGATATTGTTGCGGTGCGGCCTGCTTCAGTTGGTTGGCGAACTGGTTTTTGTCTGTGCTATTTTCAATCGACGGGTTGAGGTCTGCCATGACGCGCCAGTAGCCGCTGCCATTCTTCAATTCCGTCCAGCTGATATGGATGTGCACCGATGGCGCCTGCGGATTCTTGGGATGGATGATCGTCGAGATGGCGGAAGCGGATGCCAATTGTTTCGTATCATCATCATCGTATTGAACCTGTGAGATATTCACCGATGCGCGATTGAATAGCGACTCGTCTGTGGCCATGAATCGGACACCACCGCCATGCTTCCCTTCATCACGGAACCATTCAGTGGGCTCATAGGGTTTGCCGTTGCCGTATTTCTTGCTTATCGAATTCAGCTTGGTGACAAAGCGTTGCTGCAGACCAGTCACCAGCGTTAAAGCCTGCTCTGCACGGGGAGATTTTGCTCTGATTCTTTTCATGATTGGTTTATACCTTAATTGTTTAATATGGCTCTTGAGTATCAATTTCACTTCTGGCGAAAATGTAGCACATTTTTTGAGAAAAATTCCTATCGTTATTTGGCGACCAGTGGACGATTGCCACTGACTACCTGAAATCTGGCAATGAAGAAAATTTGGGGGATTGAGTTTATTCCTGGTTTAAGATAGCCATGATTTGGAGTGGCTGCTTTTCAGGATAACACCATGGAAATGAATAAGATCAATTCCGGCAGGTTGCGCGCCATAGTCTATGATATGTACAACCATGCCATTTTCAGTTAATCATCAATGATGTTGCCATCCTCGTTCTGGAAGAAATCTCACTCCAATTTCAAGTTGCCCGGCAGGGCGGTGCGCCTGGTCGCGCTGCTGCTGTTGCTGGGGTCGTCCGGCTACGTTCTCTATCTTGACATTACTATCCGCGATGCTTTCGAGGGCCGCAAGTTCGCTTTGCCTGCGCGTGTCTATGGACGTGCGCTGGAGGTGTATCCGGGGCTGAAGCTGGCGCGTGAGCAATTCGTCGGGGAGTTCAAGTCTATCGGGTATCACGAGAACCCGCAGCCTGACGAGCCGGCGACTTACAAGAACACATTGAATGGAATGGAGTTCACGACCCGCGACTTTGTGTTCGGGGATGGTGTGCAGCCCGCGCAGCGTCTGCGCATAGAATTCGCCGATGGCAAGGTTTCTTTGCTGCAGGTGCGCGGCAGCAACGATGTCGATATGCCTTTGTTGCGCATGGAGCCTCCCCTGATCGGCGGCATCTATCCCGGCCATAACGAGGATCGTGAGTTGGTGAGGATCGGCCAGGTTCCCAAGCAGTTGATCGACGCGCTGATCGCGACCGAAGACCGGAAATTCTATACGCACTGGGGCATCGACCCGCGCGGTATCGCACGCGCGTTGTACAAGACCGTCACCGGCCAGCGTATCGAGGGCGGCAGCACGCTCACCCAGCAGCTCGTGAAGAATTTTTTCCTGACTTCCGAACGCACGCTGACGCGCAAGGCAAACGAGGTGCTGATGGCGCTACTGCTCGAGATGCATTACAGCAAGGATGAGATCCTCGAGACCTATCTCAATGAGATATTTCTCGGGCAGGATGCCAACCGCGCCATCCATGGTTTTGGCTTGGCCAGCTATTTCTATTTTGATCATCCGCTCGGACGGTTGGAGCCGCAGGAGATCGCCACCCTGGTCGGCATGGTCAAAGGGCCGACGGTGTATGACCCGCGCAAACATCCGGAACTGGCGCTGAAGCGCCGCAACGTGGTGCTACAGGTAATGGTGAGCCAGAATGTCATCACGCAGGCGCAATTCCTTGCGGCGCGCCGGGAGCCGCTGGGCGTGGTTCAGCGCGCACCCGCCGGCACTTCGCCATATCCGGCTTTCCTGCAGTTCGTGCACCGCCAGCTGGAACGTGACTATCGTGAAGAGGATCTGCGCAGCGAGGGTTTGCGCATCTTCACCACCCTCGATCCGATCGTGCAGCACCAGGCCGAGGAGGCTTTGGCTTCGCGCCTTGCAGCGATCGAGAAGGCGCGCAAATTTGCCGCCAATACGCTGGAAGGGGCGGTGGTGGTCAGCAGCACGCAGACCGGCGAGATACAGGCGATGGTGGGCGGACGCGATGCGCGTTACGCCGGTTACAACCGCGCCATCGACGCACAGCGCCCGATCGGTTCGCTGGTGAAGCCCATCGTCTATTTGACCGCGCTTGAAGATCCTCATCGCTATACCCTGATCACGCCGCTGGATGACACGCCGCTGGTGTGGAGTCAGCCGGGAACAACCGACTGGAAGCCGCAGAACTACGATCACCAGTTCCACGGGCAGGTACAGTTACGCACCGCGCTGGCCCATTCGTATAACGTCTCGACCGCGCGTCTCGGCATCGAGCTCGGTGTCGAGCATATCCTGGGCAAGTTGCCCTTGTATGGCATCGAACGGCGACCGCCGCCATTCGCTTCGTCGCTGCTTGGCGCGTTTGGACTCTCCCCGGTTGAAGTGGCGCAGCTCTACCAGACCTTTGCCGACGGCGGCTTCCGCACGCCCTTGCGTGGTATACGCGCAATCGTTACGGCAGAGGGCAAGCCGCTGCAACGTTATCCGCTGAACGTCGAACCCGTCGCCGCACCGGCGCCGGTCTATCTGCTGACAACGGCCCTGCAGGGCGTGGTGCGCGAGGGTACCGCGCAATCATTGAGCAATTGGCTGCCTGCCGAGATGAATGTGGCAGGCAAGACCGGCACCACGGACGATCTGCGCGACAGCTGGTTCGCCGGATATACCGGCGACCGCGTGGCGGTGGTATGGGTTGGCAGCGATGACTACAAGACCACCGGATTGACAGGCGCCTCGGGCGCCATGACTGTCTGGGGCGAAATGATGAAGAACATCCAGCCTGAGCCGCTGGAGCCGGCCATGCCGGAGAATATCGAGATGGTGAATGTCGATCCGGTCAGCGGGCTGCGTTATGATGCAGGATGCAAGGCAGGAGTGTTGCTGCCCTTCATCAAGGGTTCTGCACCTGCAGAGTCGTCGCACTGCGGCGCTTCGTCCGCAGATAGATCGGGCACCAAGCCCGAGGCCAAGCCGGGTACAGAGAAGAAAAACTGGTTCCAGAGGTTATTCGATTGATAAACAGATACGCTTGGTACTTGGCTTCGGCATGGCTGCTGTTGCTTGCCGGATGTGCAGGCGTGTCAACACAGCCATCGACAACTGCTGCCACAGCCGGGGCCGCTCCATCCGGGGCACAGCAATCGGGTGAGGGCGCCATCATCAAAGCGGTGCCGAAATCCGCCATGTCGGAGAACAAGGCCGTCATTGCGTTGCTGGACCGGGCGCAGATCGACAACGAGTCCGGGCAGCGTGAAGCGGCGGGGTCCTCGCTGGAGCGCGCGCTGCGCATCGAGCCGCGCAATCCCTGGTTGTGGCTTGAGCTTGCGCAAGTGCGCCTAGCCCAGGGACAGTATGCGCAGGCAATCACACTAGCCGGCAAATCGAACAGCTTTTCTGCGCGTCAACCCCTTGTGCAAGCAGAAAACTGGCAAGTGATCGGCCAGGCACGCGTCGCGCAGGGTGACTCGGCGGGCGCCGAGCAGGCGTTCAAACTTGCCGCAGAGTTTGCTCAACAGGCAAAGGCAGATGCGGATCGTAATTCCGGATTCAATTTCCAGTGATTGACAG
>Ga0315271_10000859_pt1 | contig 17667 bp, 19 predicted proteins | sample C3_top_MG_FD_204664 | JGI IMG/M metagenome (GOLD analysis project Ga0315271, IMG submission 204664) | Sediment microbial communities from Yellowstone Lake, YNP, Wyoming, USA - C3_top | ecosystem: Environmental > Aquatic > Freshwater > Lake > Sediment | place: USA: Wyoming | collected 2017-08-01
GCGGCGACGCGCATGATGGGTCGCTTCGTGGACGCGTTCGCGCGCCTGCCCGAGGTGCCGCGGGTCCCCTGAGCTCAGGGTGCCGCGGTCAATCGGCCGCTACGGCCCGACGACCTTCGCGCCGCCCGTGACGGTCACCGACTGGGCCACCGGCGCGACGACGAGCGTGACCACCGCGCCGCCGTCAGCGGTGCCGGTCAGCTGCTTGATCGCCTTGATCGTGGCCTTGGCGCCACCCGCGACCGAGATCGCCACGGCGTCGGCCGAGAGGTCGCCGAGTTCGGCCGTGGAGTTGCCGAGAACGGTCACCGACAGCTGGACCACGGTCCCGATGCCCCGCAGTGTCGCGCCGCCCGAGACCGAGACCGCGAGCACCTGGCCCATCGCCTCGATCGTGCCCGTCGCGCCGCCGGCCAGCGACACGGACGTCAGGTTGGGCGAGGTGATCCGGACGGTGACGGGCTTGGTCGAGGTGAACCCGGGCGCCGCGACCTTCACGTCGAGCTCGTTGCCCGCGACGTCCGTGCGGACCAGCGTCACGATGTTCGAGGGCGCGACGACCTCGACGGTCTGCGTGGTCCCAGCCGAGACCACGATGTTGAGCGGGCCGTCCACGCTGAGCGAGGTGAATGACTGCAGCGCCCGCGTTTCGGTCTTGCTGTCCGATGCGGCGGGGATCGGCGTGGGCGGGGCGAGCGGCCCGACGCAGGCGCCCGCGGCGAGGGCCGTGGCAGCCGCCAGCACGGCGAGTCGGGCGAGGGCGCCACGGGGCGCGCGAGGCAGCATGGCTTGGGCTCCGATCCATGGACGCGAACACAAGGATGCGCCCGGGCGGCAGGGTCGCCGGAGGGCCGGAGGGGGGGCGGCCGGGGGCCGCAGGTCGCCGGATCGGGGGGCGTCTCGGCCCAGCGCGGCGGGACGCGGCGTGCGGGCCCGGGTCACGCGGCGTGCCGGGTCCTCATCGGGTGCCTCGAAGACGCAGATGCCGGTGTTGTGGCGCCCGAGCGTCGGGCCGCCGAGGACGACCACGCGGCGGGTGGATGAAGGTGACCCACGAGGACACGGGACGCTTCCGGAGGCGGAAGGGTCGACGGGTTCGCCTAACGGACGAGCGCGAGCGCCGCCCCGAGCGCGACGGTGGTCGACTGGTCGAGGCCGCCGGTGACCATCAGCCAGCTCGGCGTCTCGCCACGCGCGGCGACGATGGCGAACCCGCCGGCGTCGGTCGTGACGAGCGTGCCTGCCAGCGAGCCGAACGAGGCATCACCGGAGTCGCTGCCGGACGGGACGCAGCCGCTGCCGTCGGTGCAGAACGAGCCCTCGGAGAGGGTGAGCGACGCGCCGCCAGGGCCCTTGTAGCTGATCACGAGCTTGCCGCCGTTCGCGAGCCGATACGTCCCCGACGAGACGGTCCAGCCCTTTGGCAGGACGGCGCAGTAGACGTCCCAAGACACGGACGCAGCGATGCCCGGCCAGAAGTTCGGGTTGTTCCCGGCGGGCTCGCAGGCGGCCGCGGGGCCAGCACTGGCCGAGGCCGAGGGCGTCGCGCTGTCCGTTGGCACGCTCGAGGCCGAGGGGTCCGGCGACGGGCTGTCGGCGGCGCTCTGCGAGGGCTCGGGTGACCCGGGCTCGAGCGTCGGGCTGGCCGATTCGACCCCTGCCGAAGGCTGGCCGACGCTCGCGGCGGGCTGGCTCGCCTGGACCGATACCGCAGGCGATGCCCCGATTGACGGGCCTGCGCTGCTCGACGCGGTGCTGCCGCCGCACGCGGCTGCTGCGAGCGATGCGAGGAGTAGGAAGGCGACGGGGGCGCGACTCATGGCCTCAAGCGTACCCGCCGTGCGCGGCGCGCGCTTCGGACACCCTGGCGGAGGGCCAGCCGGCCCGTCTTGACACGACCTGTGACTGCACCGCGACGATGGCGACGCGCTAGACTTCGGCCCACAACAGAACAACGCCTCCCGCTCGGGGGAAGTCGGTCCAACGCCGACGCTGACCCGCAGCCGTAGGTCGCGACCCACCTGTCGCGGCAAGCCGGAATGCCCGCCCGGAGGCCAGGCTCCACAACCCGTCGAGGTCCGCGGGCGGAGCCCGGAAGCAGATTCGAGCCAGGACCCGCTTTCCCATTCGGGAGGCGGGTCTGCTGTTCGCCTCCGATGCCGGGTTCAACGTCAAAGACCGACGGCCCCGCTTTCTGGAGGAAAGAAGCGATGGGCGTCTCTCGGTATCTGTCCCGTCGAGGAGCAGCGATCGCGCTGTCCGCGGGGATCCTGCTGTCCGCGCTCGGCGCAGTCGGACCCGTCCAGGCCGGATCCGGCACCACCGATCACGCAAAGGCAGCCGCAGGCTATGTCGCCGCCCAGGTCGAGGCCGGCGGGCTTTCCGCCAGCGTTCTGGCCGATGCGATCTTCGCCCTCGCCGGCAGCCACGTCGGCGGCACGGCCGTCGCTGGCGCCCTCACCCAGCTCGCGGGCAAGGTGGACGCATTCGCCGGGTACGGCGGAACGCTCAAGCCGGGCCCCTTGAGCAAGGTGATGCTCGCCGTGAAGGTCGCTGGCGGCGACCCGACCTCGTTCAACGGTCACGACCTCGAGACCGACCTTCGCGGCCTGCTGATCACCAGCGGCGCGGACACGGGACGGTTCAGCACCGCGTACATCAACGACCAGTCGTTCGCCGTGCTGGCGCTCAGCACGACCTCCGGCGGCGCGCCCGCGAGTGCCGTCGACTACCTCTCGGGCAAGGAGTGCACCGCGGGCGACTACTCCTGGGACGGCTCGTGTCCGGTCGCGGCCGGAACCGAGGATCCCGACACGACCGCCACGGCCCTCATGGCGCTGCAGGCCTCTGGCAGCACGGCCGCCGCCGACAAGGCCACGCAGTGGCTGCTCGATCAGCAGGCCCAGAACGGGTCGTTCGCGGGCTACGGCACGACCAACACCGGCAGCACCGGCCTCGCCGCCGAGGCGCTCCGCGCAGCCGGCAAGACGGCCGAGGCCGATGCCGCGAGCGCGTGGATCCTGGCGGTCCAGTATGGCTGCCGCGTCACGGCCGCCAACCGCGGCGCGATCCCGTGGACCGCCTCGGACGCGGGGTTCAGCCTCGTCGACGCCACGGCGCAGGCGGTCCTCGCCTTCGGCGCCGCGCGCCTCGACCTGCTCACGATCGCCGGCGCGACAGCCGGCGCCCCGAAGCTGCAGTGCGCGGCGGCCACGCCGAGGCCGACCTCGACGGGCGTCGCGATCCCGACCGAGCCGCCGACGGACGGGCTCGCAGCCCCCACCGGGAGCGGCGCGTCGTCATCGGGGACGCTGCTCCTCACCGCCACGCTGATGGCCGTCTGCGGCGCGCTCATCGCCTTCCGCCGCTCGGGCAACCGGCGCTGACCATGCGAAGACCGGCTGGGGGCCGCCTCCTGCGCGGCCGCCCCTGGCTCTCGCTCCTCATCGTCGCCGGCCTGCTCGTCGGGGCGGGTCAGGCCACGGCTGTCCCCGCGGTCGCTGCCGGGGGCGCCTGCTCGGGCACCGCAGGCGTGACGGTGGTGGTTGACTTCACGGCGCTCGGGGGCGGCGTCAAGATCGCCTGCGCGTCGGGCAGCCCGTCATCGGGCTTCGATGCCCTCAAACGGGCCGGGTTCGGGTACGCGGAGTCCCAGGACTTCGCGGGTGCCGTCTGCCGGATCGACGGCCTTCCGGGCCCCGACCAGCAGGACTGCATCGGCATGCCTCCGGCGAACGCGTACTGGTCGTACTGGCACGCGAGCCGTGGGGGATCCTGGACCTACAGCGTGTCGGGTGGGTCGTCGTACCGTCCGGCACAGGGCACAGTCGATGGGTGGGCGTTCGGCAACAAGGCACGGCCGAGCATGCCGCCGCCCGACCCGACCCCGACCCCGCGTCCGACCGCGAAACCCACCCCGGTGCCGACGCCGAGGCCGACGGCGACGCCGCAGCCCACGACGGCTCCCACCACGCCGGCCACGCGGAGCCCCAAGCCCTCGGGCCCGACGGTTTCGGCCGCACAGACCCCGGAAGCCTCGGTGTCCACCGTCGCACCGAGCGCCCCGGATGCCTCGGTCGCCCCTGCCGCGGCCGTCGCATCGGCTGACGCGCCCGCCCCTCCCTCGGCCGAGGCCGCGATCGCGAGCACCGGCTCCGACACGCCAGATCCCGTCCCGACCGCCGACACCGGGGATCCCGGAGCGCCGCCGCTGGGCACCATCGCCGGCCTCGTGCTCGTCGTCGGGCTCGTCGCGGGCGGCGGCGTCCTGGCACGACGACGGGGCTCGCCGGACGCATGACGATCCGCGGGTCGCTCCAGCGTCGCGGCACCGCGGGATTCGACCCGCGGCTCCCCCGCGCGCTGCACCCGGGCGCCTGGTGGGTCTGGGCGGTGGGCCTCGCGACCGCCGCCAGCCGAACCACGAACCCGCTGCTCCTGGGGCTGATCATCGGCGTGCTCGTCGTGGTGGTCAACGCCCGTCGCAGCGACGCGCCGTGGGCGGGCATGTTCCGCATCTATCTGCTCGCGGGCCTGGTCGTTATCGTCCTGCGCGTCGGGCTCCGCATCGTCTTCGGCGGCCCCTACGGGACCCACGTGCTCTTCACCCTGCCCGAGATCCCCCTGCCCGACTGGGCGGTCGGCGTGAGCATCGGCGGCCCGGTCACGCTCGAGAGTGTCATGGCGGGGTTCTACGATGGCCTGAGGCTAGCGACCACCATCGCGTGCGTGGGCGCCGCCAACGTGCTCGCGGACGCGCGCCGCCTGCTCCGCTCCGTCCCGAACGCGCTCCACGAGGTCGGGGCGGCCCTGGTCGTTGCCCTCACGGTGGCGCCGCAGCTCGTGGAGAGCCTGCTCCGCGTCCGACGCGCGCGGCGGCTCCGCGGTGGCCGCTCGACCGGCATCCGATCGATCCCCGGGCTCATGCTGCCGGTGCTCGCAGACGCGCTCGACCGCTCGCTGGCCCTCGCCGCCGCGATGGACGCGCGCGGCTACGGGCGCCTGACCGCCCTGCCCGCTCGCGCCAGGCACATGACGAGCGCCCTCGTGCTCGTGGGCCTCGGCGGCGTTGCCGTGGGCCTGTACGGGCTGCTCGACGCCACGTCGCCGGGCTGGCTCGGGCTGCCGATGCTCGCCATCGGCATCGCGGCCGGTGCTGCCGGCCTGTGGCTCGGCGGGAGGCGCGTGGCTCGGACGGTCTACCGGCCCGACCCATGGCAGCGTGACGAGACCCTCGTCGCGGGCGCCGGGATTGTCGCTGCGGCTGCGATGTGGTTGGCCGGGACCATCGCCCCGGCGGCGGTCAACCCGTCGGTCATGCCGCCCGCGTGGCCGGTCCTCGTGCCGGTCGCGACGGTCGGGATCCTCATCGCGCTGCTTCCGGCCTGGCTCGCGCCGCCCGTCCGGCTGGCCGTGACGACGGCTCAGGCGCACTCGAACGGCCAGGCACGGACGGGCGAGGCATGAGCGTGATCCGGCTCGAGGGGGCCACCGTCACCTACACGGGCGCGGCGAGCCCCGCGCTGGCCGACGTCACCCTCGAGGTCGAGGATGGCGGCTTGTGCCTCGTGGCCGGAGCGACCGGCTCGGGCAAGTCAACGCTCCTGGGGCTCATGACCGGGATGGTCCCCCACTTCACGGGCGGGCGGCTCGACGGCCGGGTCCTGATCGGCGGACGGGACACCCGGACGCACCCGCCGCGCGAGATCGCGGATCTCGTCGGGCGGGTGGGCCAGGACCCCCTCGCGGGATTCGTGGCGGACCGCGTCGAGGACGAGCTTGCCTACGGGATGGAGCAGCTCGCGGTACCGCCGGGCACGATGCGGACGCGCGTCGAGCAGATGCTCGACCTGCTCGGGATCGCCGAGCTGCGCGACCGGCCCCTGCGGACGCTCTCGGGCGGCCAGCAGCAGCGCGTGGCGATCGGCGCGGCCCTCGCCGCCGGCCCGCGGATCCTCGTGCTCGACGAGCCCACGTCGGCGCTCGACCCGACCGCGGCCGAGGAGGTGCTCGCCGCCGTCCGACGCCTCGTGGACGACCTCGGGCTCACGGTGGTCCTGGCCGAGCACCGCCTCGAGCGGGTCATCGGCTATGCCGACCAGCTGATCCGGGTCGCCGACGGCCGCGTGACATCGGGCACACCGGACGAGGTGCTCCGCGAGATGGACCGCGTGCCGCCGATCGTGGAGCTGGCCCGGCTCGCAGGCTGGACGCCAACGCCTCTGACCATCCGCGCCGCCCGACGCCACGCGGCCTCCCTTCGCCACCGGCTGCTGACACCTGACGATGCTGGCGCCTCGCACGTCACCCAGCCGGCAGACCATGCGGTCCCGGCGCGGCCCATCCTGACCGCGCGCGGGCTCTCGGTCACCTACCGCGATCTCATCGCCGTGCGCGCCGTGGACTTCGAGGCCGCGCCGGGTGTCGTGACCGTCCTGATGGGGCGCAACGGCTCGGGCAAGTCGTCGCTGCTCTGGGCGTTGCAGGGTTCCGGCCCGCGACGCGCGGGCACCGTCTCGCTCGATGGCCACGATCCGGCCGCGCTCGAGCCCGCGGCCGCCAGGCGCCTCGTCGGCCTCGTCCCGCAGACGCCGTCGGACCTGCTGTACCGCGAGACGGTCAGCGCCGAGTGCGAGCAGGCCGATCGCGAGTCGGGCGCGGCGCCCGGGACGTGCATTGCCCTGCTGGCCGAGCTGGTGCCGGGCGTCGAGGGCGCACGCCACCCGCGTGACCTGTCCGAGGGCCAGCGGCTCGCGCTCGTGCTCGCGATCCAGCTCTCGGCATCGCCCAGGGTCGTGCTGCTCGACGAGCCCACCCGTGGCCTGGACTACGCGGCCAAGTCGAGGCTCGCCGAGGTGTTGCGCTCCATGGCGGCCGACGGGCGCGCCGTCCTGCTCGCCACGCACGACGTGGAGTTCGCCGCGTCCGTGGCCGACCGATTGGTGATGATGGCGCAGGGCGAGATCGTCGCCGACGGGCCGGCAAGGGACCTGCTCACGGCGTCGCCCGCCTTCGCGCCGCAGGTCGCGCGCATCCTCGCCCCGGGGCCGTGGCTTACGGTCGCCGACGTGGCCGAGGCGCTCGCGGCAGCGAGCTCGGGATCGGCGCCCCCGGCCGCCAACTCGGCGCCCGCGGCGGACCGGCCATGAGCGCCGTCGGCATGGGGCCGCGGGCGCGGCTCGTCCTCGCGCTCGCGTCGTCCCTCGCCCTGCTTGCGTTCGTGTGGCCGCTCGTCGTGGCCGCGCCGCCAGGCGTGACCGACGGGACGGGCCACGGGCTCGATGCGCCGGCCGTGTTCATGCTCGTGTTGCCGGTGCTGCTCGTCGTCATGCTCGCTGAGCTCTCGGCCGGCGGGATCGATGCGAAGGCGCTCGCGATGCTGGGCGTGCTCTCCGCCGTGGGCGCCGCGCTCCGCCCGCTTGGCGCGGGCACCGCCGGGATCGAGCCCTCGTTCTTCCTGCTCGTCCTCGCCGGGCGCGTCTTCGGCCCCGGGTTCGGCTTCCTGCTCGGCTCGACGACGCTGTTCACGTCGGCGCTCCTCACCGGGGGCGTCGGGCCATGGCTGCCGTTCCAGATGCTGGCGGCCTCGTGGGTGGGGATGGGCGCTGGGCTCCTGCCCCCGGTCCGCGGTCGGCTCGAGGTGGTTCTGCTCATGGCGTACAGCGCGCTGGCCGCGCTGATCTTCGGGCTGCTGATGAACTTGTGGTTCTGGCCCTTCCTGACGGGGACAGACTCGACCATCTCGTACGTGGCCGGTGCCCCGATCCTGGAGAACCTGCAGCGGTTGCTCCTCTTCTCGGTCGCGAGCTCGCTCGCGTGGGACATCGGCCGGGCGGTCACCACGCTGCTCCTCGTCGGCGTCACGGGGTCCGCGGTGCTGGCGGTGCTCCGGCGGGCGGCCCGTCGGGCGGCGTTCGGGGCGGTCCCGATGTTCAGCGCGAGCCGGGCCGAGCGCCCGCAGCTCGAACCCGCGGAGTCGGCACCATAAGCCGCCGCTAAGTCGCATCCGCGACGATACGGGCACCGCCTCCTCCCGCCACCAGCATCCCCCGCCGGCGGAGGGGCTCGATGGAGCTCGTTGGAAGGTCCCGATGGTTCGCGCTCGCCATGCCGGTCGCCCTGGCTGCTGTGGCATCCCTCATGCGTCCCGCGCCTCCTGGCGTTGAGGCCGCGGTGCGACCGCCGGAGCGCGCCTGTGCGGCGGGCGCCTGGACGCCAGCCCTGGAGGCAGGGACCGCGTGGTACCGGCTCGACCCGATGCTCGACGCCACGGGCACGCTGTCCGCGCGTCGGCTGACCGCCGGCCACGGCGCCACGCGCTGGTCGGTCGTGCTCTCGGCCGAATCGTTCGCGTCAGGACCGGTCGGCGGGCGCCTGGTCGTGGGTGACGATGACGGACGCCGCACGCGACTGCGACTGCTGGACACGGGACGCGCGTGTTGGGTCTCGCTCGGCACGGGCGAGGACGTGGTGCGGAGCGCGGTCCTCGCGCCGGACGGGAGCGCGCTGTACGAGCATCGGGTGGACCGGGCAACGCGGCGCGATCTCGGCGTCTGGCGCCGCCCGCTATCGGATCGCGGCGCGCGCTCCGTGCGGGTCCTGCCGGGCCTCGCCCCGGACGCGTCATACGGGCCCACGTTCTCCACGCAGCTGCAGCTCGCCGCGGACGGGCGCCTGATCGTGAGCGCCTGTGGCGAGCGAGCATGCCGGACGCGGGTGCTCGACCCGGCAACCGGGGCGGTGGCGCCTGTCGACGGAACTGGACCCGTCGCGGGGCTGGCGGGCCGGCACCTGATCGTTCTGGAGCCGTGCGAGGGACTGCCGTGCCCGGTGGATGCCGTCGACCTGGCGTCGGGCGCGGTAACGCGCCTGGACGAGGCGGATGGGCCCGTCCTCGCGGTGCCGGATGCCTCGGGCATGGTCGTCCTGGCGCATGACGGAGGCCTTGTCGTCGTGCGGCTTGCCGCCGCCGGCGGCACGGAGGTCCCGGGGGGAGCCGGCCTCGAGCCGGTCGCCGTCGGGTCCACCGCAGACTCGGGCGCGGAGGCGCCGCCAGGCCGCGTCGCGGTCGCGCCGGGAGGCCGAGTCACCGATCCCTCGGCCTTCCGCTTCCTCGATCCCGCCGCCCTGCAGCTCACCATCGGGGAGGTCCTCCCGTGATCCGCGCCCTTCGCGCTCGTCGGCCCGCGCTCGGCCTGGCAGCCCTCATCGTCCTCGCCACGGCAGCCGGTCCCGCCGTGGCGGCCACGCCGGACCCCGCGATCACCCCAGCCTGGCCGGTGGACACGACCCTCACCTATCGCTGGACCGCGAACGCCGTCCCGCCGTCGATCTTCAAGACCGCGGTCAACGCCGCGGCGGCGGACGCCACCTCCAGTCGGAAGTCCCGGGCGCCGTCGTACGCCTACAGCTCGAGCGCCGCGAACGGGGTCTCCTACGGCACGGACAACCCGTGCGGCGTCAACGGCCTGGCCTGCTTCCGGCGCGACCCGTCGAGCAGCTACTGGCACCTCTGGTTCCGCGAGAACGGCCATCGGTATGACTGGGGAACCCTCTCGTGGTGCGAGATGACCGGGAGCCCCTACGGCTGTTTCGAGGCGGAGAACATCACGCTCGACGAGCTCGGCCATGTCGCCGGCCTCGACCACCACGTCAACCTGCCCGACGACAGCGACTATCTCGATGCTGTTGTCCAGACGTACAGTCACGCGAGGCCGCAGGTGGGCTGGAGCGCGAGCGCCTTCGGGCGGTGCGACGTCGCGACGCTCCAGCAGACGTACGACGTGGCGACCTGGGCCGCGCCCTACTCGACGTGCCTCGACGTCCCCACGACCCTCGCGCTCGCCGCCTCACCGACGACGACCGCATCGGGCAACGGCGTGACGTTCACCGCCACGCTGCGCAGCGACGGCACGGGGCGTCTCGACGGCAACCCGATGGCCGGCCGCACGGTCGTTCTCCAGCAGCGCTCCGGGACGAGCTGGGCCGACCTCCTCACGATGCCTGCCGGCAGCACCGCTGGCACCTACACGGCGACGTATGCGCCCAAGGGGACGCAGGACTTCCGGGCGGTCTTCCGCAAGCCTGCGACCGAGGGCGTTCGGACGTCGGTCTCGGGCGCGGTCACAGTCACGGTGACTTGCACAACGGCACCTTGTCCGCTCTTCATCGGCGGAGGCGGGCTCCAAGTTGAGGGACACTCGAAGTGGTCGATCGATGGGATCGTGCCGCCCGACTCGGCACGGCGCTAGGGCTGGCGGCGATGCTCGCCGGGTGCGCGGGGGGCGGCAGCGTCTCCCCCGCCCCGGCGGGGACGGCGAGCACCGGGCCTTTGGTGGCCGCCACCACGGGCCCCGTGCTGTCGGTCGCACCCACGACGGCACCCTCGCCCACGGCAGACCGGACGACGAGCCCGGCTCCGACGATCGCCCTCCCGAGCTCGCCCCCCACCGCGACCCTGGCCGGACTCACCGGCGGCGCGGCGACTGGGGCACTGGGCTCGTACACGTGGGCGGGCGGCGGGTCGGACTCGCCGTGGATCCCCGGGAAGGCTGCGGGGACCGTGAAGGCCGGCGGGGCCCTGCGGGCGACCTTCGGGGGCCTGACGCCTGCCGACTGGTCAGCCGCCTGGGCCACGGTCGCCAACGGGGCGGTCGGCGCCCCTGCTGGCGGGACCACGGGCATGTCAGCCGTGAGCATCTCGGCGCCGCCGAGGGGCGGCATGTGGTCGGTGCGGGTGACGGCATCGTTCGGCCCCGGCGCCAACGCGACCTACTACTGGCTGGTGACCGTCACACCCTGAAGCGCGCCGGACATGCCGCGCCGCCGGCGCGGCATGCGCGTCCGGCGGCGACGAGGCAGCGAACCGGGACAGCGGGCCGGGCAACCGGCCCGCCCTGATCAGGCGAGAGCGGCGGCGCCCGTCGCGTTGAAGATCGACGTCTGCGCCTCTTCGGGGAGCATCACGCCCATGATCTTCTGAAGGGCGAGGAGATGGACGCAGGAACCCCAACTCTCGAAATAGTGGCACGTGCAGTGCCACGCGCCGGCGTCGAGGCTGACGTGATGGGTGTCGTTGTCCCCACGGAACGTCAGGCTGATGCGCTCGATCGAGATCCGATCCAGTTCCCGAGCGTAGCGATTCGCCTTCTCGACCTTGCCGATGAGAGAGGAGTGCATCGCCGCAAGACCTCCAGTCGCCCCGCGCGGGGCGTCCACGAGGGCCGCCCTCCGGTCGGGTCCGCTGGGCCGGTGATGGCGGTCGCAGAAGGAAGCCTACACCTCTCGGGCCCAGCCCACACCCCCCGGAATCGGCCCAGAACGGGGATGACGTGCGGCCCATCGCAAGACGCCGAGCGGCCCGTGCACGGAGGCGTCTCGGGTCGCGCCAACGAGGGCCACCCCGTGCGCCGCCGGGCGCCTGATCCGCTGCTTCGGACCGTCAGGCGAGACGCTCGGCGGCGGCGCAGCGCTCGAGGAGCGCCTCGATCACCGGCCGGGCCCCATGGGCAGCCCGCAGGAGCGCCAACGGCGCGTCTGGCCGGATCGTGCCGGCACCCGGCTCGCGGATGACGGGCTGCCCGCCCACACGCTCGACCAGCAGGTCACCGGGCTCGGTCGTCGCCTCGGCTCCCGCCTCGAGCACCCCGCCCTCGATCCCCGGGGCGCCGAGCACCTCGAGCAGCGCGGGCCAGGTCCCGACGTCGGTCCAGCCCACGTCCATCGCCGCCATCACGACGGTCCCGGCGGCGGCGGCCGGCTCCATCACGGCGTAGTCGATCGAGCGGCTCGGCAGGCCCGCGTAGGCGGCCGCCATGTCGCCGGCAAGGCCGCGGCGCAGGCCCTCGACCACCTCGGGCGCATGGCGCTCGAGCGCCTCGATCACCGCCCGCCGCCGCCAGAGGAACATCCCGGCGTTCCACGCGACGCCCGGCATCGCCTGGAGCTCGCGGGCGCGCGCCATGTCGGGCTTCTCCTCGAACGCGGCCAGCGGGAAGGCGTCGAGGCCATCCACCGTCTCGCGGCGGGCGACGTCGGGGCGCAGGTACCCGTACTCCGTCGCGGGCCGGGTCACCTCGACGCCGAGCGTGACCAGCGGCGATGCGATTCCGAAGCGACCGGTGGCGAGCCCTTCGGCCGCCTTCCGCAGGACCTCGCGGAACAGGCCCTCGCGCGCCGGGTCGATCCGGTGGTCCGCGGGCAGCACGATCATCACCCCGTCCGGGTCTCGGCCGGGCTCGAGGGCGGCGAGCGCGATCGCCGCAGCGGTGTTGCGACCTTGCGGCTCGATGACCAGGCGCGCCTCGGGCACTTGCGCCGCCACCAGTGGCGCCCATGCCTCCGAGACCACGACCGCGATGTCGGGCCGGACGCCGATCTCCGGGCCGTGGAGCCGGGCGATCGTGCGCTGGAGCAGCGTCTCACCGCCCGGCAGCAGGGGCAGGAACGGCTTCGGTCGGGCGGCGGTGCTCAGGGGGCGCAGACGCGTTCCGCCACCCCCGGCCATGATCACGACATCCATCCCCCCATTCTACGGAGCGCGACGCTCAGGCCAGCGGGTCCCGAGGCGCCAGCTCGTGCGAATTCCGGCGTCCCGACTCGCGAAGTGCGCGAAGTTCGTAGCGCACAGAGCGGAAACCGCGTTGACGCGAGGCGTTCCGTATTCGTACGATCCGCGAACCGTCGGTCCGGCGTCCCCCGGTCCACCGCCCGCTTTCGCGAGGACAGCCCCCAAGATGACCGACACCGCGACTCCCGTCGTTGCCAAGGGCGCTGGCGAGGTGCCCGACGTCCGCATCGACAAGGTGACCAAGCGGTTCGGCGACGTCGCGGCCGTGGACGCGATGGACCTCTCTGTCCATCGTGGCGAGTTCTACTCGTTCCTCGGCCCATCTGGCTGCGGCAAGACCACGACCCTGCGCATGATCGCGGGCTTCGAGCAGCCGACCTCGGGCGAGATCTATCTCGCCGGGGCGCCGGTCGCGGGCGTCCCGCCGTACCACCGCAACGTCAACACCGTCTTCCAGAACTACGCCCTCTTCCCGCACATGAACGTGGCGCGCAACGTGGGCTACGGCCTGCGCCAGAGGAAGGTGTCCAAGGCTGACGAGGCGCGCCGGGTGAGCGAGGCGCTCGACCTGGTCCGGCTCGGCGGCTACGAGAAGCGCAACACCTGGGAGCTCTCGGGAGGCCAGCAGCAGCGCGTCGCGCTCGCACGGGCGCTCGTCAACCATCCCACGGTCCTGCTGCTTGACGAGCCGCTCGGCGCCCTCGACCTCAAGCTCCGCAAGGAGATGCAGCTCGAGCTCAAGGCCCTCCAGCGTGAGGTCGGGATCACGTTCATCTACGTGACCCACGACCAGGAGGAGGCCCTGACGATGAGCGACGTCATCGTGGTCATGAACCACGGCCGGATCCAACAGCAGGGCAATCCGACCGAGCTCTACGAGCGGCCGGTGAACCGTTTCGTCGCCAACTTCATCGGCGTCTCCAACCCTGTTGAGGCGAAACTCCTCGAGCACGACCCGGCCTCCGGCCGCGCCGTCGTCGAGTCGGACAAGGGCCTCCGGCTCACGGGCTACATCACCGACGCCGCCGCCCGGCCCACTGCCGGGACGCCAGTCCACGTCGCCGTCCGCCCCGAGCGGATTCGCGTCGAGGCGGCGTCGTTCACGTCCGAGCCCGGCTCGGGCTGGACGCAGATCCAGGGGCGCATCCATCAAGGCACCTATCTCGGCGACCAGACGGAGTTCCGGGTCGCCACCGACGTCGCCGGCGAGGTCATCGCCCGGCGGCAGAACGCCGGGGGGAGCGAGTCCGTCGCCGGGGTCGGCCCCGGTGATGCCGTGGTCCTCCGGTGGGAGGACTCGGCGAACCTGATCCTCGTCGACTGACGGGATCGAGTCCAGACCAGGTCAGCAGGAGGAGCAGACATGGCCGAGTCCCTCGAGGACATCCTGCGTCGGGTGGCGCAGAACCGCGTGCCGCGACGCAGTTTCCTGGCAGCGGCAGGCCTGCTGGGAACAGGCGCGGCGATCGCGGCTTGCAGCGGCGCGACGAGCACGGCGTCCGCGACGGCCTCGGCCCTCGCGAGCGCGGCGGCCTCGCAGGCCCCGAGCGTCGCTCCCAGCGTGGCGGCATCCGCGTCCGCAGTGGCCAGCGAGACCGCCTCGGCATCGGCGGCTGCGCCGTCGTTCACCTACCCGCCGGTGGGCGACGTCGAGAAGCAGCTGTTCATGTACAACTGGTCCGACTACATCAATCCCAAGAACATCGACAAGTACAAGGCGAAGTTCGGGGTCGAGAAGTTCCAGTACGACACGTTCGCCAACAACGAGGAGCTGATCGCCAAGCTCCAGGCCGGCGCGACGGGCTACGACATCATCGGCCCGACCGGCGAGTACGTCCCGGCGCTCCGCGACGGCGGGTACATCCAGCCGCTCGACAAGAGCCGCATCCCCAACTGGTCGTTCAACGCCGCGTTCCAGGACACGCTCTGGGACCCGACCAACGACTGGCTGATGCCCAAGGACTTCGGGACGACCGGCATCCTCTACCGGAGCAAGTTCGTCACCGAGCCCGTCACGAGCTGGCAGCAGTTCAGCGACCTCATCAAGGGCAAGTACTCGGGCAAGGTCGTCTTCGTCGACTCGATGGGCGACGTGATGGTCATGCCGCTCAAGCTGATCGGCAAGTCGCTCAACTCGGTGGAGAAGGCCGACCTCGACCAGGTCCGGACCATGCTCCTCGACCTCGCGCCGCACATCCTGGCGCTGGACTCGGACACGTACCAGGACAAGCTCTCGGGTGACAAGCCCGAGGCCCTCCTGTGCCTTGGCTGGACCGGCCCGCTCGCCCTGATGCGCAAGGACCCCAAGTCCGCCGACATCAAGTACGTCGTCCCCAGCGAGGGCACGCTGTACTGGCTCGACGTGTGGTGCATGGTCACGGGCGCGCCGAACCCCAACGCGAGCTACGCGTTCCTCAACTTCATCGAGGAACCCGACATCCAGGGCGACGAGACCAACTACACGGGCTACGGCACGCCGAACGACACCGCCAAGCAGTACGTGGACCCGACGCTGCTCAACGACCCGGCTGTCTTCCCGCCCGCGGACGTCATGAAGAACCTCGAGGGCGCGGTGGACACGTCGAGCAACCAGCAGCGGATCGACATCTGGCAGGAGTTCAAGTCCAAGATCGGCGGCTGAGCCGACGGGCAGCGGAGCGGACACTCACAACGTGACCAAGGCGACGAGCACACCGGACACCGCGAGCGCGGGCGGGAGCAGAGCCAAGAGCGCCCTCCTGACGACGGCACTCATCTTCCCGTCTGGCCTCTGGTATCTGGCGCTGCTCGTCGCGCCGCTCGCGATCATCACGGTCTTCAGCTTTGGCGTCCGGGCACCCAACGGCGGCTACCAGCCGGCGTTCACGTTCGACAACTACCTGCACCTGCTCACGCAGCCCGAGCGCATGGCGCCGTTCTTCACGTCGCTCTACATGGCGATCGGCGGGACCCTCGGGTGCCTGTTCGTCGGGCTCCCCCTCGCCTACTTCATCGCGACGCGCGCCGGCAAGCGCAAGAGCACGCTCATCCTGATGCTCGTCATCCCGTTCTGGACGAGCTTCCTGATCCGCACCTACAGCTGGCTGATCATCCTGGGCAAGGACAACCTGGGCGGCGTCATCGCCAACCTGATCGGCCAGCCTGACTTCCGGATCCTGGGCACGCCATGGGCCGTGCTGCTGGGGCTGGTCTACGGCTACTTGCCGCTGATGGTGTTCCCGATGTACGTCACCCTCGAGCGCATGGACCGCAGCCTCGTCGAGGCGTCCAAGGACCTCGGCGCCGGGCGCTGGGCCACGTTCCGGCAGGTCACCCTGCCGATCACGCTGCCGGGTCTGGTGACCGGGTCGATCCTCGTCTTCATCCCCATGATGGGCGAGTACGTCATCCCCCAGATCCTGGGCTACGGGCGGACGTTCCTCATGGGCAATGCGCTCGTGGACGCCTTCATCCAGACGCGCAACTGGCCCTTCGGGTCCGCCATGGCCGTGTTGCTGATCGTGGTGATGCTGTTCACGGTGTCGCTCTACGTGTGGTTCGTCAACCGCGGACGCACCGTGCGCGAAGTGAGCGTCCTGTGAGCCACGGCGTCAGCGCCGGCGCCGGCGCCAAGCAGGGCATCGACCGCTGGGGACCGCTCGTGGAGGGTTGGCTCCGCGCCCACACCGCCATTGTGTACGCGTTCCTCTACCTGCCGATCGCGGTGGTGGTCATCTACTCATTCAACGACAATCGCCTCGCAACCATCTGGACCGGGTTCACGCTCAAGTGGTACCCGGCCGTCTTCGACGATCCCGTGGTCAAGGCGGCCCTCGGCAACAGCTTCCTCGTGGCCATCCCGACCGCCATCCTCGCCACCACGTTCGGCACGATGGGCGCCCTCGGCCTCCAGCGCGTCGGCAAGCGCACCAAGATGCTCTTCGACGGGCTGACCTACATCTCCATCATCGTCCCGGAGATCGTCATCGCCCTCTCGACGCTTGTGCTGTTCTCGCAGGCGTTCGCCTGGCTGAACCCGACGTTCGGGCTCAAGTTCAACCTCGGCGTCCAGACCATCATCGCGGCCCACATGCTGTTCAACATCAGCTTCGTGCTGCTGCTGGTGCGGGCGCGCCTCGATGGCATGGACCGCACCCTGGTCGAGGCTTCCTACGACCTGTTCGCGTCGCCGTGGCGGACATTCCGCCAGATCACGTTCCCACAGCTGACGCCGGCGATCCTGGCCGGCTTCCTGCTCTCGTTCACGTTCAGCTTCGACGACTATGTCATCACGTCGTTCGTGTCCGGGCCCGGCTCGTCCACGCTGCCGCTGTTCATCTTCGGCCAGGTCAAGAAGGGCGTGACACCCGAGACCAACGCGGTCGCAACGATGATGCTGTTCTTCACCCTCGCCATGCTCGGCGTGGGCCAGTTCCTGCTCGGCCGCAACTCCAAGAAGGAAGCTGGCGGCGTCGGCGGCATGGCCGCGATGATCGCGGAACAGCGCTAGCGACGCCCTCGGCACGGCCAGGCGGCGCACCGGTGGCGCCTCGGGCGAGCGGCGGCGCGATCGTGGCACCTCAGCGCCGGCAGGCCTCGTCGTAGCGCGCGAGCTCGTCGGCCACCGTGAGCGGCCGCCGGTGCTGGCGGTCGGTGGGCGCCTCGGCGTTGACCCGCGCGATCGCGAGGTTGATGCGCGTGACGAGGTCCTCGAGCGCCGCCCGGGCGCGCTGGCGGGCGAGGGAGGAGGGCGGCGGGTCGGCCGAGGCGCGGACGAAGATCGCGTCACGCTGCTCGAGCAGCTTGCGGACCTCCTTGTCTGACTCGATCCAGGGCGGCGCCACTCCGTAGTTCTTGAGCACGTGGTAGGCGAGGCCCCACTCACCGGCGTACGGATTCTCGTCGTTCGGCAGCGCCTCGCCCTGGTGGGGCAGGTTGTCGAACTTGCCCTCCGCCATCGCCTCGCGGATCTGCCGCTCGATGAGTGTCTCCCAGTCCGGACCGACCTGCATGCGGCCGTCGGGTCCGCGCCGGTGGACCATCGACTTGGGATCGGGTGCGTCGGGCATGCCCCTATCCTTGCACGAAGCCGGGCGCCGTCAAGCCAGACCAAGGGCGAG
>Ga0315271_10000860_pt1 | contig 17665 bp, 17 predicted proteins | sample C3_top_MG_FD_204664 | JGI IMG/M metagenome (GOLD analysis project Ga0315271, IMG submission 204664) | Sediment microbial communities from Yellowstone Lake, YNP, Wyoming, USA - C3_top | ecosystem: Environmental > Aquatic > Freshwater > Lake > Sediment | place: USA: Wyoming | collected 2017-08-01
CGACCGCGTCCAACTGAGGAGCGCCCGCCATGCGCGTGACCCAAGGCACGTTTTCGTTTCTCCCCGACTTGAGCGATGACGAGATCCGGGCCCAGATCGACTATGCACACAGCAATGGCTGGGCCTGCTCCGTGGAATTCACCGACGACCCGCATCCCCGCAACGTCTACTGGGAGATGTGGGAGCTGCCGATGTTCGGCTTGAAGGACGCCGCCGGCGTGATGATGGAAGTCGCGGCGTGCCGCAAGGCCTACCCGACCCATTACATCAAACTCAACGCCTTCGACTCGACCCGCGGCGTCGAGTCGATGTGCATGTCGTTCATGATCAACCGTCCGCCAGAAGAGTCGGGCTTCGGACTGGTGCGACAGGAGTGTTCCGGGAGAGTCATCCGCTACACGACGCATCCGTATTCCACGGACAAGCCTCCCGGCAAACGTTATTAGCGAAACGCCGATGGACAAGGTGACTACCGTCGACCTGCGGGCCATCCTGCGCGAAGCCAACGTGCAGGAGGTGCTGGATCAGCTCGACCGCGAGCTGATCGGGCTGGCACCGGTCAAGCGGCGCATTCGGGAGATCGCAGCGTTGCTCGTGGTGTCGCGGGCGCGCAAGCAAATGGGACTCGAATCGGTCACACCAACGTTGCACATGAGCTTCACGGGCAATCCCGGCACCGGCAAGACCACGGTGGCGCTGCGCATGGCGGAAATCCTGCATCGGCTGGGCTATGTGCGCAAAGGCCACCTGGTCGCAGTCACACGCGACGATCTGGTCGGCCAATACATCGGCCACACGGCGCCCAAGACCAAGGATGTGCTCAAGCGGGCGATGGGCGGCGTGCTGTTCATTGACGAGGCCTACTACCTCTACCGACCGGAGAACGAGCGCGACTACGGCCAGGAGGCGATCGAGATCCTGCTGCAGGTGATGGAGAACCAGCGCGACGACCTGGTCGTCATCCTGGCGGGCTACAAGGACCGGATGGCCACATTTTTCGCGAGCAATCCGGGCTTCAAGTCGCGCATTGCGCATCACGTCGATTTTCCGGACTACACCGGTGACGAGCTGTCGCAGATCGCGCAGAAGATGGTCGGTGAGATGAATTACGAATTCGATCCCGCGGCTTTGACGGCCATGCGCGAATACATCGACCTTCGGGCCAGCCAGCCGCATTTCGCCAATGCCCGGTCGATCCGCAACGCGCTGGACCGTGCCCGGATGCGGCAGGCCAATCGTCTGTTCGACGCTGCGCTCAATCACGACGCAGGTACAACTTCCAGCGCGTTGACCAGCATCACCGCAGCCGATATCCGGGCGTCCCGGGTGTTCCAGGGCGGCGAAGATCCGCCCGCGGCAGATGACAAGCGCCAGCCGTAACCGACTCCTGAACGAGGCCGCCATGCACCGAGGACGTACCACGCTGTCGAAATTCCTGATCGAGCAGTTGCGCCAGACGGAGGATCGAGCCGAGTTGGCGGGGTTGCTCATCGACGTGGCCGCCGCTGTGAAGGCGATCGCCGCGATGACCGCCAAGGGCGCGTTGGGCGGATACCTGGGGTCGCTCGAGACGCAGAACGTGCAGGGCGAGACTCAGAAGCGGCTCGACGTTTTGACCAACGAGACCATGCTGGAGCATTGCAAATGGGGCGGGATGCTGGCGGGCATGGCCTCCGAGGAACTCGAGCAGCCGTATGCGATTCCACCGGAATTCGAAAGAGGGCGCTACCTGCTGGTCTTCGACCCGCTCGACGGTTCATCGAACATCGATGTCAACGTGTCGGTGGGGACCATTTTTTCCGTGCTGCGCCATGCGCGGGAAGACGTACCTGCAACCGCGGACTATCTGCAGCCCGGCCGCAGGCAGGTTGCCGCGGGGTACGCGCTGTACGGTCCGTCGACGATGCTGGTGCTCACGGTGGGCAAGGGGACGCACGGCTTCACGCTGGACCGGGAGATAGGCAATTTCATCCTGACGCATCCGTCGCTGGCGATTCCCGAGGACACCAGCGAATTCGCCATCAACACCAGCAACGCGCGCTTCTGGGAGCCGCCGATCCAGCGCTACGTCCGCGAGTGCAGCGCGGGCAAGACTGACGTGAGGGAACGCGACTTCAACATGCGCTGGATCGCGTCCATGGTCGCGGAAGTGCACCGGATCCTGATCCGCGGCGGCGTGTTCATGTATCCGCGCGATGGCAGGGACCCTTCGAAGCCGGGCCGATTGCGGCTGCTGTACGAGGCCAATCCCATCGGCATGCTGATCGAGCAGGCGGGAGGACTTGCTTCCACGGGACGCGGGCCGATCCTCGACGTCATGCCGGAGGCGCTCCACCAGCGCATCCCGGTGATCCTGGGATCCCGAAACGAGGTGGAGCGCATCGAACGCTACCACCGCGAATATGAAGCGGGCGACGACAAGCCCTTCATGTCGCCGCTCTTCAACGAGCGGTCGCTGTACCGGCCGGAATCCCAAGCCTGAAAACCGCCTCTGACGGTTACGCATCGAGGACGCCATGTCGAAGAAATACCCAATCATCGCCGTCACCGGCTCGTCCGGCGCCGGCACCACGACGGTGATGAAGAGCTTTCAGCACATTTTCCGCCGGGAGGCGCTGAAGGCGCAGATCATCGAGGGCGATTCGTTCCACCGCTTCGACCGCCTGGCGATGCGCGCCGCGATGAAAGAGGCAGAAGCCAACAGCAACCGGCACTTCAGCCACTTCGGGCCGGAGGCGAACCTCCTGGAGGATCTCGAGACTCTGTTCCGAAGTTATGGGGAGAACGGGTCCGGCAAGGTGCGCCGTTACCTCCACGACGAGGGCGAGGCGAAGCCCTTCGGCCAGCCGCCCGGCACGTTCACGCCCTTGAGCGACGTCGAGCCGGGCACGGACCTCATGTTCTATGAGGGGCTGCACGGAGCGTACGCCGGTGGTGGCGTGGACGTCGCGCAGCATGTCGATCTGCTGGTGGGCGTCGTGCCCATCATCAATCTCGAGTGGATTCAGAAGCTGCATCGCGACCAGAACATGCGGGGCTATTCGCAGGATGCCGTCGTGGACACGATTCTGCGCAGGATGCCCGACTATGTGCACCACATCGTGCCTCAGTTCGGACGCACGCACGTGAACTTCCAGCGCGTTCCCACCGTGGACACGTCCAATCCGTTCATCGCGCGTGACATACCGACGGCCGATGAAAGCATGGTGGTCATCCGCTTTGCCAAGCCGAAGGGAATTGATCTGCCTTACCTGATCTCGATGCTGCACGGCGCAATGATCTCGCGACCCAACACGATCGTCGTTCCGGGCGGCAAGATGGGTCTCGCAATGCAGCTGATCTTCACTCCAATGATCCTGCGCTTGATGGACCTCAAGAAGCGCGCAGGTTGAACGTGCTGATCCATCGCAGCCCGAAAACGTTCTGGAGCCCCCGATGACCGCTGCATTGCCTTCGTTCGCTTTGGGTGTTCCGTCCCCTGATCTCGTTCGGCGCATGGCCAACGCGCTGCGCATGCTGGCGGTTGATGCCGTGGAAAATGCCAAATCGGGCCATCCTGGCGCGCCGATGGGCATGGCCGAAATCGCCTATGCGCTATGGACGCGGCACCTGAAGCACAACCCGGCCAATCCGCGCTGGTTCGATCGCGACCGATTCGTACTGTCCAATGGTCACGGATCGATGCTGCTCTATGCGCTTCTGCACTTGACCGGCTACGACCTTCCCATCGATGAGCTGAAGCGTTTCCGTCAGCTGCATTCGAAGACGCCGGGGCATCCGGAGGTCGGACTGACGCCGGGCGTTGAAACCACGACCGGTCCGCTGGGACAGGGCCTGACCAACGCAGTGGGCATGGCGTTGGCGGAAAAATTGCTGGGCGCCGAGTTCAATCGGCCGGGGCGCGCAATCGTCGACCATTTCACTTACGCCTTCCTGGGCGATGGTTGCCTGATGGAAGGCATCAGTCACGAGGCGGGCTCGTTCGCCGGGACCTTTCGCCTCTCGCGGCTGATCTGCTTCTATGACGACAACGGCATTTCCATCGACGGCCACGTCGACGGCTGGTTTCGCGACGATACGCCGCGGCGGTTCGACGCCTATGGCTGGAACGTGATCGCCGCCGTGGACGGCCACGATGCCGAGGCGATCGATGCCGCCGTCCGCGCCGCGAAAGCGCAGGCGGTTCTTGTCGATGGCAAGCCGACGCTGATCTGCTGCCGGACGGTGATCGGCAAGGGCTCGCCCAACAAGGCGGGAACCCATGATGTGCACGGTGCCGCGCTGGGTGCGAACGAGGTTGCTGCCACGCGCGCAGCGCTGGGCTGGACGAACCCGCCGTTCGAGATCCCGGAGGACGTGAGCGCCGCCTGGGACGCAACGGCGCGCGGCGCGCTGGCGGAGGACGAGTGGCAACGGAGGTTTGCCGCGTATCGCGGCGAATTTCCCGATCTGGCGGCCGAGTTCGAACGCCGGATGCGCGGCGACCTTCCGAAGACTTACGACGCATCCGTCCTGGCGCTGTACGACAGGATTGCCGCCGCTGCCGCCACGATCGCGACCCGCAAGGCATCGCAGAATGCGCTGAGCGCCCTCGCGCCATTGCTGCCCGAGTTGTTTGGCGGTTCGGCCGACCTCACCGGCTCCAACCTGACCAACTTCGACGGCTGCACGCTCGCGGGACGCGACCGCTGGGGCAACCACCTGAGTTATGGCGTGCGTGAGTTCGGGATGGCGGCCATCATGAATGGCATTGCATTGCACGGTGGCTATATTCCCTACGGCGGAACGTTCCTGACGTTTTCCGACTATTCGCGCAATGCCATCCGTATGGCGGCGCTGATGCGGCTTCGCGTTATCCATGTGTTCACGCACGATTCCATCGGGCTCGGCGAAGATGGTCCGACACACCAGGCGGTGGAGCACACGCCTTCGTTGCGCCTCATTCCCAATCTCGATGTCTGGCGACCTGCGGACAGCCTGGAGACGCTGGTCGCGTGGACCAGCGCGATCGGACGAAAGGATGGGCCTTCCGCGCTGATCCTTTCGCGCCAAAACCTTCCCGTCGTCGCGCACGATCCCGCGTTGTCGGCCGGAATTGCGCGCGGCGGGTATGTGTTGTCCGATCGAACCTGCGCGGTCGCGGCAATTGTCGCTACGGGTTCGGAGGTGTCGCTTGCCCTCGACGCGCAGCGTGCGCTGGCCGACGAAGGCATGCTCGTCCGGGTGGTTTCGATGCCCAGCACTTCATTGTTCGACCGGCAGCCGCAAGCCTATCGGGACAGCGTGCTGCCGCCGTCGCTTCCGACGGTGGCCGTGGAAGCGGCCCATCCGGATTTCTGGCGCAAATACGTCGGTCGCAGTGGCGCGGTGGTGGGGATCTCCACGTTCGGGGAATCGGCGCCGGCGAAGGACCTGTACGCCCACTTTGGCATCGACTGCGCGCATGTAGTCGAGGCCTGTCGCAAGGTCGCTGCCCGCGGTACCGACGGCGCAGGCAGGCCGGACGCTGCAATCGCGAAGTCGACGCGGTAAAGGAGCGGACGTGTTCGATCTGGTGATCTTCGACCTGGACGGGACACTGGTCGACACCGCGCCGGAACAAAGCGACGCGGTGAACGACGCGCTCGAGACGCTTGGCTATGCGCAGGTCCCCGAAGCGCTCGTGCGCGACTGGATCGGCCACGGCATGCGCGACCTGATGCTGAAAGCCCTGTCCCGCGCTGCCGTTTGGTCGGAGGAGGCATTGTGCCGTTCCGGCGCCATCGACGCCGCAATGCTCGTTTTTGCGGGACACTACGCTGCACGCTGCGGCACGCGAGCCAAGCTCTACCCCGGCGTCGAGGCCACGTTGCGGGCGCTGCGCGAGCTCTCCGTTCGCACCGCGCTCGTGACGAACAAGGAACGGCGATACGCGTCCTCGTTGCTCGCCTCCCTTGGTCTCCTCCGCTACTTCGATCCGCTGGTGGCCGGCGATACGCTGCGCGAGAAGAAGCCGCATCCGCTGCCGCTGCAGGTCTGCCTGCGCGCGCACGCCATCCCCCCCGAACGTGTGCTGTTCGTCGGGGATTCGTCCATCGACATCGAGGCCGCGCGCAATGCAGGTGTCGCCGTCTGGGCCGTTCCCTATGGGTACAACCAGGGCCGACCGATCGCCGCGAGCCAGCCCGATCGGGTCATCGCGACGGTCGCCGAGGTCCTGGACGCGGTCCGCGCGGATCGCCTCGTCGGTCGCCACGTCGCCCCTGTTGCGCACCGCTGCGGTCCCGCGCTTCTTTGAAATCCTGCAAGCGCGGCATATAGGTCCGCGCAACCAAACCGTGGAGGAAATGACATGGCTCTGATCTCGCTGCGCCAATTGCTGGACCATGCCGCCGAACATGGCTACGGCCTGCCGGCATTCAACGTCAACAACATGGAACAGATACAGGCAATCATGCAGGCGGCCGCCGAGTGCGACAGCCCGGTCATCCTGCAGGCATCCGCCGGGGCGCGCAAGTACGCAGGGGAGCCGTTCCTGCGCAAGCTCGTCGAAGCGGCGGTGGAACAATACCCGGATATCCCGATCTGCCTGCACCAGGATCACGGCGCCTCGCCCGCCATGTGCCAGCAGTCCATTCGCAGCGGGTTCTCCAGCGTGATGATGGACGGTTCCCTGATGGAGGACCAGAAGACGCCTGCGTCCTACAAGTACAACGTTGAAGTCACGCGGCGCACGGTGGAAATGGCGCACGCCGTAGGGGTTTCCGTGGAAGGCGAGCTGGGCTGCCTCGGATCGCTCGAAACCGGCACCGCGGGCGAAGAAGACGGAGTGGGGGCAGAAGGCACGCTCGATCACTCGCAATTGCTGACCGACCCCGAGCAGGCGGCGGATTTCGTGAACCTGACGGGGGTCGATGCGCTGGCGATCGCCATCGGCACGTCGCATGGCGCCTACAAGTTCTCGCGCAAACCCACCGGCGACATTCTCGCCATCGGCCGCATCAAGGAGATCCACGCCCGCATACCCGATACCCACCTGGTGATGCATGGCTCGTCGTCGGTGCCGCAACAGTGGCTCAAGGTCATTCGTGACCATGGCGGACAGATCAAGGAAACCTACGGCGTCCCGATCGAAGAGATCCAGGAGGGCATCAAGCACGGTGTGCGCAAGATCAACATCGATACGGACATTCGCCTCGCCATGACGGGTGCGATGCGCAAGGCCATGGCGGAAAGGCCGGAGGAGTTCGATCCGCGCGCGTTCCTCAAGGCCGCGACCGCCGCCGCCCGAGGAATCGTCAAGGAGCGGTTCGAGGCGTTCGGTTCTGCCGGACAGGCGGCCGCCATCAAGCCGACCAGGCTGGAAAGCATCGCGGCCGGATACGCGAAAGGCGCCTGCTGACCGGTTGACATCGATCAAACTCGATGCGATTTTGGCCCATGCCGCAGGCGTGCAGCCCGCACGGCTACCGCTATATGTGATACATAACTATATGGCGATTTGGTGAAGGAGGCCGGGTGCCGGCAACCCCACCGTCTCCCGGAACGGAGGTACCGCAATGACCCATACACTGGCCGATACCCGCATGGCGGCGGTTGGCGCGAATGCGCGCGCGGCGCCGCGAGCTTACTGGAATCCCTATTTCACCGGCGTGCTTCTCGGCTTGGTGCTGCTGGCGACCTATGCGGTCACGGGCCGGGGGTTGGGCGCAACGGGGGCGTTCGGCGCCATTGCTGCATGGCTTGCGGGACTGGTCTCGCCGGAGCACGCCGCGACGAATATCGTGCACGCCAAGTACTGGAACGACGGCCTCCCGCTCGAGTCCTGGACGCTGTTCCTGCTGATCGGCGCGTTTGTCGGTGCCCTTGTGTCCGGCGTCGCCGGACACCGCGTCAAGTTTTCGGTCGAGCGCGGCACCCGCGTGACTGACGGGCAAAGGCTGGCGATCGCGTTCGTCGGCGGATTCGTCGCCGCTTACGGCGCAAAGATCGCCAAGGGCTGCACCAGCGGCCAGGTGCTGACCGGAGGTTCGATCCTCAACGTCGGCAGTCTCGTGTTCATGCTCGCGGTGTTCGCGTCGGCCTATGCGCTCGCGTACTTCGTGAGAAAGGAGTGGCTGTGATGTTTCCGCTCAGCTCGTTTCACGAATTCTCCACCGCCGCCAATCTCGCGATGGCGGTCGCGCTGGGCTTCGGCTTCGGCTTCTGCCTCGAGCGTGCCGGGTTCGGCAGCGCGCGCAAGCTGACGGCGGTCTTCTATCTGTACGACATGGCGGTGGTGAAGGTCATGTTCTCGGCGATCGTCACCGCGATGACCGGCATCTACCTGTTGTCGGCTGCCGGCCTGCTCGATGTCGGCGAGCTTTACATCGAGCCAACCAATTTCGCCGCGCAGGTCATCGGCGGCCTGGTCTTCGGCGCGGGCTTCATCGTTGGCGGCTACTGTCCGGGGACCTGTGTTGCGGCGATGGCAACGGGCCGCAAGGATGGCATTTCGTTCGCGCTCGGCATGCTGGCCGGCGTTTTCGCGTACGCCGAACTGACGCCTGGCATCGACACCTGGATCAAGGATACAACCCAGGGCGCGATGACGCTGCCCATGATTACCGGGATCGGCGCCGGATGGTGGACGCTCGCGTTCATCGCATTCCTCGCGTTTGCAGGCTGGGGCATGGGCAGGCTCGAGACGCGCTTCGCCGGTTTCCGGCCGCGCGCGGCCTGATCGACGTAATCCGCGCGTCGGGGTCAACTTCCCCACATTGGCGCCCCGACTCGGGGTAGAATCGCGCCGCGCATTGCGGCCAAGGCGCGTCGGCCGGCTGTAACGCCCTACGTTACACGTTGTTTCTGTGTCGACAACCTTGCATGATCGCGCGTGCCGATCGCCGTGCGGTCATTTTGCAGCCCAACCTACTCTGGAGAATCCAATGAACAAGTTGCTCGCGGCCCTGTTTGCTTCCACGCTTCTCTTCGGCAGCGCCGGCGTCATGGCGGCCGATCCGCCAAAGGACAAGGCGCCCATGGTGAAGCTGGAAAAGCCGGCCGGTGTCACCGCCGACGCCTGGGCGAAGATGACCGATGCCGAGAAACAGAAGGCCGTCGACGCCGCGAAGGCCGCCGCGCCTGCGGGCGCTGCTGCGGCAACCACTCCTCCGAAGAAGGAAAAGAAGGGCGGCTGCTGAACGACGGTTCCGTCCGGACGAAGAAATGGGGAGCTCGCGGCTCCCCATTTTCTTTGGCGCGGCGCAGCAACCGCGATGCAGCCGGATCAGCGTGGCGTGATCTTGAAGCTTCCGTCGCCGTTGACTTCGATGGCGGCGTTGAGGAAGCCCACGTTGTAGCCTTGCTCCTTCAGCTTGTGGTACGCCATTTCGGCGCGCACGCCAGTCAGGCAATGGGTGACGATCCGCTTGTCCTTCGGTATCTCGCCCATCCGGTCGACGATGTCCTCGTCGGGCACGAGCAGCGAACCCTTGATGACGCCTGCGGACGCCTCGTCCTTGTTGCGCACGTCGAGGATCAGCGTTCCCGGCGGCGTCGCCTTCGCGAGCTGCGTGAAGTCGGCGGCGGAGACCTCACCCGGACGGGGTTTCGGCGCATACGCGACCTTGGACGCCGGCGTTCCGGTCGCTACGGAATAACCCGCGGCTTTCCACGCGTCGAATCCGCCGGTCACGACGAGCACGTTCGGATAACCGGCGCCGCTGATGATCCTGGCGACCTGCACCGCTGACGTGCCGGTCCCGCTGTCGTAGACGATGATCGGCGCCTTGAGCTTGCGGTCAGGCAGAAGGCCCAGGCTCGCAGCGGCGGTCTCGGCGGGCATCGACACCGCGGTCGCGATGAACCCTCCTTTCGTGTCCGCCAGCGGGCGCACGTCGAGCAACACGTGCGGGATGTCCTTGTCGACCCACGCCTCCTTGAGGAACGCGGCCGACAGCACGCCGAAATTCTTCTGGTTCCATTCCGGCATGCCTTCGCGGTACACCTTGGCGTTCGTGTAGCCCATCGTTTCGGCGCGCTGCATCGACTTCGGGCTCATCGTGCAGGTGATGCCGCTGCAATAGAACACGACGAGCTTCGCCTTGTCCTCGGGGAGCCGGTTGACGAACTTGTCGAACGCCGGGTACGGGAGATTGATCGCCGTCGGAATGGCGCCTTCCTGGAAGCGCGCCGCCGGCCGCGAATCGATCAACGTGTAGCGGCCCTTGTCCGGTCCCGCGGCCACGAGTTTCTCGACATCGGCGTAGGTTGCGAGCTTCTCGGGAGCGATGACGATCGGGCCCTTGAACGAGATCAGCGTCGCCGTCTTGACGCCGTTCTTCTCCACGAATTCGATCCGCGCCTCGCGGCCCTTCGCGACGTCGCGCAGGGCCTCGCCCGGCTTCGTCTGGCCACCGTCGACGACTTTCAGGTTGTCCTCGTCGAAGCGCACGATTTCGGTCGAACCGTCGATCTTCAGCTGGATGGATTTCGACTTGAAGGCGACGTTCTCGAATACGCCGCGCAGCTCGGCGGGACCGACGGTATGGCACGTGCCGCATACCTGGGGCATCCGCGGCTTTGCCGCGGGCGCCTGCGCCTGTACGCCGACCGCGAACGCGGCCAGCGCGAGCGAAACGGCAATGACCAATGGTTAGCGTTTCATTTTTGCCCTTCTCCTTCGGGCGCGAGCGCGCCCCTGCTTACAGGCCGGCGGCGTGCACGATATGGCTCGCCTGGCCGGCATTGACCATGACCCAGCGCAGCCCAAAGCCGCCGACCAGAACCAGCAGGGCGGGGAGGACCGTATGGGGGATCCGATGTCCGAGCTCGAGGCCCTGCAGCGCCAGCGGCACGAGAATCCCGAGCGCAACGATCACGCCCCAGAACGCCCACGCGTAGGGCCCGCTGACGATCAGGGCCGCGGCCGCGATGTGCGACGCGGAGGATGTCTGCAGATTGACGATGAGCAGGCCGAGCAGCACGAGCTCGACGGCGAGGAACAGGAGGTCGGCGCGGATGAGCGCGTCGACGGTCCGGCGTTCGGGCGGCGCGTCGCCCAGCTGCTGGCACAGCGCGGAGACGGCCCCGCCGAGCATTCCCTGCGGCGCCGGGCGACGCGGCAGGAACACGCTGACGATGTGCATGGCCGCAGCGCCGGCGGAAAGCCCCGAGACCAGGAACAGCGGCCCGAGGATGGCGCTGTTCCAGAGCGGGCGCGCGACCATCGTGTTGAGCAGGATGCCGGTGTAGATGCCGAGACCGGTGCCGAGAGCGATGTTCGCCCAGCCGAGCGCCCTGACGCGACCGGCGCTCGCGAGCAGCCAGTCGGACAGCCGCTGCAGCACGGGGACGCGCTGGCCGAGCCAGGGCCACGCCTGCGGCAGGCGGACCAGCGCCGAGGCGAGCAGCGCGCCATAGACTGCGATCAGGACCCAGGAGCCCCACGACATCGGCGAGCCCGGCTGGAACGTCAGGAAGACGCGCCAGACATAGAGCTTGTGCGCGAGGTCGAGGAACAGCGCGCCCATGCCCAGGTTGATGAGCACGAACGCGAGCAGCGGCGTGTGCAGCGAAAAGTACGTCCTGGGGTCGTCGCCGCGCGCCGCGCGCAGCATCGCGAGGCCCCCCAGGATCATCATTCCCGCGACCAGGCCGCCGGCGAAGAGATAGACAGGGATCTCCCAGCTCCAGATGGCGAGACTGGGGTCGATCAGCGGATTGTGGCGCGTGGTGGTGATTTCGAACATTGCCATCGCCTTACGTCAGGTAGAAGACCCGCGGCCCCGTGCCGGCTTCGGGCAGCAGCGTGTGGAACTTGCGCGTGCGCAGCAGTTCGTTGACCTTGCTCTTCGGGTCGTCGAGGTCGCCGAAATACATGCAGTGCGTCGGGCAGACCGATACGCACGCCGGGTCCTTGCCTTCCTTTGTGCGGTGGTGGCAGAACGTGCACTTGTCGACATAGCCGTCGGGGTGGACGTACCGCGCGTCGTACGGGCATGCCGCGATGCAGGCCTTGCAGCCGATGCACTTGTTGGCCGTGACGAGCACGACATGTCCCGGTTCGGCCACGTGGCTCGCGCCGGTCGGGCAGCAGGACACGCACGGCGGGTTGTCGCAGTGGTTGCAGCGTTCGGAGCGGATCTCCATCGACAGCGCGGGGAACTGGCCACGCAACTCGGTGGTGATCCAGTCGCGGCAGTAGCCCGCCGGGACATCGTTTTCCGTCTGGCAGGCGACGACGCAGTCCATGCAGCCGACGCATTTGCGCGTATCGATGACCATTCCGAAGCGGCTCATTTATGCCACCTTCACAAATGTCACGAAGTTGCTGTGGAGGCTGGTGCCGCCCATGATGGGATCCGTGATGTAGCGCGTGGTCAGCTGCGTCGCGTTGGCCCCTCTGAGGTACGCGCTGCGCAACTGTTTGCTGGTGTGGCCGAAGCCGTAAACCATGTAGACGCAGTCGGGGCTGATCCGCTGCGTCGCCTTGACCCGTATGCGGTTGCTGACCACGCCGTCCTGGTTCTTGAGCTGCACGTACTGGCCGTTGGCGAGGCCGGCCTTCGCGGCCGTCGCGGCGTTGACCCAGACTTCGTTCTCGCGCATCAGCTGGTAGAGGAGCGGATTGTTCTGCGTGCGGCTGAACGTGTGCACCGGCGCGCGGCCCGTGATGAGCGGCAGGTACCCGTCGGGCGCCTTGGCGGGCGGCGTGTAGCGCGGCACCGGGTCGAAGCCCTTCGCCTGCAGCTGATCCGACCAGAATTCGACCTTGCCGGAAGGCGTGTCAAACTTGAGTTCGGCCCCATCCTCCACATAGATCGGCGCGGGCTTGCCCATGATCACGCCGTCGCGCTTGAGGTCGGCCCAGCTCATTCCGGAGCTCTCGACGCGGAAGCGAAGGTACTCCTCGATGTCCGCAAACGGCAGGCATTCGGGAATGCCGAGCTTGTTGGCGAGCTGTTTCGCGATCCACCAGTTGGGCTTCTGGTCGTGCGGCGCCGGCATCACCGGCTGGCGAAGCGAGGTCCATCCGCGACGCCCGTTGCCGACCAGCAGCTGCTCGTAGCGTTCGAAGAACGTGACTTCCGGCAACACGACGTCGGCGTAGCCGGTGATCTCGCTCGGCATCGTGTCGATGACGACGAGCAGGTCGAGGTTGTCGATCGCCTTCAGCGTCTCCGCGGGATTCGGCAGCGCGTACAGGATGTTCGTGGAATAGACGAACCAGCCCTTGATCGGGTACGGCTTGGCGGTCAGCGTCGCCTCGCGGATGCCGTTCGTGATGCCTTCGTCGGCGAACGGATACTTTTCGCCGTTCGGGTTGTCGGCCATCGGCTTGTCGGACTTCGGCGGCTTCGGCAGCGGATACGGCGCCACCTTCATGCCGGCTGCGAAGTACAGTCCGCCCTTGCGGCCCCAGTTGCCGAGCAGCGCGGACAGCAGCGCGATCGCGCGGCTGCGCTGCGTGTCGTCGCCGTTCCAGGTGACGCGCCGACCGGGATGGATGAGGCTCGCCGGGCGGGCGTTCGCGAATTCGCGCGCAGTCACCCGGATGAGGTCGGCGTCGATGCCGGTTTCCTGCGCCGCCCACTCCGGCGTGTTGTCCTTGATGGCCGCGACGAACTTGTCGAAGCCGTGGCCGTGCCTTTCCACGAACTCGCGGTCGTAGCGCCCTTCGTTCACCAGCACGTTGCACCAGGCGAGCAGCAGCGCCAGGTCGGTTCCCGGGCGGATCGGCAGCCAGTACTTGGCCTTGCTTGCGGCCACGGAAAAGCGCGGGTCGACGACGATGATCGGAATGCGCCGCTCGACGGCGTTGGCGAACTCCTGCACCTGCGTGTTGTGCATGTTCTCGCCCAGGTGCTCGCCGATCAGCACCAGGCAGTTCGTGTTCTCGATGTCGGTGGGTTCCGGCGAGCCCAGCCCGGTGCCGAACGTCAGCGAGAAGCCTACGTCGCGCGGTCCGCGGCACTGCGCGAACGACGACCCGGCGAAGTTGATCGCGCCCCAGGACTTCAGCGCATGCTGGATGAAGAACTGGCCGATGCCGTGGTTGAACACCGCGACGGACTCGGGCCCGTATTGGGCCTTGATCTTCTGCATCTTCTCGGCGATGTACGTGAACGCTTCGTCCCACGTGACCGCGGTCCACTCCTCGCTGCCGCGCGCGCCGCGGCGGATCAGCGGCTTCTGCAGGCGATCGGGGTCGTAGTACGCGCCGACGGCGCCGGTGCCGCGCGGACAGAGCCGGCCGCGGCTTTGCGGGTCCAGCGGATTGCCTTCGAATTTCCAGAGCCTGCCGTCGCGCACGTGCGCAATGCCGCCGCACCGCCAGAAGCACATTTCACAGAACGTCGGAACGGTCTTGACGGTGCCATCCGGCGTGTCCGCGGCGACCGCGGCCCGCGTCAGAGGATCCCAATGTGCGGCTGCGGCAGCCGCGCCGAACGTCGCCGCCGAAATCTTGAGGAAGCGTCTGCGCGATAGGTGTTCCATGGGGCCGGTTCGGTCGTGAGAAGGAGTCTTCCGATCGGGCGCCGCGATACCCTGCTTCCAGCACCGGAACGGCTCCGCCGATCACACGCGTATTGCACCGCAAAACCGATGCACGGGATTTGACGTGGGTCACATAGCGTTCATACAGATTAACTATATGGCGATCAAGTAAAGGCAAGGCCCACGGAATGGCCGCGGCCCGCAAGGAGGAGGGGTCAGTACCGGGAGCCGGCAAGGGGGACGTCGGCCCGCCGCCAGGCGGCGTGCGCCTGCTCCCCGACAATCCGCGCTTCGTCGGTCTTTCCGGACCGACGCAATGCTTCCGCGAGTCCGGCCAGCGACCAGCCGTTGGCCGGGTAGTGGCGCAGGTCCTCGCGGTAGACCCGCTGCGCGTCGTCGTAGCGCCCGGCAGCGAGCAGCGCGGCGCCGAGTGCGTGCCGGGTCGGCGCGAGCCACAGATGCGGCTCGTCGTAGACAAGAGCGTCCTCGATCGCGACGGACTCGGTCAGCAGCGTCACGGCATCGGCCTTCCTGCCCTCCGCGGCGGCAATGTCCGCCCCGAGCGTCAGCTGGGCGATCCGCACAAGCGCGGAAGCCGCATTGATGTTCTTGATCTTGATTTTTTGCAGTGCCGGGTCGGCGGCGACGGCGTCAAGCTGCGCAAGCTCGCCGCGCGCTTCGGCCAGTCCGCCGGTTCTTGCATAGGCGGTACCGCGCGCGTAATGCCATATCGCGCGCGGGTAGGGCTGGTAGACGTCGGGTGGCAACGTGTCCTCGAGGATTTCCCGCCATTGCCCGAAGCGCACGCGGGCGAACAACGGCAGCACCGTGTATTGCTGCAGGATGCCCGTGCTGCGATCGCCGGGCGTCGGTCCGCATGCCGCCGGATAAGCGGCCTGCGCGGCAGCGAGCGCGGCGCGGCTCCTGCCCTCCATGGCCGCGGACGCGTACAGGAAGTGATGGTTGTGGGCGACATAGCCTACGCGGTACGCGCGCTGGGCATCGACCTGCGCGAGATAGGCGCGGTCGGCGGCGATCGACACTTCGTTCGCGTGGGAGGCGTCGCCGTACCGCCCGACCCGCATGTAGATGTGCGCCGGCATGTGCAGCAGGTGCCCGGACCCCGGCACGAGCGTCCGCAGCCGGTCGGCGCTCGGGAGCGCGCGTTCCGGATGCGCCGAGCTTTCCATCACGTGGATCCAGTAGTGGTTGGCCCCCGGATGATCCGGGGCGAGCCGCAGCGCGCGCGCCAGCATGTCTGTCGCGCCGACCGTCCAGGACTTGGCGGCGCCGTCGGTCTCCCACCAGTCGTAGGGATGCAGGTTGAGTTCAGCCTCCGCCGCCAGCGTGGCGATTTCGGCATCGCGCGGGTGGCGTTGCGCGAGTGCGCGCATGTGGCGGGCGTAGGCGGCTTCGTCAACCGGCTGGCCGGGATCCGGATGGCGGGCCACAAGCGCCGCGATCAACCCGCGATATCTTGATGGCGCATTGGCTGCTTCTGCCTGCGCGCGCTTCAATGCGGCCGCAACCTCGGTCGCCGCCGCCGGATCCATGTCGGCGTTGATGGTGGGACCCTTGACCCACGCGAGGGCCCAGTAGCACGCCGCGCAATGCGGATCGGCGGCCGCCGCCGCCGCGAACGAGCGTGCGGCCTCGGCCGGATTGAATCCCCACGCAAGCGCCATCCCCTGTTCGAAATAGCGTTGCGCGAGCACGGAAGGGGTTCCCGCCGGCGGGTGATAGGGGCGCATGCCGGCGAAAAATGGCGCGGCGGGCGGCACGGGCGGTGAGGTAGCCGTTGCGGCGGCGGCCACCGAGGCGAGAATCACCGCGATCGCGCAGGACAATTGAGCGCGGAACCGGCGCCACGCCGTCCTTGACGCGAAACGCTTATCGCCACGGATCCGCCGGCTCATAGGGCGCGAAGTTAGCACACGGCCAGTACACCGGCAGGGCGGGCATGCAGACGATATATGACCTTGCTCAACCTGGAACTTCGGCCCGAGGACTAGGATTTATGGAAGGCGTGGGTGCGCTGTAACCCTCCCCCCCTTGTGGGTAGTAAGGGCATTACCCAACCCGGTTATAGACGCCTGTGTGGCAAAGACAGCCTAATGCTTGATTCGCACTACGCGCGCCGGGCGACGATTGCGCGCGCCGGTGCGTGGCTAACGGAACGATGGAGGTCTCGAAAGTGAATTTCGACAAGGAACTGGATGCGCGCGGGCTCTCGTGCCCGCTGCCGATCCTGAAGACCAAGAAGGCGCTGAACGACATGGCGTCCGGGCAGGTGCTGAAGGTGACGGCCACCGACAAGGGATCGATCAAGGACATGCAGGCGTTCGCGAGCCAGACCGGCAACCCGCTGCTGTCTTCGGTAGAAGAGAACCAGACCTACATCTTCTTCCTGCAGAGGAAATAGCGTCGCTGCGCGCGCCGCTTTCAATCCCGCCTGACGCAAAGGATTCGCCATGGAAACGCAAGCCGAAATGACGGCCATTCTCGCGACTGACGGCGCGCTTGACCGAGCCATCAACGAACGCATCGATGTCCTTCTCGAAAAACGCCTCGAGGCAAAGCTCGCCGAGATCAAGGCGGCGAAAACACCGTCAATGACGATCATTGCGACCAAGGGCACGCTGGATTGGGCTTATCCGCCGTTCATCCTGGCGTCGACGGCGGCGGCACTCGGCTGGGACGTGTCGATCTTCTTCACGTTCTACGGCCTCGAACTGCTGAAAAAAGACCTGCGAAAGCTGAAGGTGAGCCCGCTTGGCAATCCGGCGATGCCGATGAAGATGCCGATGGGCCCCAGGTGGTTCAAATCCATTCGCTGGAACATTCCCAACGCCGTGCAGTCGTTGATACCCGCCTATGAGGCCTTCGCCACCAAGATGATGAAGAGGACGATCAAGAAGACCGGCGTCGCCGAAATCGGCGACCTGCGCAGCCTCTGCATCGAAGCCGGGGTCAATCTTATCGCGTGCCAGATGACTGTCGATCTCTTCGGTTACAAGCACCAGGAATTCATTCCCGAGATCAAGGAATTCTGCGGCGCGGCGACGTTTCTGCCCATGGCGAAGGACGCCGACGTCAGCCTGTTCATATGAGACAACGTCCCGTCGCACGCATCGCGTCCGGGACCCGAACTACCCACTAGAGGAGCCAACATGAAGAAGAAACTACTGGTTTTGGCGATGCTCGC
>Ga0315271_10000866_pt1 | contig 17614 bp, 12 predicted proteins | sample C3_top_MG_FD_204664 | JGI IMG/M metagenome (GOLD analysis project Ga0315271, IMG submission 204664) | Sediment microbial communities from Yellowstone Lake, YNP, Wyoming, USA - C3_top | ecosystem: Environmental > Aquatic > Freshwater > Lake > Sediment | place: USA: Wyoming | collected 2017-08-01
GGACGCAAACCACCATCACCACCAGAAATAGGATCAGCAGCCTGTTAGGGGACATGGGCCCCTACTTGGCTTCCTGGAGCATGAACTCGTCGCGGCGGTTCTGATCCCAACAGGCGTCGTCGTGCTGAGTACAGAGGGGCCGGGACTTTCCATAGGAGACCGTCTGGATCTTGTCTGCCGGGACGCCCAGCCCCACCAGATATTCCTTGGCGGCATTGGCGCGCCGCTCGCCCAGGGCGAGGTTGAAGGCTTCCGTGTTCCGCTCGTCGCAGTGGCCCTCCACCGTCACTTTGAACTGGGCGTGCGCGAGAACCCACGCGGCGTTTTCTTTAAGGACCTTCCGGGCGTCCGGAACGATGTCCCATTTGTTCGTCTCGAAGTTGATCCGCTTCAGGACGCCCTGTTTGTTGTAGACATCCGCGCTGGACTCCACCTGAAGCGACGACGGAGCGGCTTCCGGGGTCCACGGGGACGGGGCGGGACCACTTGGTGTTCCGGCACCCTCGGAGGGCCCTGGGCCGGAGGGTTGCCGCTTGCCACCGCAAGAAATCAGTAGCAGCAGGGCGACTCCAACGAGGCCGAGCCGGGTGCACCGCAAAAGTTCATGCCGATCCATCTCACACCTCCATTAAGCCAGATAGTATAAGGCACGCGGCCACTAAAGCAAGTATTTGAGCGCACCGCATCGGTCAACCGTGACTTCGGTCACAATTTTCGGGTGAAAATCACCTTGTGGTCACCGGGCAGGTAGAAGTCCTTGAGGACGGCCGATTCCTCGTAGCCCAAGGAGAGATAGAACCGCCGCGTGGGCTCGTACTGCGGCAAAGAGGAGGTCTCGATGACGCAGAGGCGCCCCCCGTCGGCGCGCATGCCTCTCTCCGCCGCATCCATGAGGGCGCGTCCCACGCCCCGGCCCTGGTGCGAGGGGTGCGTGGCGATCCAGTAGAGGTCGTAGGTGCCTTGCGTGCAGGGCGTCCGCCCCCAGCACGCATAACCGGCGAGCCCGCCATCCACCTCAGCCACGGCGAAAGAGTAGTCCGTCTGACCGGTTTTCAGGCCTGCGTCCACCACTTCCATGGCCACCACGACCTCGTCGGGCCGGAAAACCGCCGTGGCTTCCAACAGCCGCGCGATGGGGTCCCGGTCCCCGGGCCGCAGGGGACGCATCAGAAGGCCCATGGCGCCCCCCTCTCCGCGCAGGCCAGGAGGATCCCCACCAGGTCCGCATAGTCCCAGCCTCTCGCCCGCGCCTGCTTGGCCAGGCCCGCCGAGGGGGCCACATCTGGGTTGGGGTTCACCTCCAGGATCACCAGGCGCCCCGCATCGTCCTCGCGGAGGTCCACCCGGGCATATCCCCGGCACCGGATGGCGTGAAAAGCCCGCAGGGAAAGGGACTGGATCTGTTCCAGCAAATCCGGCGAGACGGGCGCTGGGCACACCGTGGGCGTGAGTTCGAAGACGGGGTTTCCGGGGCTCCACTTGGCTGCGAAGGTGAGCACTGGGGGGTGTTCCGGTGGCAGCCCGGAATAATCCACTTGGGAGGGCGGAAGCGGCAGGGGACCCTCTTCCGACTCCACGATCCCGCAGTTGAATTCTCGCCCGGGGAGATAAGGTTCCACGAGGACCCCGCAGCCGAAGCGGTTGAGGAGCTCGCCGGCGCGTTCTCGGTAGGGGCCCCATGACCGAACGAGATTATCCGCGCTGATGCCGTGGCTGGCGTCGTCCGCGGCCGGCTTGAGGAAGGCGGGAAAGGGGAACGGCAGGGGTTGCGCCATGTCCTCACTGCTTCGGAGCACTAGGCCCTCCGCCACGGGCAACCGAGATCCGGCGAGGAGTTCTTTGCAAAGGTCCTTGTGGAGGCCGAGATGCATGGCCATGGGCGGGCAGCCCGTGGCCCTGAGCCCGAGCTTCTTGAGGAGCAGGCCGATTTGGACTTCGCTGGTAGGATCGTCCGGGAATCCTTCAAAGAGGTTCAGGATGACCGCTTCACGAGGCAGGCTTTCGAGGGCCGCCGCGCATTCGGAGAAAGGGGGCTCCAGGGTGAGCCGAGAGAAGCTCCGGCCCAGCGCCGCCAGGGCCGATTCCAGCGCTTCCAGCGTCTCCGCTATCTCGGCCTCCGCTGCCTGCTCCGGCGTGGGCTCCCCACCCGTATTATGAATGATCACGACCGGCGCGTTCCGGCTGGTCTTCAAAAAAGGTTGAGAGTCGAGGGTTGAGAGTTGAGGGTTGAAGGATGAGGGTTGAGGATTGAGGCCTTCTTCTCCGGCTCTCCGGCTCTCCGGCTCTCCGGCTCGATCCCTGCCCCGGCTCCCCGGCTCTCCGGCTCTCCGGCTCTCCGGCTCCATCTTTATACCAGCCCGCATCGCGCGAAGGCGGTATCCAGGATGCGTCCCATGAGGTCCGGGTAAGGCGTGCCCATGCCTCGGGCCAGGATGGGCAGGTCTCCGTAGGTGGGGCTCAGCCCGGGCAGGGGATTAATTTCGAGGAAGACGGGAACCCCCTCCCGGACGCGGAAGTCCACGCGGGCCAGGTCCCGGCAGCCGATGGCGTGGAACGCCTTCACGGCATCGTCGTAGAGCCGCCGAAGGGCTTTCTCCTCCAGGGGCGCGGGCACATCGTAGGCGACCTCGTTTTCCCAATCCCGCTTCACTTCGATGGAGTAGACGAAGTGGGGATCCGGCCCGGCCTTGGGGCGGATCCGCATGGCCCCCAGCGCCCGAGCATCCCCGTTCCCCAGGACTCCCACCGTGTACTCGTCTCCCGCAACGAAACCTTCCACCATGACCGGCTGCTTGTAATCGCGGAGCATGCCTCCCGCGACGGCGCGCAGGGACGCCCCGTCCTGGACCCGCGAAGCGCGGCGGATGCCCTTGGACGACCCCTCAAAAGCTGGTTTGACGAAGAGGGGGAAGGGCAGCTTTCGGCCTTCGAGGTGGCTCAGGTCGTTGGTGCTTTTCACGACCCAGTCGGGAGCAACGGCCACGCCTGAAGACGCCACGAGCTTTTTTGTGAGCGGTTTGTCCAGGCTGAGAGAGAGGGTGAGCGGGTCCGAGAAGGCGTAGGGGATCCCGAGCATTTCAAGGACGGAGGGGACTTGGCCCTCCCGGCTCCGGTAGGTGCCGCGGCCCTCGGAGAGGTTGAAGACGAAGTCGAGGCGCTCCTTCAGGACCTTTTCCATGAACTCCCGGCCGCCCCCCAGGCGCACCACTTCGTGTCCGTGGGCGGCGATGGCGTCCTGGATGGAGGCCACCGTCGTCGGCGGGTCGTACTCTTCATCTAAATCGTCGGGCAAGTCGTCGGGGCAATCGTCGGGTCGGTCGGGCGGGAGACCCGGAGGCGCAGCGCCTCCGGGCCCCTTCATGTCAAACGCCAGGCCGATTCGCATGGGGGGAGGAGGACTTCTCGCGCTTCACCAGCCTCGGGCGGGCGGGCTTGGCCTGGTCGAAGGGAAGGGATGTTGCCTTGCGGGCTTTGCGAGGCGCTGGCGGCGCGGGGTTCCGGTAGTTGAAAATTCGGCCCTCATAGTTGCGCACTACGAGCGAATCCTCTGTGGCGTACAAGAGGTAGTTGGGGGCCAGGGGCACCTTTCCCCCGCCTTCCGTGTCAATCACGAAGGTCGGAATGGCTAACCCCGAAGTATGCCCCCTCATTTTCTCCAGGATCTCAACTCCCGTCCAGATGTTCGTCCGCAAGTGCTCTGCCCCCTGGATGGGATCGCACTGGAAGAGGTAGTAGGGCCGCACGCCCATCTTGAGGAGGCCGTGGCAGAGCTTGAGCATGGTCTCCGCGTTGTCGTTCACGCCGCGCAGGAGGACCGACTGGTTGTTCATGGGGAGTCCGGCCTGCTGGATCCGCCGACACGCTGCGGCCGACTCGGGGGTCAGTTCGTTGGGGTGGTTGAAGTGCGTGTTGAGCCAGATGGGCAGGTGCTTGGAGAGCATGGCCAGCAGGTCCGGCGTGATGCGCTGGGGAAGGACCACGGGGTAGCGCGTGGCCAGGCGGATGATCTCCACATGCTCGATCTTGCGAAGCTCCGAGAGACAGTAGTCCAGGACGGGCACGGGCAGGGAGAGCGGATCGCCCCCCGAGAAGATCACATCGCGGATGACAGGGGTTTTCCGAATGTAGGCGATCATGGCGTCGAGCATGGGGCGGCTCTTGGGCAGTTCGCCATCCTCCCACTCCCTGCGACGCGTGCAGTGCCGGCAATACATGGGGCACATGTTGGTGGCGATGAAGAGGCAGCGGTCGGGATAGCGGTGGACCAGACCCTCCACGGGCATATTCCCCTCTTCGCCCAGGGGATCGCTCACCCCGACGCTGTGGAAGGTGAACTCCGCGGCGGAGGGCGTCGCCTGTTTTCGGATGGGGTCTTCCGGATCCGTGGGGTCAATGAGGCTGAGGTAGTAGGGAGGGATGCCGATGTGGAGCTGTTGCTCCATGAGCCGCAACTGCTTCATCTCCGCGGGGGAGTAGGTGAGGAAGCTCGCTAGGGCGTCCAGCGTCCGAATCCGGTTCCTGTACTGCCACTGCCAGTCATTCCAGTCTCCGTCTTTGACATTCGGAAAATAGTGATGCCGCCCGAACTGAGGCGGCGAGGGCGCTGGACTTTCCAGCATAGGTTCCTCCCTGCGGGACTTGCGTCCCACACGATCCCGGGGGTTCTCCGGTGAGGGGAAAACGAAGGCCTCACCGAAAGACAGCGAGGCCGCGGCAAGCGACGATCGGGCATGCGTCGAATCAAGGACATCCAACCTACTGGGTGGTTGCTCCGAGTCCATCATGTCGGCGGGACCGCCCCGCCCCCTTTCCGCCTCTCGGCTTGACCTGCTCCCGTTGGCAAACCTCACGAACCCATTCGTGGTTCCCAACTTATGGGGAAATATAGACCTTTAGTTGCATTTGTCAAGCCCCCTACAACCCCTTGGGGGAGGGATGCGTTTTCACTGCTCTAGGTTCGTGCGCAACGGGTGGTGCTGAGCGACTGCTGGGCACCGCGCTTAGTGGTTTCATCCAGGGGAGGTGAGTGGCTGGGATTATAGTGTGTGAGGCATGGAGGGGGGGTGATCAGGTGATCAGGTGATCAGGTGATCAGGTGATCAAGTGACCGGGTGATCAGGTGATCAGGTAAACAGGGATCAGTGCTCATCAAGTGGAAGGAGACAGGCTCCGGGATCGCACGGTCTTTCCCTACTTCCTTCCTCACTTCCTCACCTATCCCACCGCTTTTGCGAGGGTCGCATCCAGGAGGCCACGGATTCTTGCGGCGCTGGATTCGATCTCGGCAGCCTTGGACCGGAGGGCCTCGGTCTCCCCGTCGGCGCGCCCCACGAGGTTGATGCGGACATTGGCGAGGGCGCCGAGGCAAGCCGTGTGTGCCATGTAGCCGGCCACGCTGGCGTCGGTGATGCAGTTGGCGTTTCCGATGCGGGCCATCTCCTCGGAATTCTCCAGCGCGGCCAGAGCGAGCGAAGCCGTTTCCAACGGGACGCGTGCCGCATCAAGGAGGGCTGAGGCGATGGCCGCAGAGCGCACGGCCTTCTGCGCGTCGTCCTCCTTGGGCAACTTGTAGGCTGCGGACACGGCGTCGTAGGACTTGGCGTCCTCGGCCACGAGGGCCATGAACAGGCTCTGGGCCTCCTGCGCCGACGACGCCAGCGCCTTCACGCGCTCCTCGACGCCCGCGTACTTCTTCTTGCCCACCGTGAGACCGGCCACCATGCGGAGGAGGGCGGCGGATTGGGCGCCCGCGAAGGCGGACACGCTGCCGCCCCCCGGGGTGGGGTCCGATCCCGAGATGGCGTCCAGAAAGGGCTGGGCGGCGGTGTGTGCCCCGGCCTCGGTACGGGCCTTGGCGACGCGGTTCTCCAGGATCATGTCCGTGCTGAACCCGCGCACCTTGAGGTACTGGGCGCCGCTCCCGATGAGGGCATCGGCAGGCGCCAGGCCGATGAGTTCGGTTTCCTGCACGGCGACGCCAGCCGCCGAGGCCTTCTCGGTGACGGTCTGCGTGAGTGTGGCGAGAGAGGTCTTGCGGTAGTCCACCACATTCACGGAGACCTGGGCCATCTTGAGATCCTCGAGCATGAAGCCCATGGCCCGGATTCCCGGAAGTCCGCCGTCCCTCTCGCGGATCGCCTTGGCGATGGCCTTGGCCACGCTCACATCCTCGGTGGCCAGATTTAGGTTGTAGGCGATGAGGAAGGGGCGCGCGCCCACGGCCGTGGCCCCTGCGGTGGCGTGGATGGCCTTCGGGCCGAAGTCGGGATCGCGGCCTGGGTCCGTTCCGATGAGATCCCGCAACCCCTCGAATTCGCCTTTCCGGACGGCGGGCAGGCTCTGGCGCTCGGGTCGCGTGGCGGCGGCCTCGTAGAGGAACACGGGGATACCCAACTCGCGGCCGATGCGCTCGCCCACGAGTCGCGCCAGCTCCACCGCGTCCTCCATGGTGGCGCCATCGAGGGGCACGAAGGGAATCACATCGGTGGCCCCCATGCGGGGGTGCGCGCCCTTGTGGCGGTTCAGGTCAATGAGCTGGGAGGCGCGCTTGCAGGCCTGGAAGGCCGCCTCGGCGCACGCCTCGGCACCGCCCACGAAGGTGAGCACCGAACGGTTGTGATCCGCATCCGACTCAATGTCCAGAACGAGGGCCCCTGGAACGCCTCGAACGGATTTGACGATCTCGTCCACGAGGGCGCGGTCCCGGCCCTCGGAAAAATTGGGAACGCACTCGAAGAAGCCTTTCATGGGAATCTCCAATCATGTCGGGGGCATGTGAAGTATGGCCGGCACCCCCCTCGGCGCCGGCGCCTCATCATACCAGCAGAGGACCGGAAGATGAATATCTGCGCGCCGTGAGCAGGACTACAGCCCCAGGGCCCCGGCCTGGACGACCAGCGCGTCGCGCACGAAGGTGATGTGCTCCAGCAGGTCGAGCCCCAGGTCCTGTACGCCCGCGGCGATGTCCTCCCGGTTCACCCCGCGGGCGAAGGACTTGTCCTTGAGCTTCTTCCTGGCGCTCTCGGGCTTCACGGCGGCGACCTTCTTGTCGGGCTGGACATAGGCGCATGCGAAGAGGAATCCCGTAAGTTCGTCACACGCGAAGAGGGACTTGGCCAGCAGGGTCTCCCTCGCCACGCCGGTGTAGGACGCGTGGCCCAGGATGGCGGTCACCATCTCCTCGGGATAGCCCAGTGACCTCAGCACCTCGGCCCCCTTGGCGGCGTGTTCCGGCGCCTGCGGGTAGCGCTCGTAGTCGAAGTCGTGAAGCAGCCCCGTGATACCCCAAAGGCCGGGGTCCTCATCGTACTTGGTCGCCATGGCTCGCATGGCCGCCTCCACCCCCAGCGCGTGCCGCCGCAGCGCCTCCGATTGCGTCCACTCACACAGGAGATCCCAGGCGGCCTCCCGTGATAGCCCGAATGATGTCATGCTCCACCTCCGCGGGCCATGTTATCAAAAATGGCGATTGGAGGCCTTGAGGAGCGTGGTAGTTTCCTCTATACTTATATCTCGGGCGGTTAGCTCAGCTTGGGAGAGCGCCGCGTTCGCAACGCGGAGGTCGAGGGTTCGAGCCCCTTACCGTCCACCAAAGAATAAAAGGCCCCGGCCCAACGGCCGGGGCCTTTTATTCTTATCTGGGAAGAGGGGCGAGAAGGGCGGGGAATCGTCCGTGATTTTCAAGGCCCGGCGCCAACTGCTTGGCGACGGGGCGTAGAAAATCCGGAAGGGGACCCGCCCCGGGAACCGTAGCTTCCCTTGAAACGCAGCGCCCTCTGGGCGCGAGGCTTCTAGGGAAGGTAAGTTCGAGCCCCTTACCGTCCACCAAAGAATAAAAGGCCCCGGCCCAACGACCGGGGCCTTTTATTCTTATCTGGGAAGAGGGGCGAGAAGGGCGGGGAATCGTCCGTGAGTTTCAAGGCCCGGCGCCAACTGCTTGGCGACGGGGCGTAGAAAATCCGGAAGGGGACCCGCCCCGGGTTTCGAGGATACGGATGCGGGCCGAGATGCGAATGCATGGAGCATCGAAGCCCAGCAGCCGTTCGAAGAAGGCCTGGACCAGCGCCGGTCCAGCGAAGGGCAACCCACTGGACCAGGCCGGGAGGGCTCCTCCAAAGGGCCAGCTTCCCTTGGAACGCAGCGCCCTCTGGGCGCGAGGCTTCTAGGGAAGGTAAGTTCGAGCCCCTTACCGTCCACCCAGGGGATCGATAGAACGAGTCAACGAGTCAACGAGTCAACGAGAAGGGCGATAAGAGAACAGCGAGGGATTCGAAGGGAGGGAGTCGCCGTAAGCCTGCGGCATTCCCCCGAGGGGAGGCTTTGATAGCCCACGAGAAGGTCCGGTCCTGCGCATGCCGACCGAGCCTCGGCCTTTTCCCCCAAGTTGACCCCTTCCTCCCGCAATGGCACAATCGCGCCATGCGGAAGGTGATGGTGGCGCTGCTCTTTTCTGCTCTGTTCCTGCTGCCCGCCGGGGGGGCAGAGCGCGATTTTCGGCCGCTGGAGCGGAAAGCAGAGGAATTGCGGGGCCTCCGGTTCACCCGTCCGGTGCCGATCCTCGTGGTGGATGGGGCCGGGATGCGGAAGGTCCTGGCGGACCAGATCCGCAAGGAGTACCCGGAAGGGGAGTGGCCGGCCATGGAGAAGACGCTCAAGGCCTTTTCCATGATCCCCCCCAAGATGAACCTCAGGGCGGTCATGAACGGGCTCCTGGAAGAACAGGTGGTGGGGCTCTACGATCCCTACGAGAAGAAACTTTTCGTCACCAACGCCCCCATGGCCGACTCGAACCTCCTCTCGGGGTTGGGCATGGAGGGCTTTCAGATCGGCGATGTGTACATCCTCCACGAAATGGTGCACGCGCTCACCGACCAGCGCTTCGATCTTCTGTCCCTGCCCATCCAGGACAAGGAGAACGAGGATCGGGCCAGTGCGGCGCGGTGCGTGGTGGAAGGCGACGCCACCTGGGGCATGATGCGGTACCTGTACGACACCCTGAAGGTGCCGGCGGAGAGCAGGGGACAACTGGACGATGTAATGTTCGGCATGAACATGGGGCGGGAGTTGATGGGGACTTCCATCCCCGCCTACCTGCAAGAAAACCTCCTGGTGGCCTACCTGGCCGGCCAGGCCCTGGTGAAGATGGCCTACGAGCGGGGCGGATTCGAGGGCGTGAACCGGCTCTACAAGAATCCTCCGCAGTCCATGGAACAGGTTCTTCACCCCGAGAAGTATTTTTCGGGAAGCGACCGTCCCGTTGGAATCCGACTCCTGCCTCCCAAGGCATTCGGGGCTCCGGGCTGGAAGGAGCTCGGCTCGGGCGTGTGGGGCGAATTCAACACGCGGATCATCCTCCAGGAGTGGGGCATTCCGGAGGAGCAGGCGCGAAAGGCCTCGGAGGGCTGGGGAGGCGACGCCTACAAAGTGTTCGAAGGTCCCGGGGGAGCCCTCGCATTCGCGTGGGCCACCGTATGGGACACGGACAGCGATGCGGCCGAGTTCGCCGGGGCCTGTTCGAAGGCAAAGGAACTCTCGGTGATCCGAGAGGGAACTAGGGTCACGCTGACCAAGGGCGCCCCATCCGCGGTGGCCAAGAAGGCCGCGTGAAGGAGACAGTCCACCACCAAGGCACCGAGGCACCAAGGACCCGGAAGGAAAAGGCAGACCGAAAAAGTTCACCACCAAGGCACCAAGGCACCAAGGACCCGGAAGGAAAAGGCAGACCGAGAAAGTTCACCACCAAGGCACCAAGGCACCAAGGACCCGGAAGGAAAAGGCAGACCGAAAAAGTTCACCACCAAGGCACCGAGGCACCAAGGACCCGGAAGGAAAAGGCAGACCGAAAAAATTCACCACCAAGGCACCGAGGCACCAAGGACCCGGAAGGGAAAGGCAGACCGAAAAAATTCACCACCAAGGCACCAAGGCACCAAGGACCCAGAAGGGAAAGGCAGAGCGAAGAAATTCACCACCGAGGCACCAAGGACCCGGAAGGAAAAGGCAGACCGAAAAAGTTCACCACCAAGGCACCAAGGCACTGAGGGAAGGAACAAGGCCGACGGATTCACCACCATGACACCAAGAACACCCTTAAGAAGCGGTCCCTTATAAGGCGTGAAAGTGACCGAAAAATATTTCTTTCATAGGCAAGGGAACTCACTTATATCATGATATCTTTCCTTGGTGCCTTGGTGCCTTGGTGGTTTGTTCTTGGGTTTAGCTTTTCACGGTCCTTCTTGGTGTCCTGGTGGTTTGTTCTTGGGTTTACTTCTTGACGGTCCTTCTTGGTGCCTTGGTGTCTTGGTGGTTTGTTCTTGGGTTTAGCTTTTCACGGTCCTTCTTGTTGTCTTGGTGGTTTGCCTTATTTCGTTTGACCTCGGAGGATGCACATGCGTACGATTGTTACCAAGACGGACTTCCCTGATTTGGATTTGATTTCCCGAGGGAAGGTGCGGGATATGTACGATCTGGGCGACGAGGTCCTCATCGTGGTGACGGACCGCCTCAGCGCTTTCGACCATGTCCTGCCCAACGGGATTCCCGACAAGGGCCGCGTCCTGAACCTGCTCTCGGACTTCTGGTTCAAGAAGACCGGACACATCGTGAAAAATCAGGTGGTGAGCACGGACACGGCGGACCTGCCCTCCGCGCTCTGCCCCTACAAGGACATGTTGGAGGGCCGCTTCACCATCGCCAGGAAGGCGCAGATGCTCCCCGTGGAATGCGTGGTGCGCGGCTACCTGAGCGGGTCCGGCTGGAACGACTACAGGAAGACGGGCGCGGTCTGCGGCATCGCACTCCCTGCGGGCCTGCGAGAGAGCGAGAAGCTCCCCGAGCCCCTCTTCACGCCCTCCAGCAAGGCCGCGGCGGGACACGACGAGAACATCCGCTTCGACCAGGCCTCCGCCCTCATCGGCGCGGAGATGGCGGGGAAGGTGCGCGAGGCCACGCTGGCCCTCTACGCCTTCGCCAGCGACTTCGCCCGCCAGAGGGGCATCCTCATCGCCGACACCAAATTCGAGTTCGGCGTCCTGGGCGGCGAACTGATCCTCTGCGACGAGGTCCTCACGCCCGACTCCAGCCGGTTCTGGCCCGCGGCGGACTACGAGCCGGGCCACGGCCAGCCGAGCTTCGACAAGCAGTTCGTCCGAGACTACCTCCTTTCCATCCACTGGAACAAGGAGCCGCCCATCCCCACGCTCCCCGAGGAGGTGGTGGCCCGCACCTCCGAGAAGTACAGGGAAGCCTTCGAGCGCATCACGGGAGCGCCGCTTCCGTAGGGAAAGATAGAGTCAACGAGGGAACGAGTGAACGAGGGAACGAGTGGACAGGACAACGAGTCGTTGGCTGATGGACTTAGAGCAGGTGCCCAGACCTAATGCACCGCAGACGATGCCGCGAGGGTCCCGGCTGGCGGTAGACCCTGTCACCGGCTCTCCGGTTCGCCGGCTCCCCGGCTCCATCTCCCCATGGCCCTGAGCCCCGAACTCCTGCACCAGATCCGGCCCATGGGCGATGGCGACCTGGACGCGGTGTCGGCCATCGAGGCGGTGACCTTTCCCGACCCGTGGCCGAGGCACGCGCTGGGCTACGAGGCCCTCCACAATCCCGTCTGCTCCAGCTTCGTCATCGAAGCGGAGGGCTCGGTGGCGGGCTATGCCTTCCTCTGGGTGATCTTCGAGCAGGCGCACCTCATCAACATCGCCGTGGCGGACTCCCGGAGAGGGAGGGGGTACGGCGAAGCCCTCCTCGTGCATGTCTTGAGGCACGCGCGGTCGCAGGGCGCGGAAGTCATCCACCTGGAGGTGCGCGAGACCAACGAGGCCGCCGTGGCGCTCTACCTCAAATACGGGTTCACGGTCCTCGGCCGCAGGGACAGGTATTACTCAGACGGCGCCCCGGCCCTCTTCATGGAAGCGGGCCTCGCGCCCTGATCAGGTGCGGAGGAGAGGCCGCGAGGAAACCTTTCCCCACGGCGCGCCGTAGTACGCTCTCTGGTCGGCGCGACAGGTTATGTAGAAGCAGACAAAAACGAGCGACCATGAAGGCAGCCTGCTGAGGCTGGAGGAGAATTCATGCGAAAGACGCTGGCATCCGTTCTATCCGCCGGACTCATCATGGTAGCGTGCGTGCCGCTCCACGCGGACGAGGGCATGTGGACCTTCGACAATCCTCCGAGGAAGCAGCTCCTTCAGAACTACAACTTCGATCCGAGCCAGCAGTGGCTGGACCACCTCCGTCTCGCCTCGGTGCGGTTCAACGAGGGCGGGTCGGGTTCCTTCGTTTCTCCCAGCGGGCTGGTGATGACCAACCACCATGTGGCGCTGGGGCAGCTCATGAAAGTGTCCACGCCCGAGAAGGACTTTGTCCGCGACGGCTTCTATGCCGCCACGCCCGAGCAGGAACTCAAGTGCCCCGACATCGAGCTCAATGTACTCCAGTCCATGGAAGAGGTAACGCCCGTCGTGCAAGGCTCGGTGAAGCCCGGCATGAGCGAGCCGGAGGCCAACAAGGCCAGGAAGGCCCAGATCGCGGCCATCACCAAGGCCTCCAAGGACAAGACGGGGTTCGAGAGCGAAGTCGTGAGTCTTTACGGCGGCAGCGAGTACTGGCTGTACCGCTACAAGCGCTATACCGATGTGCGCCTCGTCTTCGCCGTGGAGCAGAGCGTGGCCTTCTACGGCGGCGACCCGGACAACTTCACCTTCCCCCGGCACGACCTGGATGTTTCGTTCTTCCGGGTCTACGAGGGCGGCAAACCTGTCCATCCCGAACACTACCTCGCCTGGAGCCCGGACGGCGCAAAGGACGGCGAGCTGGTTTTCGTCTCGGGGCACCCCGGCTCCACGGACCGCTTGAGGACCCTGGCGCAGATGGAGATGCACCGAGATTTGGTCATGCCCTATGAAATCGCCGTTCTAGGCCGGATTCTGGCCGATCTCCAAGCCTATTCCGCCAGGGGCCCGGAGCAGGAGCGGCGGGCTCTGGGCTTCATCTTCGGCGTCCAAAACAGCCTGAAGGCCCTTTCGGGTGAGTTGGAGGGGTTGAGCGACCCGGCCATTATGGCCAAGAAATCCGCGGAGGAGAGGGACCTTCGAGCGCGCGTCGAACAGGATCCCGAGCTGAAGAAAAAAGCGGGTTCCGCCTGGGATCAGATCGCCGGAGCCACAAAGCTCTCCCGGAGCCACTGGACCGAAACGGTGGGTGTGGCCATGCCCGGATGGGGCCTGACCCAGACCGCCCTCTCCCTCCTGCGGTACCCCACCGAAGTGAAGAAACCCAACGGGGAGCGGCTGCCCGATTTCCGGGACAGCAACCTGGAATCCCTGAAATTCCAGCTCCTGAGCCCTGCCCCGGTCTTTCTCGATCTGGAAGAGGTCATGGTGGTGTTCGGCATGAAGGAGTCCCTCAAACAACTAGGACCCGGTCACCCCTTCGTCCAGGCCATGCTCCAGGGCAAGACCCCCGAGGAGGTGGCCAAGGCGGTCATGACCGGCACCTCGCTCGCCGATCCCAAGGTTCGCCAGGCGCTCCTGGACGGGGGCGAGAAGGCCGTCGCCATGAGCAAGGACCCTCTCCTGGACCTGGCCCGCCGGCTGGATCCCTTCCTGCGGGCCGAGTGGAAGTGGCACGAAGATACGGTGGAGGCGGTGGTCATCCCCGCCGCCGAGAAGATCGGCGCGGCGAGCTTCGCCATCTACGGCCGGGAGAAATACCCCGACGCCACCTTCACGCTGAGGCTCGCGTACGGCCCCGTGGCGGGGTACGAATTCGCCACCACCCGGGTGCCTAGCAAGACCACCTACTTCGGTCTTTACGACCGGTGCCTCGCGTTCGACAACAAGGAGCCCTGGGCTCTGCCCAAGCGCTACTTCGACCGCAGAGACCGGGTGGACCTCTCGACGCCGCTGAACTTCGTCTGTTCCGCGGACATCATCGGCGGGAACTCGGGGAGCCCCGTCGTGAACCGGGCGGGCCAGGTCGTGGGCCTCATTTTCGACGGGAACATCCAGAGCCTGCCGGGCCGCTACATCTACGATGGCACCCGCAACCGGGCCGTGGCCGTGTCCTCCCAGGCCATCGCCATGGCCCTCAAGGCGCTCTACGACGCCCCGGCCCTGGCTGAGGAGATCACGGGGGGCCAGAAAAAACCGTAGCGGCCGATGCTCGCATCGGCCGAATCTTGGTCTTTGCAAGCAAAGGCCGCTGCAAAGGCCCTCGATCCGTTCAGATGAGCGCTAGGATTTTCCTCGCCCGATCAAGGGGGGCCAGGACCGGCACGGGCAGGTCGAGCGCGCTGCCCCGTTGGAGAAGGGGCACGAGGTGCTCCAGGTCGGGCCCGGACTCGGCCGCCGTGAGGGCGAGGCGGATGGGGTGGAACAGGGCTTTGCCCTTCACGCCGAGCGTCTCCTTGATGGCGTTCAGGCAGGCCTTGAAGGCACCGGGCGCGGCGAGGTCCATCTCGGAAGCCCGGGCAATCAATGCAGTGATGACCTCCCGCGCCCCAGGCTCGGCGAGGCTGGCCAAGGCAGAGGCATCCATCTTGCCGGGCTCGAAGCAGAACACCGGGTCGCTGGCGGCGGGGGCGTCGGAAAAGACTTCTAGCCGACTTCGAAGGAGAACCGCCAGCTCCACCGACCAGGCACGAACCTCTGCGGACAGCTCGCCCGCGGGCAGTCTCCCGGCGTTTCTCAGGTAGGGCAGGAGTTCATCCGACAAGGCTTCCTCCGAGAGGCCCTTCAGGTGCTCGCGGTTCAAGTGGCGGAGCTTCGTCTCGTCGAAAACCGCGGCGGACTTGTTGACGCGGCCCAGATCGAACCGTTCCACGAGTTCGCCCCGGGAGAGGACCTCGCGCTCGCCGGGGTCGGACCAGCCCAGCAGAGCCAATCCGTTCACGACCCCGTCGGGGAGGAATCCCCGGGTACGAAACGCGTCGAGGGAGACATCGCCGTGCCGCTTGCTGAGCTTGCTGCCGTCGGGCCCGAGGATCATGCTCAGGTGCGCGAACTGCGGCACGGGCAGCCCCAGGGCCTCGTAGAGGACGATCTGCTTGGGCGTGTTGCTCAGGTGGTCCTCGCCCCGGATCACATGGGTCACCTGCATGAGGGCGTCATCCACGACCACGGCGAAGTTGTAGGTGGGTGAGCCGTCCGGGCGGGTGAGGACCCAGTCTCCGAACTGCTGGGTGTGGATGGAAACGGGACCCCGGACGAGGTCGCTGAAGAAGACCGTGCGCGGCGCGATCTTGAGGCGCACGCAGGGACGCCGCCCCTCTTTTTCGCGCGCCTCCCGCTCGGGGGCCGTGAGCCGGCGGCAGGTGCCCGGGTAGATGTAGGTTCGGTTGGCGGCCATGGCTCGCTCCCGCTCCGCGCCCAGCTCCTCCTGTGTGCAATAGCACGGGTAGGCCTGGTCGAGGTCGAGGAGCTTCTGCACATACTCGGAGTAAAGGCCGTAGCGCTCGGTCTGGCGGTAGGGGCCGAAGGATCCGCCCACTTCCGGGCCCTCGTCCCAGTCCAGCCCGAGCCAGCGCAGGTCCTCGATCACCGAATCCACGCTCGCCTGCGTGGAGCGCGCTGCGTCCGTGTCCTCCAGGCGCAGGATGAAGGTCCCGCCGTGGTGGCGGGCGAAGAGCCAGTTGAAGAGGGCCGTCCGCACATTTCCCAGATGCAGGTGGCCCGTCGGGGAAGGCGCGAAGCGGACTCGGACGGGGGGGGCGCTCATGGAGCCTCCAGACCTGGGGATTTTAGCCTCGCGGCCCCGGGATGACAAGGGAGTCAATGAGTCAACGAGTCAACGAGGGAATGAAGGAGCCAACGAGGCAGCGAGTCAACGAGTGAACGAATGAGGTCAGAAAAGGCTTCCTTGCCTCATTGGCTCGTTGGCTCGTTGGCTCGTTGCCTCGTTGATTCGTTGACTCGTTGTTTCAGTCCTTCCTCGGTCTGTCCCTGTAGCGGTCCACCATCTTGAGGACCTTCTTGCGGATGCGTAGGTTGGCGGGCGTGACCTCAAGGAGTTCGTCTTCGCCGAGGAACTCCAGGTGCTGTTCGAGGCTCATCACGCGCGGGGGGACGAGCTTGGCGGAATCGTCGGAAGTGGAGGCGCGCATGTTGGTGAGGTGCTTTTCCTTGATGATGTTCACATCCAGGTCGCTCTCGCGGCAGTGCTCGCCCACCACCATCCCCTCATAGACCGGCGTCACGGGGGCGATGAAGAATTGGCCGCGGCTCTGGAGGTGATCAATGGCGTAGGCCGTGGCCCTGCCGGCGCGATCCGCGACGAGCGCTCCGGTGACGCGCCCCGCGATGGCGCCCTGCCAGGGCTCATAGCCGTCGAAAAGGTGGTTGATGATGCCGGTGCCCCGGGTCTCGGTGAGGAACTGCGTGCGAAAGCCGATGAGGCCGCGGCTGGGCAGGCGCCACTCCATGCGGACGCGGCCCGTGCCGTGGTTCACCATCTTGAGCATCTTGCCGCGCCTCGAGCCGAGCGCCTGGGTGACCACGCCCACGAATTCCTCGGGGCAGTCCACCTGAGCCAGCTCCATGGGTTCCATCACCCGGCCGCCTTCGCCCAGCTTAGTGAGGATCTTGGGGCGGGACACGGCCAGCTCGAAGCCCTCGCGGCGCATGGTTTCGATGAGGATGGCCAACTGCAGCTCCCCGCGCCCCATGACCTCCACCTGATCGCCCGTGGGTGGGATCACGATCCGCAAGCTGACATTCCGCTGGCTCTCTTTTGCCAGGCGTTCCTTGATCTGGCGTGCTGTGACGAACTTGCCGTCCTGTCCCGAGAAGGGAGAGACATTCGTGGAGAAGATCATGGAGAGCGTGGGCTCGTCCACGCGGATGCGCGGCAGCGGATCGGGAGAGAGGGGATCGCAGAAGGTGTCGCCGATGCCCACCTCGGGAAATCCCGCCAGGAGGCAGATTTCGCCCGGCCCCACCTCTGCGGCGTCGGTGCGCTCTAGACCTTTGAAGATGTGCAGGGCGGTCACCTTGGCCTTGGTCTGCTTGTCCTCCTGGACGAGGAGCAGCTCCTGGCTGGCCTTGATGCTTCCGTTCACCACGCGGCACATGGCCATGCGGCCGACATAGTCGCTGTAGTCTAAGTTCGTCACCCAGGCTTGCAGAGGTTTGGACTCGTCGTACTCGGGAGGAGGAACCGTGGAGAGGATGGCCTCGAACAGCGGGAGGAGAGTTTCGCCAGGCTGCTTCAGGTCGAGCGTGGCCGTCCCCTTTCGGGCGTTGGTGTAGAGGACGGGGAAAGAGATCTGCTCCTCCTCGGCGTCCAGATCAATGAAGAGGTCGTAGACCTCGTTCAGGACTTCTTGGACGCGGGCATCGGGGCGATCAATCTTGTTGATGACCACCACGGCGGGAAGACCTCGTTCCAGTGCCTTCTTGAGCACGAATCGGCTCTGGGGCAGCGGGCCTTCGGCAGCGTCCACGAGGAGGAGCACGCCGTCCACCATGGTGAGCCCCCGCTCGACCTCGCCGCCGAAGTCCGCGTGACCGGGCGTGTCCACGATGTTGATCTTCACATGCCGGAATTCGACGGAGGTGTTCTTGGCCAGAATCGTGATGCCCTTTTCGCGCTCCAGGTCGTTGCTGTCCATCAC
>Ga0315271_10000868_pt1 | contig 17597 bp, 15 predicted proteins | sample C3_top_MG_FD_204664 | JGI IMG/M metagenome (GOLD analysis project Ga0315271, IMG submission 204664) | Sediment microbial communities from Yellowstone Lake, YNP, Wyoming, USA - C3_top | ecosystem: Environmental > Aquatic > Freshwater > Lake > Sediment | place: USA: Wyoming | collected 2017-08-01
ACGAGGTTCTCCACGTCCGTTGCGGCGACAGGCTTCCCCATCTGGGGATCGTATCGAGCGCTCTGCCCCACGAACCCCCACGGTGCGAGCAGCTCGTGGAGATCGTCAGGCTCGGCGAAGAGGAACGATCTCAACGCGCGCGAGTTGTGGGAGTCGATGTAGGCGGCGATGATCCCGATCCACATGTCCGCCTTCTCGGGCGGCAGGTGCTGCATCTTCGTTCGATACAGGTCGACTGCCTTCTTGAGCCCTCCTGTGATCACCGATGCCGTCCTGATCCCATCGTCCGACTTGTCCTCGCCCGGCGCCACCGCGGGGGCACGCTGGACCGCGGGCACGTAGCGGGCCGTGGCCATCCTCGGCAGCTCGCCCGAAGCAGCCGCCGCCGCCACGGCACGGTTGCCGGCCGTGTGCTGGAACTCCAGGACGTTCGCGACCTCGGTCGAAGCGCGCTCACCCGGCGGGCGATCGGGCGGCGAGGTCTGCTCGACAGGACGTTGCGTCTTGAGACGGTCGGTCATGGTCGAGCGATCGTGTCGGCCAGCTCCGATCCGCGGCTAGGGTCGGCAGGGCACACGGCTTGCCCTTTCAGGCAGGCATCACGCGGGTACCGGCCGAGTTCTCCCGAACCCACCGGAACCGCGGTGATTCACGCTGCAAGGTGGCACACCAACCCGGTGGTGTTCCCTTGCCTTCATCAGGCCGTGATCACGACCGGCGCCACCGACGTCTCGCGCTGGCAGTGACGCGAACGCCGCGGGGCGTACGCTGACGACGAGGTGGGCGGGACGCGATTGCCAGCCGCCACACCTGTTGGGGAGGGTCCCGTTGGACCGCACGCCGATCCTGTTCGTCCGGTTGGCGCCGTGGAAGGACGACGAGGACCACGACCTGCCCCGTCGGGGCTACGGGTTCCGCGCCGGCATGACCGAGCAGGAGCTGCGGGACAGCACGCGGGCATGGTGGGTCCTGAGCGCGGCGCGCGCGGCGCAGATGCACTACATCGCGGCCGTCGCCGACGGCTACGTGGTGGGGATCTGGCGGATCGTGGATGGCTCCTGGCGCACGATCGACGGGCACAGGCTCGGCAAGAGCCCGCGCCGCTGGGCCTGCGAGGTCGCGGACGCGCCGGACGATGTGTGGGCCCGCGTTGTCGGCCAACGCACGCCGGATCGTCCCGACGGCGGCCCGCTCTTCGGCTCGGGCTCGGTCGTTGCCTACTGGCCGGAGCCGCCGCGCTGACCACCGCGTCCCACGGCCCGCTGTGGGACAGGATGCGGCTGCGGCGGCCAGCAACCTCGCCAGTCCCGGGCAGCCGTCGCGCTACTCGCGCATCCTCGACCGGCGCGGGCGTCGGCGAGACGCCCACCCGCTGCTGTCAGCCGGCGCCGCCGGTGCCGAACTGGCGATCGCCGGCGTCGCCCAGGCCGGGCATGATGTAGCCCTTCTCGTTGAGCTGGCGGTCCAGGGCGGCCGTGTAGATCTCCACCTCCGGATGGGCCTTCAGCACCGCATCGACGCCTTCGGGCGCTGCGATCAGGTTCACGAGCTTGATCCGGACCGCGCCCCAGCGCTTCAGGACCTCGATGGCCGCCGTGGCCGAGCCGCCGGTGGCGAGCATCGGGTCCAGGATCAGGCACAGGTCGATGGCGCTGGTGTTGGGGAGCTTGTTGTAGTACTCGACCGGGCGCAGGGTCTTCTCGTCCCGGAACAGGCCCAGGTGCCAGACCTCGGCGGTGGGCATCAGCTCCAGGAACGCGTCCACCATGCCCAGGCCGGCACGCAGGATCGGGATGAAGCCGATCCGGTCGGCCAGCTCCTCGCCCTGCATGACCTCGATGGGGGTTGGGACGTCGATGGGCCGCGTGTGGGCGTCCGCCAGGGCCTCGTAGCCCAGGAGCCAGGACAGCTCGCGCACGACCTCGCGGAACTTCTTGGGCTCGGTCTTCTCGTCGCGGAGGATGCCCAGCTTGTGGCGGACCGCCGGGTGCTGCGACACGTGGAGGTTGGGCCAGTCTGCCACGGGGATCCCTCGCGCTGATCGGGTGGGGCGGCTCTCGCGCCCGGGCGGCATGCCTGCCGGTCGAGGCTGAATCCTAGCGCGCCCGGGGGCATCCCGATGCGACCGGGCGCATCGGCGATGAGAAGCCCGTATCGGACGCCCGGCCCCGCGCTATGCTCGGCGATGATGGCTACCCGGACCTCGACCCGAACCTCCGCCAGATCCTCCGCCCCCGCGAAGTGGGCCGTCCCGCCGGTGCTGGTGAAGCAGGTACGGAACGGCATCGTGGAGTCCGTCCACCGCGGCGACGTGGTGGAGGCGGACGCGACAGGGCGTCTGCTCCACGTCCTGGGCGACCCCGAGCGCCTGGTCAGCCTGCGGTCCGCCGTGAAGCCCTTCGGCCTCCTCTCCTTGCTCCGCGCCGGCGGGGCGAAGGAGTTCGACCTCACGGGCGAGGAGCTGGCCATCATGGCCAGCAGCCACTCCGGCGAGGACGTCCACGTGCGGACGCTGATGGCGCTCTATCGCCGCGTGGGCATCCCGCACGCCGCGCTTGCGTGCGGTACGGACGGCTCCCCGCTGGACGCCCTCACGGCCGCGCGGCTCGCGCGTGACGGCGAGCGGCCCAGCGCCCTGCGCCAGATGTGCTCCGGCCAGCACTCGTCGTTCCTGCTGCTCGCGAAGCTGGGCGGCTGGGAGCTGGAGTCGTACTGGCAGGAGGAGCACCCCGCGCACCAGGCCTACGTGGAGGCCGTCGCGGACGCCTTCGCGGTGCCGGTGGCGCGCCTCGTGACCTCGATCGACGCGTGCGGGGTCTTCGCGTTCGCGTTCCCGCTGCGCGAGATCGCGCGCGCCTACGCCTGGCTCGCGGACCCGGAGGCGGTGCCCTCCACGGACGCTCGCGCGCCGCTGGGCCGCCACCTGCGCACCGTGCGCGACGCGATGGTCCGCTACCCGGAGCTGGTGGCCGGCACGCGGGAGCGCCTGGACACCTCGCTGATGAAGGCGGTGCCGGGCTGCCTCGTGGCGAAGGGCGGCGCGGAGGCACTCCAGGCCGTGGGGATCCTGCCCGGTGTGCGTGCGGCACGGTCGCCGGCGACGGGAGTTGCCCTCAAGATGGAAGATGGCGGCGGCTACGAGCGGGGCGGCTGGGCCGCGTCCGTGGAGGCGCTCGCGCAGGTGGGCGTGCTCGAGGGACAGGCCCTGCGGATGCTCGCGCGGTACCACCGGCCGCCCAGCCTCGACCCGCGCGGGAGCGTGGTGGGGGAGGCGATAGCGTCCTTCGAGCTGGCCCCGGTGGGCGAGCTCATCGGCTGAAGCCCGGGTCGGGCCCCGGGAACGACGGAGGCGCCCGATGACGTCCCAGGGGGATCCGTACCGGACCCTCGGCATCGCGCCCGGCGCCTCGGAGAATGAGGTCCGCTCGGCGTACCGCCGCCTCGCGAAGAAGTACCACCCCGACGCCGCTGGCGATCGCGCCCTGCCGCGCTTCCTCGCAATCCAGGCCGCCTACGAGGCGCTGGTCGATGGCGAGGGCCGGCTGCGGGGTTCCGGTGTGCCGAAGCCGCGGCCCGCGAACGGCGGCGGCTCCTCGAGTGGGTCCGGCGCGGGTGGCGGTTCCGGCGCGGGCGGCCGTTCCGGCGCGGGCGGCCGTTCCGGCGCGGGCGGTGGTGCCGGGCCCGGCGCGTCCGGAGCCAGGCCCGCCGGCGACCCTTGGCGCGCCGATCCCTCGCGGGCGCGGGCCTCGCGGGACGCATGGCGGGCACGCCGGTCCACGGGGAGCACGCCGGGCGCGGGGACCGCGGGTGGTTCGGGCGCCGATGGGGCAGGCGAGGGGTCGGGTACCAGGCCGGGCGGCAACCCAGGCGGTCGACCCGGCGGGCGGCCGGGCGAGGGTCCGCGGGAGCGGACGCAGCACCACATCAGGCGCGGTCCACGCAAGGCCACGCAGGGGTCCACGTCGTACGACGGGGCCGCGGACGAGCCGCTCGACCCGGAGTGGGAGGGCGGCGCCTGGTACGGGCCCTCGTCGGGGACGTACTGGACCCTCAATCCGCGCGAGTACGCGGACCCGCGCAAGCACGGGCCGGAATACCTGGCACGGGCCCGGCGGGCGACGGGTTCGGGCGGCGGCGCCGGGGGCAGCGGGGCCGGTACCGCTACCGGGGCCTCGACCGGGTCGGCAGCCGTTGGGGGACCCGCGGCCGGTGCCACCGCCGACGCCCCGCCGGACACTGCGAGCGCCGCGGAGGACGCGTGGCGCTGGTCCGGCCACGGACCGACATCCACCGACGGCGGCGAAGCGGAGTGGAGAGCCAACGCCTGGACCTATGACGCCGCCGATGCCGGGCGCCCCACCTGGACCACCGGCGCCCAGGGTCGGCGCCGGCCCGGCCCGCCGCCGGAGGACCTGCCCGAGCTCCCGGACCTCGAGGCCCAGCTCCGCCGCCTCGCGCCCGAACGGCTCCTGGCCCTGGCGCTCCGCCCCGACCACCGCTGGCGCTTGCTCCTGGCGCTGGTCGGCTGGCCACCGATCGGGTTCTCGCTCGATGCCCTGCTCTCATCGGCAACGGGCTGCGCCACGTTCTCGGCCGCCTGCCCGCCGGCGGTCCCGGTCATCGGCTGGCTGCTCCAGCCGCTGGTGATCGTGGGCCTGTTCCTGGTCCCGCTGCTGGCCGCCGTCACGTCCTTCGCGTCCCTCGCCGCGCTCGCGGTGGCGGTCCCGCTGGCGGCCATCCTCGCGATCGGCTCGCTGCCCGAATCGGGATCGGGAGCCGTGGTCCTGCTCACCGCCGCGGCCATCGCCTGGCTCACCGGGATCGCCTGGGCGGTGGTCCGGCTGTCCGCCCGCCGCGAGCCGCCGCCCGGCGGCCCGTAGACTGGACGCCATGCAACGCCGCCACGACTCCACCGACGTCTCCGCAGCCGCCCAGGAGTACCTGCTCGCGCTACGCGTCATGGCCTCCGACGGGCGCATCGCTACGTCCGCGCAGGTCGCCCGCAACGTTGGCGTGTCCGCGCAGGCGGCGTCGGAGATGTGCCGGCGGCTCGCGTCGGACGGGCTGCTCCAGCCGGCAACCGGCCGTGGCCTCGCGATGACCGATGCCGGCCGCGCCGTTGCCGACGCGATCTTCCGCCGCCACGCACTCCTGGAGTGGCTGCTCACATCGGTCGTAGGTCTGTCGTGGGCCGAGAGCGACGTGGAGGCGGCGAGGCTCCAGGGCGCACTCTCGCCGCGCGTGGAGGCCAAGCTGGACGAGCTCCTCGGTCACCCCGAGACCTGCCCGCACGGCAATCCCATCGACCTCGAGACCGCCCGCCGCCGCCCCGCCGGGGTGCCCCTGTCCGGGCTGGAGTCGGGATCGCGCGCCACCGTCCTGCGGATCACCGAGGAGGCGGAGGAGGACGCGGGCCTGCTGTCCTACCTCGAGGCCCGCGCGTTGACTCCGGGAGCCCACATCACGATCCTCGCCCGGAGCGAGTCCCTGGACTCGCTGACCTTGGACGGGCCGCTGGGACGGGCGACGCTGGGGCTTCGACCCGCAGCGCTCATCCGGGTGCTCCCCGGCGAGGCGGATCCGGCGCTCTTCCACCGGGTCCCGGCGCCGCTCGGGTCGTAGCTCGGGCGGCTACCGATCGCGATCCTGCTGGCCATTCGGCTCTGCATCGGCCCCCGTTCAGCTGCGCACCCTGTATGCAGCCCAGACTGGAATCGCCGGGTCCCCGTGCTCCCAGGTCGTGACGAAGGGCGAGTCTCCGCGCCGTCGTGTGCTCAGGGTGCCGCGATTTGATGCTGTCCTGCATGAGGACGGCGTCCCGGACGATCTGGTACCCACCGGATGGCCCGCTCCAGGTCGATGCATCCCAGACTCGGATCCGGCCGCGCTGAGCGTGCCGCGCCGCAGAAACCTCGCCTGTGTCATGGCTCGCACGAGGCCGGCACCCCGGAATTGATGCTGAGCCGACTACAGGACGCGGACCCAAGCGTGGGCCGATGCTGGTGTGACTTGCCGGCCCCGACCGCGACCCCGGCCGCGGGCGCCGGCGGGCCCGGGGAGGGACGCCGCGTCGGTGCCCCCTACAATCGCGCCATGCCCTCCGACATCCGCGTGCGCATCGCGCCCAGCCCCACCGGGCCGCTCCATCTCGGCACCGCCCGCACGGCGCTGTTCAACTACCTGTTCGCGCGCCACACCGGCGGCACGTTCATCCTCCGCCTCGAGGACACGGACGTCGCCCGCAGCACGGCCGCCTTCGAGAAGGACATCCTCGACGGGCTCCACTGGCTGGGCATCACGTGGGACGAGGGTCCTGGCGTTGCCGGCATGGAAGAGGCCGGGCCATACGCGCCGTACCGCCAGATGGCACGCCTGCCCGGCTACGCCGCCGCGGCCGAGGACCTCCTGGCGAGCGACCTCGCCTACCGCTGCTACTGCACGCCGGACGAGCTTGCGGCGGACCGCGCGGCCCAGGAGGCCGCCAAGGAGGCGCCCGCCTACACCGGCCGCTGCGCGCGCCTGACGCCCGACGAGCGAGCCGCCCGCGAGGCCGAGGGCCGTCGCGGCGCCATCCGCTTCCGTGTCCGCCCTGGCGTCGTGGGCTGGAACGACCTCGTGCGTGACCGCGTGGAGATCGACACCGCCAACCTGGGCGGGGACTTCGTCATCGTCCGTGGCGACGGCAACCCGCTCTACCACTTCACCGTGGTGGTGGACGACATGGCGATGGCAATCAGCCACGTCATCCGCGGCGAGGACCACATCAGCAACACGCCCAAGCACATCCTCCTGTTCGAGGCGCTGGGGTACGAGCTCCCGGTCTTCGGCCACCTGCCGCTCATCCTCAACCCCGACGGGACCAAGATGAGCAAGCGCAAGAGCCAGACCGCGGTCGCGGACTACGTGGCCCAGGGGTTCCTGCGCGAGGCGCTCGTGAACTACTTCTCGTTCCTGGGCTGGTCGCCCGGGACCGAGGAGGACGTGCTCACGATGGACGAGATCGCGGACCGCTTCGACCTCGCGAAGGTCCAGAAGGGCGGCGCCCGCTTCGACCGGGAGCGCCTGGAGTGGCTCAACGGCCAGTGGATCCGGCGCCTGGATGACCAGGACCTGGTGGAGCGGCTGCTGCCCTTCGTGGAGGCCGCGCACGCCGCAGGGCAGATCGACCGCATGCCAACGGAGGAGGAGCTCCACTCCCTGCTGCCGATCGTCCGCGAGCGCATCCCCACGCTCGCCGCACTGGTGGAGACCGTCGGCTTCCTGTGGAAGGACGCGCTCGACATCGATCCGGCGAGCATCGTGCCCAAGCGCTGGGACGCCGCGACCGCCCGCGATGGCCTTGGCGCGGCCCGCGCGCTCCTCGCCGGGCATGACGCCGTGACCTGGGAGGCGGACGAGCTGGAGCCCCCGCTCCGTGCCCTCGCCGAGGAGCGTGGCTGGAAGGCGGGTGACCTGTTCATGGCGATCCGCGTGGCCACGACCGGCAAGACCGCCACGCCGCCGCTGTTCGACACGCTCGTCGCGCTCGGCCGGGAGCGGACGCTGGCGCGGATCGACGCCGCCATCGAACGCCTGGCCGCGGGCTGAGCGCGCCGCCGGTGTCGAGTGCCGCCGCTCCCAGGGCGGAACAGGACGTGAACGTCCCGTGAACACGACGTTAACCGTCGCTGCCGACGATGCGGAGCACATGGCCCGCACGATCCTCGTCGTGGACGACGAGACCACGCACCGCGAGACGCTCGTCGACGCCCTCGGGCAGGAGGGATACCGGGCCGTCGGCGCGGCCGATGGGCGCGAGGCGCTGCTGCAGTTCCGGGCCCTCAAGCCGGATCTCGTCCTGCTGGACCTGATGCTCCCCGAGCTCTCCGGCGTGGAGGTCTGCCGCATCATCCGCGCCGAATCGGCGGTGCCGATCATCATGCTGACCGCCAAGGACGGCGAGGTCGACAAGGTGGTGGGCCTGGAGCTGGGCGCCGACGACTACGTCACCAAGCCCTTCAGCCTGCGCGAGCTGACGGCGCGGATCCGCGCGATCCTGCGCCGGGCAGAGCAGGCCGCGGCGGCAACCCCGCCCGGCACGCCGCCGCCCCTGGAGATCGGGCGCGTCGCGGTGGACCTCGCCGGCCACCGGGTCCTGCGCGAGGGCCGGCCGGTGCCGCTCAAGCCCAAGGCCTTCGAGCTGCTCGCGTTCCTGGTGCGCAACCCGGGCCAGGTCTTCACCCGTGACCAGCTGCTCGAGAAGGTCTGGGGCTACGACTACGCCGGCGAGACCCGCACCGTGGATGTCCACGTGCACTGGCTGCGCGCGGAGATCGAGGCGGACCCGGCCAACCCGGTCCACCTCCAGACGGTCCGCGGCGTGGGCTACGTGCTCCGCCGCCCGGACTGACGCCGCGGTCCGGGCTCGCTGCCGGTCAGCCGCCGGGTCCCCAGCTGCTCCTCGGAGCCGCCGGGCGGCCGAACCATCCGGTGGGCGCGCGAACCAGCCGGTGGGCGGCACGAATGTGATGCTCTCACGCAGGATCCGGCCGAAACGAGCCGCCAATCGGCCAGAACTCGACACCCAGCGCACAGCTGAGCCGCTGGGAGGCTTCCCGGCGGTGGCGGCGCCCCGCGCCCCGCGCGACGCTAGCTCTTGGCGAGGATCCGCTCGATGACTTCGGCCGCGTCCTCTGCGGCGTCGATCGTCTCCTCCAGGGCCAGGTACAGGCCGCGGAGCTTGATGACCTCGAGCGGGTCGTTGCCCTCCTTGAACAGGCGCCCGATGGCGGCCCGCGAGAGGCCGTCGGCCTGGTGCTCAAGGTCGTGGACCATCGCCAGGTGCGGCGCGAGGTCCTTCTTGTGCTTCTCCAGCTTGGACAGCGCCTCGAGGAGCTGTCCGGCCTGCCCGACGATGATCCCGACCAGCTGCTTCGCCTCGTCGGTCGGTTCCTTGACCCCGTAGATCAGGAAGGTCTCCGCGGACGACTGGATCCCGTCGATGACGTCGTCCAGGTGGACGGTCAGCTCGTGGATGTCTTCGCGGTCGAACGGCGTGATGAAGCTGCGTTCCAGCCGGGCGGCGATCTCGTCATCGATCCGGTCGCCCTGCTTCTCGAGGGCCTGGATCTCGATCATCCGCTCTTCGAGCCGGTCGTAGGTCGCCAGCATCGCCTCGAACTTGCGCGCGGCTTCGACCATGACGTTGCCGTCCTGGATGAACAGCTCGTAGAACTTCTCGTCCTTGGGGATCAGGCGGACCATCGCGGGCCTCCGGTGGTGGGCTGGGTGGCGATTGCGGTATGAACGACGCTCATCGGACGCCGATGGCGTTGAGGATCAACCAGGTCGCCCCGCCGAAGAAGGCAGCGGCCGGGATCGTGAGCACCCAGGCGCCGAGGATGCTGCGGGCGACCCCCCAGCGGACCCCGCGGATGCCGCGGCTCGTGCCGACGCCCATGATCGCGCTGGAGATGACGTGGGTGGTGGACACCGGCATCCCGAAGTGGGCGGCGCCGTAGATGATCGTGGCTGCGGTCGTCTCGGCCGCGAACCCGTGGATGGGCTCGAGATCCACGACGCGATGGCCCATCGTGTGCATGATCCGCCAGCCGCCGATCGCGGTTCCCAGCGAGATCGCCGTCGCCGAGACCACGATGACCCAGAACGGGACCTCGACGGTTGGGATCACGCCTGCGGAGAAGAGGGCGAGCGTGATGATGCCCATTGTCTTCTGGGCGTCGTTGGAGCCGTGGGCAAAGGCCATGAATCCCGCCGAGAAGATCTGCAGCCTGCGGAACACGGCGGCCAGCGGCCGGCGCGAGAAGCCCTTGAAGATCCACATCAGCGCGACCATCAGGGTCAACGCAATGGCGAAGCCGAGGAGCGGCGAGGTGAACAGCGGGACGAGCACCTTGTTCACGACGCCGTCCCACTTCACCGCGCCCGTGCCGCCCGCGATGATCGTCGCGCCGAGCAGGCCACCGATCAGGGCGTGACTGCTGGAGCTGGGCAGGCCCACGTACCAGGTGATGAGGTTCCACGTGATGGCGCCGATGAGGGCAGCCGCGACGACAACCTGCGTGGTCGTCTGCTCGTCCACCAGGCCGGCCCCGATCGTCTTGGCGACCGCGGTACCGGCGAAGGCGCCGATGAAGTTGAAGGCCGCGGCCATCAGGAGCGCGTATTTCGGGGGGAGCGCCCGCGTGGCGACCGACGTGGCGATCGCGTTGGCAGTGTCGTGGAACCCGTTGATGTAGTCGAACGCGACGGCCAGCGCCACGATGACGAGCAGGCCGAATGTCCAGTTTTCGATCGGAGGGCCTCCGGGGCGGCAGGCAGGTACGCCAGTGACGGGGACGTGGCAAGAATAGCGGCGCCGATGCGGCGCAATTGTTAACAGCGTGTCAAACCGTCACCGCATGCGGGTGGTGTAGGGAGGGCGGTTCGGCCCGAGCGGGGGGCCGGGGAGCCCGTCCGATGGCGGCAACGTCCGTGCGGGTGCGGGCCGATCGGCCGTGGGCGGTTCGGCCCCGGCCGTGCACGCTCAGCGGTGTGACTGAGCATCTCGACACCCTTCGGGCCATGCGCGCGCGGGCCGTGGAGGGGGGCGGACCCGAGCGCATCGCGGCCCAGCACGCGCGCGGCAAGCTGACGGCGCGCGAGCGCCTCGCGCTGCTGCTGGACGACGGGTCGTTCCAGGAGATGGGCGCCCTCGCCACGCACGACGAGACGGCCTTCGGCCTGGGGCTCCAGCGATTCCCCGGTGACGGCGTGGTGGCCGGGTTCGGCAAGATCAACGGGCGCCGGGTGGCCGTCTTCGCGCAGGACTTCACCGTGCTCGGTGGCTCCATGTCCCGTGTCCAGGCCAACAAGATCTGCCGGATCCTGGACCTCGCGATGGAGGCCGGCGTCCCGCTCATCGGGCTCAACGACTCCGGAGGCGCGCGCATCCAGGAGGGCGTCGGGAGCCTTGCCGCCTACGGCGAGGTCTTCGTGCGCAACGTGCTGGCCTCGGGGGTGATCCCCCAGATCTCCCTGATCCTCGGGCCGTGCGCGGGGGGTGCCGTGTACTCGCCGGCCCTCACGGACTTCGTGGTGATGGCCCGGGGCACCAGCTCCATGTTCCTCACCGGGCCGGACGTCGTGGCGGCGGTGACCGGTGAGCGCGTGACCATCGAGGAGCTGGGCGGCCCGGACGTCCACGACGCGCGGAGCGGCGTCGCCCACCTGGTGGCGGACTCGGAACGCCAGGCGCTGGAGCTCGCGAAGCAGCTCCTGGGCTACCTGCCCCAGAACAACAACGAGGACCCGCCCCAGGTCATCCCGTACGACGCCGCGGACCGCATGGACGTCGAGCTCAACACGCTCATCCCGCGCGACGACGCCGAGGGCTACGACGTGCGCAGGATCCTGGACCGCGTCCTCGACCGCGACAGCTTCCTCGAGATCCACCCGGCGTTTGCGCCCAACGCGGTGGTGGGCTTCGGGCGCCTCGACGGGTTCTCGGTCGGCATCGTGGCCAACCAGCCGTCCGTCATGGCCGGCGTGCTGGACATCGATGCGTCGGACAAGATCAGCCGCTTCATCCGGATCTGCGACGTCTACAACATCCCGATCGTCACCATCGTGGACTGCCCGGGGTTCCTGCCCGGGACGGACCAGGAGTACCGCGGGATCATCCGCCACGGGGCGAAGATCGTGTACGCCTACTGCGAGGCGACGGTGCCCAAGATCAGCATCGTGACCCGCAAGGCGATGGGCGGGGCGTACGTGGCGATGTCGTCGCGCCAGATGCGGACGGACATGGCGTTCGCGTGGCCCACCGCGCAGATCGCGGTCATGGGCGCCGAGGCCGCGGTCAAGGTCCTCTACAGGCGCGACATCGCGGACGCGGACGACCCCGCCGCCGCCGAGGCTGCCCTCGTGGGCGAGTACCGGGCCTCGTTCTTCGGCCCCTACCGGGCGGCGGACCTGGGCCAGATCGACGAGGTCATCGAGCCGCGCGAGACCCGCCAGCGCCTGATCCGGGCCCTGGAGCTGCTGCGGACGAAGGTCCAGCAGAACCCGCCGCGCAAGCACGGGCTGTTCCCGGCCTGACCATGGACAACCTGCTGTTCGGGCTGCAGACGACGGTCATCGGCATGGGGATCGTGTTCGGGATCCTCGCGATCCTGTGGTGCCTGCTGGTGCTGGTCATGCGGCTCGATGCCCGAATTGCGGCGCGGACCCGGATGGCTGCCGCAGCCGTGGAGGTCGGCGCCGTCGCCGCGTCGGCCGGTGCGGTCCCTGGGACCCCGGTCGTGCGCCTCGAGGGTGCGCCGGTCGGCCTCGACCCGCGGCTGGTGGCCGCCATCACCGTCGCCATCCTGCGGCACGAGGAGACACGCCGTCTCCAGGCCGCCCCCGCGATGCGCTCCTACTGGCCGGGCAGCCTCCTGTTCGCCAGCCGGTGGGTCGCCGCGGGCCGCACCCGCCAGGGCCAGTCCTGGCGCCGCCGGAGGTAGCCGTGCGCCGTTACACCGTCGACGTCGACGGCACCCCGTTCACCATCGACGTCATCGAGACCGCCGCCGACCGCTTCCAGGTCACGGTGGGAGACCAGGTGTTCGAGGCGACCCTGCACACCGACCAGGACCTGCCCGGCGCGGACATCGAGCCGGGGATGGCGGGGCCGGACGAGAACCACGCCTCGCCCCAGGCGCCCGCGGCCATCCCGGCCGGCTCGCCGGCATCCCGTCCGTCCCCTGCGGTCCCTGCCCTCCCGCCGCGCACGACCGCCGGCACCCCTGGCGTCCACGGCGGTGCCGGTGACGTCCTGGCCGCCCCGATGCCGGGGGTGATCCTCGAGGTCCTCGTGCGCCCGGGTGCCGTGCTCCGGCGCGGCGATCCTGTCCTCGTGCTCGAGGCGATGAAGATGCGCAACACGATCCGCGCGCCACGCGCCGCGGTGGTCGTCTCCGTGGAGGTCGAGGCGGGCCAGCCCGTGGGCCCGGGCGACCCGCTCGTGCGCCTGGGCGCCCCGGCCGGATGAGCCAGGGGACCATCGACCAGCTCCTGGCGGGGATCACGTCGGTCTCCTGGCAGTCCGTCGTGATGATCGTGGTGGGCTGTGGCCTGCTCTACCTCGCCATCGCGCGCGGGTATGAGCCCCTGCTGCTCGTCCCCATCGCCGCCGGCTGCATCCTCGCCAACCTGCCGCTCTCGCCCATGGTCGGGCCGGGCGGCCTCTTGACGATCCTCTACGAGGCGGGCATCGAGAACGAGCTGTTCCCGCTGCTCATCTTCATCGGGATCGGGGCGATGACCGACTTCGGGCCGCTGCTCGAGAACCCGCGGATGATCCTGCTTGGAGCCGCCGGGCAGTTCGGCATCTTCGGCGTCATGCTCCTCGCGCTCCTGCTGGGGTTCACGCGCCCGGAGGCGGCGTCCATCGGCGTCATCGGCGCCATCGACGGCCCCACGTCCATCTACGTGTCCGCGCAGCTGGCGCCGCACCTCCTGGGGCCCATCACCGTCGCCGCCTACAGCTACATGGCCCTCGTGCCGCTGATCATGCCGCCGGTCATGCGCTTCCTCACAACGCGAGAGGAACGCAGGATCCGGATGGTGTACGGCGGGCGCCAGGTCTCGAAGCTCACGCGGATCGTGTTCCCCATCGCCGTGACGGTGCTGGTCGGCGTCCTGGTGCCGTTCGCGACGCCCCTCGTTGGGTCCCTGATGCTGGGCAACCTGATGCGCGAATCGAAGGTGGTCGAACGGCTGACGAACGCGTCCGCGAACGAGATCGCCAACACCGTGACGCTGTTCCTGGGGCTGGCGATCGGGTCCACGATGGTCGGGACGACCTTCCTGGCGCCCTCCACGCTGGCGATCCTGGCCCTGGGGATCCTGGCCTTCGCGCTGGACTCGGCCGCGGGGATCATGTTCGCCAAGGTGATCAACGCGTTCTCGCACGGCACGTTCAACCCGCTCATCGGGGCTGCCGGGATCTCGGCGTTCCCCATGGCGGCGCGGGTGGTCCAGAAGATGGCCCAGGAGGAGGACTTCGAGAACTTCCCCCTGATGCACGCGATGGGCGCGAACGCGGCCGGCCAGGTCGCGAGCACGGTCGCAGGCGGGGTGCTGCTGGCGTTGCTCGCCGCGGGCTGATCCTCGCGGCCAGGGCCGCGGCTCGGGCCCGACTCGGCTGCGAGTCAAATTGCGCACCCTGCCGCAGACCTCACCCCCGGAATCGACGGAATCGGGGTCGAGCCCTGCAGCGGCACCTGTGACTTGACACGGACGCGAGTCAACGGGCGGGAAGCCTTGACCGTCGATGTGCTGATCGTCGACACTTGCCGCATGGCACGTCTTCCTCGTGCCCCTCACCGCGAGGCACCCTCCCCGCGGTAGCCCGGCGGGATTGGCCCGTCCGGGCGGTGCCGCTGGCACAGGGGCCTCGACATGGGTCATCCCGCCACGCGCGCCGAGCGCCGAGCCGAACGACAGCGTGTGATCGCGCGCCGACTCGGCTGGGCTCGCAATGCCTCGATCGGCTTCGATCCCGACCGCGATGCGCCTCGCCCTGGAGATCCGCCTGATCTTGCCGGCTGGCCGCTCGCTCCCCGCCTCGCCAAGTCGAAGGCGATCTGTACCTGCTCGTACTGCAAGGGTTGGCTCGACCCGGTCGCTCGCTGGCGGTGGAACGGGCTCCTCGACGAGGGGCTCCATGTGACCCCACCCGACCGTTCGGGCATGCGCGACCACCTCCGCTGAGCGACCACCTGGGCTGAGCGACTGGCACCTTGTGCACCGGCGGCCGGCGATCGAAGATGCGCACAGGCCCCACTTGGGGCAGCGGAGGGTGTCGGCGTGGAAGTCGCGGTCTTCATCGGCCTGATCGCGGTGGTCGTGGTGATCCGGCTGGTCGCCGCGCGCCGCGTCGCCGCCGGGGATGGTCGCTTCGTGTGGCTCGTGTTCCTGCCGCTGCTGCTCGCGAACGCCGCCGTCATCGTGCTGGGCGTGAAGGTTGCGTCGAGCTCGCTCGTGCTCGGGGCGCTGATGATCGTCGTAGGCGTCGTCCTCGGCGCGGCGAGCCTCCGCATGTCGTCCAGGATGTCCGAGTCCGTGTCGCAGATGCCGCCCCGCGGGGACCTCACCGCAGCCGTGACCGGGCCGCTCGCGGACTTCGCGCTCCCCTGGGGCCTCCTCCTCGCGGGTGGTGCCCTCCTCGCGGTCCTCGGCATCATCGTGTGGGGCGTCTTCGGCCGGTGAGTCTCGGATGGGTCAGGCGAAGCGCAGCAACATCGGTCGCTTCGCCCCCGACCAAGTAGTCCGCGCACGTCAAGTTGGTACGGTTCAATTACTTGACGGACGACGTACCACGAACGATGGCGGTGAAGGATCGCCTCGATCGGTTCCTCCTGCCGGCTCTCGGGGCCCCCACCGGCTCCTGCCGTTGGCTGCCCTGACGACCCCATCCGTCAGGGCGGCGTGAAGGGCAGTGCCTGACCCTACCCCTGGTCAGGCCAACCGGGCTACTGGTGCGGCAGGATCGCCGGCCACCACGTTGGCACGCCACCCGGCCCGCACTCGCCGGTCGTCGCGGCGGCGTAGTCTGCCAGACTGCCGAGGCGGACGCTCTGGCGCGTCGCAACGACGCAGACCAGGAGCACGAGGGCCAGGCCCATAGCGATGCGGGCGGGTATGGCGAGCCTCCACGCGACCAGGCAGCCGACGAGGAACGCCCACCCGACGCCAGCGCGAGCAGGAGCCACAGGCCGGACAGGGCGAATCGACCGCCGGCGTCAAGGTCGAGGCACGCCCCCTGCGCCCGCGCGATGAGCTGGACGAAGAACCACGGGACGAGCAAGCCGACGGGCACGGACAAGAGGACGAGGCCGAGGACGCGCCGACGCTTCATGCGGATGTCGGCAAGCCTGCGCTGGTGGGCGGCGGGCGGGTCGGCGGACTGTACTGCGGTCGGATCCATGTTCGCGAGACGATCTGACGGCGGGGTCTGGTGCGCAAGAGTCGCCTGGTCCACCCACGCCAGTGGATCCCCGCAGCCTTGCCTTGCGTTTCGGCCGTCCAACTCGGCTGCGGGTCGTTTCGTGGACCCTGCCGCGTGGCTTCCCGCCCGAATCGACGGAATCGCAGGGAAGCCGTGCAGCAGGCTCGCCGATTCCACTCCAGCGCGAGTTGGCCGGAGGTCAGCGGCGGTCGCGGGCGGGTGGGAGCCGGGACCAGGCCGCGCGGAGGGCGGCGGCGCGGGACGGTAGACTGCGGCCATGCGCCTTTCCCACCTGTTCTTCACCACCCTCCGCGACGATCCCTCCGAAGCGGAGATGCCGTCCCATCGCCTGTTGCTGCGTGCCGGCTACATCCGCCAGCTGGGCTCCGGGATCTACTCCCTGCTGCCGCTTGGCTTCCGCGCGAGCAAGCGCGTGGAGCAGGTGATCCGCGAGGAGCTGGACGCCATCGGCGCCCAGGAGATGGAGATGCCGGTGGTCCACCCGGCGGACCTCTGGCGCGAGACCGGTCGCTACGACGCGATCGGGCCGGAGATGGCGCGCTTCAAGGACCGCGCGGACCGCGACATGGTGCTCGCGATGACGCACGAGGAGGTGGTCGCGGACCTGCTCCGGGACATCGTCAAGAGCTATCGCCAGCTGCCGTTCATCGTCTACCACTTCCAGACGAAGTTCCGCGACGAGCCACGGGCCCGCGGCGGCCTGGTCCGCGTCCGCGAGTTCGTCATGAAGGACAGCTACAGCTGCGACCGCGACGAGGCGGGCCTCGACGCCGCCTACTGGGCGCACCACCGCGCCTACACCCGGATCTTCGAGCGCCTGGGCCTCAAGGCGATCCCCGTCAGCTCCGACGTGGGCATGATGGGCGGCAGCCTGGCCCACGAGTTCATGAGCCTCAACCCGGCCGGCGAGGACGTCCTGGTCCTGTGCGAGGCCTGCGACTACGCGTCGAACCGCCAGATCGCGCCGCACACGGCGCCCGAGCCCGAGGCCGAGGAGCTGCTCCCGATGGAGGAGGTCCACACCCCCGGCACCACGACCATCGACTCGCTGGCCGAGTTCATGGGCGTGCCCACCAGCCGCACCGCCAAGGCCGTGTTCATGGTCGCGGGCGACGGCCGGTTCATCGTGGCCATCGTCCGCGGTGACGACGACCTCAACGAGACCAAGCTGGTCAACGCCCTCAAGGTCCAGGGCGGCATCCGCCCGGCCCAGGTCGAGGAGATCCTTGCCCGTGGCATGCAGGCGGGCTACGGCTCGCCGATCGGGGCGCGGGACGCCGTGGTCGTGGTGGACGCGCTGGTTGCGAAGTCCGCCAACCTGGTCGCGGGCGCGAACAAGGTCGAATACCACCTGCGGAACACGAACGTCGGGCGCGACTACACGCCCGATGTGATCGCCGACATCGCCAACGTCCGCGAGGGCGACGCCTGCCCCGATTGCGGCAAGCCCGTGATCCTGCGCAACGGCATCGAGATCGGGAACATCTTCAAGCTGGGCACCAAGTACACCAAGGCGCTGGGCGCCGAGTACCTGGGCGAGGACGGCGAGCGCCACCCGATCGTCATGGGCTCCTACGGCATTGGCGTCGGGCGCAACCTCGCC
>Ga0315271_10000869_pt1 | contig 17575 bp, 11 predicted proteins | sample C3_top_MG_FD_204664 | JGI IMG/M metagenome (GOLD analysis project Ga0315271, IMG submission 204664) | Sediment microbial communities from Yellowstone Lake, YNP, Wyoming, USA - C3_top | ecosystem: Environmental > Aquatic > Freshwater > Lake > Sediment | place: USA: Wyoming | collected 2017-08-01
ACGCCGGTCGTGGCGTTCGCCAGCGGCCCATACACGATGTACGAGTGGCCGGTCACCCAGCCGATGTCCGCGGCGCACCAGTACACGTCGTCGGGCTTGATGTCGAAGACCGCCCAGTGGGTGAACATCGCGCCCAGCAGGTAGCCGGCGGTCGAGTGCAGGATGCCCTTGGGCTTGGCCGTGGTGCCCGAGGTGTACAACAGGTAGAGCATGTGCTCGCTGTCGACCGGGACCGGGGCGCAGACCTCGCTCTGGCGGCTGACGATCTCGTGCCACCACAGGTCGCGCTCGGGGACCATGTGCGCGCCGTCGCCGAAGCGGTCCACCACGAGCATGTGCTCGATCGTGGGCGAGTTGGCCACGGCCTCGTCCGCGTGGTGCTTGAGCCCGACCTTCTTGCCACGCCGCCAGCCGCCGTCAGCGGTGATCAGCACCTTGGCGCCGCAGTCGTTGATGCGGTCCGAGAGCGCCTCTGCGGAGAAGCCGCCGAAGACGACCGTGTGCGGCGCGCCAATCCGGGCGCACGCGAGCATCGCGATCGGCAGCTCCGGGATCATCGGCATGTAGATCGCGACGCGATCGCCCTTGCGGACGCCGAGCTCGAGCAGGGCGTTGGCGGCCTTGCTGGTCTCGCGCTGGAGGTCGGCATACGTGAGGGTCCGCGTGTCGCCGGGCTCGCCGATCCAGTGGTACGCCACCTTGTTGCCGAGGCCGCGCTCGACATGGCGGTCGACGCAGTTGTAGGCGATGTTCAGCTCGCCCCCGACAAACCACTTGGCGTCGGGCAGATCCCACTCGAGCGTCTCGCCGAAGGGCGTGTACCAGGAGATCCGCTCCTGCGCCTGGCGCTTCCAGAAACCGACGTAGTCAGCCGAGGCCTCGTCGTACAGGGCGGCCGTCGCGTTCGCCTGCGCCGTGAACGCCGGGTCCGGCACGAACGTCCGGCTCTCGACGAACAGGTTCTCGATCTCGGGGCCGCCTTGGGCCTGCGACTCGTCGCTCACCGAACCCTCCGATTGCCGCTGTGGGTGCGGGTCATTCTACGCGCGCGGACCTTGCTATCGACCGAACGAAGCGTCGGTCGATGTGCCGATCGTCGTCCGACGTGCCGCCGAGCTCCGGCCCACACCGCAGGCGCTACTCGGTGTCGACCGAGAGATCATCCTCGGTGGGGCCGGTCCGGTCGGGGCTGGCCTCCCCTGACTGGGCGAGCACGACCCGCTGCGGACGCGGGATCTCGATGCCGTTCGCCTCGAACGCCGCGAGCAGCCGCTTGCGCAGCTCACCGCCGGCGGCCCACTTCTCCGGCGCCCGAACAAGCCCGAGGATCTTGATGGTCACGCCGTACTCGCCGAGCGCCTCGATGCGCTCGACGTGGGGTGCCTCGAGCACGCGCCGCCTCCAGGCCGTGTCGGCGGCCATCTCCTTGCCAACATCGTTGATCACCCCGATCGCCTTCTCCATGTCGGTCCCGTAGGCGACCATCACGTCCTGGTTGATCCGCGCCCAGGTGCGGGTGCGGTTGGACGCAACCGTGATCTGCCCGTTCGGGACGGTGTGGACCACGCCGTCGAGGTCGCGCAGCGTGGTCCGCCGCAGGCTGAAGTCCTCGACCGTGCCGGACACGTCGGCGATCGTGATCACATCGCCCTTGCTGTACTGGTTCTCGAGCAGGATCAGCGCGCCATTGAGGTAGTCGCGCACGAGCGCCTGGGCGCCGAAGCCGACCGCGATGCCGACGATGCCGAGGCCGGCAACCGCCGGGCCGATGTTGAGCCCGAGCTCGCCCAGCGTCATCACGATGGCGACGACCAGAATGAACACACGGATCGCCGTGGTGAGCAGCGAGTCGAGCGTGTCCATCCGCTTCTTGACCTCGACCGCGGAGAGCTCCTGGGCGGTGCCCTCGGTCACCTCGCGGTCGAGCGCCTTCTTCACGAGCCCGTGCACGACCCGCCGCGAGAGCGCGATCAGGACGAGCGAGATCAGGGCGATCAGCAGGATCGGCACGAGCGTGTCGCGGGCGAAGCTCAACAGCGCCGTCTGCACGGCGGGCGGGATGCTCATGCGCAGAGCCTAGCGCGGGCGGACGGCCGGCGACCATGTCCACGCGTCAGGGGTCCTCGGATGGCCTCCGACCCAGTTCCGCTTCCGGCAACTCACGTCAGGGTTGAGTCCGGGTCCCACCTGCACGGCCGGGGGCCAAAACCGGGTTTCGCACACGGGCCACGCTCGTCAGCAGGCATTTCGACCCCACGGTGAGTCAGGCGCCGCGGTGCTCCCGGGTGGCACCGCTTCCGAGGCACGCAGGGTCGACCTTCCGGCTGCGCGATCTCAGCAGGACAGGCGGGGATTCGACCCACGTCCGAGTCGTGCATGGCGCAGGCCAGGGCCTCACGGAGACACGGCGACGGCCGGGCGTCGGAACGCCCGGCCGTCGGTCGGTGCTTCTGCGTCGGGCCGCGTGGCGACCCGTGGGTCTCAGCTCGGGGTTGCGCCCAGCCGGACGGAAACCGCCGCTGCCGCCTCCCGAGCCGCCTGCGCGAGCTCCGGGACGCGGGTCGGGGTCACGCGGTAGGCGGGGCCCCAGACGTCGACGGCTGCGATGACGTGGCCGCGCGCGTCGTGGACGGGGGCCGCCACGGCGTTGAGCGACGGGTCGAACTCGCCGAACGCGGTCGCGTAGCCGCGACGGCGGACGCGCGCGAGGTCCTCGAGGAGCGGCTCGAGGGCAGTGATGGTGCGGTCGGTGCACCGGTCGAGGCCACGCTTGACGAGGCGAACCACGTCACGCTCGGGCATCGACGAGAGCAGGACCTTGCCAGCCGCCACCGAGTGGATCGGCGCGCCGCGGCCGGTCCAGTCGCCCATGGCGACCAGGTTCGGACCGTCGGCCTGGGCGACCGTCAGGAAACGGTCGTCGTGCATGATCCCGAGGCCGGTGGTCTCGCGCGTGGCGCGGGCCAGGCGGTCGAGCTCGGGCATCGCGATGGAGCGCAGGTCGAGGGTGGACTCCGCTCGCTCGGCGAGGCGAATCACCACGAGGCCGAGCCGGTACTTTCCCGACTCCTCGTCCTGCTCCACGAGGCCCCGCTTCTGGAGCGTGGCCAGGAGGCGAGACGCGGTGGACTTGTGCAGTCCCAATCGGCGTGCCAGTTCGGTCACGCCTGCCTCACCGCTGCTCTCCCCCAGGGCCAGCAACAGGGCCGCCGCGCGGTCTACTGACCGGACGGCGTTCCCGTCGAGCGTCATGCGAGTCGTTCCTCCTTGGTGCTCGGAAGCCTGCGTGAGCGCCGGGGACGCGGCGTCGGCAGGGTGACTGGTCAATCCGCTGAGGGGCTGCTGCCCCACGTTGCCTTCTCCTGATGCGGGAGTGCCTGGTGGTGGGCCCGGATCTCGAGGGCGTTGTCGAGCGACTCGCCGAAGATCTCGATGGTCCGGTCAACGATGTCGCCCTGCGCGTGCGCCTCGCACACGAACCACGGCTCGCGGCTGTCCGGCTCCGGCATGGCGCCGCGGGCGTGCATGCCGACGGCGATCGCGTCGTACAGCTCGTGATCCGTGTTGGCCCAGTCGCGGTACTCGGTGGCCACCTTGTCGGTGAACATGATCCCGAACATGCACGGGGCGCCGGTGAAGTGGAAGGCGAGGCCCTTCGCGTCGAGCTTCTCCTTGATGCCGGCCTGCAGCTTGCGGCCGGTCGCGTGGATGGTCTCGAGCGCGTCGGTGTCGCGCAGGATCGAGAGGGTCTTGCGAGCCGCGGCCGCGGCGATCCGGTTGCCGGCGTAGGTGCCGCCGTGGCTGACCTTGTCGGGGAGGACGCTCATGACCTCCTCGCGCCCGCCGAAGGCCGCCGCCGGGTAGCCGTTGCCCATGGCCTTTGCGTAGGTCGCGATGTCCGGCGTGATGCCGAAGTACTCGGCGGCGCCGCCCTTGGCGAAGCGGAAGCCCGTCTTGACCTCATCGAAGATCAGCAGGATGCCGAACTCCTCGGTCAGGGCGCGGATCGCCTTGTGGAAGCCCGGCTGCGGCAGGATGCCCTGCGCGTTGCCGAGGACCGGCTCCACGATGATCGCCGCGATCTCGTCCGCCTTGCGCTCGAAGAGCCTGCGCAGGAATTCGATGTTGTTGTACCGCGCCGGGATGATCGTCCTGCTGATCTCCTCGGGGATGCCGCGGCCCCAGGCGAGGGCGACCGGGTTCTCCTCGTCGCCGAGGTCGGCCATGTTGTTCGGCGCCACGCTCACCAGGGCGTAGTCGTGGACGCCGTGGTACTGGCCCTCGAACTTCACGATCTTGGTCTTGCCGGTGTACGCGCGGGCCACGCGCATGGCGTGCATCGTGGCCTCGGTGCCCGACACCGTCATGCGGACCTTGCCGAGCCACGGGTTGAGCTGCTTGACGAGCTCCATCGCCTCGACCTCGTCCTCGCTGGTGAGCGAGAACGAGACGCCCTGGCGCATCCGCTCATTGACGAAGTCGTCAACCCGGTCGTCACCGTGGCCGAGGATGACCGGCCCATAGCCCATGCGCAGGTCGATGTACTCGTTGCCGTCGATGTCCCAGACGCGGCCGCCCTTGCCCCGGTCAACGTAGACCGTGTCCTCGCCCCACGCGCGGAAGTTCGAGTTGGTACCACCGGGCAGCGTCTTGAGTGCGCGCTGGTACATCTCGAGCTGCTTCGCTCGGGCGAGCTTCGGGGTGGGTCGGGTCGTCGGCTCGGCGGTCATGATGCCTCCAAGATGTCGACCCCGGGGGCCTGGCGGCCCGCGCCGGTGGGGAGCAACCTGGCGCTCGGGGCCCCGCACAGCTACAGGCAGAACCTGAGGCGTGTTGCGGGCTATGCAACGGGTACGCCGCATCCTGCCATAGCGGTCGAAGGACCGTCAACACGAATATCGTGAGCGAACGGGCGGTCAGCCACGGATATCGCACAACATTACGGAATATTCCCCGTGATCCGCGCTATCGTGGGCACACGATGCGTACCCCAGCTACCTCCTCGCCGCCGCTCGCCGGCGGCTCCTTCTGGTGGACGACCGGGGATCCCGGGCCGAGCCGCCTGCCCGTCCGTGGACGCCACGAGGTGGACGTCGCGATCGTCGGCGGCGGCTTCACGGGGCTCTGGGCGGCGATCGCGATGCTCGAGACCGACCCGTCGCTGCGGGTGGCGGTGCTCGAGGCGGAGCGCGTGGGCTGGGGTGCGAGCGGGCGCAACGGCGGCTTCTGCGAGGCCTCTCTCACGCACGGACTCTCGAACGGGCTCCTCCACTACGCCGACGAGATCGACCTCCTCGAGCGCGAGGGCCGGCGCAACCTCGCAGGGCTCGTGGCGTTCGTGGCAGCCGAGGGCATCGACGCCGAGCTCGAGCCGACCGGCCAGCTGCTCGTCGCCACGCAGCCGCACGAGGTGGACGACCTGCGCGCGTATGCGGACACGGGCGTGGCGCACGGCAATGACGTCCGCTTCCTCGACCACGCGGCGGTGCAGGCGATCCAGCCGTCGCCGCGCTGGCTCGGCGGGGCGATCGCGAGCGGCCAGCAGTGCGTGATGGTGAACCCGGCCAAGCTCGCCTGGGGCCTCGCGGCGTCGGCCGAGCGTCGGGGCGCGCGCGTCTTCGAGCGCAGCCGCGTCACGGGCGTGCGGCGGCGCGCGGGTGGCGTGACCGTGCAGGTGGACGGCGGCGGCGTCGTGGAGGCGGACCACGTCCTCGTCGCCACCTCGGCGTCCTCGATGTGGCTCAAGCGCCTGACGCCGCTCTTCGTGCCGGTCTACGACTACGTGCTGATGACCGAGCCGCTCACGCCGGCGCAGCGCGCGTCAATCGGCTGGGACGGCCGCTACGGCATGTCCGACAGCGGCAACCAATTCCACTACTTCCGACTCTCCGCCGACGACCGGATCCTGTGGGGCGGTTACGACGCGATCTACCACAAGGGCAACCGCGTCCAGCCGAGCCACGACCTGCGCCCCGAGACATTCGCGGTGCTCGAGCGCAACTTCACGGCCACGTTCCCCCAGCTCGACGGGATCCGGTTCACGCACCGCTGGGGCGGGGCGATCGACACCACGACCCGTTTCAGCGTCACGTTCGGCGACGTGATGGGCGGGCGCGTCCACTACGCCCTGGGCTACACGGGCCTCGGCGTGGGTGCCACGCGGTGGGCCGCAGGCATCCTGCGCGACAAGGTGCTCCGCCCGCAGTCGGACCTGTTGCGCCTGCGCTTCGTGCGGTCCACGCCGCTGCCGATCCCGCCCGGGCCTATCCGCGAGCCCGTGGTCAACCTGATGCGCGACGCCGTCATGGGCGCCGACGCGAGTGGCGGCCAGCGCAGCCTCTTCCTGCGCGCGATGGACGCCATCGGGGTCGGCTTCGACAGCTGATCCTCCGCGGGCCTGACGGGGGCGCGGAACTGGTCGGCTGCGTTCGCCGGCGAGGGGGCGGCCAGGCCGCGGTCGCCGGCGCCCCACCCGGTTCCGCGGCCAGGCCGCGGTCGCCGGCGCCCCACCCGGTTCTGGCCCGGCGCCCGACCCCAGCCCGGTTCCGGGCCGGGCCGGGCCCGACGCGGCTATTCGCAAATGGCCGCCGGGAGGCCCCTAATCGACGAGTTCTTGGCGGATGCCCGCTCCGCGGACATTTGGGCCCAGATCGAGGCTCGCTGGGCGCAGATGTCCACGGGGAGGCCCGTATCCAACAGCTTCTCGGCGAAGGGCCGCCCCGCGGACATTTGCCACGAACTCGCCCGCCAATCGTGCGTGGCGCACGGGAGCGAGGTGGCGGAGAAGGCTGGATCCGGCCGATAGGGGCCGCCCCGCGGACATTTGCCAATGATGGGGGGCGGGGCGGCGCGGGGCGGCGGGCGCCGAGCGGGGCGGAGCTGGACAGGCGATCAGCCCGCCTTCGGGCTCACCCAGGCCGGCAGCTCCGCAGCGAGGGTCGCCAGCGGCAGCGAGCCGTGGCCGATCACCGCGTCGTGGAACGCCTTGAGGTCGAAGCGATCGCCATCGCGGGCCTCGAGCTCGCGGCGCAGCCGCCGGATCTCGCGCATCCCGAGCATGTAGCAGAGCGCCTGACCGGGCCACGAGATGTAGCGGTCGGTCTCGATGACCGCGTCCGTCTGCGACAGGCCGGTGCGCAGCAGCTGGTCGATCCCCTGCTGGCGCGTCCAGCCGAGGCCGTGGATCCCGGAGTCGACGATCAGCCGCGACGCCCGCCACGCCTGCGCGTCGAGCATGCCCAGTCGCTCGCCCGCGTTGCGGTAGAGCCCGAGCTCGTCCGCGAGTCGCTCGGAGTACAGCCCCCAGCCCTCCACGTACGCCCCGCCGACCAGGCGCGAGCCGAGTCGTCGGAAGGTGTTGAGGCTGGGGTGCTCCATCTCGAGCGCGATCTGGAAGTGATGGCCTGGGACCGCCTCGTGGTACGTGGTCGAGGCGAGCTTGTGGTAGTTGCGCGACGGCAGGTCGTAGGTGTTCACGTAGTACGTGCCCGGCCGCGACCCGTCCGTGGACGGCGGGTAGTAGAAGGCGAACGCCATGTCCTTCTCGCGGAACTCCTCGACCGGCATCACGACGCAGCCGCTCTGCGGCAGCCGGCCGAAGACAGTCGGGGCGACGGCGTTCGCCCGGCCGATGTCCTCGGTGGCGCGGGCGACGAGCTCCTCGCGGGTGGCGGCGCGGTTGGCAGGGTCGGCGACGAGCGCGGCGCGGAACGCCTCGACCGTGGCGAAGCCCTCGGCGCGGGCGAGCTCCTGGCGCTCCGTCTCGATCGACCCGTACTCCTCGAGGCCGATCCGGTGGATCTCGTTCGCGTCGAGGTCGAGCGTGGTCCAGGCCTTCACGAAGTAGCGGTACAGGCTGCCGCCGGTCGGCATGTGGCAGAGGCCCGGATGGTCGTCGTCGCGGGTGGCGCCGAGGTACTCGTCCTCGAGCATGGCGAGGTACCTCTGCTCGGCCGGACGAACGGCGTTGCGCACCGCCTCGACGACCTGTGCACGTGCCGCATCGTCAGCGACCCGGACCGCGCCCACGACCACGGACTCCTCGACCGGCGTCGCGAGCATGCCCCGCATCTGCTCGATCGTCCGCGTGGCCACGATGCGGCTGACGGTCAGCCCGGACGCCACGCCCTCGCGGGCGATCTCGGTGATCGAGTCGAGGAACGCGGGGTACGCGTTGAGCCGGCCGAGGAGCGCCTCGAGCCCCGCGGGCGTCTCGCCCGACTGCCAGCCCAGCACCTGGGGCAGCAGCTGCTGCGGGCCGTCCATGTGGTTGACCGCGCGGAGCTCGTAGACACCGAGCTCCTCCTCGCGCGCCGAGAGATCGGACAGGATCCGGAACATGTCGCGGGTGATCCGGTCCTCGACGCCAAGCTCGGCCTCGGGCACGGCGCCAGCCTCGGTCTTCGCCCGCTCGACGAGGGCGCGAACCGCGGCGCGGCCAGCGGCAGACGGGTCCTCGAGGCGATCGTCGAAACGGTGGTCGCCGTACATGGTGGCGGTGGTCGGCTGGAGGACGAGCATGTCCTCCCAGAACCGAGCGGCGACCTGGTCGATGGCGGTGGGCTCAGTCACGATTCCTCCCCGGGCGCGGCATGGGCGGACGGAAGGACGCCCGATCGGTCGCGGGCGTCGAGTAGTGGGTCCTAGGGTACCCGGCGAACCCCGGCGTGCGCGGCCGGTCAGCCCGTCGCCCGCCCCTACCCGCTGAACAGCGAGAGCTGGTCGCCCGTGCGCTCGATGGCCGGGTCGAGGCCCAGCAGCGGCTCCATGTCCGCGAGGGCGACGCTGTCGCGGCCCATCCACTCGCGCAGGTGGTCCGCCTTGAGCAGGTGCCAGCCGCCCTCCTCGAGCTCGGTGCGCAGGAGCGGCGACCGCTCGAGCTTGTAGCGGACGAGCTCCACGCGCTCGGGCAGGATGACGCAGAAGCGGACGACGCGGTCGTCGGGCGCCATCCGGGCGTGGCGACGGAGGACGACGTCGCCGAGCATCGCCGTCCACTCGACCTCCCAGAGGAACGCCATCCGGCCGCGGACGTACCAGATGACGTCCACGTCCTCGAGCTCCTCGGCGCGGAGGCGACCCAGATACGGCGGCCCTGCGGCCTCCCGTGCGTCCAGGCGCGCGCCAAGCGGCGCCCGGGCGACCCGGCGGCTCTGCTGGCGAGCACCGATCCAGCACGAGAACCCCAGGCGATGGCCGAGGTCCACGAGCCCCGCGATCAGCCCCGTGTGCTCGTGGCTGCGCTTGGTGAGGTCATCGACCGTGAGCAGGTTCTCGGGCGTGCTCGCGATGCTGCGGTAGCTCTCGAGGCAGGCGCGGACGAGACCCTCATCGGGCAGGTCGGGGCCGGTGAAGAGCCCGCCCACCCGCTCGAGGAACGACGCCTCTGACATCGGCCCCGCGGTCGAGAGCAGGCTGAACACGGCCCACTCGACGCGGTCGGACAGCGGAACGGCGGCGGCGTCGCGGTCGGCTCGCTGGGCCAGCCACCAGCGCTCGTCCTCGAGCCTGGTGAGGCGCTTGTCCTCGGTGCCTGCGAGCGCGTCGCGGACGAGGGCGAGCAGGCGCTCCACGTGGTCGGGCGGCGGGGCGTCGGGCGAGGCGGACAGAGCGTCCGCACCGGCGGGGAGATCGCTCGCGGGCGCTCCGTCCGGCCCGAGCGCGGGCTGCGGCGGCACGACCGGCTTGACGAGGCGGCGGAGATGGCCCGCCCGGTCGAGGCCGACGAGGATCTCGCCGAGGAGACCGCCGAAGCTGACCGGCTCGCCGCGGAGCTTGAGCACGTCAACGGCGGCATCGACAACGGCGCGCGCAGCCTCGTCGGCCGAGAACGGCCCGGTCGATGCGGCGCTCCGCTCCGGCGGGGCGAAGACGCGGTCGGAGCGCACGGGGGCGCCGGCATGGCCGTCGCGGGGCTCGAGGCCCACGTTGGCGCGTGTCCGCGGGCCGCCGGCCGTGGCGTTGGACCCGGGCGGCGAGAACTCCACGGCACCCGCGATGTCGCCGCCGGGCTCGGGCAGGCGGGCGGACACGAGGCGGTACCCGGCGGTGATCCCGCCGAGCGCGGTCGCCACGAGTGACTCTGCGCCGTCAGCCTCGAGCAGCAGGATCGTGCGGGCGTCGCGAGCGAGCGACGGGGCGATGCCGCGCAGGGAGCGGGTGATCGTCGCCGCCTGCCAGGACCACGACGGCCGGAAGGCGGGCCCGAAGAGCGGCTCGAGCGGGAGCGTTGCGGCGGCGTCGCGACCGAGCGCCCAGGCCGTGCTGTGATAGGCCCAGGCAAGGCGCTCGGGGCCCGGCCGAAGCGGCACGACGCCCAGCACCAGCCGGACGCGCGGCCGGATCCCGGTCCCCGCGAGGTGCTCCATCTCCATCCCGATGGCGCCGAGGCCCGCCGGCGTGTCCTGCCGCAGGACGGCCGTGGCGGCCCCCTCGTCAAGGCTGCGCAGGTCATCGCCCATGCGGGCCGCCACGGGCCCCCACGAGGCCCCCTCGAGGCGCTGGACGAACCCACGCACGGTTCGGACGCCGTCCTCGAACGCAACCCACGGGTTCCGCTCGCGCCAGGTCGTGCTGTTGGGCGCCTTCACATGGCCCGCGACGATCCGCAGGTTCGCGACGCGGCCGCCGGAGATCGCCAGGCGGCTCGACGGCGCCACCGCTTGCAGCAACGCGAGCCGCAGCGCCGACTCGATGGACCGCGCGCGCAGGTCGCCCTCGACCCGCTCGAGGAGCGCCGCCAGCGCGGCCAGCTGACGGGGCGTGTGCAGATCCAGGAGCTCGGCGGCCAGGCCGTCGCCGCCGTCGAGGGTCGGGAAGCGGTCGATGAGCATGGGGCGCGAGTTGTCGTCGTCCGGATCGAGCGCCTTGGCGATGTCCGACGCGTCGAGCGGCGCCTGGCGGTTCTCGCCCCCGCCGAGCTGGTCGCGGCACACGGGGCAGCGGTAGTGCTTGCGCGTGGGGCGCGGGCCTGCGGGATGGCCGTCGTCGTCGGTGCCCTCGGTGGTCCAGGTGACCTCGTCGAGGATCACCGGGCGGTCGCACGTGGCGCAGCGCGACCCGAAGCGGTTGGTGATCCAGGCCTTGAGGCTCGTCTCGCGGCGCGCGGAGGCGGCGAGCGCCTGCACGGCGGCGTCGAGGTGGCGCAGGTCAGGCGGCCGGAGCACGACCTCCGCGAGCAGCCGGTCGAGTGCTGTGCCCTCGAGGCTCACGGCCCGGCGCTGGTGGTCGATGGCGGCGCGCGCGATCCACCCGCCCCGCCCGAACGGGTCGAGGACGATGTCGCCGGGGGACGAGGCCGCCTCGAGGCGCGCCGCGATCAGCGCGGGCGAGGGCGGCGGGGCAAGCCGCTCCCAAGCCGGGAGCGAGAACCCGGGTTCAGCGCGGAGGAGGAGCGAGCGTCCCGCCATGGCGGGATTGTCGCAGACGGGTGGGAGCCCCCTCCGGGGCTGGCCTCGAGCGCGGTGCCGAGGTCAGCCCGGGTGGGCTGGACCCGTCTACGGCTCCTCGAGCTCGTCCGTCTCCTCGACGAACGCCTCGTCCGTGGTCTCCTCGGGCGGCAGCACGCGGTCGAGGTTCTCGATCTCCTCGTCCTCGATGTCGTCCTCGAGGTCGTCCTCGAGCTCCTCGTCCTCGCGGAGCAGCGTGCCCTTGGTGTACGGGCGCAGGTCCGTGGACTTGGCGGCGGTCGGGAAGCTGACCTTGCCGTAGTTGCGCGGGTCCTGGAAGACCTCGCGAATGATGAGGCGCACGTCCTTGTCGCCGAGGCTCGTGACGCCGGCGAGGTACTTGTTGCCGTCAGCCATCAGCTTGAGCAGGCGGGCGGCCACGCGAGGCTCGACCACGCCGATGCGGACGCCGTTGCTGATGGCGATCAGGCGGTTGCCCTGCGGGATCAGCTCCACTGCGTCGCCCGGGTTGACCTGGGCGAGCTCGGCCGAGCGCGCGAGGTTGGTCAGGTGCGCGAAGCCGGTCTTGCCGGTCTCCTCGACGAAGATGCTGACCGGCGCCTTGCTGCCGGGCTTGGCGGCGACCGTCTTGTCGCCCGCCTCGTTGATCAGCACCTTGAGCCGCTCGATGTTGCGCTCGGCGATGCGATTGGTCGGGTCGAGCTGGAGCGCCTTGATGTAGTGCTCGCGCGCGTCGCCGAGCTCGCCCTGCTCCCAGAGCGACTTGGCGAGGCGGTTCTCGGCCTCGGAGTCGGGGCCGAGCTCGATCAGCCGGCGGTTCGTCTCCGCCGCGTCCGACCAGCGGGCCTCGGTCGCCAGCCTGATCGCCTGCTCCGCGAGCTGGCGCTTGAGGCGCGTCTGGCCCGCGGGCGTCTGTGCGGCGGCGTCGATCTCGGGGAACGTCACGTGTGCGGTCGTCCTTTCGGGTCCAAGAGAAGCCGCGGCGGGCCAGTCACGCCGAAGACGGGCGCAGACAGGCGACGCTGATCGCGGGCATGCGTTTCTAGCACCCACAGGGCCCCGCGTCAAACGTGACGGGGTCTGGGAGGGCGTTCTGAGGCGGTCGGCGAGCTCCCGGGCGCTCGGTGTTGGACCCAGGCGCGCACTTCGCAAATCTCCGTGGCCCAGTCCTTCTGCGGCCCGATTCCGCCAGATGACCCCGCGGTGGCAGTTGAGGCCAGAACCGCCCTGTTCGATGCAGATGATCACCCCGAGGCCCGCATCCAAGAACTTCTCGGCTTCCGGCCGCACGGGGGACATTTGCGAGGAAGGGCTGGGTCGGTCACGCACGGATCTGCGGGCTCTGAGTTGCCGAGCCAAGCGGACCTGCTCGCAACGGCCGCCCGGCGGACATCTGCGAGCGACGCACCGTGCCCGAAATCGGCGCGGAGCTGAGCCGCTACCCCGAGATCCGCGTGTTCCAGGCAACCACGACGACCGCGAGGACCGCGAGCAGGACCATCTCGATCAGGAACCGGCGCTCCTGGCGGCGGGCGGGCGCGGAACCGTGCTGGGCGTCCCACAGGTAGAAGACGAGCGTGAGCACGGCGGGCCCGACCAGGCGCGGCAGGTCGATGGCGCGGATCAGCCCCGCGGCGATCGCGATCACGAGCGCGTAGGTCATCGCCGAGCGCGCCACCTCGAGCGGCTGGCCGAAGCGCAGCGACGAGATCCGCCAGCCGATGACGAGTGCCGCGATCGCGTCGGCGACCGCGAGGACGACGATCCCGCCCTGGGTCATCGCACCCGCGCCGGCGGTGACGGCAGCGGTGGGCTCGGGCATGCCGCCGGGCACGACGGCGGCGACACCGGTGAACGCGACGAACGCGGTGCCCACGGCAGCCCCGAGCACCCGCGCCCGGTCGCCGTCCGACACGCCCTTGGGCTGGGCGAGGATCCCGATCTCGAGCGCGAGCATCTGGTCGAGCACGACCGCGAGGCCGAGCAGTCCGACGAGGAGCCACAGCCCGACCGGCACGAGGTGGACGGCCGCAGCGGCACCGCTGGTCAGGACCGCCGGGAGCAGAAGCGACGTGTAGGGGCGAGCAGGCGACTCCAGACCGCTGAGGAGGCCGACGCCCCCGAGCACGATGACCACAGGGAGCAGCCCCGCCACGATGAACGCATCCGCCGGGTCGATGACCGCGGCGAGCGCGACCAGCAGTGTCGCCACGAGCACGAGCTCGCGGCGCCCCGCGGACGAGGTGAGTTCGGCGACCTGCATCGGCGCGATGGTACGGGACGGGCGGCAGCGCGGATCGGCGACGGCGCGCTAGACGCGATCGGGCTTCGCCGCGACCCATGCGTGCAGGTCGGCGAGGCTCCGCGTGTTGAGCACATGGCGCGGTTCGACCCAGGCGCGACGGGCCTGGTCCACGCCCCAGCGCAGGTGCTCGAACTCCTCGATCCGGTGTGCGTCCGAGTCGATCGAGAGCAGGCAGCCCATCGCGACGGCGCGGCGGGCGCGCTCGGGCGCGAGGTCGAGGCGCGGCGGGGAGCCGTTGATCTCCAGCGCCGTCCCGGTGCGCGCCGCCTCGGTGAACACCGTGTCCCAGTCGAGGTCGAGGTCCGGGCGTCCGCCGATGATCCGCCCCGACGGATGCGCGATCACGTCCACGTGCGGGCTGCGGATGGCGGCCAGGGTCCGGCGGGTCAGCTCCTCGCGCGTCTGGCGGCGCGCCACGTGGACCGACGCCACGACGAGGTCGAACCGGGCGAGCAGGTCGTCCTCGTAGTCGAGCGTCGCGTCAGCGCGGATCTCGAGCTCACAGCCGTGGAGCAGGCGGAAGCCGCTGACCGCGCCGTCGGGCGTTTCGCGGCGCGCGTCCTCGTCGGCGAAGCGGGCATTGAGCGCGGCGATGATCGTGCGCTGCGCCTCGACCCGCTCGGGCTCGAGACCGTGCGCGATCCCCAGGCCCTGCGAGTGGTCGGTGAGCACCTGGTAGGCGCGGCCCTGGCGTCGGGCGGTCTCCGCCATGACCTCGATCGAGTGGACGCCGTCGCTCCAGTCGGAGTGCGAGTGCAGGTCGCCGCGCAGGTCGGCGAGGGTGATCAGGCTCGGCAGCCGTCCCTCGCGCGCCGCCTCGATCTCGCCCGTGTCCTCGCGCAGCTCGGGCGGCACGAACGCGAGGTCGAGGAAGCCGTACACGCCCGCCTCGTCGGGGAACGTGCGCAGCTCGGCCGCGTCACCCGTCAGCGGCTCGCCATCGGCGCCCAGGCGCAGGAAGCCCTTCTCGGACAGGCTCCAGCCCCGGTCGCGGGCGATCCCCCGCAGGGCGACGTTGTGCGCGGCCGAGCCCGTGAAGTGGACGAGGTACGACCCCGCCTCGCCGGGCGGCATCACCATGAGGTCCACCTGCGGCCCGTCGCGCAGGATCACCGCCGCCTTCGCGCGCCCCGCCCCAAGCACGCGGTCAACGGTCGGGAGCGTCGTGAAGCGGGCGATCACCGCATCGGGGTCGGGCGTCTCGACGAGCACGTCGAGGTCGCCCACGCTGTCGCGCCGGCGCCGCAGCGAGCCGGCCTGAACGATCCGCGTCACGCCGGGCACGTCCGCCAGCTGGGCGACGACGCCGTCGCTGATCGCCTGCGCACGGTCGAGCTGCATCCGCGTCGAGCGCGTGGCCAGCGCGTCGATCTCGGCGAGGATCCGCGTCTCGGTGCCGGCCGAGATCCCCTTGAGGGTCCGGAGCCGGCCCGCCTCGGCCGCGGTGCGCAGGGCCGTGACGGTCTCGACGCCCAGGCCCTTCCAGACGAGCGCCACCGTCTTGGGGCCCACGCCCGGGATCGCCAGCAGGTCGATGAGCGTGGACGGCATCTCAGCACGGAGCCGGTCGTGGAATGCCATGCGGCCCGTCGTCGCGAGCTCCACGATCTTGTCGCTGATCGCGGCGCCCACGCCCGCGATCGGCCGCCGGTCGCCCGTGGCGTACGCCCCCGCCACATCGAAGGGCGACTTGTCGATCGCGTCGGCGGCGCGGTGGTATGCGACGGTCTTGAACGGATTCTCGCCCTTCACCTCGAGCAGGTCGCCGATCTCGTGGAAGATCGCGGCGAGCTCGCCGTTGCTGGGCAGGTCGGGGACGTCGTCGGTCGGCACGGCGCCATGGTAGGGCGGCCGGGCGATCCCCTCGCGCCGCCGGGGCGGCCGGGCTCGTCTTACGCGGCGACCACCCGGTCACGGCCGTTGCGCTTGGCGCGGTAGAGGGCGCGGTCCGCGTCGTCGATGACCTCCTCGAGGTCCACCTCGGGATTGTCGGCGACCGCCACGCCAACCGAGACGGACACGCCCGGCACGCCCATCCGGCGCAGGTCGAGCTCGGCCACGGCGCGCCGGACGCGCTCCCCCACCTCGACCGCGACCCGCGGCCCGGGGTTGCGCAGGAGCACGACGAACTCCTCGCCGCCGAAGCGCGCGGGCACGTCGCCCTCGCGCACCGCCCTGACGATCGCCTGGGCGACCTCGCGCAGCACGTGGTCGCCGACCGCGTGGCCGTAGGTGTCGTTGAGCTTCTTGAAGCGGTCGATGTCCACCATGAGCACGCCCACCTTGTCCTCGGCGCGCCGGCGGCGGGCGAGGAGCCCGAGGTACTCGTCGAAGTAGCGTCGGTTTGGCAGGCCCGTGAGCGCATCTGTGGTGGCCCGCAGCTCGGCATCGCGCAGGGTGTACATCCGCGAGAGTGCGGCCGACGCCTCGATTGCCGCGGCCGCGAGCAGCCGGCGCGCCCGCGGGGTCCACGGCTCCTGGGTCCGCCGCGAGAGGACGATCGCCCCCTCCACGCGCCCGTCCACACGCAGCGGCGCCGCGACCACGTTGCGCAGGCCGTACTCGGCGCGCAGGCGGGTGGCGATCCGGTCGGCGATGCGCTGCTCGGCGCCGACGCGGGCGGGGGTCGCGTGCACGCTCCCGGCCGAGCGACGACGCGGGGCCATCACGGGCACAGCCTCGGTGGCGAGGGCAACCGACGTGCCGCCGGCCCCGCGCCCGTCGACCGCAGCAAGCGCCGGCCGGGGACGGGCAAGGCCAAGACCCACGAGCCCCGGGTCGCCGTCAGCGTCGGGCTCGATCGGCACGGCGGCATAGCGGCGCCCGCGGGCGGCGAACAGTGAGACCTCGGCGGCCGCCTCCTCGATCGCCGGGTCCTCGAGCTCGGCGAGCGGCAGGAACGTGCGCGACGTGGGCGCGCCGGGTCGCGTGGGCGAGAGGATCGCCTCGAGATTGCGCGACTCGGGCCGGCGGCGCACGACCGACACGTGGTCGGCCTCGGTGCCGGCACCCAGCTCCTCGACGATGGCGTCCACGATGGCGTCGGGCGACACCGAGCGCGAGAGGCCTCGGAGGATGCGGGCGAAGCTCTCGGCCTCGGTCTCGCGGGCTCCCTCGGCGAACGAGAGCTCGTCGGTCTCGCGGGCCATCACGAAGGCGGCCGCGAGCAGCAGGAGCAGGACGAGGAGGTCGGCCGGCTGGCGGACGAGGATGACGCGGCCGAGCTCGACGATGGCGATGGCCGCCAGGAGCAACGGGAGGGGTCGTCGGGATCCGGCCCGCAGAGCCCTGCGTAGCCCACCTGTTCGGTTTGGCTCTCCCCGAATGCTCACCTTGGAACGAAAGCATGAGGGCAGGCGCGGGCTCCCGCAAGCGCCCGGGGTGGTACCGATGCCGGATGGGTGCCAGTACTTTGGTACTGGGTCAGACCGCCCCGGACCCGCCCGTGCCGTGCGTGACTGAGCGCACGGCGATCGATCGGAACCGCCCGGCGAACGAATGCGGCGCCGGCTCGATCTCGCCGATCGGCTGGCCGAGCATGCCCACGCGGACCCGGCTTCCGCCCTCGGCCTTGGCCGCGTACAGCCCGGTGTCCGCAGCTGCGATGAGCTCGGTGGCGGTGCGGCCGTCGCCGGGATACGTGGCGATGCCGATCGAGACGCCCACCGGGAGCGGCGTGCGGCCGTCGGCGCTGAACGGGTGGTCGCGGAACGCGGCCAGAATGCGCTCGGCGACCCCGGCTGCCTCATGGACGGTCGTCTCGGGCAGGATCACGGCGAACTCGTCGCCACCGTATCGCGCCGCGACGTCCGACTCGCGCAGGCTCGCCCGGATCGTCTCGCCCACGTAGACCAGCACACGG
>Ga0315271_10000870_pt1 | contig 17569 bp, 13 predicted proteins | sample C3_top_MG_FD_204664 | JGI IMG/M metagenome (GOLD analysis project Ga0315271, IMG submission 204664) | Sediment microbial communities from Yellowstone Lake, YNP, Wyoming, USA - C3_top | ecosystem: Environmental > Aquatic > Freshwater > Lake > Sediment | place: USA: Wyoming | collected 2017-08-01
GCGAGCGCGCCGTTGGGTCGCCCGGAGCAATGGCGAGGCCAAGCGGACGAGGGGCAGCGACGAGGCTAAGTCAGGCCCGCGGCACCCACTCGGTGATCGGCCGGACCTCGGCGATCTGGTCGATGATCGCGGGGTCGAGCGCCCGAGCGGCGGCCACGCCCGTCTCGATGGACGTGAAGCAGAGGATGCCCTCGGCGATCGTGGCGTGGCGGATGTCCGCGGCGTCCCGGACCGGGCCCGAGCGCGGCGTCGGCGTGTTCACGACCAGCCGCACCTGGCCCGAGGCGATCAGCTCGAGGATTCCGGCCTCGTCGCCCACGGGCTCGGCGCCGAGCTTGGCGACCTGGAAGATGTCCGTGATCCCGTCGGCCTCGAGGAGCGCGCGCGTGCCGGCCGTGGCCGCGAGCCGGTAGCCAGCGCGGACGAGCGCGTGGCCGAGGTCCGCGAGGCCCCACTTGTCGCGGTCCGCAATCGAGAGCAGCGCGAGCGGCGCCTCCTCCCCCTCGCTCGCGCGCGGTGGGATCAGCGACGCGCCGGTGAGCGCCTTCGCCATGGCCACGGCCGGCTCCATCGCGATCCCGATGACCTCGCCCGTGGACTGCATGAACGGCCCGACCGAGGGGTCAACGCCCTTGAGCTTGGCGGTCGAGAACGCGGGCGACTTGACCGCCACGAAGTCCGGCGGGGGCACAAGACCGCCCTTCCAGCCGAGGCTCCGCAGCGTCTCGCCGAGCGAGATCCGCACCGCGAGCTCGACCATCGGGACGCCGGTGACCTTGGACAGGAACGGCACGGTCCGCGAGGCGCGCGGGTTGACTTCGATCAGGTAGACGCCGTCCTCGCGAACGATGAACTGCGCGTTGACCAGGCCGCGGGCACCGAGGGCGAGGCAGATGCGCTGCATCGTCTCGATGATCAGGATCTGATCGCCTTCGGCCACGCTCTGCGGCGGGAACCAGGCAATCGAGTCGCCGGAGTGGATGCCCGCGCGCTCAACGTGCTCGAGCAGGCCCGGGATCAGCACCTCGGTGCCGTCGGAGACGGCGTCCACGTCCACCTCGATGCCCTCGAGGAACCGGTCGATGCGCACGGGGCGGTCGGGGTCAACGATCGCCGCGGACGCGAGGTGCCGCACGAGGTCCTCGGGCGAGTAGGCGAAGTCGATGGCGAGCCCGCCGATGACGAACGACGGGCGGACGATCACCGGGTAGCCGATGCGCTCGGCGAGCGTGAGCGCCTCCTCGATCGTCTCGGCCATGCCGCCCTCGGGCTGCGGGATGCCGAGGCGGTCCAGCAGGGCTGAGAAGCGGGTGCGCTCCTCGGCCTGGTCGATCGCCTCGATGTCCGAGCCCAGCAGGGTGACGCCCTCGCGGACGAGCGGCCCGGCGAGGTTGAGCGGCGTCTGCCCGCCGAACGCGACGACCGCGGGAAGGGCCGTGCCATCGGCCAGCGCCGCGATCCCGCCGCTCTCGAACTCGATGATGCTCCGCACGCTCTCCACGTCGAGCGGCTCGAAGTACAGCCGCGTCGATGCATCGAAGTCGGTCGACACGGTCTCGGGGTTGGAGTTGACCATCACGGCCGACCAGCCGTTCCGGCGGAGCACATCGGCCGCCTGAACGGCGCAGTAGTCGAACTCGATCCCCTGCCCGATCCTCACCGGGCCGGAGCCGATCACCAGCGCGGCGGGCCGGTCCACGGGCGCCGCCTCGGGCGCGGAGTACGCGCCGGCGTAGGTCGAGTAGAAGTACGGCGTCTCAGCAGCGAACTCCGCAGCGCACGTGTCCACCATGGCGTACCCGGGCGCGAGGCCCAGGGCGTTGCGGGCGGCGCGCACCGCGGGCTCCCCCACCCCCGCGAGCGAGCCGAGGTCGCGATCCGAGTACGCGGCGAGCTTGGCCGTGTAGAGCAGCGAGGCGCCCTCGGCGTCGGTCGGGTCGGCGAAGCGGGCGCCCATCGCGCGCACGTCGTGCTCGAGCGCGAGGTTCCGGCCCATCTCCGCGAGGAACCAGGCGCTGATCCCCGTGGCCCGGCGGACCACCTCCTGCGGGACGCCCCGGCGCAGCAGCCCGAGCACGCGCCAGAGCCGCGAGTCGGACGGCTCGAGGAACCGGCGCAGGACGATCGGCGCGGCCGAGCGCTGGGCGTGGCGCGAGCTCTCACAAGACTGCCCGTCGTCGGCGACCCAGCGGATCGGCGCATCGTGGATCGTGAGCGTGTCCAGACCGCCGACGCCCACATGGATGCCGTCGCCCTCGTCGTCGGCGTCCACGCCGCCGTAGACCGCCGCGAGGTAGTCGAACGTCGGGCGCCAGGACGGGTCCTCACCAAGCGGCCCGGCACCGGCCTGCTCGAGACCGCGGAGCGCCTTGTTGAGCGCGGCGCCGAAGGTGCGGTCGATCGCCATGACCTCGCCGGTCGCCTTCATCTGGCTGCCCAGGCGCCGGTCCGCGGTCGGGAACTTGTCGAACGGGAAGCGCGGCAGCTTGACCACCACGTAGTCGAGCGCGGGCTCGAAGGCGGCGACGGTCGTCCCGGTGACGACGTTGGGGATCTCGGCGAGCGTGCGCCCGGCGGCGATCTGCGCGGCGACCCGGGCGATCGGGTAGCCCGTGGCCTTCGACGCGAGCGCCGACGAGCGCGACACGCGCGGGTTGACTTCGATCACCGCGTAGTCGGTCGAGTCGGGCGAGAGCGCGAACTGGACGTTGCAGCCGCCCTCGACGCCGAGGCCTCGGATGATCGCGAGGGCTGCGCTGCGAAGCCGCTGGTGGACGCTGTCCGTCAGCGTCTGGACCGGCGCCACCACGATCGAGTCGCCCGTGTGGACGCCGAGCGGGTCGACGTTCTCCATCGAGCACACGGCGATGCACGTGTCCTCGTGATCGCGCATGACCTCGTACTCGATCTCCTGCCAGCCGACGAGGCAGCGCTCGACCATGACCTGCTTGATGGGGCTCGCACGGAGGCCGGCCTTCACGCGCTCCCAGTAGGCGTCCTCGGTCTCCACGATGCCGCCGCCGGTGCCGCCGAGGGTGAACGCCGGGCGGACGATGGCCGGCAGGCCGATGAGCGCCAGGGCCTTCTCAGCCGATTTGTGGCGGGCGTCGTCGTCCGGCCCTTCCACGATCGAGGACGGGGCGTAGGGCTGGTCGAGCCGGTCGAGCAGGTCGCGGAACGCCTCGCGGTCCTCGGCCATGCGGATGGCCTCGAGCGGCGTGCCGAGCAGGCGGACGTTGTGGCGCTCGAGCACGCCCGCCTCGGACAGGGCCATCGCGAGGTTGAGCGCGGTCTGCCCGCCGAGCCCGGCGAGCAGGCCTTCGGGCTTCTCGCGGGCGATGACCGCCTCGATGGCCGGCACCGTGAGCGGCTCGAGGTACACGGCGTCCGCGACCGAGGGGTCGGTCATGATCGTGGCCGGGTTGGAGTTGACGAGGATCGTCCGGACGCCCTCGGCGCGCAGCGCTCGGCAGGCCTGGGTGCCCGCGTAGTCGAACTCGGCGGCCTGGCCGATGACGACCGGCCCCGAGCCCAGGATCAGGACGGACGCGGGCTTGGGCCGGTGGGCGCGAGCGGGCGGTGTCGGCAGGGCGGCGGTCATGCCCGGCCCTTGCGTGCGGCGTCCACGAACCGGTCGAACACGGCGAGCGCGTCGAGCGGCCCGGGGGCGCCCTCGGGGTGGTACTGGACCGTCTCGATGGGCCGCTCTCGGTGGCGGAGGCCCTCGACCGAGCGGTCGTTGAGGTTCAGCTGGCTGACGTAGAAGCCCGAGACCTCGGGGAGCGTCCCGCCGATCACCTGGACCTCGTGGTTCTGCGCGGTCACCTGGACGTAGCCCGTGTCGAGGTCCTGGACCGGGTGGTTCGCCCCGTGGTGGCCGAAGCGCAGGCGCCCGGTCTCCGCACCGGCGGCACGGCCGATGATCTGGTGGCCCAGGCAGATGCCCAGGAGCGGCCGGCCGTCCTCGATGATCGCCTTGGCCAGCGCGACGGGTCCCCCGAGGCGAGCCGGGTCGCCGGGGCCCGGCGAGAGGACGACGCCGTGGACGTCCGCGGCGAGCACCTCGGCCGGGGTGGAGGTGTGCGGCAGGATCCGGACGCGAACGCCGCGGCGTCGGAGCGAGTTGACGATGTTCGCCTTGAGCCCGAAGTCCACGATCGCGATGAGCGGCGCGCGCGGGTCGTCGCCGATCTCTCGCACCACCGCCGGCGACACCTGCGCCACGAAGTCCTGGTCCTCCCAGGCGGGCACGGCCTGCGCCATGCGGATCGCCTCGGCGGGGTCGGTCATGCCCGGCGGGCCGATGACGGCGCGCTGGCAGCCGCTCGAGCGGAGGCGCCGGGCAAGCGCTCTGGTGTCCACACCGGCGATCGCGGGGATGCCGTTCGAGCGCAGGAGCGTGGCGAGCTGGCGGGCGTCATCGAGGACGGCGGCGGTAGCGTGCGCAACGACAAGGCCGCGCAGCCAAGGCTTCGCGGACTGGTCGTCCGCGATCAGCCGGCCATAGTTGCCGATCAGCGGGTACGTCATGACGACGACTTGGCCCGCGTACGAGGGGTCGGTGGCGATCTCCTGGTACCCGGTCTGGCTCGTGTTGACCACGAGGTCACCGCCCGCGGCGACGGACGCGCCAAAGGCGATGCCGGGAAAGACCGTGCCGTCCTCGAGCGCGAGCAGCGCCGGACCGACGTCGCCCACACGCGGATCGACGATCGAGTCGGCGCGCGGCAACGGCTGGTGGACAGGGGTCGGTGGGAGGGTCACTCAGATCCCGGCGGTGCGCGGCGCGGGGGCACCGGCGACGGGCAGGCGAAGGTGCATCAGGCCTCCTTGCCGGCCTCTCGGGACCGGTACACCGGCCTCACAGGACCGGCTCTCAGGACGCGCAAACTGTACCACCTAGGGCCGCGCGAAGCCCGGTGGCGCGTCGCGGCTCAGCGCCCTCCGCCTGCGGTGCGCCTCGATCACCGCGGGACGGCCACGCCCCCCCGGCGTCAGCCAGCCGTCCCCAACCAGACCGCTCCCCGGTGCATCAGATGCACCAGAACCCGAGCTGGTCACCGACTTCGCCCCAGGTTTGGTGAGTGCGATGCACCACTGGGGGCTGCCCGGTGCCTCGGATGCACCAGGACTGCCAGTTCGGGTCACCCTCCCGGGGATTTGGTGCATCTGCTGCACCTGGGACGCGCGCAGGCGCTCGAAGCGGGGCGCGGCGGTCGCAGGCGCACCCGGCGGGGCCGACGCTTCGGACGCATCAAAGCTCCCCGAACCGGCCCTCTCTGCGGGGTTTCGATGCGCGACGAGCATCGCGGGGCCAAGAGGAAGCGGAGCACGCATCGTTTCGCCTGCGAGGAGCCGGTCGTCAACGGATTTGATGCATCCGACGCATCGGCGCCGACTTGGCCGCGCGGGAGCCTGGCGTGGCTGTCGAGACGGTCCACCGCAGCACAAGTGCGCCCCACCGGAGCTTGCGGGGCGGCTCGCCCCCCAGGGACGGTCACTCGGCCTGGGGGCCTCGAATGCGCCATCGCCGCCCGGTCTTGGGCCGACTTGCCCCAGATGTGCACGGGGAGCACCTTCGGCGGCAGCTCGGGGTCGAATCTGCTCGACTTGCCCCAGATGTGCACGGGGAGCACCTTCGGCGGCAGCTCGGGGTCGAATCTGCTCGACTTGCCCCAGATGTGCACCCCGAGCCACCGCTGCACCTCGAAGACTGCGGAATCAGGCCTTTGCGCGCGGATTCGGGGGTTCGGGCCAACATAAGGTGCGGCGGGTGCACATCTGCGGTTGCAATGGCGCCGCTTCAGACGGATGCGGCCGAGGCGCTGAGGATCTCCTACCCGAGCAGCGCCGACGAGGCGGGCGGCACGTCCGGCGACGCGGCCGACGCGCCGGACGCCGACCCGGACCCGGACCCCGACGCCGGGGCGGCCACCGGCAGCTCGACGCGGAACGCCGCTCCCCCGCCCGCCCGGTTCGCCACCCCGATCCGCCCCCCGTGGCGGTCCACGATCCACTTGGCGATCGCGAGGCCCAGCCCCGTCCCGCCCGTGGGCGCGCCCGGCGCCCGGAAGAACCGGTCGAACACGTGGGGCATGTCCTCAGCCCGCAGCCCGGGCCCGTCGTCATCGACCTCGACTGAGGCTGTGTCCCCGACGGCTCGCACGGTCACGGTCACGCGCCCATCGCGGGGCGAGTGGCGGATCGCGTTATCCACGAGGATCGTGACGAGCTGGCGAAGGCGTGCGGGATCCCCCTCGAGCATCGTCGGCTCAGGGTCCACCTCGACGTGGACGCCCCGGTCCTCGGCCATGCGCCCGAGCGCGCCCGCGGCATCGAACGCGACGTCGCCCAGGTCCAGCGGCATCCGCTCGATCGCCATGGCGCCGGAGTCGGAGCGCGCGAGCAGCAGCAGGTCGTCCACGAGCACGGTGAGGTGCGCGACCTCGGCATCGATGTCCTCGAGCGCCTCGCGATGCTCGCCGACCGTCTTCTCGGGATGGCGCGTCAGGTGCTCCACCGAGGACCGGATGACGGTGAGCGGCGTGCGCAGCTCGTGCGAGGCGTCGGCCGCGAACTCGCGCTGGCGGCGCAGGGCGTCGCGCTGGGCCTCGAAGGACTCGCGGATCGGGACCATCGCCCGGCGCGCGTAGACCCAGCCGAACAGCACCGACACAACCACGACGAGCCCACCTCCGACGAGCAGGACCGTGAGCAGGGTCTGGAGGGTCTCGACCTCGGCGGTGCGGTCAACGAGCGCCTGGAGGAAGTACGTCTGGCTGTCGGTCTGGGCCACGAAACTCTGGGTCATGAGCCTGGCCGGGAACTTGGTACTCCCGATCTGGACCGTCACCTCGCGCACGTCGCGGCCGTCCGCCGCCGCCTTCGACGCAGCCAGGCCATCCGGCTGTGGCATGCCGTCGAGCGTGACGACGGGCTGGCGACCGAGCTGGACCGGCTGGCCGTCGGCGGTGAACGCGAACAGCCACGAGCCCCCGTGGCCGGGCTGGAAGCCGAAGCCGCCGGCAACGTTGTCCGTGCCGGCCCCGTTGTCCGGGTCGGGCTGGCCGGAGTACAGCGCCACCACGGGGCGGACGACCGAGCTGAGCTTGTCGACGGACGCCGCGACGAGCGTCCTCGCGACCGCCGCGTAGAGCGCCGCACCGAGCACGACCAGGACGATGAGCGTGGAGACGCCGCTCCACAGCACGAGACGCCGGCGGGTTCGCCGGATCAGCCGCTGTTCGCTCCGGAGCGCGGCCTGCTCGGCCCCGTCGTCTCGCGGATCGACCGCGACGCCGTCAGCCATCGCTCCCGTCGCCCATGCGGTAGCCGACGCCCCGGACCGTCTCGATCTGCACGCCCGCATCGCCGAGCTTGCCCCGCAGGTAGTGGACATAGGCGTCCACGGCGTTCGGGGTCACGGCGACGCTGAACGGCCAGGCGTGGTCGAGCAGCTGGTCGCGGGTGAGCACCTGACCCTGATGGCGCAGCAGCGCCTCGAGCAGGCTGAACTCGCGCGGCGAGAGGTCCACGCTCCGGCCGCTGACGGTCACGCGGCGCGCCGCCTCGTCGAGCATGATCGCGCCGCACGCGAGCCTCGGCTCCGCGCGTCGCGGCCCGGGCTCGGCCCGTCGGGCGAGCGCCCGCAGGCGTGCCGAGACCTCCTGGTAGGCGAACGGCTTCACCACGTAGTCGTCCGCACCAGCATCGAGCCCCACGACCCGGTCGTTCACCGTGTCGCGGGCCGTCAGCATCAGGATCGACACGTCCACGCCGGACCTGCGGATGCCGCGCGCGACGTCGAGGCCCGACATGTCCGGCAGCCCGATGTCGAGGATCACGCAGTCGATCCCCGAGACGCCCGTGGCGAGCTCGAGGCCCGTCCGGCCATCGGGAGCGTGCTCCACGACATGGCGGTCTTCCTCGAGCAGGCGCGTGAGGGCGCGGGCGAGCCGCTCGTCATCCTCGACCAGGAGCAGGTGCATTCGTTCTCGGTGCCTCCTTGGGCGGACTACGGTAGCCGGTGACGCCGCGGAGCGGCTCGAGCGATCGGCGGGCAGCCAGCACCTATTTGCTGACCACGGTGATGTCGGTGACGGTCATGTTGAACCCGCCGAAGCCGCCGGCGCCACCCGGGGCGCCGCTCGCGGCCGGCTGGCCCGAGGCGTCGGGGCGACCGGCCCCACGGCTGACGCTGACCTGGACGTTCGTGCCCACGGCCACGTCCGTCGGGGCGGCGGAGACCTGGGCGTGGTACGTCACGGTGCTTGGAACGGTGAGGGTGATGGGCTGGCCGTTGGCGGTCTGGATGGTGATCGAGCCGTCGGCGATCGCGGTCACCTGGCCGGTGATCGAGACGTCTCCACCACCGAAGCCGAAGCCGCCGCGGTTGGTCGCGCCGCTCGCGGTCGGGTTGAAGCTGCCGCCGGGGAAGTTGCCACCGAACTGGCCGTTGCCGCGCGCCGTAGTCGCCGCCGGCGCCGTGAGGCGCCCTCCGGCAAAGCCGAGGCCCGCACCGGCAACCACGATCGCCGCCACGAACGCCATCGTCCCAGCGGATGCGCCCGACCGCCCCTTGGGCTTCGCGACGGCGGCCGCCACGGTCGGCGGGATGAACGACGGGATTACGGGCTGGGCGGGCTGCGGTACGGGCTGGCCCGCCACAGGGCCGGGCTCGGGCGCCGCGAACGGGCTCTGGTGCGGGTCGATCGGCTGGGTCACGAGATGGGTCTCCTCTGAGAATGGCGCGCGCTACTCGTAGCGCAGGGAGGCGATCGGGTCGAGACGGGCGGCCTGGCGCGCGGGCCAGACCCCGAAGACGACGCCGACGATGAGCGAGAAGCCCACCGCGACGACGACGGTGAATGGGTTGAAGATGAAGCCCCAGCCGGCGATCTGGCCGATGAGCCAGCTGATGAGGACGCCGACGAGGATGCCGATCAGGCCGCCGAGGAGCGAGAGCACCAGCGCCTCGACGAGGAACTGGAACAGGATGTCGCTGCTGCGGGCGCCGATCGCCTTGCGGATGCCGATCTCGCGGGTCCGCTCGCGGACCGAGACCAGCATGATGTTCATGATCCCGATCCCGCCGACGAGGAGGCTGATCGAGGCGATGCCGCCGAGCAGCACCGTGAGCAGGCCGGTGATCGACGAGAACGTCGAGAGCAGCTGGGCCTGGCTGGTGATCGAGAAGTCGTCGTTGGTGCCGTTGGTCCCATGGCGCTGCTCCATGACGACCGTGAGGTCGGCCTGGGTCGTGTCGATGGCGCTCGCCGTCGCCACGCTCACGCCGATCGTGCGGACCTTGTCGGAGCCCACGAAGTAGTGCCGAGCCGTCGACAGCGGGATGAGGACCTGGTCGTCCTGAGTGGTCGAGCCAGAGGTGCCCTTGGGCTGCATGATCCCGACAAGCTCGAACGGGATCCCGCTGATCTGGATGGTCTGGCCGAGGCTCGTCGCGTCGAGCCCGAGGTTGTCTGCCGTCGTGGACCCGATGACCGCGACCCGAAGGCTGTTGTCCACGGCGGCCTCGTTGAAGAACGAGCCCTGCCACATCGTGTAGCTGAACACGGTCGGGTAAGCCGGCGTCGTGCCGATGACCGTCGTGGACTCGTTCTGGACGCCGGCGATGATCGTGCCCGACGTCGAGATCTCGGGCGCCACCGCGGCGACCCCGGTGACGGCACCGAGAGCGTTCGCGTCCCCGATCGTCAGCGTGGTCGCCGAGCCGAGGGCGCCCCGGGTGAAGCCGGTGCGCGAGAACCCGGGCGAGACCGTCAGGAGGTTCGTCCCGAGGCCCTGGATCCGGTCGGTGATGCCGGACGTGGCGCCCTGCGCGACCGCGACGAGGGCCACGATGGACCCCACGCCGATGATCACGCCGAGCATGGTGAGCATCGCCCGGAGCCGCGAGGTGCTGAGGCGCGAGAGCGCAAGCCGGATCAGCTCGGCGGCGTTCACTGGATCAGCAGCCCGTCGCGGACGTGGACCTGCCGGCGCGCCTCGACCGCGACGTCGGAATCGTGCGTGATGAGCACGATCGTCGTGCCCGCCGCGTTGAGCTCGTGGAGGAGCTTGATCACGTCGGCGCCGGACTGGCTGTCGAGGTTGCCGGTCGGCTCGTCGGCGAGGATCAGGGCGGGCTCGGTGACGAGGGCCCGGGCGATCGCGACGCGCTGCTGCTGGCCGCCGGAGAGCTCAGACGGCTCGTGGGTCATCCGGTCTCCGAGGCCGAGTCGCTCGAGCGCCGCCTGCGCCCTGGCGTAGCGCTCCTTGCGCGGCACGCCCTGGTAGAGCAGCGGCGTCGCCACGTTCTCCAGGGCCGAAGTTCTCGGCAGCAGGTTGAACGACTGGAACACGAACCCGATCGCGCGGCCCCGCACACGAGCGAGATCGTCGTCGGAGAGCTGCTCGATGGGCGTGCCGCCGAGGCGGTACGAGCCAGCGGTGGGCCGGTCGAGGCAGCCGATGATGTTCATCATGGTCGACTTGCCGCTGCCCGACGGGCCGACGATCGCGAGGAAGTCGCCCTGGTAGACGTCGAGGTCAACGCCGCGGAGCGCCGCGACCTCGAGCCGTCCGCTGCTGTAGATGCGCGTGACGCCGCGGAGCTCGATGACCGGGACCGGGGCGCCGGCCTCCGAGGCGGGAACCCCGAACGGGCTCGGCTCGGGGGGAGCGAACAGGGACTCAGCCACGGTCAGCCACCACCCGGGCGGAACTGCCCGCCGCCGACACCGACACCCGGGACCCCGAACCCGCCGCCCGTCGAGGTGGACGTGCTGGTACGCGTCGACGAGGTGCCCGTGACGACCGTCTGGCCCTGCGTGAGACCGGACTGGATCTCAGCGAGCGAGGAGCTCACGAGGCCGACGGTGACGGACACGCTCTGGGGTTGGCCCGCCGAGTCGAGCACGCGCACGGAGTAGCCGTTGGCGACCGACCCGACGAGCGAGATCGCGGGGACCGCGAGGACGTTGTCCACCTCGTCGGTCGTGATGGAGATCGAGGCGCTCATGCCGGAGGCCGTGCCCTTCGGCGGCTGCGGCAGCGAGACGATGATCGGATAGGACACGACGCCGCCCGAGGCGCCGCCGCTGCCCGTGGGCGTGATCTGGGTGACCTTGCCGGTGGCCGGGAGGCCGGATGCGGTGAGCGTGACGTTCGCGGTCTGGCCCACCTTCATGGACGGCAGGTCCGCCTCGGCAACGCTCGCGGACACCTGGAACGCGTTGCTCTGGACCGTGATCGCGGAGCCGGACGGGGCGTCCACGCCCGCTGTGATGTTCACTGCCAGGACCACGCCGTCGACCGGGCTCGTCAGCTGGGAGTAGCCGAGGCTCGTCTGGGCGTTGTCGACAGCCTGCTGCGCGGTCGCGATCACGGCCTTGTCCGAGGCGATCGTGGCGTTCGTCGGTGGCTGGATCTTGGACGCGTACCCGAGCTTGGCCGACTGGAGCTGGTTGGAGGCCGAGGTGACCTGATTGCTCGCCTGCTGGTTCGACTGCGAGATCTGGAGCCGCAGGCTCGCGAGCTGCTGCTCGGCCGAGGTGATGGCCGTCAGGTCCTGCGTGAGCTGGGCGGCCTGGACGGGCGGGTTCGCTGCCTTGTCGGTCGCGTACTTGGCCTTGGCCGTCTTCACCGCGGCCAGCTGCTGGCGCAGCTTGAGCGAGTTCTGCGCGTAGGTCTGGCTGCGCGACTGCCTCGCCTGGGTCACGGACTGCGCGGCCTGCTTCACTTGCAGCGCGGCCGACGCGCGGTCGGTGGAGGACAGGCCGGTCCGGTCGGTCTTGAGACGCGCCTGCGCGGAGGCGAGGTTGGCCTGCGCAACGGTGAGGGTCAGCTGCGCGGACGCGGTGTCAGCGGTTGCGAGCACGTCGCCGGTCTTGACCGACTGGCCCGGCGTGGCGGTGACCGTGGCCACCTTCCATGTGATTGACGAGCCCGAGTTGGAGCTCGAGCCGCTCGAGGCGCCCGAACCGGTGCTGCCCTGGAGCGTGGCGTTCGACCCGAACTGGAGGCTGTAGACGGCGACCGGGTTGACGGTCCCGGTAGCGACCACCGACTTGACCACGTTGGTCACCGATGCTTGCGCCGTCGTGTAGCGCGTGGCGGCGGCCGTCCCCGACCCGGGCTGGATCACGACGGCCGCGACGGCGCCGATGCCGATGACGATGAGCAGGAGCGTGCCGATGAGGCGGAGCCGCATGCGAATCCTTTCCGGTCGGAAGCGCGCGTGACTAGGGAGTCGAACCGCGAATGTCTACGATGCTGCATGGAACCCCTGACAGCATCCTGAGAATGGGGCCCGATCTTTCGGGGGCCGAACCTTCCGCCGGGGCCGGCGCTAGGCGCCCTGCCCAGCCACGGCCTTGGCGATCAGCGACTTGGCGTCGTTGATCGGGATCGCGAAGCCGAGGCCCTGCGCGGTGGTGGACACCGCGGTGTTCAGCCCGACGACGGCGCCCGACGCATCGAGCAGCGGGCCGCCGCTGTTGCCGGGGTTGATCGCAGCGTCGGTCTGGATGAGGTTGTTGAGCGTGACGGGGCGGCCCGTCGTCTCGTCGCGGACGGTCACGGTCCGCCCGAGCCCCGAGATGATCCCGCGGGTGACGGTCTCGGTGTACGTGCCGAGCGGGCTGCCGATGGCGAGCGCGGTCTGGCCGACCTGGATCTTCGCGGAGTCGGCGATCCGCGCCGGCGTCAGGCCGGTGGCGTCGACCTTGATCAGCGCGAGGTCGTTGTCCGTGGCGGTCTCGATGAGCTTGGCCGGGTACGACTTGCCGTTCTCGAGCGCGACGGAGAGTGTCTGGCTGCCCTCGACCACGTGGCGGTTGGTCAGGATGTAGCCGTTGGCCGTCAGGATGAGCCCGGAGCCGATGCCCTCGGTCGGCACGGAGCCGTTGAACCCCTGCGTCGAGACGCCGTCAGCGGTGATCGTGACGACCGACTGCTTGGCGAGGGCGACAATCGTGGTGATGTCCGAGGCCGTCGTGGTGGTACCGGTTGTTGATGCCGTCTGGCCCGGCGCGGTGGTCGCCGTCGCGAGGGCAGCAGGGGCGGCGGAGGGGGCCGCGACCTGTGTCGGGACAAGCGTCTTCACGAGCAGCGCGGTGCCGCTCGACGCGAGCAGCGCGGAGAGGACGATGACCGAGATGAGCGTGCCAATCCCGATACCCCGGGGGCGGCGTGGTTCGGTGGCAGCGCTCGGCGCGGCAGCCTGCGGTGTGAGCCAAGCGGGGGGCAGAGCAGCGGCGACCGCCGGGGACTCGGGCGCCGACTCCCAGACGGGCGCAGCCGGCGCAGCACCGGGCGCCTGGGGCGCCCAGGCGGAGGGGCTCGCAGCCATCGGCCAGCCGGCCTGCGTCGTGGCGCTCGCGCCGAGAACGGGATCCGGGGCGGCCCAGGAGGAGGTTGGCGCTGGCATCGGGGCCGTCGCGTCAGCCATCCACGCCGCCTGGGCGGGCGCGGGCGCGGGCGCCCACGGCGGCGGTGCGGGGGCGACCCGTGTCGGGACGACCGCTGGCGGCGCGTCCACGGGCTGCGGCGTCACCCAGGAAGGCTGCGCGGGGCCCTGGCTCGGGCTCGTGGTCGGCGGGACCCACGCGGACCCGCCCGTCGCGCCGGGCGCCGCTGTCGGCGCCCACGTCCAGGCGGGGGCGGTGCTCGGCGCGTCCGGAGCCGTCTCCGCGGGCGCGGCGAGGTCCGGCTGCGACTCGGTGCCGTCCTGGCCGGTCGGGTCCGGGCTGGCGGGCGGGAGGGGAGAGGTCATGGCGGTGAGGGCTCCATGCGGGACGCGCGGAACGATTGTCACGCAGTCAACCGCCGCCTGCTGAGATTGCCGTGAGAGCGGCTCGCCAGCCCTTCCGCCGACCGCTGGTGACCGCCGCCCGCGCAATCCCCCGCCCGCTCTGTGCCGCGGGCGGATGGGGCCTCGCCGAGAACCGGGTCCGTCAGCCCGCGCGCGCGCAGTCGTAGAGGCTGCCGCTCGCGACGCCGCTCACCGGTGCGCAGGAGCTCTGCACCCAAGCGTTCCGCGCGCTCGCCACATTCCCCTGCCCGTCTCCGCCGAAGAACCCGCCCGGTCCGGCGCCGCCGCCCCCGCCGAGCAGCACGAACCGCAGCTGGCCGCTGTGCACGTACGCCTGGATCTGCGCGAGGGTGGGCGCGGGGTCACCCCCCATGAAGCCGCCCATGGCCATGACCGGGACGCCGGTGGTGAGCTGCAGGGGCCCGGCTGCGTTGGCCGACGAGACGGCCACGAGCCAGGTCGCGGTGCCGCGGTTCGCAACGAGGTAGTCCACGAGCGCCTGGCTGGTGCCGCCCGCATCGCCCGCGAAGCCGCCAGGCCCGCCGAAGCCGCCCGCGCCGCCCGCGCCCGTGCTCCCCGCAGGCCCGGCCACCGGGTCGCCGCCCGAGATCGCCCGTCCGACGGTGGCGGCGGTCCAGACGGTCGGGCCGACAAGGATCGCAGCAAGCCCAACAATCGCCGCCCCGCGCGCGATGCGATGGGCGCCCGCGTCGTCGGGGTCGTGCGGGACGAGAAGCACGATCGCTGCGGCGAGCGCGACCATCAGCGCACCGACGCCCAGGCCGGGCAGGTACGTCGCGGCGCGGTCGAGCAGCACGAGCTGCCACCATGCGGTCACCAGGAGCATCACCGCGAGCAGGACGCCCGCCCAGCGGAAGCGGGCTCGCAGGCGCCAAGCCTCGACGAGCCCCGCGCCAGTGAGCGCCGCGGCGGCCGGGGCGATCGCTGACGCGTAGTACGGGTGCGCGATCCCGCTCATCAGGCTGAACGTGAGGACGTGGACGGCAGCCCAACTGCCCCACAGGAGGAACCCAGCCCGGCGGGCATCGGTGCGGGCGGCGCGGAGCCGGGCGCCGAGCCCCACGGCCAGGCCGATCGCCGCGGGCGGCAGCAGCCAGCTGATCTCGGTCCCCCACTGGCTGTTGAACATGCGCAAGAGCCCAGGCGACCCGCCGAAGCCGCCTCCGGGACCGCCGCCGCCAGGGCCGCCGAACGAGCCGGGGACCGCCGCCCCGCCGCGGCCGCCCGCTCCCCCGCCCTGCCCGAAGATGCGGCCGAGGCCGTCATAGCCGAGCACCAAGTCGAGCACGGAGTTGGTGGTGCTGCCGCCGATGAACGGCCGGGATCCCGCGGGGATCAGTTCCACGATCGCGACCCACCAGGCGGACGCGCCAAAGGTGGCGAGCGCTGCCACCGCCAGGCCGGCAAACCGGCGCCGCACGCTCCCGAGACCGGCGACGAGGTAGGTCAGCGCGAACCCGGGCAGGACGAGATAGGCCTGGAGGTACTTCGTGAGGAAGCCGAGGCCGACGAGCACGCCCGCGAGGGCGAGCCATGCAAGCCGGTCCGTCCCGAGCGCGCGGACGAGCGCCCAGGCGGCCGCGACCAGCAGCAGCACGAGCAGTGCGTCGGGGTTGTTGTAGCGGAACATCAGGGCCGCGACCGGGGTCACCGCGAGCCCGACGCCGGCGATCACCGCCGCCGCCACGCCGAACTGCCGTCGGACCGCGTCGTAGAGGACCAGCGTCGCCGCGACCCCGCAGAGCGCCTCGGGGAGCAGGATCGCGAACGGGCTCACGCCGAGGACCCGCACCGAGAGGCCCATCAGCCACAGCGAGGCCGGCGGCTTGTCCACGGTGATGAACCCGGCAGCGTCGATCGCGCCGAAGAACATCGCCGACCAACTCTGGCTCGCGGCCTGGGCCGCAGCTGAGTAGTAGGTGTTGGCGTAGCCGCTGACGTCGAGCGCCCAGAGGCACACGAGCGCGGCGAGAGCGCCCACGAGCAGCGCGCCGATCCGCGCGGGCGAGGCGAGGCGGCGGGCGGGCGATGACCGGGCGACCGCGTCGGCGGCGGACAATGGCACGCCGGCGGCTGGCGTCGGGACGAGGGGCTCAGCGAAGCTCAAGGGGCGGAACCGGCGCGGGGCAAAGGATCGCGGCGCTCTCGGTGGGGAGGAGAGAGGGAGGGAGGTCAGATACCACCGGGAGCGCCGCGCTGACTCGAAGTACAGCGCTCGCCCCTGAGAGGCGTATGAGAAATCGCGTCAGCCGCCGGCCTTGTACGGGTACGTGACCCAGCCCTCGACGGTGGCCGCGTGGTGGTCCGGTCGTCCAGCCACGCGGGAGTTGCCCGGCTTGAAGTGCAGGACCGCGGACACGGGCTCAGCGCCGGCAGCTCGAACGCGGGCGAGCACCTCTGTCATCGTCTCGCCCGTCTCCCAGACCTCGTCCACCACGAGCACGCGCTTGCCCGCGAGGAGCTCGGCGTCAGGGAAGTGGAGCACGCGCGGCTCTGGGTGCGTGCCGCCCTCGTTGCGGTAGAACTCGACGCCCGCCACCAGGATCTCGCGCAGGTCGAGCCGGTACGCGAGCATCCCCGCCGGCACGAGCCCGCCGCGCGTGATCGCGAGCACGAGGTCGTGGTCGCGGCCCACCTCGGCGGCGAGCGCGGTCACGAGGCTATCGAGGTCATCCCAGGTCAGAACAAGCGAGTCCGGCACGCCTCCATCATGCGGCACATGCCGGACTCGGCGCGCCGCCGTCGCGTGGCGCCTCGGTTACGGGCTGGTGGTCGCCGGCGGCGAGACGCCCCCTGACGCCGGGGCCGTCGGGGCGGGCGACGAGCTCGCGCCCGGCGCTGCGCTCGACTTGCTCGACCCGCCCGAGATGTCGTGGCACAGGACGCAGGTGTCGTCGCCGCGGAGCGCGTGGTTGATCGGCAGGGCGCCGACAGTCGAGCTCTGGTGGCAGTCCCGGCACTTGAGGTTCTGGGGGTCCGGATGCGGCTTGATGGGCGGCGGCGAGGGGTTCGGCTTGTGGCAGAGCCAGCACTCGTCCTGGTCGCGACCGACCATCGAGGTGGGCAGGTGCGCGACCGAGCCGTGACAGTCGAGGCACGGCTTGTTCAGGTTGGCGTGCGCTTGGGTGATCGCCGGGCCTGTGGTGGGCTCCTTGTGGCAGTTGGTGCACTCGCTCTCGGCGATGCCCTGATGGCCAGGCGCGCTCCGCCCGAGCTTGTCGTTCGTGTGGCAGGTCAGACAGGCAGTCCAGCCCGAGAGCGGGTGGCCCATCGCGGGGATCGTCTTCACCCCCGTGGCGCCGCCCGACGTGTGGCAGAGCAGGCAGTCGTTCGAGGTGGGGATGTGCGCGAGGCCCATCTGGAAGACTGCCTGGGAGGCGGAGGCGGAGGGTCCGCCAGCCGATCCGGCCTGGCCCGTGTCGCCGGTCGAGCCGGTGCCGCGGGCGGGGATGATCTGCAGCCAGTTCGCCAACATGGTCGCGGCGAGCATCGCCACCACAACAAGGTTGAGCAGGATCAGGATGCGGAGCGTCCTGTCCACGCGTCGCTTCATGCTGTCGCCCCTTCCGCCTCGACGGTCCCGGCGGTCCGGGGCAGCGCCGTCTCGGCAAGCTGGTCGAGCTCGCGCAGCTCGTCTCGGGCCGTCTCGACCGCGCGCGGCAGCGCTGCCGCCACGCACGCCGACAGGCCCTCGCCATAGGTCGTGTCACTCACCTGGATGCCGACCAGGGCGAC
>Ga0315271_10000874_pt1 | contig 17535 bp, 10 predicted proteins | sample C3_top_MG_FD_204664 | JGI IMG/M metagenome (GOLD analysis project Ga0315271, IMG submission 204664) | Sediment microbial communities from Yellowstone Lake, YNP, Wyoming, USA - C3_top | ecosystem: Environmental > Aquatic > Freshwater > Lake > Sediment | place: USA: Wyoming | collected 2017-08-01
CAATCCCGAGCACCGCGCCCACTGCGAGCACCGCTGGAACCTGCCGTCGAAGACCATCAACCCGAAGCCCGGCTCCCACATCGTCCAGATGATGCGGGACCTCGAGGACGGCAAGCTCCGCTGGCTCTGGGTGCAGGTGACGAACCCGTTCCAGTCCACCGCCAACGCCAACCACTGGGTCCCGGCGGCGCGGGAGATGGACAACTTCATCGTGGTCTCCGACGTCTACCCGACGCTCTCCACGAAGGTGGCCGACCTGATCCTGCCGGCCGCCTTCATCTTCGAGAAGTGGGGCGGGTACGGGAACTCGGAACGGCGCACCCAGCTCTGGAGGCAGCAGGTCCTCCCCCCCGGCGAGGCCCGCAGCGACGTCTGGCAGATGATGGAGTTCTCGAAGCGCATGACGATCGGCGACTGCTGGGGCCGCCAGCCCATCCCCGGCCTCAAGGCCGAGGGATTCGAGGACGGGTTCCTGCCTGGCGTGCTGGCCGACGCCGAGCGGGCCGGGCGCAAGCCCACCGACACCCTGTACGACGTCCTCTTCGCGACGCCCGAGGCCAGGAAGGTGAAGTGGCCCGACCCGACCAGCGCCGGAAAGCCCAACTCCACCGTGGTGGCCGCCGGCATCGACTGGTTCCCGGAGAGGGCGCTCTTCGAGGAATACGCCTGGTTCGGCCGCGGCCACGGACACGACCTGGCTCCATTCGACGTCTACTTCGGCGAGCAGGTGCGCGGCCTGCGCTGGCCGGTCGTGCAGGAGAAGGGCACGGGGAAGTGGAAGGAGACCCCCTGGCGATTCAACGAGAAGTTCGACCCGTACGTGGCGGCGGGGAGCGGGTTCGACTTCTACGGGACGGCGATGAAGTCGTTGCCGAAGGGCAATCTCGACGCCGTCACCGATGCCGCGAGGACCTCCCTGGTCGGAAAGGCCAAGATCTTCTTCCGCCCCTACGCCGCGCCGGCCGAGAGCCCCGCTGGTGAATGGGACCTCTGGATGTGCACCGGGCGGGTGATGGAGCACTGGCACTCCGGGTCGATGACCCGGCGCGTGCCCTGGCTCCACGCGGCGGTCCAGGAGGCGCTCCTCTGGATGCACCCGAAGGACGCCGAATCCCGGGGGCTCAAGACCGGCGACGTGGCCTGGGTGGAGTCGCGGCGCGGGAAGGTCATGGCGCGCGTCGAGACCGGTGGGCGCAACCGGATGCCGCGCGGCACCGTCTACGTTCCCTGGTTCGACGAGGGGGTCTTCATCAACAGGGTAACGCTCGACGCCACCGACCCCATCTCCAAGGAGACCGACTTCAAGAAGAGCGCGGTGAAGGTCTACAAGGCACACGTCGTGGCCGGGGTGACGCCATGAGGACGAGGACCATCGCCAGCCTGGCTGCCATCCCCCTCCTCGCCTGCGCGGCGGCGAAGCCGGTCCCCATCCCGGCCGCCGACCTGGGGCTCCAGAAGGGACCGGTCCTGGAGGCCGCGGTTCCTCCGAGGCTCACCGTGAACGAGACGGCGCCCGGAACGGTCCCCCTCCCCGGTCCGTCCTATCCAGGGGTCGCCCCGGTCATCCCGCACGGGATCGACGGCATGGTTCCCATCACGCCCGCCGAGAACGCCTGCCTGGCCTGCCACGGGATCGCGACGAAGGAAAAGGGGGGGCCGACGCCCATCCCGAGGAGCCACCACGTCGACTACCGGGACGCACCCGACAAGGTGGCCGCGAAGGTCGTGGACACCCGCTACGTCTGCGTCTCCTGCCACGTCGAGGCGACCAGCGCGAAGCCGTTGGTCCGGAGCGACTTCCGGCCATGAACCCCAAGGTCTGGTCCAAGCGGTGGGTGGTGATCGCCAGCCTTGCCGGCATGCTGGTCGGCGTCGCGGGTTTCACCTTCGACTACGCCGCGGGGCTCTCGTACCTGAGCAGCGACCCGAAGGCCTGCGTCAACTGCCACATCATGAACGACCAGTTCGACTCGTGGCGGAAGGGCCCGCACCACGCTGCGGCCACCTGCTACGACTGCCACCTGCCGGTGACCTTCCCCGAGAAGTACCTCGCCAAGGGGAGAAACGGCTGGCACCACTCGGTGGGCTTCACCTTCCAGCCGTCGAGCACGGGCAATCCGGACGAAAATCTCTTCTTCCAGGAGCCCATCCGCATCAAGCCCGGCAACAGCCAGATCCTGCAGGACAACTGCCTTCGCTGCCACGGTGACCTCGTCGACGAGGTGGTCCGCGGCAGCACGTGGTCGGACAACGCCATTCGCTGCGTGCATTGCCACCGAGGGGTGGGGCACGGGGCCTCGAGCTAGGGGAACACCATGGACAACACCAGCAACCGCCGGCCCGTGAGCGCCTACGTCGTGGTCGCCGCGGTCGTGGCCATCGTCACCGCCGGCGCCACGGCCCTGCTCGTCAACATCGTCCAGCGCAAGCAGGAAGCAAAGAGCACGTTCGTGAAGCTGGTCGAGGTGACGGAGAACGAAGTCGACCCGGCCAAGTGGGGCACGAACTGGCCGCGCGAGTACGACGGCTACAAGCGCACCTCCGAGCCCACCAACACCAAGTACGGCGGTGGCCAGAGGAGTTCAGAGGGAGCGCCGCCGCCGGAGAAGGCCGTGCGAGACCCCTGGCTGACCCGCGTCTTCGCGGGCTATCTCTTCGCCGTCGACTACCGGGATCGCCGCGGCCACGCCTTCATGCTGCAGGATCAGGAGGCGACGAAGCGCAACGTGAAGGAGGAAGCCAAGCAGTCCGGAAACTGCCTCCACTGTCACGCCTCGATCATGCCGCTCTACAGGAAGCTCGGGAAGGAGGCGCTGCCCCAGGCTCCCGAGGCGGAGCAGATCCAGAAGGGACTCGCGCTCGTCAGCGACATGAACTACTGGGACGCGCACAAGCTCCTCGAGCAGACAACGGGAGGCAAGGCGCACCCGGTCTCCTGCGTCGACTGCCACACGCCGAACACCATGGAGCTGCGGGTGACGCGACCGGCCTTCATCACCGGCATCCAGAAGCTCGCCGCCTCGAGCGCCGCCGTGCCCCACCTGCCCAGCATCGAGAAGTGGCGCCTGGGGGACAGGAAGGCCCCGTACGATCCGAACGTCGACGGGACGCGCCAGGAGATGCGCTCGTACGTGTGCGGCCAGTGTCACGTCGAGTACTACTGCGGCAAGGGCGTGACCATCTTCTTCCCCTGGGCCGAGGGGCTCAAGGTGGAGCAGATGGAGCACGTCTATGACAACATGCAGGTGAAGGGGAAGCGCTTCAAGGACTGGACCCACGCCGAGACCGGCATGGAGGTCTTGAAGGCCCAGCACCCCGAGTTCGAGCTCTGGAGCCAGGGGATCCACGCCAAGAGCGGCGTCGCCTGCGCCGACTGCCACATGCCCTACAAGCGCGAGGGCGCGCTCAAGGTCTCCGAGCACTGGGTGCGCAGCCCGCTCTTGTCGGCAAACCGATCGTGCGCGACCTGCCACCCTTACAACGACGAGGAGCTCAAGGCCCGGGTCACCGCCATCCAGGATCGCCACTTCGAGCTCATGGGCCGCGCCGGAGGGGCCGCGGTGAACATGATCGATACCATCGTGGCCGTGCGGAAGCCCTACGACGACAGGAACCGCCCAGCCGCCTCCGCGAAGGCCCGCGAGACGCTCGAGAAGAGGGACGGGTTCGCCAAGCTCCCCAGGGAGGAGCAGGACAAGTTGCTCGCCGCGGAGACCAAGGCGAACCTGGTCGCCATGTGGAGAGAGACGGTGGAGAAGACCCCGGCTCTCACGGAACTGGGCGAGCTGCAGCGCCAGGCCCAGTGGCGGCTCGACTTCGTGGCTGCGGAGAACTCCATGGGCTTCCACGCGCCGCAGGAGATGGCTCGCATCCTGGCCGAGTCGATCGACCTCTCGCGGCGGGCGGAGATCAAGGCAGCATCGTTCGCGAAGGAGCCGAAGACATAGGCTCCGGGATTTCCCGTTTCCCCTCCGGCGAGCGGCGGCGCCATAATGTCCGGCCGCCATGAAGATCGCGATCCAGCTGATCGAGGTACTCGCCGTCTTCGTGGTCATCTTCTACCTGTACTGCCGGTCGCCGGCCTTCCGGCCGCTCATGCCCGACTGGCCGCGACCCCGCGGCAAGGTCCGCCTCTACCTCGTCTTCTCGGGCATCGCCATCCTCGGCAACTACCTCGGGGTTCCCGTGGTGGGTGGGCAGGCCATCGTGAACGCCCGGGCGGTGGGCGCCGTCCTCGCCGGTTTGCTGGGCGGCCCGGTCCTCGGATTTCTGGTCGGCGCCACTGCGGGCGTGCACCGTGTCACCGCGCTCGGGGGGTCGGCCGCGCTGGCGGGCGCGGTGGCCACGACGCTGGAGGGCGTGCTGGGCGGGCTCGTCCACCTGGCCCTGAAGCGCAAGCCGGAGCTTCTCATGACGCCCAGGGTGGCCTTCCTCACCACCCTCGTCGGCGAGGTCGTGCACATGGGGATCGTGCTCCTCCTCACCCGCCCCTATTCGCAGGCGGTCGCGGTGGTGGAGGCCATCGGGCCGCCGATGATCGCCATGAACCCGCTGGGCGCGGCGCTCTTCATGACCGTGCTGCTCGAGCGCCAGCGCGAGGAGGACCGCGTCGCCGCCGCCTCGTCGGAGCGGGCGCTCAAGGTCGCCGAGCGGACGCTGGAGCTGACCGCCCGCGGCTTCCGGCCGGAGGTGGCGACCGACCTCGCCAACATCGTGAAGCAGGAGACCGGCGTGGGCGCCGTCGGCGTGACCGACACGGAACGCATCCTCGGCTGGGCCGGCCTGGGTGGCGACCACCACCGCCCTGGCAGGCCCATCGCATCGCCCTACACGAAGCAGGCGCTCGCCACCAACGCCGTCGTCTTCGCGGACGGGGTCCGGCAAGCCTACGACTGCACCGTCTCGCCGACCTGTCCCCTCAGCTCGGTGCTCATCGTGCCGCTCCAGGTGGACGGCACCGTGGTCGGGACCGTGCAGCTCTTCGAGCCGCGTGGCCGGCGCTTCCTCAACATGAACAAGTCGCTGGGCGAGGGGCTCGGCGCGTTGCTCTCCAGCCAGCTGCTCATCGCCCGATACCAGGAGCAGAAGAGCCTGCTCGTCCTCTCCGAGCTCAAGCTGGCTCGCGCGCAGGTGAACCCGCACTTCCTGTTCAACGCGCTCAACACCATCATCGCCGTCCTGCGGCGCGATTCGGACCGGTCGCGGGAGCTGCTCGTCCACCTCTCCAACTTCTTCCGCAAGAACCTGAAGCGCTCGAGCGACGTCTCGACGCTCGCCGAGGAGCTCGAGCACGTGGGCGCCTACCTCGAGATCGAGAAGGCGCGCTTCGAGGGGCGCCTCGCCGTGGAGACCGACGTCGACCCCGCGCTGGTCCACCTCCACATGCCGTCCTTCGCGCTCCAGCCGCTCGTCGAGAACGCCTTCAAGCACGGCCTCTCCGGGATGCTCGGGGAGGGGCGCGTCACCATCCGGGCCCGCCGGCTGGACGACGCCGTGCTGGTGGAGGTGGAGGACAACGCCGGGGCCTGGCGAGAGCACAGGGGCGAGCCTGGCCTGGGCATGCAGATCGTCGACAAGCGGGTCAAGAACCTGTACGGCGAGCAGTATGGCCTGTCGGTGGTCTGCAGCCCCCTGGTGTTCACCCGCGTGACCCTTCGATTGCCCGTCGAGGAGAGCTCCTCGACATGATGCGGGCTCTCATCGTCGACGACGAGCTGCACGCCCGGCAGGAGCTCGCCTCCCTTCTCGGCGAGACCGGGGCCTTCGCCGTCGTGGGCCTGTGCGCCGACGCGGTGAGCGCCCTGGCGGCGATCCGCGCCGAGCGCCCCGACGTGCTCTTCCTCGACATCCAGATGCCGGCCATCTCGGGCTTCCAGCTGCTCTCGATGATCGACGACGTCGACCTGCCCAGGGTGGTCTTCGTCACCGCGCACGACGAGTACGCGCTCCGGGCCTTCGAGGAGAACGCGGTCGACTACCTCCTCAAGCCGGTGTCCCGCGAGCGGCTCCTGAAGACGGTGGATCGGCTCCGGCATGGCCCGATCGATCCCGGGGTCCCGGCCCAGCTTCGCATGGCGATCCTTCGGGTCCCGTGCCTCGTCGGTCGTGCCATCAAGCTCGTGGACGCCGCCGACATCGAGTTCGCGCGGTCCAGCGAGGCGGGTGTCTACGTGGTCTGCCCGAAGGGCGAGTTCTTCACCGAGCTCACGCTGCGGGTGCTGGAGGAACGCGCCGGCCTGATGCGGTGCCACAGGCAGTTCCTCGTCCGGATGGACCGGGTCGAGGAGGTCCACCTGGGCGAGGGAACCGCCACGTTGCGTACCCGATCGGGTAAGGACGTCCCGGTCAGCCGCCGCCTCCTCCCCGCCATTCGCGAGCGGCTCGGGATCTAATCCGACGGCGCCTCCGGCCACCCCAGGCATTCCGCCGTTCACCTCGCCCGGTCGACCGATCAGCCAGATCCTGGGCCAGGACTGGCATCGTCCATGGCAAAGGTGACCCTGGACCCGCGCACCTGGCGCCCTCCCTCAGGAGATGCCCCACATGATCTGGACGCAGATATACACGCCCGTCGCGAACAACCTCTTCATCTCGGCGCTGGTCGCCGCGATCCCCATCATCCTGCTGCTCGGGGCGCTGGCCTTCTTCCACGTGAAGGCGCACATGGCCGCGCTGCTCGGCCTGGCGTCGGCGCTGGCGGTGGCGATCTTCGTGTACGGGATGCCGGCGCGCATGGCCGGGATGTCGGCCGTGTACGGCGCGCTCTTCGGGCTCTTGCCCATCGGCTGGATCATCCTGAACGCCATCTTCGTCTACGATCTCAGCGTGAAGACCGGGAAGTTCGAGGTGGTGAAGGACACCATCGCGAACATCGCCGCCGACCGGCGCATCCAGGTGCTGCTCATCGGCTTCTCCTTCGGCGCCTTCATCGAGGGCGCCGCCGGCTTCGGCACGCCGGTCGCCATCTCCGCCGCCATGCTCATCGGCCTGGGGTTCAAGCCGCTGGCGGCCGCTGGCCTGGCGCTGATCGGCAACACGGCGCCGGTGGCCTACGGCGCGCTCGGCACGCCCATCATCACGCTCGCCAAGGTGACCGGGCTCTCCGAGATGCACCTCTCGGCCATGGTCGGGCGGCAGCTGCCCTTCTTCTCGGTCATCGTGCCCTTCTGGCTGGTGTGGGCCATGTCCGGCTTCAAGGGGATGGTCGAGGTCTGGCCGGCCTGCCTGGTGGCCGGCGTCTTCTTCGCCCTCCCGCAGTTCATCGTCTCCAACTACTTCGGCCCGTCGCTCGTCGACATCGTGGCCGCCATCGTCTCCATCGCCGCCACCTACGCGCTCCTCAAGTTCTGGCAGCCCAAGAAGATCTGGCGATTCCCGGAGGAGCGCGAGGTCGCCCACCCGGAGTTCAAGAAGCACACCTCCGGCGAGGCCTTCATGGGCTGGATGCCCTGGATCGTGCTCTCGGTCTTCGTCTTCGTCTGGGGTCTCCCCTCGGTGAAGAAGTACCTGAACGGCATCTGGGCGCCGAGCTTCGAGGTGGACGGGCTCCACAAGCTGGTGCAGAAGATGCCGCCGGTCGCCAAGAAGGCCTCGGTCGAGGACGCCAAGTACGTCTTCAACCTGCTCTCCGCCACGGGCACGGCGCTCCTGCTCACCGGCGTCGTGACGGGTCTCTGGCTGCGCCAGTCCTTCGGAGACCTGATCAAGACCTACTTCGCGACCCTGAAGCGCGTTCGCTTCTCGCTGCTCACCATCGCCGCCATGCTGGCGCTCGGGTTCGTGACGCGCTACTCCGGCTCCGACTCCACCATGGGTCTGGCCTTCGCCTCGACCGGCGCGCTCTTCCCCTTCTTCTCGCCGCTGCTCGGATGGCTGGGCGTGGCGCTGACCGGGTCCGACACCTCCTCCAACGTGCTCTTCGGCAACCTCCAGGTGGTGTCGGCCGAGAAGCTGGGCATGTCGCCCATCCTGGCGGCGGCGTCCAACAGCTCGGGCGGCGTCATGGGCAAGATGATCGACGCCCAGTCGATCGTGGTGGCCGCCGTGGCCACCGGCGAGCACGGCAAGGAGGGCGAGATCCTGCGCTACGTCTTCTGGCACAGCCTCGTTCTCGCGTGTCTCGTCGGCGTGCTGGTCTTCCTCCAGCACAACTTCTTCCAGTGGATGATTCCCGGGTAAGTCACGCGGCAGGGGGCGCCATGTTCGACCTCTTCAGGGCCAAGGCGGAGGCAGTCAGCGCAGAGGTCCATCGGGTAACCGCCGGCGCCCAGGCCCTGGACCTCGTCCTCGCGGTGCTCGATCGCGAGGGCGTCGCGGACTCGCCCGGCGCGCGTGCGGTGTGGTGCGAAGGGCCCATTCTGGGCGCGCTCCTCGACCGCAGCGCGCTCGCCCGGCGCTTCCCGGGGCTCTCCTTCGAGGTGACCCGGGACCGTGCCGCCGAGAGTCGGGTCGGCGTCACCGAGTTCGACTGGGCACTCGCGGCCACCGGCACGATCGCCCAGGATGCGACCGACCCGCGGCTGCGCCTCGCCTCGATGCTCCCAGAGACCCACGTGGCGCTCTTCCGGACGTCGACGCTCCTTCCCGACCTGGATGCGCTGCTGCCCCGGGTGGATCCCCGCAAGGCGCGCTACCTCGCCTGCGTGACCGGACCGAGCCGCACCGCGGACATCGAGCGGGTCCTCACCATCGGAGTCCACGGACCCCGGAAGCTCGTCGTCATCGCCGTGGACGGCGAGATCGGAGCTGCGTGATGAGCGCCCCGGATCTGAAGCAACGCGTCGCAGACGCGCTCGACAACGGCTCGCTGGCCGGCGCGCTGGGGCGCTTCAACGAGGCCTACGTGGCCTCCCGCGCGAAGGCCTACACGGGAATCGACTTCGAGGCGCTCCGCGACCAGCTGGTCGCGGTGAAGGGGCGCGCGGCGTCCCGGCTGGAGGAGCTCGCGACGCAGTTCACGGAACAGGCCACGGCTGCAGGCGCCAAGGTCTTCCGGACCTCCGATCCCCAGGAGGTGAAGCGCTACCTCGGCGATCTCTGCCGGGACAATGGCGTACGCCGCATCGCCAAGTCGAAGTCGATGGCGACCGAGGAGATCCACCTGAACGCCTTCCTGGAGAAGCAGGGCATCCACGTTGCCGAGACCGACCTCGGCGAGTGGATCGTTCAGCTCGCCGGGCAGCGGCCGTCCCACATGGTCATGCCCGCCATCCACCTCTCCAAGGAGCAGGTGGCCGGGATCTTTTCACGGGAAGTGAAAGAGGAGCTCGCCGCCGACATTCCGGGCCTCGTCGCGCTGGCCCGGCGCGAGCTGCGGGAGAAGTTCCTTGCCGCCGACATGGGCATCACCGGCGCCAACGTCGCGGTCGCGGAGACCGGGACGCTGGTCGTGGTCACGAACGAGGGCAACGCCCGGCTGGTCTCGACGCTGCCGAGGATCCAGGTGGCGGTGGTGGGCGTGGAGAAGCTGGTCGAGCGCCTCGTGGACGTGGGGCCCATCCTGCGCGCGCTCCCCCGGAGCGCCACCGGCCAGCTCCTCACCAGCTACGTGTCGATGTTCACCGGCCCCTCGCCGGGAGCCGACGGAGCGCCCAAGGAGCTCCACATCATCCTGCTCGACAACAAGCGCACGGAGATGGCGAAGGACCCGCGCTTCGCCCAGGCGCTCCGGTGCATCCGCTGCGCATCCTGCGTCAACGTGTGCCCGGTCTACCGTCTCCTCGGCGGCCACGTGTTCGGCGGGGTCTACACCGGTGGCATCGGCGCCATCCTGGCGGCCTGGTTCGACGCGCTGAAGGCCTCGAACGACGTCCAGTCGCTCTGCATCCAGTGCGGCTCCTGCACACCGGTGTGCCCGACGCGCATCGACATCCCGGAGATGATCGTCGAGCTGCGCCGCAGGCTGGCGCAGGAGGAGGGGCACCCCTTCATGCAGAAGGCCGCGCTCCGGATGGTGAACGACCGGCGTCTCTTCCACGGCTTGCTCCGCGCTGCCTCCAAGGTCCAGAAGCCGTTCACGAAGAAGGGGATGATCCGCCATCTCCCCTTCTTCCTCTCGGGGATGACCGAGCACCGGTCGCTCCCGGCCATCGCCGACGTGCCGTTCCGGGATCGGTTCCCCGAGATCGAGCAACCGGCTGCGCCGACCGGGAAGGCAGCGCTCTACGCCGGGTGCCTGGTGGACTTCGCCTACCCCGGGATCGGCGAGGCCGTGGTGAAGGTGCTGAACACGGCCGGGATCGAGGTCGTCTTCCCCGAGGCCCAGACCTGCTGTGGAGCGCCTGCCCGCTACGCGGGCGCGTTCGACGTGGCCGCTCGGAACGCGATGGACAACATCCGGGCCTTCGAGGACCCGAGCGTCACCTGGGTGGTGTCGGCCTGCCCGACCTGCACCGTGGCGCTCCGGCACGAGTTCGCCGCGACCCTTCGCTCCGAGGGGCAGGAGGGCTGGGCCGTGCGGGCCGACGCGCTCGCGGCCAAGGTGCGCGACTTCTCCTCGCTCGCGAGGGAGCTGGTCGACGCCGGGCGGCTCACCGTCGAGGCGGCGAAGGGGCTGGAGCCGGTCACCTACCACGACTCCTGCCACCTGAAGCGAAGGCTCAACGCGCACGAGCCCCCGCGAGCGCTGCTCGGCGCGTCCGGATACGAGCTGCGGGAGATGAAGGACAGCGACACCTGCTGCGGGATGGGCGGGAGCTACTCGCTCAAGTTCCCGGAGATCTCGGCGCCGATCCTGAAGCGAAAGCTCGAGAACATCCGCGCCACCGGCGTGGGAACGGTGGCCATGGACTGCCCGGGCTGCATGCTCCAGATCGGGGGCGGATTCGACCTGGCCGGCGAGTCAACCCGCACTCGCCACGTGGCTGAGCTGCTGGCCGAGCGGGTCAGGGGAGTCACCCAGGGTCGTTGACGGCGGGCGGCGACGTCGGTCGCGCCGGCAGGACGAGCTCTCCGAAGAGCTCCACGAGCGCCGGGTCGAGAAAGGATCCGGCCCGGCTGCCCAGGATCGCGAGCGCCTGCGCGGGCTGGCTCTCTCCATGACCGCGGAGGGTCTCCCAGGTATCGGCGACCGCCACGATGCGCGATGCGGCGATCGGCTTGCGACGCACGGTCATCGACGGGTAGTTCGGCGCCCCGTCGAAACGCAGGTGATGCTCGTAGGCGACGAGGACCGCGACGTCCGGGATGCCTTCGAGCGCGGCGAGGCGGGCCGCACCCCGGATCGGGTGAAGGATCCGTGTCTGGGCAGGAGCTTCTCCCGCTCCAGCCGGCTCCAGGTAGCCGACGTCGTGCAGGAGCCCGGCGAGCGCGAGGTCCTCGAGCGCCTTGCGTTCGACCCGGAGCGCCCGGGCGAGGCGCAGGGTCGCGAGGGCCACCGCCAGGCCATGGAGGAACTCGCGGTCGTCGACCTGGGCCGCGGCAAGTTGCGCCGAGTCGAGCGAGCCGGCCTCGGCGCTGCGGGCGAGCTCTGCGATGAGAGTGCGAAGCCGGTCGATTCGCGTGACGGCCCCGGAGGCGACGGCGCGAAGCTCCGCCCGTGCGCCCTCCACCTGATCGGGGGAGATCGAGGTCGTGGCGCTTCTCGGGGGCTTGCCCTTTGCTCCGGCGATCTCCGGAGCGTCCGCGGCGGCGAAGCCCGCCTGTCCGGCCAGGAGGTGACGCGAGGGCGTGGGCCCCTTCCCGCCCTGGCAGGTGTCGAGGAAGAGCCCCAGTTCTCCCTCGTCGAGCCCCGCGACCAACGTCATCCCGCGAATGCCGTGGCGACGAAAGGCCCTCAGCAGGCCGCGCGCCCAGGGAGCGTTCTCGGGTACCGCCTGACGGTCGACGAGGAGCTGTCCTTCCAGGAGGATCAGCGAGACCTCGGCGGTCCCGGCGTGCGCGCACCAGGCGGCGAAGGCCGTCGGCACCCGGGCGAGCGCCTCCTTCACTTGAGGATGGCCGGGAGCGTAGACCGAGCGCTGCTGAAAGGCGGCGCCGAGGTCCGACACCAGGCGCTCGGTGAGCTCTGCGAGGCCTGGGGTCTCCGGTTCGTTCACGGCGCGGCCTCCTGTCCAGGGCCCATGGCCGCGCAGAGCCGCCGGATCTCCGCATCGCGAGAGCGCCGTCCGCTCTCGATCCAGGCCTGGTACGACTCCTCCGGGTAGGCGGGAAGCGTGCGGTAGAGCTCTCGTCGCTCCTCGGATGCGGGCGGAAGCAACTGGTAGCGGCGATGGAACCGACCGAGCCCCGCGAGCGCCGCGGGCTCTCCGATCGCTGCAAGCGCGCGAATGGCCTTGAGCCGGACGGCGCGGCGCCTGCCAAACAGGTCCCAGGCGTTCAGGTAGGCGACGATCGGCTCCACGGCCTCGATGATGCCGTACTTGCCGGCGAGCTCCATTGCGGCCTCCGCCTGGCGAAGGTCGGGGTCGTGGAGCGCACGGCGCAGGAGCTCGCGCGGGACGTCGCGGTCGAAGGCGAACAGGGCGTGGATGGCCTCGAGCCGGACGCGCACGTCGGGGTGCTCCACGCACCGGCGCACTGCCGGGACCGACCTCGCGTCGCCCACCCGGCGCAGGAGCAGCAGCATGTTTCGCACGACGTACCAGCGCGAGTCGGAGAGCAGCGCCGCGGCGTCACGCCCGACCGCCGGACCGAGCTCCGCGAGCAGGTCGAGAAGGCGGAAGCGCATTCGCCGGTTCTCGGTCCTGGCGAGGACGTCCAGGAGATGGCGCACGGCAGCCGGCCCGAGTCGCTCGATCAGCGCCGGAACGACTCCGAACACCTCCTTCGGGAGCTCGGCCAGGCCCGCGGCGAGGACCTCCATCGACTCGCGGCCAGACATCCTCTCCGCAGCGGCGCGAAACGCCAAGGCCACGGGTCCCTCCCCCGCGGCGCCGCGCCGGACGCGCTCGACGCGCGCTGCCGCCGTTGTCATCCGCCCGCCGGACAGAAGCCGGAGATAGCCCTTCTCGAACCGGCCCAGGATCTGCGGCAGGACCTCGGGGGGTACCTCCACGCGTTCGGCGAGCTCGAGCATCGTGGCGGTCGCGTCGCGCTCGATGCTCGAGTCGCCGAGCTCGCGGCCGATCTCGGCCGCGGCCGTCGAGAGGACCCGATCCGGCCGGTCCTCCGGCAACTCGAGCATTGCCGCGAGCTCCTCGAAAGGCGTCTCCGAGTCGCGGAGCGTGTCGACGTCATCCGTCGAAAATGCGCTTCGCAGCGTGGCGAGCGGCCGTCGATCGATCCTCGGAGCGGCAGCGCCACGAGCGGCCGAATCGTCCTGCTGGCGCCAGGAGGCCTTCCCGATCGCCTGGCGCAACTCCATCGCGGCCTGCGGGGGAAGAGCCGCGGCGAGCAGCGAGAGAGAATCCATGGCCGACGCCTGGCGGGTCGCGGCGCGGGCGAGCTCCTGCATCAGCAGGCCGCGATCCTCGAGGCCGAGGCGTCCGTGGATCTCCGCGATCGCTGCGGCGCCTCCCGAGTCCGGCGACTCGCAGAATTCATCGGCAGCAGCCATCAGGGCCGCCAGGTGATCCGCCGGTCTAACACCCTTGGCAAGAAGCCTCCGGGCCACCCGGCTCGAGAAGGCCCCCGCCTCCGGCGCCGAGGGTTCCTCGTCGTCCTCCACGAGGCCAAGGGAAGAGAAGTCGAGGTCGCTGACCCGGATCCGGACGAGACCGGCGGCGGCCAGCTCCGCTGCGAGCGAGCCGGCCAGCCGGGCGATTCGAGCATCGAGGGCCAGGGCACGAAGGAAGGTCTCCAGCTCCTCCGTGCTCACTCCCGGGTCGAGAAGGAGCCCCGCCGCCCGGCGCCGGCGCAGGAGCTTGGCGAGCTGTGCCGCGGGGGGAGCGGTGAAGCGCCCGTCGCTGCACAGAAGTGCGTCCCGCGCCGCCGCGAGCTCGATCGGACCGGTCTCGTCGAGCAAGGAGGAGAGCGCGGCGTGGGCCTTCGCGAGACCGTCGGCCACCGCCGGATGCCCGCTCGGGTAGGACGAGAGCGCCCGCCCGGCGACCGCCAGATCGCGGAAGAACTCGTTGAACAGCGCCTCCGTGTGGTTCGTGGCCATCTTGATGTGACCATCTTACGTCCGGAAAGCTGCTGGGCGGGAGACCACCCGCCCGGCAGGCGGCGCCGTGAGGCTGGTGGAACAAGGGAATCGCGGCTTCCCGCGCCACCGGCGCGTTGCTGCACGCACCGCTGGTGAACCTGTCCATCCATTCGTCGCCGTGAACCGGGCGAGCGGGTTGCCACCTTCCGTCGTCGCGCGAACAGGCGGCGACGGTCAGAGGTACGCGGGCCGTTCCGTGCCGTCCCTGGTGGAGTCACTCGAAGGAGTGGTTCACGTGGTTGAACCACGACAGGATTGTCGCGGGACGCAGCCGACGGTGCCGAGGCCATCGGCGATGCGACGACCGGCGAAACGGCTCCCGCAGCGACCATCGCTCGACGGGCCGGGTATCGGCTTCGGCTCCATCCGGTGGCAGCCAGGGTGGCTATCGGCTCCCACGATCGGGTAGCCTCGTTCCGCTTCCAGTGGAGGTCCGCGTGGACGCAGGCGCCGGGGATGGCAGCGGCTCGCCGAAGGGGCTGAAGCCCGGCGCGCTGTCGGCTCTCCTCCGGGAACTCGTCGCCACCCCCGAGAAGCCCGAGGCCGAGCCGACACCGCTCCTCCCGGGGACCATCATCGGGCGCTTCGAGCTTGCGCGGGAACTGGGCCGCGGCGCATTCGGCGTCGTCTACGAGGCCCGGGACCGCGAGCTCGGCCGCCTGGTGGCGCTGAAGATCGTCCGCCCGGGCCGCGAAGAGGTGGACGAATCGAAGATCGCCCGGGAGGCCGAGGCCGTTGCGAGGCTGTCCCACCCGAACCTGGTGACGCTCTACGACGTCGGCCGCAGCGAGAGCGGTCCCTATCTGGTCTTCGAGCTCCTTCGAGGGAAGACCTTGCAGGAGCGGATCGACGAGGGGCCGCTCCCCGTTCCGGCGGCGGTCCACGTCGCCGTGGAGATAGCGCGCGGACTCGCGCACGCCCACGCAGAAGGCGTGGTGCACCGGGATCTCAAGCCGTCCAACGTCTTCGTCGGCAACCGCGGCCAGGTGAAGATCCTCGACTTCGGGATGGCTCACGCCTTCGGGCGCAGGCGAGTCAGCGGCGGCACGCCTGCCTACATGGCGCCCGAGCAATGGGCCGACGCGCCGGAGGACGAGCGGACCGACGTGTTCGCGCTCGGCGTCATCCTGCACCGGATGCTGTCGGCGGAGTACCCGTTCCCCGACGACGGGGGGCGCTGGTCGTCCGGCCCGGCGGAGGCCCCGAGGCTCGACGTACCCGGCGCGCCTGGCCTCGAAGAGCTCGTCCGCCGGATGCTGGAGAAGGCGCCGACGAGTCGCCCTCGGGACGGCGCCGCCGTCCTGGCCGCGCTCCTGCCCATCGAGGAGGCCCTGCGAGCCCAGCCGGCCGGTGATTCACTTTTGGTGCGTGCCATCCAGCGGAAGGCGACCTCGGGGGACTCCCCCGCCGCTGTGAGCTCCGCGGCCGACGGGCGATCCGCGTTGCTCGAGGCGTTCGCCCGGGACCACCCCAGCGGAGGCGCCCTCTCCCGCGCATCGGTGTTGCCTTTCGAAGAGGCCCCGGAAACGAAGCGGACCAGCAGCGCGCTTCCCTTGCGGGGCAGCATGCGGAGGGCAGGCCTGGGCGACCTCCTCGCCGAACTCAGGCGGCGGCGGGTTTTCCGGGTGATGGTCGGGTACGGGATCTTCGCCTTCGCGATTCTCCAGATCAGCGAGCCGGTCATGCACGGCGCGCACCTGCCGGAGTGGGTGTTGACGGCGGTGCTCGTCGCCCTGGCCGCCGGCTTCCCTGTAGCGGTGATCCTGGCCTGGCTCTTCGACCTCACCGCGAGGGGCGTGCGGCGAACGCCTTCGGCCACTGGGCCAGGCGCTCTCTCCTTCTCCCGCGGCGGCCTGGCGGCGCTGCTCGTCGGAGCGGGCCTCCTCGCGGCGTTGCCGGGGGTCGCCTGGTACGCCTGGAAGCGAGCCGAAGCGCGAGGGCCCGGTGCCGCGCCGCCGGTCGCCTCCCCGTCCATCGCGGTGCTCCCCTTCGTGGACATGAGCCCCCAGAAGGACCAGGAGTACCTGTCGGACGGCCTCGCGGAGGAGATCCTGAACGTCCTCACCCGCATCGAGGGGCTTCGCGTCGTCGGCCGAACCTCCTCGTTCTACTACAAGGGAAAGAACGTGGAGCCCGCCGAGATCGGGAGGCGCCTCGCCGTGACCTCGCTCCTGGAGGGCAGCGTCCGCAGGGATGGGAACCGCATCCGCGTCAGTGCTCAGCTGATGAAGGCGGCCGATGGAATCCGGATCTGGTCCGGGAGCTATGAGCGGGACCTCGGAGCGACGTTTGCCATCCAGGACGACATCGCCCGCCAGGTGGTATCCGCCCTGGAGGTCGTGCTCTCCCGAGCGTCGGAGAGCGCGTTGCAGCGACCTGCCACGCCCAGCCCGGCCGCCTACGACCTTTACTTGAAAGCCCGGGCCGCCCTTCGCCAGCCCAAGACGCTCGCCAGCCTGGAGCGGGCCACGGCTCTCTTCGAGCAGGCCATTGCCGCCGACCCCAAGTTTGCGCAGGCCCAGGCAGGCCTCTGTGACGCCTGGCTGGCCCGCTACGAGCTCACTCGGGCCGCGGAGAGCTACGGGCGCGCCGAGGAGGCCTGCCAGGCGGCCCTGGCAAGGGGCCAGGACACCGGTGAGCTCCATGCGGCCCTGGGAACGCTGCACCTCCTGGCCGGGCGACTGGACGAGGCCGAGAAGGACCTGGGGCGGGCCAGGGCGATGAACTACGCCCCGGTGGACGTCCTGCTGGGCCTGGCGCGCCTGGCCGAGGCGCAAAGGCGACTCGACGTCGCCGAGCGGACCTTCGAGGAGGCGAGACGCTTCGACCCCGGCGACACCCGCGTCTACAGGCTCCTGGGGATCTTCCTCTTCCGCCAGGGCCGCCACGCCGAGGCGGCCCGGGCCTTCGAGGAGGAGATCGCCCGCACCACCGACAATGCCAGTGCCTTCGCCAACCTGGGCGCGGCACATTACCTGGCAGGGGATTTCCAGCGGGCAGCGGAGGCGCAGGAGACCTCGCTGCGGCTGGCCCCCACGCGCGCGGGTTACTCCAATGCCGGGACCAGCCTTTACTACCTCTGGAGGTTCGACGAGGCGGCGGCGATGTATCGCAAGGCACTGGAGGAGGCACCGGACGACTTCCAGATGTGGGGCAACCTCGGCGATGCGCTGTCGCGGATCCCGGCGAGCAAGGGCGACGCGGCCGCTGCCTACCGGAAGGCGGTGGAGCTCGCCGAGGCCGGGCTCCGCGTCAACCGCGCCGACGCCGACGCCCTGTCCGGGCTCGCGCTCTACCACGCCGCGCTTGGCCAGGCCGATCTTGCTCGCAGGTTCGACGCGGAGGCGCGGGATCGCAACCCGAACAACATGTACCTCCATTACAACTCAGCGGTGGTCCGCGTGCGCCTGGGAGCCTCCGAGGCCGCGCTGCCCGAGCTGGAGCGGGCC
>Ga0315271_10000875_pt1 | contig 17524 bp, 17 predicted proteins | sample C3_top_MG_FD_204664 | JGI IMG/M metagenome (GOLD analysis project Ga0315271, IMG submission 204664) | Sediment microbial communities from Yellowstone Lake, YNP, Wyoming, USA - C3_top | ecosystem: Environmental > Aquatic > Freshwater > Lake > Sediment | place: USA: Wyoming | collected 2017-08-01
ACCACGCCGTCGGTGAAGGAGGCGCGGGACTCGGTGACCTGGTCCCTTTTCTTCATCTTCCTGCTCTACTTCACTGCGCCGGCGCTGGCGGTGCTGGTCAAGTACGAGATGTTCAACGTCGTCGTCGGCACGTCGTACAGCAACCTGCCGGACTGGATCTCTGCCTGGGGCCGGGTCGATGCGGCGCTGTTGTCGGTGGTCGACGTGAACAAGGACGGCATCATCCAACTGGGTGAGATCAAGATTGGCGGCGACATCATCGTGCTGGCCACACCGGCCATCGGCGGCCTGCCGTACGTGGTCTCGGGCATGGTGGCTGCGGGCGGCCTGGCGGCCGCGCTGTCGACCGCCGACGGCCTGCTGCTGACGATTGCCAACGCGCTGTCGCACGACCTGTACTACAAGATGATCGATCCGAACGCGCCGACAGCGCGCCGCGTCTCGATCTCGAAGGCCTTGCTGGTGGTGGTGGCCTTGGCGGCAGCGGGCGTGGCGTCGCAGAAGCCGGCCGACATCCTGTTCCTGGTCTCGGCGGCGTTCTCGTTCGCGGCAGCCACCTTCTTCCCGCCGCTGGTGCTGGGCATCTTCTGGAAGCGCGCCAACAAGTGGGGGGCGTCGCTGGGCATGGTCGCCGGCCTGGGCACGACGTTCTACTACATGGCCACGACGCAGCCCTGGTTGCGCGGCGTGTTCGGCGTGACTTCGCCGGTGGAGCTGTGGTGGGGCATCCAGCCGATCTCGGCCGGCGTGTTCGGCGTGCCGGTTGGCATCGCCGTGATCCTCGTCGTCAGCCTGCTGACGCCGGCGCCGAGCAAGGAAACGCAGGAGCTGGTCGAGCATGTGCGTTATCCCGACCTGAAGCTGGGCGCCGCCTGATCCAGCGTCAAGGTGCCATCTGAGAAGGGCCCCGCACGGGGCCCTTCTTCTTTTATGCTGCGGCGCATGAGCACGACCCCTTCGCCGAGTCTGGTCGGCAACCTGCGCAGCGAGTTGCTGCGCTGGCCGCCCTTTACGCAGATGGTGCCCGAGCATGTCGATCGCTTTGTCGCCGCCTCCACGCAGACCTATTACGAACCGAACGAGACCGTGTTGGCCCCGGCCAGCGGCGCCGTGACGCATCTGTTGCTGATCCGCCGCGGCAGCATCAGTGGCCGGCAGGGGGTGGCCGATTCCGGCGGCGGCTTCCAGTACGAAGCCGGTGAGATGTTCCCGGTCGGTTCGGCGATGGGCGCGCGCGCGGTCCGGTCGACCTACACCGCAGTCACCGATACTTTCTGTCTGGAACTGCCGCTGGCGGCGATGCATCAGCTGGCGCGCGACAGTGCGCCGTTCGCGGATTTCCTCAACCATCGCGTGCAGCAGTTCCTGGCGCTTTCGCGGCAGGCGCTGCAGGTGGCCTACGCCTCGCAGACGTTGGCCGAGCAATCGCTCGAATCGCCACTGCGCGATGTCGTGCGCCGCGCGGCCGTTGGCGTCGCGCCGGACACGCCGCTGGGCATCGCATTGCGGCTGATGCACGACAAGCGAATCGGCTCGGTGCTGGTGCTGCATGAGCAGGCCGGCGCCGCGCTGGGCATCCTGACGCGGCACGACATCCTCGGCCGCGTCACACTGCGCGAGTTGTCGCTGGACACGCCGATCAGTGACGTGATGAGCGCGCCGGTGGTCACGCTCGGTATCGACCACACGGCGCAGGACGCGGCGCTGGCGATGTCGCGCCACGGTATCCGGCACGTGCCGGTCGCCGACGCCAACGGGCGGATCGTCGGCATCCTCTCCGAGCGCGACCTGTTCGCGCTGCAACGTCTGTCGTTGAAGCAGGTTAGCACGGCCATTCGCGCTGCGCCCGACGTGGTTACCTTGCGCGTGGTGGCGCAGGACATTCGCCGCTTTGCGCGCAACCTGCTCGGGCAGGGCGTCGGTGCACGCCAGTTGACCGAACTCATCAGCCACTTGAACGACGTGCTGACCGAGCACCTGGTGGCCTTGGTGGCCGCCTCACGCGGCATCGATCTGCAGCGCGGCTGCTGGCTGGCGTTCGGCTCTGAAGGCCGCGGCGAGCAGACCATCGCCACCGACCAGGACAACGGCATCGTCTTCGACAGCAGCGAACCCGAGCGCGATCGCGCGGCGTGGCTGGCCTTTGCGCGCGAAGTCAACGACGCGTTGGACGCCTGCGGCTACCCGCTGTGCAAGGGCAACATCATGGCCAGCAACCCCGACTGCTGCCTGACGCAGGCTGAGTGGTTGGCGCGATTCGCCGACTGGATCGACCACGGTGCGCCCGAAGACCTGCTCAAGGCCAGCATCTACTTCGATCTGCGTGCGCTGGCCGGCGCCGCCGCGCTGGCGCAGCCGCTGCGCGAGCTGGTCGGGCAGCACGCCAGCCGCAATCCGCGCTTCATGAAGCAGATGGCCGAGAACGCGCTGCGCAACGGTCCGGCGCTGAACTGGCACGGCGGCATCGACGCGCAGTCGCGCAACGGGCACGAGGTGGTCGACCTTAAACTGCACGGCACGGCGATCTACGTCGACGCGGCCCGGCTGTACGCGCTGGCCCACGGTGTGCCCGCCACAGCCACGCGCGCCCGCTTCACGACCGTCGCCGCGGCGATGGGTGCGCCCGCGCAGGAGGCCGAGAGCTGGGTCGACGGCTTCGAGTACCTGCAGATGCTGCGTCTGCAGGTGCAACTCGCGCGCGAGAGTGGTGTGCCTGTGGATGGCGGCGACGGCAACCCGAACCTCGTCGACGTGGCGACGCTCAATGACATCGACCACCGCGTGTTGAAGGAGAGTCTGCGTGTTGCGCGGCGTTTGCAGCAGCGCATACAGATGGATTACCTGCGGTGAGCCTGCTCGGCCGTCTGTTGGGCCGGGCGCCGGCATCGTGGGACCACGCGCAGCGCTGGGTCGTCGTCGACGTCGAGACCAGCGGGCTGGACATGCAGCACGACCGCCTGCTGGCGCTTGCCGCGGTTGCAGTGCGCTTGGATGGCCAGGCCATGCCGCGCATCACGCTGGGCGACAGCTTCGAAGCCGTTCTGCGCCAGGCCGAGGCGCCGGCCGACAAGGGCAACATCCTGCTGCACGGCATCGGCGTCGGCGCGCAGCGTGCGGGCGCACCGGCGGCCGAGGCGCTCGCGGCCTTCGAGCAATGGCTTGCCGATGCGCCGCTGCTGGCTTTTCACGCCGTGTTCGACCGCATCATGATCGACCGCGCGATGAAGGCGGCGCTTGGCCACGCGCCGGCCAATCCCTGGCTCGATCTCGAGCCGGTCGCCGACGCACTGCACCCGGCAGTGGGCGGCCACGCACTCGACGATTGGCTGGCGCACTTCGGCATCGAATGTGCCGTTCGCCACCAGGCCGCTGCCGACGCACTGGCGACGGCCGAATTGCTGCTGCGGCTGTGGCCGGCGGCGCGCGCGCACCGCTGTACTACGTTCGCGAAGCTACGCCGGCTGGCCAGGCATCGGCGATGGTTGGCGCCACGCTGAGCGCTGGCGCACTCAGCCGATGAATCGCAAGAGGCGCGCCGCCAACGCCGCGGGCTGGTCGTGGTGCAGCATATGGCCGCAGTCGGCCAGCGACTCGCGCTCGAGCCGCGGGACCACTGCCAGCCGGGCGTCGAACTCGCTGCGCGGGTAGCGCTCGCCCCACCACTTGGTGACGTCGGTGTCGGCGCCCTCGACCCACAGCAGCGGCGCGGCAATGTGGCGCCAGGTCTCGACCACCTCGTCCGCCTGGTACAGCGCCGGGTTGACGCGCTTGTGCGCGGCATCGGCGAGCAACTGCCACTGGCCGCCGGCGTCCGGCTGGGCCCATCGCGTGGCCAGCCACGCGGCCCGGGCGGGCGCCAGGCGAGGGTTGGTCTTCATCAGCCGCGCGGCCACGGCGTCGGCGCTCGGATAGGGCCGCAGCGCGGCCGGGGCTTTCAGTTCGTCGAGCCACTGCCGCAGGCGCTTGGGCGCTTGCTCGGGCCGGCTGGCGGGCAGGCCGAAGCCCTCCAGGTTGATCAAGCGGCGCACACGCTCGGGACGCACGCCGCCATAGCTCATGATCACGTTGCCGCCCATGCTGTGGCCGAGCAGGTCGATCGGTTGTGTCGGCGACAGGGCGTCGATCAGCGCATCGAGGTCGGCCAGGTAGTCGGGGAACCAGTAGCTGTCGCTGCCGCCGGGGCTGGTACGACCGAAGCCGCGCCAATCGGGCGCCACGATCCAGCGCTGGTCGCCTTCGATGGCCGCGAGCGCGTCGACCATAAACTGGAACGATGCGCCGACGTCCATCCAGCCGTGCAGCAACAGCAATAGTGGGCGCTCGGGTGCGGCCAGTTGTTGCCCGCCCCAGACTTCGAGGTGGTAGCTCAAGCCGCGGATCGGCAACTGGCGGCCACTTGCCGCGCGCGCCGGGGCGTAGAGCGTCGTCATGGGCCGCACTGTAGGCCAGCCGAAGGGGGTGACAAAATCCGCGCATGACGCCACACACCTTGCGCCGTGCAGAGCCGGCCGACATCGATGCCATCGTCGCCTTGATCGGCGAGTTGGCCGCGTTCGAGCAACTCGCGCACCTGGTCGAAGTCACGCCCGACAAGCTCGCGCCGCACTTGTTCGGCGCGCGGCCGGCGGCCGAATGCGTGGTCGGCGAGATCGGCGGCGAAGTCGTCGCGTTCGCGCTTTTCTTCACCAACTTCTCGACCTTCCTGGCCCGCCCGGGCCTGTACCTCGAAGACCTCTACGTACGCCCGGCACACCGCGGCAGTGGTCTGGGCAAGGCCCTGATCGAATACCTGGGCCGGCTCGCAGCCGAGCGCGGTTGCGGCCGCTTCGAGTGGAGCGTGCTCGACTGGAACGCCAACGCGATCGCCTTCTACGAGAAGCTCGGCGCGTCGGTGTTGCCCGACTGGCGCATCTGCCGCATCAGCGGTGAAGGTTTGCAGCGTTTCGCTGCACGGCCATGAGGGGCGTGGAACTGGCGCGCCGCTGGCTTGCACTGGCGATCGGCACCGAACCGACCAAGGCTCAGCCGGCCGGATGAGGCGCGCCGCACGTCGCCTGCAGCGTGGCACCGCGCTGGCGCTGCGCACCGGCGTGGCGACGATCGTCGCCGTCACCAGCGCGGTCGTCTTTGCCCAGCAACTGGTGGTGAGCGACAACGCCTGGCTCGAGTTGTCGCGCTTCCTGCCCTATCCGCTGTTCCTGCTGCCCGCGCTCGCCGCGCTGGGGGTGTCGTTCTGGCTCGGTCGCTGGTGGGTCGCGGCCAGCCTGGTCAATCTGGCGTTGTGGCTCACGCTGGGCATGGGGCTGCAATGCAACGGCGGCGAAGCCGGCGGCGAGCGTGTGCGCGTGATGACCTACAACATCAAGGTCATGAGTGCGGCACAACAGCGCGCGAACGTGCAGGCGCTGGCTCGGGAGGTGGCGAGGCACGACCCCGACATCCTGGTCATGCAGGACGCCGAAGGCCTGTTGATCGGGCGCAGCGAGCCGGCGGGGTACGGTGGCCCGGTGTTCGGCCTGGGGCATGTCTATGCGTCGGGGCAGTACGTCGTCGCCAGCCGTTTTGCCTTGCGCGACTGCGGCACGGCGCCGATGGGATTTGGCGTCGATAACCATCGCTACCTGCGTTGCGTCGTCGATGCGCGTGGCATCGAGCTGGACCTGGTCACGGCGCACTTTCAATCACCGCGCGCGGGCCTCAATGCGGCACGGCACGAAGGCCTGGACGGTGCCGACGATTGGCATCGCAACCATGCCAACCGGCTGCACCAGGCCCGGGCCTTGGCGCGTGACCTGGCCGGCAGCCGCCGCCCTCTGGTGCTGGCCGGCGACCTGAACGCGCCGCAGTCGTCGCCGGTGATCGGCAGCTTGCTGGCGACAGGGCTGCGTGATGCGTTCACGAGCGCGGGCCGTGGCTACGGCTACAGCCACGGCCACTCGCTGCGCAATGGCTTCGACCTGCTGCGCATCGACCATGTCCTGGTCAGCCCCGAGATCGGTGTCATGGCGTGCTTTGTGGGTCAGTCCGATGCGTCGGAACACCGGCCGGTGATTGCCGACTTGCTGCTTCGGCGCTGAAGCGCAATCGCTTCTCTTCACTTGTTGCCTTGCCGGAATTCGCCGGGGCGGAACCCGGCAAGGCAGTCAAGAGCCAGTTCGGCCACGCGGCGCCCGCGACATCGTCGCCACGCGTTTGATCAACGCGCTTTGCTTCGTTGCTTGCGCCGCCACGCGGCCACTTGCTCGTCGATGAATTCATCGACCGATGTCAACTTGCGCGGAAACTCGGCCAGCAGCTTCTGTGGCTGCCAGGTCTCGCGCATCAGGTGGTCTGGCACCGTCGACAGATCGAGCACGCGCGTGACGCCTTCGTGCAGCGGCCGGACGAGCGTGGCCAGCAGGCGGGCCGCGGCGAGCGGCAGGTGCAGCACGCGTCCGCGCCGCGCGCGCACGGCGTACATCGCGGCGACGTCGCTGTTGCTCACGTTGTCGGGGCCGCCGATCTCGAGCGTGCGTCCGTTCAGCCCATCTTCGGCGAGGGCCTGGACGGCAAACGGCGCCACGTCGCGCACGGCGACGAAGTTGCGCGGTTTGGCGCCCGGGCCGACGATCACCGTGAAGCCGCGTTCGAGCAACATCTGGCCGTTGAACTGGTGCACGTGGCTTTCCATGAAGGCCGATGGCCGCAGAATCGTGAAGCCCATGCCGCTGCCCTTGACCACCGCCTCGATCTCGAACTTGGTGCGGCCGAAATCGATCGGATGGTCGGCGCGCGCGCCCATCATCGAGGTGTAGACGAAGCGCTCGACCTTGGCGTCGCGTGCCGCCACCACCAGTGCGCTGTGCCCGACGTGATCGACCTGCGCGCTGGCAAAGTTGCCGCGGCCGAGCAGCGAGTGGGCACAGGCGAAGACCCGATCGACGCCCTTGCAGGCCAACTCGAGCGAGCGCGGGTCGGTCAGGTCGCCGAGCGCCAGTTCGGCCCCGGCACGCTGCAAATCGGCCGTCCGGGCGCGATCGCGAATCAGAGCGCGCACCGCGTGGCCTTGCGCCAGCAGGGTGAGGGCGGTGGCGCGGCCGAGCGCGCCGGTGGCACCGACGATCAGGATCATGGGGGCAGGTCCTCGCTGTTCTTGGTGTGCTGCAACGATGCTCGCGTCGCGCTGCGGCGTCAATGGCGCTCCCGACGCAAGGCTCGTTCAGGCACACTTTACGACCCTGCCACGCCGGATCGACCACCCCCGATGGAACACACCACACTGGGCCGCAGCGGCCTGAACGTGACCCGCATCTGCCTGGGCACCATGACATTTGGCGAACGACAGGTCGGCCAGGCCACCGCGCATGCCATCCTCGACCGCGCGACCGAGCGTGGCGTCGACTTCATCGACACGGCCGAGAACTATCCGATACCACCCAGTGCCGAGACCTACGGCGCCACCGAGACCATCATCGGCCGCTGGTTTGCCGAGCGACCCGGCATGCGCGCCAAAATCACGCTGGCGAGCAAGGTGGCCGGCCCAGCCCGCGGCATGGATTGGGTGCGCGGCGGCGCGGACAACTTGTCGCCTGCCGACATCGCGCAGGCCTGCGACGACAGCCTGCGCCGGCTGCAGACCGAGGTCATCGACCTGTACCAGATTCATTGGCCGAATCGCAACGCGCCCTCGTTCGGCGCGCTCTACTTCGACCCGGCCAAAGATGCCGAATTCACGTCGATCCACGATCAACTCGAGGCCCTGGCCCGCTTGATCAAGGCGGGCAAGGTGCGCGCGATCGGCCTGTCCAACGAAACGCCATGGGGCGTGACCGAATTCGTGCGCCTGGCCGAGCAGCACGGCCTGCCGCGCGTGGCCACGGTGCAGAACGGCTACAGCCTGATCAACCGCGTCGTCGACAACGGCCTTGACGAAGTGCTGCACTGCACGGGCACCGACCTTCTCGCCTATTCGCCACTGGGTTTCGGCCTGCTGACCGGGAAGTACGACGAACGTGGTTTCGACGACCCGGCCAGCCGCGGCCGCATGGCGCTGTTCGAGCGCATGAAGAAGCAGCGCTGGGGTCGGCCCGAGTCGCTGGCCGCGGCCAGGCGCTACAACGCGCTGGCGCGCGAGCACGGCCTGACGCCGACGCGCATGGCGTTGGCCTTCTGCTTTACCAACTGGCGCGTGACCAGCACGATCATCGGTGTGACCAGCGTCGCGCAACTCGATGAATGCCTGGACGCCTGGGGCACAGCGCTGAACCCCGACCTGCTGACAGCCATCGACAAGGTGCGCTGGGAAATCAGGGATCCGGCGCAGTAGCGTCGTCGCGAACCGTCGACGGGTTCGGGTATGGCCAGAAGGGACAACCAGCATGTCAGCGAGACGCCGGCAACGGCCTGGCTACGTCGCCAAGGCATCGCCTTTACCGAGCATGTCTACGACTACGTGGACCATGGCGGTACCGCCGAATCGGCGCGGCAGCTCGGCGTCGACGAATACGCCGTCGTCAAGACCCTGGTGATGCAGGACGAGCGCGCGCGGCCGCTGGTCGTGTTGATGCATGGCGACCGCCAGGTCAGCACCAAGAACCTGGCGCGTGCCATTGGCTGCAAGAGCGTCGAACCCTGCAGCGCCGAGGCGGCGCAGCGCGCGAGCGGCTACCAGATCGGCGGCACCTCGCCGTTCGGGTTCAAGCGCGCGGGCGTGCCGGTCTACGTGCAGGCCACCGTGATGGCGCTGCCGCGTATCTGCATCAATGGCGGGCGCCGCGGCTACCTGGTCGGCATCGAACCCAAGGTCCTGACCGAACGGCTGGGCGCAACCGCGGTCGATTGCGCACTGGTCGTTTGACTGGCGCGTAGAGTTCGCACCTCCGACTCAATCAACAGGGGCAACACATGGCGTGGGCATGGAGCGTGGCGGCGGTAATGCTGGCGTACTGCATCGGCTCGCTGTCGTTTGCCGTCATCGTCAGTCGCGTGATGGGCTTGGCCGACCCGCGCAGCTACGGCTCGGGCAACCCAGGGGCGACCAACGTGCTGCGCACCGGTAACCGCAGTGCCGCGGTGCTGACGCTGGCGCTCGATGCGCTGAAGGGCTATGTGCCGGTGCTGGCGGCGCTGTTGCTCGCGCCGCGCCTGGGTTTCGGCGCCGGCACCGTGGCGGCAGTTGGCCTGGCGGCGTTTGCTGGCCACGTCTGGCCGTTGTTCTTTCACTTCAAGGGTGGCAAGGGCGTGGCCACCGCGGCCGGCGTGCTGCTGGGATTCAACCCCTGGCTTGGTGCGGCCACGCTGGTCACCTGGGTCATCGTGGCGGCCTTCTCGCGCTATTCGTCGCTGGCCTCGCTGGCCGCGGCGGCATTTGCGCCGTTCTACCAGCTGCTGATCTGGGACGCCGACGGCTATGCGCTGGCCATCGTGGTGATGAGCCTGCTGCTGGTCTGGCGCCATGAAGGCAACATCCGCAAGCTGATCGCCGGCACCGAATCGAAACTCGGCAAGAAGGCGGCGCCGGTGGCCCCCACTTCGATCCACAAACACAAAGGACGCCACTGATGCCATCGCCCATTCAACGCTTCGACGTCGGCCCGCGCATGTCGGAGATGGCCGTGCACAACGGCGTCGCTTACCTGGCGGGCCAGGTGGCCGCTGATGGTGCACAAGACATCGGCGGCCAGACCCGGCAGGTGCTGGCCGCGATCGACGCCTTGCTGGCGCGAGCGGGCAGCGACAAGGGCAGGATCCTCAGGGCGCAGATCTTCCTCGCCGACCTGGCTGACTTCGCGGCGATGAACGCGGTCTGGGAGGCCTGGGTCGTGCCCGGCCAGACGCCGCCGCGTGCCACCGTGCAGGCCGCGCTGGCCAAGCCGCAATGGAAGATCGAGGTCGTAGTCACCGCCGCGGTGTGACCGGCGCGAAGCTCGAAGCCGCTTCGGGGGTGGGCGTCAGGCGTGCGCTTGCAGGCCGAGCAGCGCCGGATCGCCGCGGCCCCGGCGCACGAGTAATGTTTCGTCGCCGGTGAGGTCGATGACGGTGGTCGGCAGCCGCGGGCATGCGCCGGCATCGACGATCGCCTGCACGGTCTTCTGGAAGCGTTCGCGGATCTGCTGCGGGTCGTTCAAGGGCTCGGAATCGCCGGGCGGAATCAACGTCGTGGCCAGCAGCGGCTGGCCCAGCAGCGCCAGCAAAGCCTGCGTCACCCGATGGTCCGGCACGCGCAGGCCGATCGTGCGGCGTGAGGGGTGGCTTACGCGTCGCGGCACTTCTTTCGTCGCCTCGAGGATGAAGGTGAACGCGCCCGGCGTGCCGAGCTTGAGCAGCCGGTACTGGCGATTGTCGACGCGGGCGTAGCTGGCCAGCTCGCTCAGGTCGCGGCACAGCAGCGTGAGGTGGTGCTTGTCGTCGACCCCGCGCACGCGGCGCAGGTGCTCGGCGGCGGCCTTGTCGTCGAGGTGGCAGACGAGTGCATAGCTCGAGTCGGTCGGTATCGCCGCGATGCCGCCGCCGTGCAGGATCTGCACCGCCTGCTTGAGCAAGCGGGGCTGCGGGTTGTCGGGGTGGACTTCGAAGTACTGCGACATGGTCTCAGGCCGCGCACGGCCGCTCCCGAGCGGCCTCGGCACCCAAGGGCCACTCAGGGGCCCATCGAGGGCCCTGGGGACGTGAGCGAAGCGAGCCGGGGGCCAACATGCCTAGTCGCCCACGGTGTCGGCTGCGACCGCGGACACCGGCTGCTGGCGCGTCGCTGCGTCGCGCACGTTGAGCCAGGCACTGGCCGCGCCGCAGCAAGTGATTACCGCCATCCCGGTCCAGGCCCAGGCATCGGGCACGGCGCCCAGCGCCAGCCAGCCGGCCAGCGCCGCGACGCCGATCTGCGTATATAGGAATGGCATCAGGGTGGCCGTCGGTGCCTTGCCCAGCGCCATGATCAGCAACAGGTGGCCCCCGGTGCCGAGCGCTCCGATGGCCAGCAACAATCCAAGGTGCAGTGGCGGCGCGGCCGCGAGCACGCTGGCAACCTGTTGCGACCCGAGCAGCACCAGCGGTGCAGCCAGCATCATGCCGGTCAAGCCGGTGTAGAAGTTGGTGGTGTAGGGGTTCTCGTGCGGCGCGAGCCGGCTGGTGACGATCTGGAACGCCGCGTTCGACAGCGCCGCGGCCAGCGGCAGCAACACGGCCCAACCAAACAGGCCGCTGCCGGGCCGTATCACGATCAGGGCGCCGGCAAATCCGCCCGCCACCAGCGCCCAGCGCAGCGCCGACACCCGCTCCTTCAGCCAGACGCGGGCCAGCAGCGTCGCCAGCAGCGGTGTCAGCATCACGATGGCCGTGAACTCGGCCACCGGCATGTGGCGCAGTGCGTTGAAAGCCATGGCCGACGCAAACAGGAGCAGCGAGCCGCGCAGGACCTGGAAGCGCGGGTTGGCGGTGCGAAAGGTCTTGTCGCGCGAGAACGCGATCCAGGCCGCCATCGTCAGCGTGTGCATGGCATAGCGCAGCCACAACATCAGCGCTATGCCGATGAAGGCGCCGAGATAGCGCACGGTGGTGTCCAGGCCGGCAAAGCAGGCCGCCGCGGCAACGATCAGCGCGATGCCCGCACCCGGGCTGTGCACGGACGGCGCGGTGCGGCTCATCGCTGGCCGGGCGCGCCTTGCGCCATTCCACGATGTACGACGCCTTGCTTCGAGAGGCGGCTGGCCGCAGCGCTCACTGCGGCCATTGCACCCGATCCGCAAGCGCCTGCCAGACGGGCGTCAACTGGCCGGGCAGGTCGGGAAGTTTGCCGAGATCGATGCGGCTCTCGTTGGGCGAATGAAAGTCGCTGCCGTGCGAGGCGAGCAGTCCGAACTCGAGCGCGGTCTCGGTGTACTTGACGGCCTCCGCGGCGCTGTGGCTGCCGGTGACGACTTCGACGCCGCGCCCACCATGGGCCTTGAATTCCGAAAACAGCGCGTACTCCTCGGTCGGCGTGAACTTGTAGCGTGCCGGGTGCGCGATCACCGCCATGCCGCCGGCTTCCGTGATCCAGCGCACGGCGTCACCCAGGCCGGCCCAGCGGTGCGGGACGAAGCCGGGCTTGCCTTCAGTGAGGTAGCGGCGAAAGACCTCGTTGGTGTCGCTGCAATGGCCACGCTCGACCAGGAAGCGTGCGAAGTGCGTGCGCGAGATCAGCTCGGGGTTGCCGACGAAGGGCAGCGCTCCTTCGAACGCGCCGTGGATGCCGACCTGGGCCAGGCCGGCGGCCATTTCGCGCGCGCGCGCCTCGCGGCCGCCGCGGGTGCGGGCCAGGCCGGCGCACAGCGCGGCGTCGTCGACGTCGAAGCCGAGGCCGACGATGTGTACCGTGGTGCCGGCGAAGGTGACGGAAATCTCGCAGCCGCTGAGGTAGGCCAGTCCGGCGCGCAGGGCTGCGTCGCATGCCCGCAACTGGCCGCCGATTTCGTCGTGATCGGTCAAAGACCACAGGTCGACGCCGCCGGCCTTGGCGCGCGCCGCCAGCGCTTCGGGCTCCAGGGTGCCGTCGGATACGCTGGAATGGCAATGCAGGTCGGCGTTCAGGTTGTGCGGCAAGCGCATCAAGGTCTGGGGGTCTATGTTCACCGTGCGATTGTCTCAGGCCGCGATGGCGTGCCGTACGGCAGCGCCGTGGCGCGGGTCTGTACTGACTTGCCCAGCGCTGGCGCTTGAGCGCCAATGTTGTTCTCCATGCCTCGCGTGCAGACTGCTGCGCCACCGTCTCCAGTGATGAATCGCTCCAGATACCTTGGTGCTCTGTGCTCGCTGGTCTGGCAGGCCGCGACTGCGCAGACGGCTGTTGTGCCCGATCAGCAGGTGATCGTCACCGGCTCGGCCATCGAGCGTGCCGCTGCCGACGCGCCGTACGCCATCAGCGTCGTCGACGCGCAGGCCCTGCGCAGCAGTGGCCCGCTGATCAACCTGTCCGAGGCCATGGCCCGCGTACCCGGTCTGGTGGTGAGCAACCGCAACAACTACGCCCAGGATCTGCAGGTCAGCGCGCGCGGTTTCGGCGCGCGTTCGGGCTTCGGCGTGCGCGGCTTGCGCCTGTATACCGACGGCATCCCGGCCAGCATGCCCGACGGCCAGGGCCAAGTCAGCCACTTCGACCTGGCCAACGCCGAGCGCATCGAAGTGCTGCGCGGGCCCTTCTCGGTGCTCTACGGCAACAGCTCGGGTGGGGTGATCGCGCTTTTCAGCGCACCGGTGCGCGAGGGTGGCGGCGAGGCCGCGGCCGACATCGGCAGCTTCGGGCTGCACCAGCTGCGCGCGAGCGTGGCCGCGCCGATCGGCGGTGGGTTCGATCTGCGTGCGTCGGCCGCAGCGATGGAGTGGGAGGGATTTCGCCCACACAGCTCGGCGCAGAAACACGCCGGCGGGCTGCGCCTGGGCTACGAAGCGAGTGCCGACCGTGTCGTGGTGTCGCTGAATGCATTTGAGCAACCGGCCGACGACCCGCTGGGCTTGACCCGCGCGCAGTTCGACGCCGACCCCTACCAGACCACGCCCGAGGCCACGCAGTTCGATACCCGCAAGGAGGCGCGCCAGTTGCAACTGGGTGCGTCGTGGCGGCATCGCTTCGAGGCCGCCGGGCCGCTGAGCGAAAGTGCGCTCACGGCCTACACCGGCCAGCGTTCGGTGACACAGTGGCTGGCCATCGCCGCAGCCACGCAAGCCAACCCGCGCCACGGCGGCGGCGTGATCGATTTCGACCGCGCTTACGATGGTGTCGACGCGCGACTGACCTGGCGTTGGGACAGCGTCGATCTGGTCACCGGTGCGGCCGTCGAGCGCCAGCGCGACGATCGCCGCGGCTACCTCAATTACACCGGCACGGTGGCTGCACCTACCTACGGTGTGACCGGCACCTTGCGCCGCGACGAAATCAACCGCGCACGCTCGGCCGATTTGTATGCGCAACTCGAAGGCCAACTGGCCGCCAGCGTGACGGCCAGTGCCGGCCTGCGCAGCGGCACCCTGCGTTTGACCACGCAGGACCAGTACCTCAGCAACGGCGACGACTCGGGCGAACGCAAGTTCGGCTACACCAACCCGGTACTGGGCCTGCGTTGGGCCGCGCTGCCGGGACTGAACCTGTACGCCAGCATGGCGCGCGGTTTCGAGTCGCCGACGCTGGGCGAGTTGGCCTACCGTGCCGATGGCAGCGGCGGCTTCAACACCACCTTGCTGCCGCAGACGAGCCGGCAGTTAGAGGTTGGCGCCAAGTGGCGCAGCGCCAGCCTGTCGCTCGATGCGGCACTGTTTCAAATCAATGTCGACGACGAGATCGGCGTGGCCACCAATGCGGGCGGCCGCTCGGCCTACCAGAACGTCGGTCGCACCGAACGCAGCGGTGCCGAGTTGGCGCTCGGCTGGCGCGTCGCGCCCGAGTGGCGCACACAACTGACGTTGACCTACCTCGATGCGACCTATGTTGATGGCTTCCTGGCCTGCGCCGGCATTCCGTGCACCACGCCGACGGTGCCGATCGCCCCCGGCAACCGGATCGTCGGCACGCAACGTGGCAACGCTTTCGCTGAGTTGGTCTGGCAACCGCGCGCTACGACCGAGTTCGCAGTCGAGGCGCGCGCCGCGTCGACGACGATGGCCAACGACAGCAACACCCAGGCTGCGCCGCGCTATGCACTGCTCAATCTGCGCGCCAGCCAGCGCTACGCGCTGGGCGACGGCGTGACGCTGGAGTTGTTGGCGCGGCTGGACAATGCCGCCGACCGTGTCTATGCCGGCAGCCTGATCGTCAACGACGCCAATGGCCGCTACTTCGAGACGGGTGCGCCGCGCAGTGCGTTGCTGTCGTTGCGTGTGCTGCGCGCATTCTGATGGCTGTGCTGCCGTGTAGGTGGCGAACGGTCACTGCCTCGCAGAGGTCACCCGCAAGTGCCACTAACCGCTACAACGCCGCGGCATTCGCTGGTGACTGAAGAAGGAGCGCATTGCGCTCGGGCGGTCCGGTCAGTGCCTGCGTGGGGACCCGACGTGACTGCCGGCGGCGTGATCGCTGGGCCTGCCAGGTCTGGCTTCGTGTCTACAGCCCGGCGAGGTAATGCCCCAGGTTGTCGATGTCCTGGTCGCTCAACGTGTTGGCTACGCTGCTCATGTTGCCGGCGTCGTTGGTGCGGTGGCGGGCCTTGAAATCCTGCAACTGCTTGACGACATAGTCGTAGTGTTGCCCGGCCACGCGGGGAATCTCATTCTGGCCGGTGAAACCTCCACCGTGGCACATCGTGCACAGCGTCTCGTCGGCCTTGGCCTTGCCCAGCCGGGCCTTGCCGGCGTCGCCCTTGAAGGCCGGCTGCTTGGGCGCCAGCACGGCGAAGTAATCGGCCAGCGCGCGCACTTCGTCGCGCGACAGGCCGGCGGCCACCGGCGAACACCGCGGGTCGCTGCGCCGGCCTTCCTGGAAGTCACGCATTTGCAGGTACAGGTAGCGCGCATTCTGGCCGGCCAGGATCGGATTGACGCTGATCGTCGCGTTGCCTTCTTCGCCGTGGCAGGTGGTGCACAGGGCGGCCTTTGCCGGGACCGGGACGGGTGGCGGGGGCGGCAACTGCGCCTGCGCCAGCGCGGCCGGTGCCGCCGCTGCGGCAGCCAATGCCAGGGCCATGGATACGAACTTCATGGGAAACGGTCCTCTTCGATTGCGGTCATAAAAAGGCCCCGGCAGCGGCGGGCTGCCGAGGCTTGCAGGACGATCTGCCGGCTAGGGCAGTGCGAACACGAACACCGAATTGCCGCGCCGCGAGTCGACCTGGTTGTTGCCACCGGCGGCCACCGCGACATACTGCTTGCCGCCCACGGTGTACGAGACCGCGGGTGCGTTGACACCGGCGCCGCACTGGAACTCCCAAAGCTTCTTGCCGTTGCTGGCATCGAAGGCGCGGAAGAGGCCGTTGCTTTCGCCATTGAAGACCAGACCGCCGGCGGTGGCCAGCACGCCACCGATCAGTGGCTGCTCGGTATCGAACTTCCAAGCGACCTTGCCGGTGTCGATGTTCACAGCCGACAAGCGGCCCCATTGCTTCTCGCTCGGGATGGTCTTGAACGCGCCGCCCAGCCACAGCTTGCCGCCAGGGTACTTGGCGGCCTCGACGTGATAGGTCATGGGCTGGTGCAGATTGGCGGCGTAGGCCAGGCGCGTCGTCGGATTGATGGCCATCGGACTCCACTCGACGCCGCCATTCGCTCCGGGCAGCATGCGCGCACCCGTGGCAGTCGGCAGGACCCACATGTTCTCCTGCGGCACCATCGCGTCACTGAAACGGATCAGCTCGCCGGTGGCGCGGTCGTGCACGTAGATGTGGCCGGTCTTGCCGCCGTGGATGGCGACCTTGCGCATCTTGCCGTCCTTGCCCTTGGCTTCCGTCAGGATCACCGGCGAGACGGCGTCCAGATCCCACACGTCGTGTGCCACGTACTGGTAATGCCACTTGTAGGCACCAGTGTTGAGGTCGATCGCGACGATCGAATCGGTGTAAAGGTTGTCGCCCGGCCGCTCGGCACCGTACAGATCGGGGCTGGGGTTGCCTACGACGAAGAAGGCGGTGTTGGTGTCCTTGTCGATGGCTGGCGCCATCCACACGCCGCCGCCGAGCGTCTTGTAGAAATCGCCACCCTTCTCGGCGAGTTGCTTCTTCTCGGCCGCGATGTCGCGCAGCATGTTGCGGCCGGTGGCGTCGTTGACCGCCCAGACGCCCTCATGCCCCTTCTCGGGAATCGTGGCGAAGCTCCACATTTCCTTGCCGGTGGCGGCGTCGTAGGCCTTGACGAAGCCCCGGATGCCGTACTCGCCGCCATTGGTGCCGATCAGGATCTTGCCGTTGACGGCCACCGGCGCCATCGTTTCCGAGTAGCCCAGTTCGGGGTCGGCGATCTGCGTGCTCCACAGAACCTTGCCTGTCTTCGCGTCGAGCGAGACCAGCTTGGCGTCTAACGTGCCCATGTATATGCGGTCATCCAGGATCGCCACACCGCGGTTGTTCGGCCCGCAGCAGTAGGTCATCACCGGCCCCTGCTTGTGCTTGTAGTGCCAGAACTCCTTGCCCGTCACCGCATCGACGGCGTAGATGTGGTTGAACGAGGTCGTCAGGTACATGATGCCGTCGACCACGATCGGCGCGGTTTCCATCGATTCCAGGACCTCGGTCTGGAACACGAAGGCCGGCCTCAAGCGGCTGACGTTCTTGGTGTTGATCTGCTTGGCCGGGTAGTAGCGAGTCTGCGCATAGCTGCCGTTGCTGTGCAGGAAGTTTGCCGAGTCACTGGCTGCGGCGTCGAGCTTGCCTTACGCCACGGATATGGCCTTGGGGACCGGGGCGCCGGTGGCGGCCGCACCGCCCTGGACTTCCTGTGCCTGAGTCAGGGACGGCGTGCATGCCAGCGTCACCGCGGCTGCAAGCAGGGTGCGCCAGGGCAGGCGCTTGAAGGTCGAGACGGTCATGTTGGCTCCAGGTTGCACATGTGGAAGGCGCCTCGTCAGCAGGCCGGGCGCAGTGAAGCGCGG
>Ga0315271_10000877_pt1 | contig 17497 bp, 14 predicted proteins | sample C3_top_MG_FD_204664 | JGI IMG/M metagenome (GOLD analysis project Ga0315271, IMG submission 204664) | Sediment microbial communities from Yellowstone Lake, YNP, Wyoming, USA - C3_top | ecosystem: Environmental > Aquatic > Freshwater > Lake > Sediment | place: USA: Wyoming | collected 2017-08-01
CATGGCCGGCTTCGATGCCGGCGCCGACGACCTTCTGCTCAAGCCGTTCGACCTCGAGGAGTTGGTGGCACGCGTGCGCGCACTGCTGCGTCGGGCGGCCGGCAACCCGCAAGCGGTGCACGTGGCCGGCGCCCTGACACTGGACCCGGCGCGCAGGCTGGTGACACTCGAAGGTCAGCCGGTCGAGCTGTCGGCGCGCGAATTTTCGGTGCTTGAGGTATTGATGCGGCGCCCCGGCACGGTACTGTCGCGCAAGGAACTCGAGGACTCGGTCTACGGTTGGGGCGAAGAGGTGGCCAGCAACGCGATCGAGGTCCACCTGCACCACCTGCGCCGCAAGATCGGCAGCCAGCGTATCCGCAATGTGCGCGGCGTCGGCTACCGCATCAGTAGCGAGGCACATTGAATGCGCTCGATCGAGCGGCACCTGACGTGGTGGATCCTCGGCGCCGCGGCGCTCGGCGCGGCACTGCTGGGCGGCGTGGCCTACCGCGTGATCCTGTTCGACCTCAACGCCACGCTCGACGAAAACCTGCAAGCCGTGGCGCTGGCCGTCGCGGACCATGGATCCGCGACGGTATCGGGCGCGCCGGACCCGGCTGCGCGAGCCGGCACGGTCGGCGCGGAAATCGTCGTCGTCGAGTGGACGCCGCAAGGGCAGATGACTTTCAGCTCCGACACCCGCGTGGCGCTGCGCTTTCGTGACCAAGCCGGTCTCGAACGCCAACGCCTGCAGGGCACCGATTGGGACACCTACACCGTGGTTCGCACCGGCCACGTGGTGCAGGCCGCGCAGCGTGCACAGTTCCAGCAGGAAGAGGCCGCCGAGGCCGCTGCCAGCCTCTTCCTGCCATTCGCCCTCGTTTTCGGCGTCGCCGCGGTGCTGCTGATCGTGGCGTTGCGGCGCGGGCTGGCGCCACTCGATCGCACCGCGGCCGACGTCGCCGCGCGCAGCGCCAACAGCCTGGCTCCGATAGACACCACGCACCTGCCGCGCGAGATCGCACCGCTGGTGCTGGCGCTGAACGGCCTGATGCAGCGGCAGGCCGAGTCGCTGCAGGTGCGCCAGCGCTTCGTGGCGGATGCGGCGCACGAGCTGCGCACGCCGATCACGGCCCTGCGCCTGCAGTTGCAGCTGCTGCAGGGTGCGGCCGACGACACCTCGCGCCAGACCGCGGTCGGCGCCCTGCGGGCCGGCATCGACCGTGCACAGCACCTGGTCGAGCAGCTGCTCGATCTGTCGCGCGCCGAACCGGGTGCACGGCCCGAGCCGTTTCGCCGGCTCGAATTGGCGCCGCTGGCGCAGTCGGCCGTCACCCGCTTCAACGACAAGGCCGAGAGCCGCGGCATCGACCTGGGCGCGCGCATCGATTCGCCAGGCGCGCTGACCGGCGACGCGGAGCAATTGCGCGTGCTGCTGGACAACCTGGTCGGCAACGCGCTTCGTTTCACACCGCGTGACGGCGTGGTCGACGTGGTCGTCGCCGCTGCGGACGGCTGCGCCGTGTTGCGCGTCATCGACGACGGCCCCGGCATTCCCGCCGAGGCGCGCAATCAGGTGTTCGAGCGCTTCCATCGCGCACCAGGCGTGGCGCCGGCGCACGCCGGCGAAAGCGGCAGCGGCCTGGGCCTGGCCATCGTCAAGGCCATCGCGGAGGCGCATGGCGCACAGGTGACACTGCATACCGGCCGGCAGGGACGCGGGCTCGAGGTGCGGGTGGTGTTTCCGCCTGGCCAGCCTGCGTCTTAGGCCGACCGTGGCTCGGCAACGGATGATGTTCGAGCCGCTTACGAAGCCGTCTTGCGGCCGGCAATTGCGGCATGATGTCCGCCCGCCGTTGCCATCGACGACGGCTCGAAAGTTCGCATGTCGCCACTCCGTCGTTCTTGGCGCCGCCTGTCCAGTCTGTTGTGCTGGGCTACGTTGGTGATTCTTCCCAGCGTTTCCGTCGCGCAGCGGCCCGATGGCGCTCCCGCGGCGCGTATCGATACCGTCGTCGACCAGTTTCACGGCACGACAGTGCCCGATCCCTATCGCTACCTCGAAGACACCAAGCACCCCGAGGTGCAGGCCTGGATGCAAGGGCAAGGCGACGCCGCAGCGAAGGTACTCGCCGGCATCGACGGCCGCGATGCGCTGGCTGCGCGAATTGCCGAAGTCACTGCGGCCGCCGGAGACCGGATCGTCGATGTCATGCGACTGCCTGGCGAGCGCTACTACTATCTCAAACGCGCACGCGACGAGCGGCAGTTTCGGCTGGTCATGCGCCGTGGCCTGACAGGCAAGGAGCGCACCCTGGTCGATCCCGAGGTCGAGAGCCACGCGACGGGCATTCCGCACGCCATCAACTACTACAAGCCTTCGTGGGACGGGCGATATGTGGCCTTTGGCGTCTCGGCCGGCGGCTCGGAGAACGCCACGCTGCATGTGCTCGATGTGCGCAGCGGCAAGCGTGTCGGCGCGGCGCTCCTGCGCGTGACGGAAGGTGGGATCCACTGGCTGGCTGACAGCCGCTCGTTCACCTACACCCAATTGCAGGCACTGCGTGAGGGTCAGCCAGAAACCGATTTCTACAAGGATGCGCGCGTGATGTGGCAGCACGTCGGCGCACCGGCGACCGCCGCCAAGGCAGTGTTCGGCCCGACCGTGACACGCACGCTCGGTCTTGATCCGATCGACAACGGCGAAATCATCACGGTGCCGGGAAGCCCCTGGATGGTGGCGCGCACCACCGACACGACGGTGCCCGAAGGCAAGCTGTTCGTCGCCCCGGTGGCGCTGTTGGGAAAGCCTGGCGTGCGCTGGCAACACATCGCCAGCGCGTCCGACAAGATTACGGACGTGGCATTGCGCGGCAATCAACTGTTCCTGCTGACCTATGCCGGGGCGCCGCGGCGCAAGCTGATCGCGCTCGATTTGCGCCGGCCCGAACTGGCACGCGCCACCGAAGTCGTATCCGAACCTGCAGGCGGCGTACTCGAAGGTTTTCAGCTGAAGAAGAGTGGCCTGATAACTCAAGTGCGCCAGGGCACAGCACTGGTGCTGCGCGAGCACGCTCCCGACGACCGCGTCGGCCGCGCGCTGCCACGACCCTACGCCGGCGCCGCTTGGCTGCTCGGGGAGCCGACACCCGTCGACGATGCGGTGCTGTTCTCGATGACCGGCTGGACCCGCTGGCAGCAGTATTACCTGGCGCGCAACGGTGCAGCCTCACCGGTGGCTTTCGCCGCCGAACCCACCCTGCCGACACTCGACCTGCAGGTCACCGAAGTCGACGTCCCCAGCCACGACGGCGTCAAGGTACCGATGACCGTGTTGCACAAGAAGGGCCTCGCGCTCGACGGCCACAACCCGGTGTTGGTGCACGGCTACGCCAGCTACGGTTTTTCGATGACGGCGTACTACGCACCAGACAATCTGGTCTGGCTCGAGCGCGGCGGCGTGCTTGCCTTCACCAATCCGCGTGGCAGCGGAGTGCACGGCGACGACTGGCACCGCGCCGGCTTCAAGACTACCAAGTCGAACACCTGGAAGGACGGCATCGCCTGCGTGCGCTGGCTAATCGAGCAACGCTACGGTTCACCGGACACGATGGGCATCATCGGCACCAGTGCGGGCGGCATCTTTGTCGGCCGCGCGGTCACCACGGCACCTGAGCTTTTCGCCGCGGCGATCTTCAACGTCGGCACGCTCGACGCCGTGCGCTTCGAGCAAAGCGCCAACGGGGCCACCAATGTGTCGGAGTTCGGCAGCGTGACCGACCCCGCCGAGTTCCGTGCCCTGCTCGACATGAGCACCTATCACGCCATCCACGAGGGCACCGCGTATCCTGCGGTGATGCTGGTACACGGCGTCAACGATCCCCGCGTACCGGTGTGGGAGAGCAACAAGACCGCGGCACGCCTGCAGGCCGGCAGTTCGAGCGGCAAGCCGGTGTTGCTGCGACTGGACATGCAGGCCGGGCACGGCATGGGCAGCACTGTCACGCAGCGCAACTCGGCCATCGCCGATCAGTACGCCTTCCTGCTCTGGCAGATGGGCAAACTCGGCCGGCGCGACTGATCGCGCAGCGACCACTCCGCTGGGAGCCTGAAGTGCGTGTGGTGTTTCCGCCCGGCCAGCCTGTGCCCTGACGCGAACCCGGCTCAGCGCTCGGTCACGCCCAGCTTGTCGAGCAGGCCATTCAACTCGTCGAGCGAGCCGAAGGCGATCGCGATTTCACCCTGCTCCCCGCGCTTGGTCTTGCGTTGCACCCGGATCTCCACCGCCGCGGTCAGGCGGTCGGCAAGCGCTTCTTCCAGGCGCACGATGTCGCGCGACTTGTCGTGCTTGATGCGCATCAGCGGCGACTGGCGGCCGGCGTTACTGCCGGCTTGACTCGCGGCCAGCTTCTCGGTTTCGCGCACCGAGAGTCCTTTCGCCGCGACCTGGTTGGCGGCCAGGATCTGCTGGGCCGGCTCCAGCGCCAGCAGTGCGCGCGCGTGGCCCATCTCGATGTCGCCCGCCATCAGCATCTGCTGCACCGGCGCAGCCAGGTTCAGCAACCGCAACAGGTTGCTGGCGGCGCTGCGCGAGCGGCCGACGGCCGATGCGGCCTGCTCGTGCGTGAGCGCGAATTCGTCGATCAGGCGCTTCAGGCCCTGCGCTTCTTCGAGCGGGTTCAGGTCTTCGCGCTGGATGTTCTCGATCAGCGACATTACCGCGGCGACCTCGTCGGCCACCACCTTGACGAGCACCGGCACATCGCTCAGGCCGGCGAGACTGGCGGCACGCACACGGCGCTCGCCAGCGATGATCTCGTAGCGGTTGGCGCTCAAGGGCCGCACCAGGATCGGCTGCATCACGCCCTGGCTCCTGATGCTCTGCGCCAGCTCGTGCAACGAGCCCTCGTCCATGCGCGTTCGCGGCTGGTACCTGCCCGGCTGCAACTGGCTGAGCTTGAGCATGCTGGGGGCGCCCTCGTCGCGTGCGGCGGCGGGAGCGTCGCTGACCTTGGGGCCGAGCAATGCTTCGAGGCCCATACCGAGGCCCTTGGGTTTCTTGGTGACCATGGGGTGCCATTGTCGGCGATGGCGCCGGGTGCGGCCCCATGCCCGTCAGCGCCGTTCGGTCAATGCCCTCAAGTTGGCCAGGCCGGCCTCAAAATCCTTGCCAACCCTGCCGTCGATGTCTAACACCACGCCCATCAGCTTGGACAGGTATGGCGCGGGGCCATGCATGGCCCAGGTGACGATGGTGAGCGTGTCACCCTCGGCGCGCAGCGTGAACTCGGCGGTGTTGCTGGCCTTGAACGGCCTGACGAAGTCGAGTTGCATCGTGACGCTGTTCGGCGCCTGGCTGGCGGTGATCTCCATGCGCCCGGCGCCGACCTTGCGGCCGTCCCAGGCATAGACCGCGCCGACGCCGCGGGCCGCCCCGCTGTGGATGCCCTTCAGGCCCGGGTCCTTGCGCTCGTAGGGATTCCAGCTGTTGAACGATCTCAGGTCATCGATCAACGCGAAGACCTGCCGCACCGGCGCCTTGATGACCGCGCTGCGCTGGACGCGAAACATGTCGGGACGCGTGGCAGCGTAGCCCAGCAGCGCGGCCAGGATGGCAAGCAGGATCAGGGCCGCGATCATGAGCATGGACTTCTTACTGGCACTGGCGAGCATAGGGCGCGACTCAATTCGCTGCCAACAACTGGGCAAGCAAGGCCTGACCCGCCGGCCAATCGCCCAGTCCGGATTCGCCGTTGATGTGGCCGACGGTACCGAGGCCGACCGGCCTGGCGCCCCACTCCCGTACCAAGCGCGCGCCGCGCTCGGGCGTGCCGAACGGATCGTCGTCACTGGTCACGGCGATCGCGGCGAAGGGCAAGACGCGCCGAACGATGGGCCGCCAAGGCAGCAGGTTGGGCGGCATGTCTTCGCGCTCGATGTCGGGTGGCGCGACCAACAGGGCACCCCGTACACGCGCGGTGTGCTGCGAGTGCGCGGACCAGGCGGCGACCAGATGGCAGCCCAGGCTGTGCGCGACCAACACGGCGGGTGCGTCGCTTTCGAGCAGCACCTCTTCGAGCCGCGCCATCCAGTCACCGCGCTTGGGCCACAGCCAGTCGTTCTGCGTCACGCGCCGGTAAGCATGCACCCGCTCCCAGCGACTTTGCCAATGTGTGGGACCGGAGTCGAGCCAGCCCGGCAGCAGCAGCACGCGCGGCGCCATCATGTTCTATCCTTCGCCAATTGCAGCATGACATTTTGGGCCCGCCATGAGCAAGCACACCGTGTTCGTCGACGGCCAGGAAGGCACCACCGGCCTGCGCATCCACGAATACCTGGCCGCACGCAGCGACATCGAGGTGTTGAAGATCGATGGCGACAAGCGCAAGGACGCCGGCGAGCGCGAGCGCCTGTTGAACGCCGCCGACGTCGCCTTCCTGTGCCTGCCCGACGCCGCGGCCAGGGAGGCCGTGGCCTTGGTCACCAATCCCGCCACCTGCATCATCGATGCCAGCACGGCGCACCGCGTGGCGCCGGGCTGGACCTTCGGCGTGCCCGAGTTGGCGCCGGGCCAGCGCGATGCGCTGCGCCGGGCCAAGCGCATCGCCAACCCGGGCTGCCACTCGACGGCCTTCATCGCGCTGCTGCGCCCACTGATCGATGCCGGCATCGTCGGCCGCGACCTGCCGGTGACCGCAACCTCGATCACCGGCTACTCGGGCGGCGGCAAGAAGATGATCGAGCAGTACAAGTCATCAGCCGCCGCCTTCGCGTCGGGTGCCGGCGGCAACCCGCAACTCGAGGCACCGCGCCCTTACGGCCTGAAGCTCAGCCACAAGCATGTGCCGGAGATGATGGCCTACAGCGGCCTTACCGTGAAACCGGTATTCATGCCCATCGTCGGCAACTTCTACAAGGGCCTGGCCGTGAGCGTGCCGCTGCATCTGTCGCAGCTGCGCGCCGGCACCGACGGCGCGGCCCTGTTGCGCGCCTTCGAGCGCCACTACGAGGGAGAACGCTTCATCCGCGTGATGCCGCTGGCGGACGCGGCCGGCGCCGAACCCAACTTCTTCGACGTGCAGGGTGCCAACGACACGAATCGAATCGACATCTTCGTTTTCGCCGACGACCGGCAGGCGATCCTGATCGCACGCGAGGACAACCTCGGCAAGGGCGCCAGCGGCGCGGCCGTGCAGTGCATGAACCTGCACCTGGGCTGCGACGAAGGCCTGGGTCTTTGAGGCCCGATCACGCGACGGGCCCCTGCGGTTCCGGTGCCAGCCGGTAGTGGTAGCCGTAGGCGTCGGCAAAGCCCAGGCGTCGGTACACGCCGCGTGCGGCGAGGTTGCCGGCATCAACCTGCAAGTAGGCGTGGCGCGCGCCCTCGTCGCGGGCCTGCACCAGCAGGCGCGAGCAAAGCCGCGCTGCCAGGCCCTGCCCGCGCGACGGCTCGGCGGTAAAGACGTCGTACAGGCCGACGAGATCGCCCTCGCGAGCGAACTGGCCACAGGCCAGCAGTGCGCCGTCGCTTTCGCGGCGCAGGGCCAGCGCTCGAAACGGCACCGGCGAGAGCTCGAGCCGCTGCGCATGGGCCTGGCTTTGCGCCAACGGCGAGCCGCGCAACTGGCCGATGGCCTGCGCGAAGGCGCTGTGGCCCAGCGACTGCCATGCCAGGCCTGACGGCGCCGGCGGGTTGTCGACGGCGTCGAGCGCGGTGCAGACCATCACCCGTGTGTCTTCGATCCGCGGCCAGTGGCGCGCCTCGAGCAGCGCGTCGAGGTTGGCCGGCCGGCTGAACGGGGTGATGCGCAGCACCATCGGCAACTGGGCCTCGGCGAACACCGCCGCCGCATGTGCCAGTTTGTCGGCCAGCGGCAGCGCGCCGGTGGCCACGGCATTGACGCAGCGCGCGCGCTTGGCCTTGCCCGGTGAGAAGCGGACCAGCCAACCGTCGAGCCAGCGTTGCTGCGGCGGCGCGCTGGCGTTCAGTCCGGCGTCTTCGATGCGTGCGAGCAGCAGCGGGTCAAAGCCCGCCACCAGCGAACGCGGCACGGCCGTCACCACGGGCCACCGGCGCCGGAGAGCCCCCTGGCGGACGCCGTGGCTCCGGCTCCGCCGGGCCACTGGCGGCGCCCCCCTGGGGGGGAGGCGCCGCAGGCGCTTCGGGGGGGATTCACGTCACGCCAGCGTCTTGACGCGCTCGACCATCTCGCGTGCAAATTCGATGTAGGCCACTGCGCCCCTGGACGTCGGGTCGAAGACCACGCCGGCCTGTCCATAGCTCGGCGCCTCGGCCAGGCGCACATTGCGCGGGATCAGGGCCTTGAAGACCTTGTCGCCGAAATGCGCTTCGAGCTGAGCGCTGACCTGCTGCTGCAGCGTGATGCGCGGGTCGAACATCACGCGCAACAAGCCGATCAGCTGCAACTCGGGATTCAGATTGGCGTGCACCTGCTTGATCGTGTTGACCAAGTCGCTCAAGCCCTCGAGCGCGAAATACTCACACTGCATCGGCACGATCACGCCATGCGCACTGCACAGGCCGTTGAGCGTGAGCAGGCTCAGGCTTGGCGGACAGTCGATCAGCACGAAATCGTAATCGCCCATGACAGCGGCGAGTGCGTCGCGCAGGCGTTCGTTGCGGCGCTCCAGCGCAACGAGTTCGACCTCGGCGCCGGCCAGTTCGCGGTTTGCACCGAGCACGTCGTAGCCGCCTTTGAGACTGCTTTGCCTGGCCTCGGCGATGCTGGCCGACTCGAGCAGCACGTCGTAGATGCTGAGATCGAGCTTGCGCTTGTCGATGCCCGAGCCCATCGTCGCGTTGCCCTGCGGATCGAGATCAACCACCAGCACGCGCTGGCCGACCCGCGCCAAGCCGGCGGCCAGGTTGACCGTGGTGGTGGTCTTGCCGACCCCTCCCTTTTGATTGGCGATACAGAAGATGCGCGTCATGTCGGTTCTTTCGCCGGGCCGCCCCAAGAAGACCCGCGCCCCCGCGAGGGGCCGCGGGCGATGCGAGCCGGGAGGCTCCATGGCCTCAGTCTCGCATCAATCGCGCACCAGCCGGATGCCAAAGCCGATCAGGAACACGCCGGCCAGCCGTTCCAGCCAGCGCGCGGCGTTGCGGTGCGCGCGCACCTGCGCGGCCACCGCGTTGGCGAACGCGCACAGGGTCAGGCAGTACACCGCGGTGATGACGGCGATGGTCACGGCCATGGCGGCGAAGGTGGGCAACCCGCGGTGTGTGGCCGGGTCGATGAAGAGCGGGAAGAAGGCCATGTAGAAGACGATCGCCTTCGGATTGAGCAGGGTGATGAAGAATGCCTGCCTGGCGTAGTCGCGTGGTTCGATGCGCACCGGCGACGCGCTGCCGTCGCCGCGCGACAGCAGCAACCGCAAGCCGATCCATGCCAGGTAGGCCGCACCCGCGTACTGCACCGCCTTGAAGGCCACCGGGTATGCCGCCAGCAGCGCCGCCACGCCAGCCACGGCGAGCCACAGCAGCACCTGGTCGCCGACGATCACGCCCAGTGTGGCGGCGGCGCCGGCGCGAAAGCCACCCTTGCCGGTGGAGGTGAGCAAGGCGAAGGTGCCTGGCCCGGGCAATGCCAGGAAGAGCAGGATGGCGGCGCAGAAGGCGCCGTAGTCGTGAATGCCAAACAGGGGACCGGCCATGAGGCACGAGGTTACCGCACCGCCGCGCCTGAACGACAATCGCGCCCCATGAACCCCGACCCCTCTTCCGCCGAGTCGAGCCAGGTGCCACCCGAGCCGGCGGGCGGAACCGACCTTGCACGCACGACAGCGATTGATAGCGACGCCATCGGCACGACCGTGACCTTGCCTGGTTCGGCGGCCGGCGTGGTGCCCTCTGCAAGTACGGCGGACGCGCCGATGGTTTCGCTCACCGAGAATATGGCGAACGCGCCGGGGCTGGCGCCCGCCACGGATACGGCGAACGCGGCGGGGCTGGCGCCCGCCGCGTGTGGCGCCCGCCTGGCCGAGTTGTTCCCTGCGCTGTTCTCCGCGGCCAGTGCGCCCGGGCCGGCCAGGCCGATCAAGCTGCGCATCCACGCCGACATCCAGGCCCGCGCGCCAGGGGTCTTCAGCAAGCGGGCGCTGGGCGTGTTCTTCAGTCGCTACACGACGACCAACGCCTACCTGAAAGCGTTGACGCTCGCGCCGCACCGATTCGACCTCGACGGCCAGGCGGCCGGCGAGATCAGCGACGAGCACCGCCGCCTTGCGGCCGAGGAACTGGCGCGCCGCCACGCGTTGGCTGCTGAACGGCGCGCTGCGCAGCGCCCGGCACCACGTCGCGACGCAGCGGCCAGGGACGATAGCGCAGCGCCCGGCGCGCAGCGCGAGCCGCCCCCGGCACACCGGCCAGACCCACGGCCGGACGCCCGCCCCGCGGGGCCGCCGCGGCAGCGGCCACGCGACAGTGCGCAGCGAACCGACAGGCGCAACGACGCGACGCCGCCGTCACGCCCCGAGCAAACCGCACGGCCGCCGCGGCTTGGCGAACCCGCGCCGCGGGCCACACAGCCGCAGCGTCGCGCGCCCGTGCCGCCGATACCGGAATTGCAGGCGCCCGCGGCACTGCCGGTCGATCCGGCGCAGCGCGAACGCGTGTTGCTGCTGCGCAGTTTCGAGGCCAGCCCCCTCAGCAAGGCCAATTTCTGCGCCCTAAAGGGCATCTCCGAAGCCACGCTCGACGCGGCGCTGCGCCGGGCTGAAAGTAAAGGTCCGGTGAAAGCTGCGCGGAAGAAGAGCAGCAGCGGCAGCGGCAGCGGCAGCGGCAGCGGCAGCGGCAGCGGCAGCGGCAGCGGCCAGTAGGAAAAGCAACCAGGACGCTTGGTTTCTCAGGCAAGCTCGCCCCAGGCCCCTGAAGTTGAGAGATCACGACCGCAATCTGATTGCTTGCCTCTACGGCCCACGGGCCGGCGGCGGCGCAATGCACCCGCTCTGCTTTCCCCCCGTCAGGCGGGCAGCGGCGCGGCGCGGCGCGGCCGCTCCTGCGACTCGCGATCATCGTCTCTGCAGCACACCGCAGACCCAACGCCGACCCGCAGGCTATTCCTTCGGCTCGTCAATGAAGCGTGCCGCAAACGCGTCGGCGACGGCCGCACCGCGTACGTCGCGCAACATCTGCGCGCCCAATGCCAGCAGCGGCCGCAGTTCGGGCATCGACTTCGAGCGCTCAATCTTGATGGCCACGGTTTCCGCGGCCGGGCCCAGGTGGTCGTTGAGTTGGCGCACGGCATCGCGGCGCAGCGCATCAAAGGCGGCCCCGACACCTTCGCGCGTCAGCGCATTGCCCGATGTCGGCGCCGGCTTGCGTTCGGGTGGCCGCGCGGCCAGCGTCGCCAGCACTTCGATGAAGCCATCGGCCAACAGGCTGGCCAGCGTTCCCTCTGCGTCGGTCTGAATCATGCGCATGAGTTCGTCGTCGGCGCGCTTGCCGTCAACCATGATCAGCGCGCTGCGAACGCGAGGCGACAAGTGATGCGCCCGCGTTTCGATTTCGGCGGCGCCTTTGGCGGTCTTTCGAAAGACGATCGTCATGTAGAGCGCAGGATAACGCGACGCGGCTTGGCCGCCATCGGTGCCGGCATCATTTGGGCGACCAGCAGAAGGTTGCCGCGTGATGCTGCACCGGGCAGCGCAGCGTCGTCTGCTATGGACGGCAACGCGCAAGGGGGATCGGTGCCCGCCGAGCGGCTCGATCAGCGTGCCACGACCGCGTCGCCGACACGCCTGGCCACGTCAGCAGCCGACACAGGCGCGAGCCAGGCCTTGCCATCGGCCGAGTGACCGAGCGCGCCGGCGCCGGGCCACGTCAGAGAAACGTGATCCGTGCGGCCTGCACCGCCGTGCCGTCGGCGGACAGCGTGCCCTGCACGCGCACCTTGACGCCGTTGGCCAGCAATGTGGCGGCGCCGTTGACGTAGGTCGCTGCGCTTGCATCCACCGCAACGCCACGCACGACGAAGTTGGTGGCACTCAACCCACCCACCGTGCCGATGACTTGAAAGCTTCGGCTTTCGGCCTCCTGGGCCGTCAGCAGTTTGATCTTGTCGGCAACAAGTACGCCTGCCGTCAGCCTGCCGCTGACCTCCGCGTGCGCGCCCGCAACCAACGCCGCCGGAGCGGGAGTTATCGTGGCAAGGCTTGCATCGATGCTGATCGCGCCGATGCGCAACAGCCCTTGCATCGTCGGCGCAGCCACCAGCCCCTCGACCACGACATGTGCGGCATCCGCAGGCGGGGTCGGCAACGGGCTGAATGCCGCCACGCCGAGCACGCCGCCAATCGAAGTACCGCTGAGCGTGAGGTGAACCCATTGCCCATTGGCAAGGTCGGCCGGTACGTTGGCGGCACTGCTGTAGTCGAGCAATGCCGCACCGATGCCAACGCGCTTGGTGTTGGTGTCGAGTCCGGCGACGGGTCCTCGCAGCCGCCACGCGTCGCCACTGAGTGCCGGTTCGAGGCGTGTCGCCACCGTCTGCCCCGAACTTCCGGCGAGGCCATAGACGGACACCATGTCGCCGGCCTTCAGCGCCGCCAAGCCGCCGTGCAGGGTCGCGTCGAAGGCGGTCGAGCCGTTGACGATCACGGTCTGGCCGAGCACGCTGAGCGTGCGCCTGCCGACATCGGTCGCCGTCACCGGGCCGACGACGGCGCGTGTCAGACGCACACTCGCAGCGGTTGACGTGGGCCCGTTCAGCCCAGCGGCGATCGTCGTGCCGTCGACATCGGCCATCATGCCCAGGCGCAGTTCGTTGCCGTCGCGTGCGACCGGCGCACCGTCGTCGTTGATGACCACCGCCCTTGTGTCGTCGAACTCGATGCCGCCGACGAAGATCGATCCGAAGCCGTTGACCGGCGCCGAGCCGAACGCGCCCGTGCCCCCGGTGCCGACACCACAGCCCGCGATCCAGGCCGCGGCGAGCAGCGCGATCACCGGGCCGCGGAGCGGGCCCGTTGCCAACTTGTCGTGAAGACAGCGCTGCAGTTTGGTCTTGATCATGTCGCATCCTTGCTTCGACGCAATCGCGTCGGACGGCTGGGCGAAGCGGTTGGAGCCGTTGGCACGCCCGCGTTGAAGGTATAGAGGCCGATGCGCAGGCGCTGGTCGCGGGTACGGCCCAAGTGCTGGTCGTTCTCGATCATGCGCTCGAGCGCAGGTACCATCGCCTCGATAAGCAGCTTCCACTGTGTCGCGACGAGTGCGCGCACCTGCGCCATCGACTCGTCCGAAAGATCGTCGGCGAACACCGCTTGCTCGAAGTGTCGCCGTCCATCGCCCAGGACGTTGTCGACAGCGGCTTCAAGGTGATCGCCGACGTTGTCGCCGAGAAAGCCCAGCATGCGCAGGGCATCGCCGCGCGGCACGTAGGCGTCTTTGACCAACGCCACCGTGTCGCGCGCCGCGTCGTGCCTGGCCAATCCGAGCCGCATCAGCTCCTCGAGGATGCTGCGCGGATGCACGTCGGTGGTCACCGCTTGAGCCAGCGCCTCGAAGCTCGCTCCCGGCCCCTGCCGCGGCAGCGCCCGGGGCGTGCCGCGCTTGGTGCGGAATTCGGGCGCCGTTGTCCAGTGCGCGAAGACCTCGGCGGCGATCGAACGCGACCTTATCGCGGCGGCGCGGGGTTGTGCAGCAAGGAGCCGGGTGACCTCGCGGCGGTTGAGGCCGGTGGCGGTACTGATGCGGCTGACGCGGCCGGCGGCGGAATCGCCCTGCGCCGCCTCGACGAATGCGCGCTTGAACAATTCTGCGGCCTGTGCGAACGGCAGCCCGCTCGAGATGGCAAGCCGCGCCGACGGCCGCAGCACGGCCGAAAGCGCGGCGGCCAGTGCTTGCTGCGGCTCGGGATCGTTGCGGTCAGGAGCGGCCATGCAATTCAAAGGCAAAGTAGAAGGCGCCGGCGCCCTCGAAGCGGCCGGCGCACATTACACGATCCCGGCGTCGATTACGGGAAGGTGAAATCCACCGGCGCGTTGGCGCCTGTCGTGACGGTGAGCAGGCCAGAGTACTTCGTCGTCAGGCCCGAGGTGGCGGCAATCGTGTACTTGCCGGCCGCGCCGCTGTCCGCAGTGAACATCAACATGCCGGCGCCGGCATACGGCGCCGCCACCGGCGCGCCAATCGGCAACGTGAACGAGTAGGTGCCCAGAACTGTGTCGGCGGCCGCAAATGCGACTTCGATCGTGCCGCCCGCGGTCAGCGTCTGCTGCGCGACCAGCGCAGCGTCGACCGGCGCCACCCCGGTCGTCACCGTGCCGCCCTGGACGCCCCCGGCGGACATGGGCGGATTGATCGCACCGGGAACCGTCGTTACCAGCTGGCTCTGAACGACCACGCCCGTCACCACCGCGGTGGCATGACCGTTCGACGTGACGACGAGGTTATAGGTGCCGGGCGCAACCGGCTGCAGCAGGTACCTGCCGCTGGCGTCGGGCGTCGTCGCCTTGATGACCATCGGCGGCTGCGTCGACGTTCCCGGCTGCTCCAGCATGATCTGGGTGTTCGCGCCGGTGTCACCGTCGATCGACGCGTCGACCATGCCCCTGACGCCCGAAATGAAGTTCGGCGTCACCGAGACCACCGGCTTGAGCAAGTACATGCCCGAGGCACCGGCGCTGACGACCGACTTGCAGGCGTTGAAATCGACCACGAAGTCGGCCATCTGATCGGGTGCGATTTTGATGTCGACATTCATCTTCAAGCCGGTCTGCTGGCCACTGGGCGTTTTCAGGGCGACTTCAGAGCCGCCGGTCGGCACCACGGAATTGGCCAGCGTCATGCCGCTGTTGGATGCCAGCAGCAAGCGCATCTGCGTGTAATTGCCGGCGGGCAGCGGCGTCTGGCCGAGCGTGGCGAGGACGCCGTTTTGCAGGTTCAGCAGGTTGATCTTCTGCGCGGTGATCGGGACGTGGACCCAGCCGGCGTCGGTGGCCGCAGCGGTGCTGCTCTGGTGCACGCTGATGTCGGTGATCGTCACGTTGACGGCGTCGTAGCCGCAGCCCGGCGCGTCGGTCAGCGACAGCTGCAGGGTGCCGTTGGTGCTCGTGCTGCCGCCGCCGCAGGCGGCGATGGTCAGCGCCAGGCCCGACGCGACTGCGGCGAGCACGATGCGCGGCCGCTGCAGAGTCCTGTGAATGATTCGGAACATGGGTCTCTCCTTGCCTGTGGGGAAGTGCGCGCCGCCGCATGGGCGGTGACACGGTCTGATTTTACATGTGCGTTTTGCACATGTTACCCCACGAAGCAGGGGGCCGGCAAAGCAGACGCGGCCTGCATTTGTGGCGCGCGCGGCTGACGAACGATCCATTGGAGGTCTTGTGACAGGCCTGGCATGTGTCGCGTCAGGGTCGAGAGTCGCCCGCCGATCCGATTGCCACTCAATGAAAGTCCCGCGAGCGCGTGGCCAGCTCGCCCAGCCATGGCGTCATGTCGACCAGCCTGCGTGCGATCAGGTGCGTGCTGCCGTCCTTGGCCTGCCACTGCCCGGCCACCGCGAGCAGGCGCGAACGCAAGAGCGCCGTGCGCTGGCGTTCGCGCACCTGGCGCCAGACGATGATGTTGACGCTGCCGGTCTCGTCTTCCAGGGTGACGAAGATGACGCCCTTGGCGGTCTCGGGCTGCTGACGCATGGTCACGATGCCGCAGGCCCAGGTGCTGGCGCCGTCTTTCAGCAAGGCCAGCTGCTCGGCGCTGCGCCAGCCGCGTCTGGTCAGGCGCTGGCGCAGCAGGGCCAACGGGTGGCGGCGCAGCGTCAGGCCGGTGGCGGCGTAATCCAAGGCGATGGCTTCGCCTTCGGGGGCGGTGAACAGATCGGGCTGTTCATGGGCCTGCTCGACGATCGGGGCCTTGGCCAGCAGTCCGTCGTCGGCGCGCTCCTGGCCGGCCGCCGCCCACAACTGGCGTCGCCGGTGGCCGGCCAGCGACTGCAGGGCGTCGGCGCGCGCCAGGGATTGCAAATCCCGCGCATCGAGCCGGGCGCGGCGCGCCAGATCATCGACGCTGGCAAACCCCTGCACACGCCGCGCCTGCGTCAGGCGCTCGGCCGCGGCCTGCGTCAGCGTGCTCACCAGGCGCAGGCCCAGGCGCACCGCGGGATGCTTGCCATCACGGCCCCTGGCACGATGCCCGTCGACAAGCTCAGGGCGACCGGGGGAAGGATGCTCCAGTGTGCAATCCCAATCGCTCGCACCGACATCGACCGGCCGCACCTCGACGCCGTGCCGCCTGGCGTCCTGCACCAGTTGCGAGGGCGCATAAAAACCCATCGGCTGCGAGTTGATCAACGCGGCCAGGAAGATCGCCGGCTCGTGGCACTTCAGCCACAGGCTGACGTAGGCCAGCAGCGCGAAGCTGTAGGCATGGCTTTCGGGGAAGCCGTATTCACCGAAGCCGCAGATCTGCTTGAAGATGGCGTCGGCGAAGTCGGCGTCGTAGCCCTTGCTGGCCATACCCTGCTTGATGCGCGCCTCGAACCGGTCGACATGGCCGTCGCGCCGCCAGGCCGCCATCGCCCGGCGCAGGCCGTCGGCTTCGCCGGGCGTGAAGCCGGCGGCGATGACGCAGATCTGCATCACCTGCTCCTGGAAGATCGGCACGCCCAGCGTGCGGCCGAGCGCGGCATCGAGCGCGGGGTAACGCGATGGCTCGCTGCGGCCGGCGGCGGCCTCGTCGCGGCGCTTCAAGTACGGGTGCACCATGCCGCCCTGGATCGGGCCGGGGCGCACGATCGCCACTTCGATCACCAGGTCGTACAGGGTGCGCGGTTTCAGCCGCGGCAGCATGCTCATCTGGGCCCGGCTCTCGATCTGGAACACGCCGACGGTGTCGGCACGGCGGGCCATCTCGAACGCGGCGGCGTCGTCCTGCGGGATGTCCTGCATGCACCAGCGTCGCCCATGCCAGACGGTCATCAGGTCGAGCGTACGGCGGATGCACGACAGCATGCCGAGCGCCAGCACGTCGACCTTCAACAGCCCCAGCGATTCGAGGTCGTCCTTGTCCCACTGAATGACGCGGCGATCGACCATCGCGGCGTTTTCGATCGGCACCAGGCGCGAGAGCTTGCCCGCGGCAATGACGAAGCCGCCGCTGTGCTGCGACAGGTGGCGCGGAAAGCCGCGCAGCGCGGCGATCAGTTCCATCCAGCGCCGGGTGACCGGCGCGTCGGCGTCGATGCCGGCCTCGGCCAGGCCCAGCGCCAGGCGGTTCGGGTCGTCGAACCAGTGCACCGAACGCGCCAGCGCGTCGATCTGCGGCTCATCCAGGCCGAGCGCCTTGCCGCTGTCGCGCACCGCGCCGCGCGTGCGGTAGGTCGACAACGCGGCGGCCAGCGCGCAGCGCTCGCTGCCGTACTTGGTGTAGATGTATTGGATGACCTCTTCGCGCCGCTCGTGCTCGAAATCGACATCGATGTCGGGCGGCTCGTTGCGCTCGCGCGAGATGAAGCGCTCGAACAGCAGCGTGGTATGCATCGGGTTGACCTCG
>Ga0315271_10000878_pt1 | contig 17494 bp, 16 predicted proteins | sample C3_top_MG_FD_204664 | JGI IMG/M metagenome (GOLD analysis project Ga0315271, IMG submission 204664) | Sediment microbial communities from Yellowstone Lake, YNP, Wyoming, USA - C3_top | ecosystem: Environmental > Aquatic > Freshwater > Lake > Sediment | place: USA: Wyoming | collected 2017-08-01
CGCGCCTGAGCACTGTTTGTGTTAAGGATGACTGTGATCAGGCGCATCCCGTTGCGCTTGGATGAGGTGACCAGGCAGTAGCCGGCCTCTTCGGTGTGGCCAGTCTTCAGTCCGTCGACGGTGGGATCGGTGTAGAGCAGGGCATTGCGGTTCCCTTGCTTGATACCGTTGTACTTGAAATCGTGTTCCGCGTAGATCGGGTAATAGTCAGCGCTGTCGTGGATGATTGCGCGCGCCAGGATGGCGAGGTCACGCGCCGATGACTTGTGCGCCGGGTCGGGCAGGCCCGTGGGGTTCACGAAATGCGTGTGCGTCATACCGAGGCGCAGGGCTTCGGCGTTCATCAGCTTGGCAAAGCCCTCTTCGGTGCCGGCCATGTGCTCGGCAATCGCCTTGGACGCGTCGTTGCCCGACTGGATGATGATGCCGCGCAGGATGTCGATCACCGTGGCTTGGCTGTTCAGCGGCAGATACATGCACGACTCGGTGCTCGTACCTCGGCACCAAGCGTTCTGACTGACCGAGACCAGGTCGGTTTGTTTGAGCTTGCCGGAGCGGAGCGCCTGCTCGGCCAGGAAGCTGGTCATCATCTTGGTTAGCGACGCTGGCGGTAGCGGTTCGTCAGCGTTGGCCGAGGCGAGCACCTCGCCGGAGTCGAAGTCCATCAGCAGCCATGCCTTGGCTGGCAGCGCCGGCGGGCTGCCAGCCAAAGCGGTCTGAGCAGCAAGTGGAGGCGGGGCGTTCACGGCGGCCGCGGCCTTCTTGTGAGACGCGGGCTTGGTTGCGTGGTGTCCGCCCGCGAAGGATGCCGAGCTAGGAGCCAGGGCGCCCGCGGCGATTGCGAAGACGACAGGGAGGATGGAGAAAGTCTTGGTTTGCATGGTGTTTACGGGGAAAACGTGAATTGTCGCGGATCGGCGTCGATTATTCATCGAGCGACGTTGACGATCGTACTGAAAATGGCCCACACGATTGCAGAAAGTCTGACCCGGCTGGATTGCGCAGACACCCTTTGCGACATGGTCCGTTGCTACTCGTGCAGTGAGTCAGTCCCGCTAGGCACCGCGAGATGATGTCGCGTGGCTTTCCAATCTAGCCGCCCATTTAGCCAGCGAGGTTCAGCGTGCCCGCGCCCGTGCGGAACTGCTCTCATTGCGCACGGTCTGGGAACGCCTGGATGGCTCGCACTGCATGGTGAATTGCCCCCGCGTGGCGACTGGTTAGAGAACGCCCGGGAAATCGGGGTGACGCCGGAAGCGCTTTACCGCGGACTGCCGCGCAACCCAGTCAGACATCACCTGCCGTTAGCAGTGATCGCCTGTCTCAAGTGATCCTGACCTGAACCAGTTCCTCACCCTTAGGATCGGTCACATGCACAGCGCAGGCGATGCAAGGGTCAAAACTGTGAACGGTGCGCAGAATCTCAAGCGGTTTCTTGGGGTCAACCAGCACGTGGTTGTGCTGCAAAGCCGCCTCGTAGGGCCCTGGCTGGCCTTGCGCATCGCGCGGGCCGGCATTCCAGGTGCTGGGCACCACCGCCTGATAGTTGCTGATCTTGCCATCATCCACAACGATCCAGTGCGAGAGACCACCACGTGGCGCCTCCATCAAGCCAACGCCTTGCATGTGTTTGGGCCAGGTAGAGGGTTGCCAGTACTGGTCATTAAAGGTACGTACGTCGCCGGCCTTGATATTGGCGATCAGCGCGTCGTGCCAACCCTGCATCTCGTCGGCAATGATCTTCGATTCAAGCCCGCGCGCCGCCGTTCGGCCCAAGGTAGAGAAAAGTGCACTCACTGGCACATCCAGTTTTTTCAGTGTGAAGTCCACCAGCTCTTTGGTTTTCTTGTGTCCCTTGGCATACATCAGCAGCACACGCGCCAGCGGGCCAACTTCCATGACCTTGCCCTGCCAACGAGGGGACTTGATCCAGGAGTATTTCTGCTCAATATCTAGATGTTCATAGGGTGGCTTCGGGCCGGTGTAGTTGAGTTCGGTTTGGCCTCTGAACGGGTGTAGCCCTTCAGCGTCACCGGCACCATATTTGTACCAGGAGTGGCTGACAAACTCCTGGATTTCATCGCCCTTGTCCAGATCAATCGGGTGAATTTTGGACAGATCGCCACCCAGAATAACCCCTCGAGGCACCAGGAGAGACTCGATATCCCAAATGGATTTGCCTGGAAACTCGCCAAACGAAAGAAGGTTGCCCCCGGTGTCGCCAATGCCACCCCACTCTTTGTAGAACGAGGCAATGGCCAGCAGATCGGGCACGTAAACCTGGTCCACAAACTCGCGCATCTGGGTAATCACGTTCTGCACTGTCTGCAAACCAACCATGTTGATCGCCGTAGCGGACTGACCGCCCTCGAGATTCTGCGGACCCGCGCTGGTTTGAACTGAAATGGCGCACGGCACGCCACCAACCACAAAGTTGGGATGCGGATTTTTGCCGCCAAAAATTGTGTGCAGCTTGACCACGTCGCGCTGCCATGTGAGCGCCTCCAGGTAATGCGCTACCGCCATCAGGTTGGCCTCTGGTGGCAGCTTGTAGGCCGGGTGACCCCAGTAGGCGTTCGAGAAAATCCCCAACTGACCCTGCTCCACAAAACTCCTGACCTTCTTCTGAGCGTCCGCAAAGTACCCCGGCGATGATTTGGAGTAGCCCGAGATGCTCTGCGCCAACTCAGATGTCGCCTTGGGCTCGGCCTTGAGGGCGGACACCACATCCACCCAGTCAAATGCATGCAGATGGTAGAAGTGCATCACGTGGTCATGGATGTGCTGGGCGGCAATCATCAGGTTGCGGATCAGTTCGGCATTGCGCGGGATGCTGTAGCCAGGAATGGCGCGGTGCAGCGCGTCTTCGACGGAGCGCACCGAGGCCACGCCATGCACCAGCGTGCAAACACCGCAGATACGCTGCGCAAGGGCCCAGGCATCGCGCGGGTCGCGACCGCGCAGAATGATTTCAATGCCGCGCACCATGGTGCCGGCGGAATAGGCGCGGGTGATCTTGCCGTCAGCATCCGTCTGCGCCTCAATGCGCAGGTGGCCCTCAATGCGAGTGACAGGGTCAATGACGATGCGTTGCGAAGTGGTCATGGTCAGATTTCCTCAAGTCTTAAGGAATGCGTCAAGAATCTGGTACTGCGCCTGGGCCTCGTTGTTTTCGGTGCCCATGCCATCTGCAACAGTTTGGCAGGTGCGCGCCAAACGGGCCTGCATGGCGGCGTCCCAAGCGACGTTGTCGCCGGCTACGGCGGCCCGCACACAGGCCTCGACTGCTTTGGCTACAAAGTGCCCGGCTTGCGCCGTCCAGCCCGTGTCCTTACCACATTGTGTGTAGCTTGCTACCCTGGCGCTGCGCGCTGACTGGGCCACCAGTGCCAGTTCTGCATCGCTGATATCGCTGCGCCCGGCGGCCAGCAAAGCTGCCTTGACCCGCACATCGCTGCATAAATCCAGCACTTGTCGGACAAAATTGGCCCCCACCTGGCGTTGACGCGTGATCGCAAGCTCCGCCAGAGCAGCGCGAAACTCCTTGTCGTTTTGAATGCCCACAGCTACTGCGCTCCTTTCTCAACCAGATGATCAGCCACCATTTCGGTCAGCCCCACCACAGGCAAATCCATTTGGTAATGCTCCAGACCTTCCTCCAGAACAATCCGGCAGTTGGCACAGGCCGTCACGATGCGATCAGGCTTGACAGTCTCAAACTGTGCTTTCTTGACCTTGAAGGCTTGTAGCCGGAGCTCTTCGCCCTCTTCAATCGCCGAGGCCCCTCCGCCGCCACCGCAACACCAGTTCATGTAGCCGGCATCAGGCATTTCGACAAAGTCCTTTGACACCATGTTCATCAGATTGCGCTGCGGCTGGATGACTCCGCCGCGGCGCGCCAGCTGGCAGGGGTCATGGAAAGTCAGTCGGTCCTTCTCAAAACCTTCGGTCTTGAGCAAACTCAATTCCTGGAACTCACCCAGCACCTCAATGATGTGCTGCACCTTGAAGGTAAACGGGCGACCGATCAGGTTGGCACCCTCCCAACGCAGTGCGGTGTAGGCGTGGCCGCACTCCGGGCTGATCACGGTTTTGACCTTGAGCCGTTCGGCACCCTCCACAATGCGTGAGACGATGACTTTTGCAATGTCGGAGTTACCAATCTGGATGCCGGCGTTGGTGGCCTCAAACGCAGTGGAGCACAGCGTCCAGGTCTTGCCCGCATGTTTCATGATCTTGGCGATGGCACCCAGATACTCGGGAAAGTTCATGATCTCCATGCTTGAGAGCAGGACCATATACTCTGCGCCCTCCACATCCATCGGGATCGGAATGCCAAAGTCCTTTTCCACGTGTTTCATTTGTGCCTTCACAGCAGGCAACTTCACGCCCATCGGGCTGCCAATGGTCACTGTGCGTTTGGCCGCGTCCTTGATGCCAGCAGGTGCGTTGCCAGACGCTGACATGCCCTCACGCATCTTGCGCACCATGTAGACGATGTCATTTCCCGCCGGGCAGACAGCCGAGCAGCGACCGCACAGTGTGCAGGAGTTGTAAACCAGCTCCTGCCATTGACCCAGTTCGGCATCGGTGACCGGCATGGATAAACCAAGCAGCTTTTTGATGCGTCCCATCACCGTGTATTCCTGCTCGTACAGGCGGCGCATGGGTTCGAGCTTGTGGATGGGCGTGTACTTGGGGTCGCCTGTTTCGGTGTAGAACAGGCAGGCTTGGGCGCACAGACCGCAATGCACACAACTGCTGAAATAGCTGGCAATGGGCGCGTCGATAACTTCCTTCAGAACACGTACGCCCTTCTCCAAGGTGGCACTCATACGGCAACTCCTTTGTGCCCATTGGCAGTACCGTTGAACCAGCGCGACCCAAACACCGTGAACGAATGGAACAACTTGGTGAATGGCAAGAAGACCAACAGCAGTTCAACAAGAAATATGTGCAGGGACAGCATAGTGGTGTAGGGCAGCAGCAAATGCCGTGCCGCCAGCCAGCCAGTCAGCAATGGCATGAAGGTCAGGCCCCAGGTAAACCAGTCTTCAAAGGTAGACAAAAACCGTTTGATCGGGTTTTTGATTCGGTCCGCCAGCAGCACCAGCATGGCGGCCAGGGTGACAATCGCCGCCAGGTCAACAAACTGCGACGGCAAGGCGGGCCAGGACACCGCGACCAGGCTCTGAATCAGCTTGATGTGCGGCGCAAACAGAAACACAACCACTGCCAGCCCCACGTGAAAGATGCCGCCCCCAATATAGGTGATGGGCGCCTTTTTCAGCAGGCCTTCTGCTGGCAGCATGCGCCGCATGATGGTGTGCCAGCCAGAAGCGCCCGCCAATTGGCGCGGTGTCGACAGATCCTTTTTTCGACCCAGGCTGTAGACCTCAAACAATCGCCAAAAGATGCCGGCCACAAAGATGACGATGGAAATATTCAAACAAGGGCCCCTGACCCAGGTCAATAACTGCAGGTCATTCATTTTTGCTTCTCCAGATCAGCGAGGCTTGTGGTCTCGTGCCCAGACCTTGCCGCGCTTTTCTTGGCCCGGTTCATCAGGCTCACGCCAACACCCACTGTGGCACCCACACCCAGAGCAGTCGCCACTGTGCCAATGGGTCTGGCTGGCATGGACAACGCCTGGTAGAAGCCGCCGGCATCCCAGAAGTCGGGCTCGGAACAGCCCAGGCAGCCATGCCCCGACTCCACCGGCCACGAGGTGCCAGCATTCCATTTGACGGTGGCGCACGAGTTGTAGGTCACCGGCCCTTTGCATCCCAGTTCAAACAGGCACCAGCCATTGCGCGCGCCCTCGTCGTCAAACGTCTTGGCAAATTTGCCCTGGTCGTAAAACGGCCTGCGGTAGCAGCGATCATGGATCGTTTCGCCGTAGAACGATTTGGGGCGTCCCTTCTTGTCCAGTTCGGGCAGAGTGCCAAAGGTCAAAAAGTGCGCCAACACCCCAGTCATCACCACCGGAATCGGCGGGCAGCCCGGTATGTTCACAATCGGCTTGTCCTTGATGATGTCCGACACCGACACCGCGCCGGTCGGGTTGGGTTTGGCTCTGGGCAGTCCACCGTAAGCCGCGCAGGAACCCATGGCAATGATGGCCGCCGCGCCCTTGGCGACTTCTTTGAGGGTGTCCAGGTTGGAGCGCCCGCCAATGCATGAATAGGCACCGTCCAGGCCCAGCGGAATCGATCCGTCGACGATCAACAAGTACTTTCCCTCGTTGACTTTTATGGCCGCGTGCAGAGCTTCTTCTGCCTGATGACCGGCGGCGGCCATCAGGGTTTCCTGATAGTCGAGTGACACTGAATTGAATATTAGCTGCTCCAGCGTGGGTGAATGTGAGCGTGTGATGGACTCGGTACAGCCGGTGCACTCCTGAAACGGCAACCAGATCACCGATGGGCGTTTTGCGGGAGCTGGTGTGGCCGCCAACGCTTGCGCCATCGCTTGGCCCGACAGCGGCGGAAGCGCCATCATGGAGGCCAGCGTGGCGCAGTACTTGGAAAAAGTTCGTCGGCTGATGCCCTGCCGGATGAGCGATTCAATCAGTGGACCATGCATGTTGCGTTACCTCTCGTCTCCAGAATTTCAATAGAAAACCACAAGCTCAACTCATGCCAGAAATCAGCAACTCAAACCGATCCAGCCCGCTCCGAACATCATCCATATGTGCCTTCACCAGTTCGGGCACAGGAGTGACCTCTATGAATGCAGACATCACGCCACCGCTCGGGTTGTGGTGCAGGACCCACCAGACACCCGGGTACCTGGTTTCATTCAGGGTGGACGGGCCGTCTGCATCCAGCGTGATGCGAACCTCCCCTTGCCCCAGGCACTCGCGCAACCAGTCAAGGTCGGCAGCGTTCAGCGGCATGGCTAGCAGGTCGATGGCAGCGCTCTCGCCAGTGTCAATCAGGCGGCGCAGCCGGTCAGCAATTTCTCGCAAGACCACAGGCGCGTGACCCGACACTGTGGCGGGTGTACTGGCTGAAACGATTAAGACGTCATCAAGGTTCATGCTTGCCATTTCTGAATGAGTTCGTGAATGGCTGAAGCTACGGCTGGCATGGCCGCGGCCACCTGAGGCGTGGGTTGCTCACCCCAATCCACTACCTGCGGCTGAATCGCCAGCATGGCGCGCCGGCTAGGCCAATGGTCTGTCAACAAGGCAATGGCCCGAAGATCAGTCAGGCCAACTTCATGTACGGTGGACTTGCGGTTGCCCAACAAAAAGGCGTCCATCGCATCACCCTCAAGCAACTTCCAGTTCCCAGGTTCCGCGCTGATGTTGGCGGCGTCAACAACAATCAAGGCATCGGCATCCTGAATCGGCCCAGCCAGGGTGAAGGACAAGGTTCCGCCGTCCATCAGCTCAACACCGTCGGGAAGCGGATCACCAGTTCTTAGTACGTGCAGCACATGAATGCCCACGCCCTCATCACTGAGTAGCGTATTGCCTATGCCAAGTACAAGTATGTTCACTGCGGCTCGATCTAAACTAAAGCCGTAACAAATGTAGGCTTGATAATCCACCCCCTCTTTGACGACAATCAAGAGTCAGCTGGTAAAAGCCACGATAGTGAAGTGTTAGCAAAAACGCTGATTCCGCCACCTGCCACACCATGTGCCTCGCTATTCCCATGAAGATCACCGCCATCAACGGCTTGTCTGCCCGTTGCCAGGCACGCGGCGTTCAACGCGACATTTCAATCTTCATGATGCGCGACGATCCACCGCAATTGGACGACTTTGTGATGGTCAGCATGGGGCAGGCGGTCAGCAAAGTCAGTGCAGAAGATGCACGCCTTTCCTGGGACCTCTATGATCAAATCCTGGCAGATCTTGGTTGGCATGGCGAAAGGCAAGCCAATCGACATCACTTGGCGCGATTGCTTATAGGCACTGCCAAAGCGGTTGTCCAGAAAATCGGGTAACGCCACCTGATCTTGCAGGATGAAGCCGGGTTGAGGCAAGCATCCTCCACGGAACAAATCTATGACAGCGCAAATGCCGGTCGCAGTGGTGATTTGGATGGCGCTCATGGTTGATCTTCCAAGCGGCCAGCAAATGTCTTACCCTCAAACACCTCGTGCCCAAACTGGCTGTATCGCAGTCGGACAACTCAACAAATTGAGCCCAAAATCTGAGCGAATGCTTCGTCTGTCAAGACCGTATCCGCGAACGGTCGGTTTTCGTCTTACTCAATGGCTCCTTGGGGCGCCTCACGGCCTTTGGTGACTGGCCGGTATGGGGCATCGCGAATTTGCAAGTTCCCAGCTCGGCTGCGCAAAAGCATTGTGACCAGCATGGACGCGAATACTGGTGACAATACGGGGCTGGTGAAACGTCTGAGCCAGTAAAACAAAAAAGGAAATTTGAAAATGGCAACTGCGAAAAAGAAGGTGGCTCCAAAGGCCGCAGCAACTTCAAAGAAGGTAACGGCTCCTGCAAAAGTGGCGAAACCCGCTGCCAAAGCAGCTGTGAAGAAAGGGCACACGTCCAAGACAGCCAAGGTCATCGCAAAACTTAGCGCAACCATCGCCAAGTTGTCCAACCGCAAAGACAAGATCTTTGCAGAAATCAAGGCCCACCGTGCTCAACGGGCTGCACTGAAAGCTGGTCCAGCGGCAACTGCGCCTGTGGCACCGAAGGCAAAGGCTCCTTCCAAGGCAGCAGCGCCAAAGAAGGCGGCCAAGCCTGCTGCGAAGAAATAGTATTATTTGGCGACACCTTGGCCTGACAGAAGAGACCTTCTGGGATCTTTTTTTTGGGGTAAATTGTCTTCTCAGTGAACCCAGGAGACTGCGTTCATGGACATCATTCCCGGCATTCGTGCCCTTGAAGAAGAAATGGTTACCGGTAGTGCGCGATGGGAACAGGCAGGTCATCGTCCAAGAACAATTCGTACTCGCTCCAGCCGTCTGCGTCGAAATTTTCATCACACTGAACAGCAACGTCATCAAACGAAGTGAATTCCATGCTGAACATGACAGTGTGGAAGAGCTTACGGTAGGTGAGTCCGTCTTCGTCTTCGATCTCGCCTTGCGGGTCTTCGACAAGCCGGCAGCAATGCACCCACACATACTTGCCTGCTAACTCCTGCTCTGCCTGTGCGATGCTCGACTCAGTGGCATCCTCCAAGTCGTTCTCGGAGGGTCTCTGAAGGCGAAATACCTGACCATGCAACGGGTGCGCAGGATCAAGTTCAAGGTCGATCGTTTGCCAATCGGGCGTCATCTGGTCCGCCACGTCGATTAGTTCCTCTGGCGTGATGTCACCTTCCCAGCAAACGTCGCTAATGTGGCGCGAAGTACCGTACGCACCTTCCCAAAGGCTGGCCTTGTGCTTCATTACTTCAGGATGCATGAGGTATCTCCTTGATTCAGAAGCACCACTCTATCCCAATAATGTTGCAGGCGCCAACGATCCATAGCGACATTCGACCATCGGCAATTTCCACGACAATCCAGTCCCTTTGCAATAGGATATTGCCCTTGAGTCCATCACACCATCGCGCCGGCGGCTTTCGAAATAGCGATGCCAGCGTCGTCATTGGAAACTTCCCCTGGTACGAGATGGTCTGGCGTTCGTTGCGCGGCGACTTCAAGCCTCTGGCGGAGCCGACCGGCGGCTATGCGGCTTTTGCGCGCCGATGGAGCGTCCCGGTGGACTTGGAACGCATCGCAGCGCGTCAGCGGACCCCAGCCGTCACCTGGCTGGGTCACGTCACGATCTTGCTTCAAGTCGGGGGTTTGAATATTCTCATGGACCCAACCCTGGCTGAGTTTGCCGGACCCTATGGTCGATATGGCGCGCCACGGCGAGTGCCGCCGCCACTGCAGCCAAGGGACCTGCCGCCCATTGATGCTGTGCTGATCTCGCACAATCACTACGATCACCTTTGTGATGCCACGATCAAGGGATTGCTGGCTGCCGGTCAGCGCCCGCGGTTCTTTGTTCCGTTGGGTCTGAAGAGTTGGTTCGATGCGCGAGGAATAGCGCAAGTGACTGAATTGGACTGGTGGGATCAGCTCACTTTGACCCCGCGTGCCGAGCACGCTGCGACAGCAGACTCGGTGCGCCTGCATTTCACCCCAGCACAACATTGGAGCCGTCGAACGCCCTTTGACACCAACGCATCCCTTTGGGGTGGCTACATGCTGGAGTGGGTTCAGCAGGGTTCGGCGCCTTGGCGCTTCCTGTTCCCGGGTGACACGGGCTATAGCGCAGACTTCGAAGCCATTCGTGATCGCCATGGCCCGATTGACTTTTTGGCCCTGCCCATCGGTGCTTACTTGCCGCGAGATTTCATGCAGAACATGCATGTAAACCCCGCCGACGCCGTCCAGCTGATGCTGGATCTGGAGGCCAAACAGACGATGGGCGTGCATTGGGGCACCTTTTTGCTCACGCAAGAAGCCCTTGACCAACCCCCACGTGACCTCGCCATCGCATTGGACCAGCGCGGTCTGGCTGCTGATTCGGTCTGGCTAATGCGCCATGGTGAGACGAGGGCGATACCGACCGCTTAGATTAACGGTGGTGCCAGCACCCGGCTATAACCATCTGGGCTGCGGCCACTCCATCAATTCAGCCAGTCTGTGAATTACCCAGACTGCGCCCGGGTCAGTGACCACCGCCCCCTCACCTGTCAAGCCTCGGTAGCACTGAATCAGCACATCGTCCTCGGTGATGCCCAGACTGAGAAACATGTTTGCTGTGCGCTTACGTCGCTGGCATCCAATCGCTTTGCTGCGCGAAGCACGCACCGCTCGGGCGTCGAATCGTCCAGGTTGAAGGCCACCAGGCCGGCGCCGGAGTAGGGCTCAAGGGCTTAGCCCCTTGAAAGACTGCCCATCGACGGAATCCTCAGGATAGACTTTCTTCGAGGCGATTCCGTAGGCGCCAAGCGGGTCCGCCAGCGCGATTTTCATGTCCTGTGGAGCCTTGAAGATCGCGGGGACAACTCGACCGCGACCATCCCTGCCGAAGAGAAGAAGCTGTTACTGTCCAATGTCTGGGGCGGAATATGTCGTAATGGGGTCACTCCGCATCCCAATTGACAGCTGGATTCCGGCTCGTTATGCTGAATCGGGTCCGGCTGCGGGTGACAGTGCTCACCGTTGAGGCTCGCTCACAAGGAGACGCAAAATGTACATGGAGTTCGGCTGGATGAGCGGCAGCGCCATTCTGCTTTTGGTGGTCGTCTTTTTGTTCAACGCGGTACGCATCTTTCGCGAGTACGAACGCGGTGTTGTCTTCACCCTGGGACGCTTCCAGCAAGTCAAAGGACCAGGGCTCGTGATCATCATCCCGCTGATCCAGCAGGTCGTGCGTGTGGACCTGCGCACAGTGGTGCTCGAAGTGCCGACCCAGGACGTCATCTCGCGCGACAACGTATCGGTGAAAGTCAGCGCGGTTGTTTACCTGCGCGTCATCGATCCGCAAAAGGCGATCATCCAGGTCGTCGACTACCTCAATGCGACCAGTCAACTGGCGCAGACCATGCTGCGCTCCGTGTTGGGCAAACACCAGCTCGACGACATGCTGGCGGAGCGGGAGAAATTGAACACCGACATCCAGCAAGCGCTTGATGCACAAACCGACTCGTGGGGTATCAAGGTCGCCAACGTTGAGATCAAACAGGTTGACTTGACCGAGTCCATGATTCGGGCCATCGCCCGCCAGGCCGAAGCGGAACGCGAACGGCGGGCCAAGGTGATACACGCTGAGGGTGAACTACAGGCGTCAGAGAAGCTATTCCAGGCGGCGAAGATACTTGCGCAAGAGCCGCAGGCTATCCAATTGCGTTACCTGGAAACACTGACCGTCATTGGGGCCGACAAGAATACGACCATCATCTTCCCGCTCCCTATGGATCTGCTGACGCCATTCCTGCAAAGACCAAAGTAGGTTGCAAGCGTGCACGGCGCGATATCAGTGGAAACCATGGCGGACCGCGCCGCGCCAACCAAAGCTGGCACCTGCCCATAGGTGCAGACGCGATCTGACCGCTCCACACCGTGGAGCCTTGCAAGGGATGGCACTGCTTGATTCGATATTCCCGCACATTACTCCAAGACGGTCCTGCGCTTCACGGGCGCAAGGTCAAACTGCCCCCTCGTTCCCTACTAAGGCGCACCAATTCCCTGTTAGGCAAGAAATAATTCCCTGTTCTCATTCAACCATTTCTTCGCCGCTCGGGCCACAAGCCGCGCCACGCCTCGCGCCAGACGCAGAGCACACAAGATACGCTGGTTAGAAAGCGCAAATTTCCCTGCAATTTTCCCTGTTACAGGGAATTCTTCAGAGACTGGTTCGCCCCAGACTGTGCCCACCGCCGTATTCCCCAATGACAGACACATAAAGCAGCCACTCGCCCCCCATTTTGGCCCCCATACTGGCGCCACCCCTGTCGGCCGCTGGCCAAACTGCCAAACCGACCTACCGGATAGCCCAGGCGACGCCGACACCGGCCAAACCATACCAGCGCACCACCCAGGCGACAGGCCAGCAAGACTCCCCAGGAGCAGCGCGGGCGTGTTCGCGAGTGGCCAGGAAGGGCTTGAGGCTTCTTATTGAGACTTCCGTCAATCATGACAATACTGGCTGTCATTGTGATTGCTACGTCGTTTCACTCCTCGCAATGCCGGCCAGCGTGGCAATCCATTGACTGCATGGATCTGTCATTGCGAGAAGCGCAGCGATGCGGCAACACGGCCTGCGGCCTCGCGCTGACGAAAGTGGACGTCATCAATCATGGAAAGATCAATGGGACGGATACGATGTCGCCAGACCCAACCTGGCGGCCAGAAATCATGAGGATGATTGTTTCAGTGACGCCGGGGCGCAGATCAAAGCGGGGAGTCATCGCCATGCAGGCCATTCTCTATCAGTCCCTGATGCCGAGGAATTGGTCTTCCCATTGGCTGTGGTTGGGAAATGTCAGACAGAATTCGCCTCAGGCACAATCCGAAATCAGACCTCCGCTGCCTGCGGTTAAGCCGAATATGGGACGCCGAAACCACCACAACGTTTATGTCATAGAGCTCTCGAAAGACGTTCTGCTTGAGGGTCGATTCATAAAGGGCAACCCGGATTACATTGACGGCAAGCCATGTGTTTACGTCGGCATGACAGGTCTGGACCCTGATGTTCGTTTTGACAAGCACAAGGCCGGTATTCAGTCGAACCGATACGTTCAACTATTTGGTCTGCGCTTGTTGCCAGACCTCTACGAGGCCTACAACCCGATGGCCTATCAGGCGGCAGGCGACATGGAAGTGGAGTTGGGTATTCTTCTGCGAGAAGCCGGGTTTGGGGTTTGGCAGGCTTAACTATCGATGGTGACAGCGACATTCCAATTCCACAATGAACTCAACGACTTCCTGCCGCGGCAGCGGCGCCAGGTCGAGTTCAGTGTTTCATGCGCTCGCAAGGCCACCACCAAGCACATGATCGAGGCCCTGGGCGTGCCGCACACCGAGGTCGAGCTGATCACAGTGCGTGGTGAAGCGGCAGGACTTGACCGGCCACTGAGTGAAGGGGATCGCGTGGCCGTCTATCCTCGCTTCAAGGCGCCAGACGGGACGCCTCATGCATGCCTTCGACAATGGCCACTCGATGCGATGCGTTTCATTGCCGATGCCCATCTCGGTGGACTGGCCCGCCATTTGCGGATGGCAGGTTTCGACACTGTCTACCGCAACGACCTGCGGGACCGCGATATTGCCGACCTTGCCATCCGCGAGGGCCGCATCGTGCTGACGCGCGACCGCGACCTGCTCATGCTGCGAGACATCACCCACGGCTGTTACGTCCACGCCCTCAAGGCAGATCAGCAATTTGTCGAGATCATGAACCGTCTGGAGCTGTCAGGCCGCATTCATCCTTTCTCGCTATGCCTGGAATGCAACGCGCCTTTGCAGGCAATCGACAAGTCGCAGGTGATCCATCTCTTGCCCCCCTGCGTTCAAGCCAGCCAAGATCATTTCACAAACTGCAAGCTTTGTGGCCGAGTCTTTTGGGAAGGATCGCACTGGCAACGCATGCGGCGTTTGCTGGACGCTGCGATCGGGAAAGGGAGCTCGTGATATGCGTTGTCGGTCCGACTGCTCAACATGCCGGCCCAAGAGCGTCCGTGAGACGCGATTGAGTTTTATCTTATATTCGCGGCTATCGGGCCGCCGTGGCCACACGCAAGGAGACTTCCATGACAACCCTGGAAATTAACGGCAAGCAGACAGTTGTCGATGCAGAACCGGATACACCGCTTCTTTGGGCCCTGCGCGATACCTTGGGCATGAACGGCACCAAATTTGGCTGCGGCGCCGCCTTGTGCGGAGCCTGCACCGTGCATGTGGATGGTGTGGCGACACGCTCGTGCGTCACGCCCATTTCCGCTGTTGCTGGCAAATCCATCACCACCATTGAGGCCCTCGGGAACGACAAGGTGGGCCAGGCTGTGCAGACCGCATGGATCGAGCACGATGTGGTGCAGTGCGGCTATTGCCAGAGCGGTCAGATCATGAGCGCGACAGCCTTGCTCAAGACCAACAGGAAGCCCAGCGATGCCGATATCGATGACGCCATGGGAGGCAATCTCTGCCGATGTGGCACCTATGCGCGTGTGCGCAGCGCGATCCACGCCGCTGCGCGGACTTTGGCTTGACCATCTCTGAAGTACCGAGGAAAACACCATGAACTTCGATTCCAGTTTCGGTGACCTTCCGAGTCAGTTGCATAAAAGGCTTCTGTCGCGCAGGGAAGATGTACAGGGTACTTCCAATACCCAGGCGCAATACCCGTTGCCACGACGCAGCTTTCTGAAGATGGCTGTGTCCAGCGGGTTTGCGCTGGGCGCATATCCGTTATTGGCTGGCGCCCAAGGCGCACCGGCAGCGGCACACGACCTCAAGCCGTTCCAGCAGCCCAGCGCCTTTGTGCGCATCGAACGCGACGGTACCGTTACAGTGACGATCAACCGGCTTGAATTCGGCCAGGGCGTGCTGACGGCCTTGCCCATGGTTCTGGCCGAAGAATTGGACGCAGACTGGGCCAACGTGCGTGGAGGTCACGGGGATGCCGATCCTGCTTACGTCGATCCGCTGTTTGGCATGCACATCACGGGTGGCTCGGGCTCCATCAATCATTCGTATGCGCAGTACCGGGAGTTGGGCGCCCGAACTCGTGCCATGCTGGTCGCGGCAGCCGCGGCGCAATGGGGCGTGGACGCCGCCGGACTGCGTACAGAAAACGGCAAGGTCTTGCGTGCAGACGGCAAGGCGCTGGGATCTGGTGAACTGGCTGACGCTGCCATGAAGATGCCGGTGCCGACAAGCGTTGCGCTGAAAGATCCCAAGAATTTCCACATCATCGGCAAGGCAACGCCCCGACTCGACGGCAAGGCCAAGTCCAGCGGCACGCAAGACTTTGGCATTGACGTGCAATTGCCTGGCATGCTGACCGCCGTGGTGGTACGTCCACCGGTTTTTGGTGCCAAGCTCAAGTCGGTAGATGACAGCGCAGCCAAGGCCGTCAAGGGTGTCAAGTCAGTGCTGCGCATGCCAACCGACCGGGGTGGTCAAGGCCTGGCCGTCATCGCGCAAGGCTATTGGGCCGCGAAGCAGGGGCGCGACGCGCTCAAGCTTGAGTGGGACACCTCTGCGGTGGAAAAGGTTGACAGCGCAGCGCAACTGGCCAACTACCAAGCCCTGGCCAGGAAGACAGGCCTGATTCACTTCGACGCTGATGTCAGTGCACTGGCAAACGCTCCCAAGAAAATCAGCGCGGAATACACTTTCCCATACTTGGCGCACGCACCGATGGAGCCCTTGAATTGCACAGTGCAAATCACGGGCCGCGGCGCTGATGCGAAAGCCACTTTGTGGCTGGGTACCCAAATGCCCGGGCTTGACGCCATGGCGGCCTCTCAAGCTCTGGGCGTGGCACCAAACAATGTGAAGATCAACGTGCAGATGGCCGGTGGTGGCTTTGGTCGTCGCGCCGTGCCGACGTCTGACTATGTGGTGGAGGCTTGCACGGTGGTCAAATTGGCTCGCGCAACTGGGCTGGATGTTCCGGTGCGAGTGATGTGGAGCCGTGAGGACGACATCAAGGGTGGCTACTATCGGCCCATGCATGTGCACCGCGCAGAAATCGGATTCGATGCCAAGGGCAATGTGCTGGCCTGGGACCATGTGATCGTCGGTCAATCCATCGTACAGGGCACACCTTTCGAGCCAGGCTTGATGAAGAACGGCATCGACGGCACTGCCACCGAAGGCATGCGTGACCCGTATGACGTGCCGATGCGGTTGTCGGTTCACCATCCCAAGGTCAACGTACCCGTGTTGTGGTGGCGCAGCGTTGGGTCGACACATACGGCATATGTGATGGAGACGCTGATCGATGAAATCGCCCGCCAGACTGGGTTAGACCCCGTGGCCTATCGCCTCCAGTTGATGGGGGACAGGCATCCGCGTCACAAGGCTGCTCTCATGCTCGCAGTCGAACAGTCCGGCTACGGCAAGCGCAAACTGCCTGCTGATCAGGCGTGGGGCGTGGCGGTTCATGAATCGTTTAATTCCATCGTGGCTTACGTGGCAGAGGCGTCAGTGACCAAAGGCGTTCCTAAATTGCATGCGGTAACCGCCGGTGTTCACTGCAATCTCGCGGTCAACCCGAAAACCGTTGAAGCGCAGGTACAAGGTGCCGCTTTGATGGGACTGGGAACGTGCTTGCCCGGCGCCGCCATCACCTTGAAGGATGGCGTGGTGGAGCAAAGCAATTTTGACGACTATGTGGTGGCAGGCATCACAGACATGCCACGCATTGCGGTGCACATTGTGCCCAGTGCAGACCCGCCCACCGGCATGGGCGAGCCCGGGCTGCCGCCACTGGCCCCCGCTTTTGCAAACGCGATTGCCAAATTGACGGGCAAGACCCCCAGAGGTTTGCCACTCAGACTGACCTGAGCGCGGAGACCCTTGACCGGCCGGACCCTTGAGGTTGGCGGACAAACGACACGCTGCTTCATGCGGGTTTCAAGACGTTTTGTAAAGCCATCCCGCCATCTGTCCCACCAAGTCGGCATCGGGCCGCAAGCTCCTGCCCCCCCATTTGGGGGATAGACACCTGCCGGGCTTGACTGCAAAATGGCCGGTACCCTGATAAGAATGGCAACCAAAGTTGACGCGCTCAAATATTCTGGCCATGCAGGCTCTTTCCAAGCTGCGCAGTGTCATTCATCGCTGGTTTGAACCGCCGGTCTTTGAAGGAGACGAGGAGAAGACGCGCCGCGCGAGCTTGATCAACATGATCGGCATGATCTCCATAGCCTTCACTTTGGTGGTGATGGCAGGTGCTTGGCTTGGCGACAAGACCCCTGCCAGCACCCTGATCATCGACGTTGCCGGGTGCGCGGTGATCCTGCAGTTCGTGCGCTGGCTGCGCAGCGGTAGGGTTACGC
>Ga0315271_10000879_pt1 | contig 17490 bp, 10 predicted proteins | sample C3_top_MG_FD_204664 | JGI IMG/M metagenome (GOLD analysis project Ga0315271, IMG submission 204664) | Sediment microbial communities from Yellowstone Lake, YNP, Wyoming, USA - C3_top | ecosystem: Environmental > Aquatic > Freshwater > Lake > Sediment | place: USA: Wyoming | collected 2017-08-01
CGCTGCTCGCGGAGGGTCACGAGGTGCGGGCGCTGGTGCGCGAGCCCGAGCGGGCGCGCCGCCTGGTGCCTGCCGGGGTCGGGCTGGTGGCCGGCGACGTGACGGCGGAGCCGGCGCTGCTGGCCCGGGCCTTCGAAGGCAGCGAGCTGCTCTTCCACGCCGCCGGGCTCCCCGAGGGCTGGCAGCGCGACGAGTCGGTCTTCGATCGCGTCAACCGCGGCGGCACCCGCAACACGGTCGAGGCGGCGCGCCTGGCCGGGGTCCGGAGGGTGGTCTACACCTCCACCATGGACGTCTTCGCCGCGCCGCGCGGAGGGACGCTGGTCGAGGGGCCGCTCGATCCGGCCCCGAAGCCGACCGCCTACGAGCGCTCCAAGGTGGCGGCCCAGCGCGAGGTGGACGACGCCGTGGCGCGCGGCGCCGACGTCGTCACCGTCAACCCCGGCGCCGTCATTGGCCCGGCGCCGGTGGTGACCGGCCTGAACCAGTTCGTGGCCAAGCTCCTGGCGAGGCAGATCCCGCTGCTCCCGCCCGGCGGCATGCCGGTGGTCTTCGTCGACGGGCTGGCGGCGGCGCACCTCGCGGCCGCCGAGAGGGGGCGCTCCGGGGAGAGGTACCTGGTGGCTGACGGGTTCATGAGCAACGCCGAGCTGGCGGCCGCGGTCGCCGGTGTTGCCGGGCTTGGCCGGGCCCCGCCGAGCGGGCCGGAGTGGTTGCTGGTCCCGGTGGCGAACCTGCTGGCGCCGCTGGCGCGGGCCCTCGGCTTCAGGCCGCTGGTGTCACCCGGGGAGCTGGCCTTCGTGCTCTGGCAGGTCCGCATCGACGCCTCGAAGGCGACGCGCGAGCTCGGCTTCGTGCCGACGCCCCTGGAGGAGGGTGTGCGCCGGACGGTCGAGTGGCTCCGCTCCCGCCATCCCGACCCAGAGTAATCCGGCCCGATTCATGACGCGCCCCGGCCGCGTCATGGGCTTTCGGTGACTCGAGCCAATCTGCGTCAAGCCCATGTGTAGACTCATGTTTCTGGTCGCATCGGCATCGGATTACTCTGGGTAGGGAGTGGTCCTCACATCGTCCCGCCGGAGATGTCCTTCAGCTTCCTCACCCGGGCCACCCCGCAGCGCTCGCCGCAGCCGCCGCAGCGCTCGTAGGTCATCTCCTTGACCACCAGCACGTCGGGATGCTGCTCGGCCGGCTCGAGCCGGGCGCCGCAGCCGGGGCAATCGAGGAACGCGACGCGCACCTCACGCGCGAGGACCAGCGAGCGCCGCGTCGCCGGCGGGCAGCGGGCGCACTCCACGCCGTAGAGGTAGCCGACCTCCTCCCCTGGAGGCACCTCGTCGAGGTCGACACCGCAGTATTGGCAGCTCTCCTGGCCCACCGGTCTTCTCTAACGCTGCCGCCGGTCTCGACGCTGCCCCAGCGCACGCTCCGGCGCGTCAAATCGCCACAACCCCTCTTGGTGACCGCGCCAATTCGCGCGTCAGATCGCCCGGGTGCTACCAGTGAGGTGACTCGAGGAGCGGCCTTCCGGCCGCCTGGAGGGGCCGTGACGAACCGTCGCATGCCGTTCTCGCTGCTCCTGGTCGCGCTGGCCGCCTCGCTCACCTGGTCGGCCTGCGGCGGCAGCGGCAGCCCGACCTGCCAGCCGGTCGCCGAGCTCTGCAACGGCAAGGACGACGACTGTGACGGCCAGGTCGACGAGGGGTTCGATGTGGGCGCGGCCTGCTCCGCCGGCGTCGGCGCCTGCGCCAGGACGGGCGTGAAAAACTGCTCCGCCAGCGGGGCCACCACGGAGTGCAGCGCGGTGGCCGGGTCGCCCGCGGCCGAGAGCTGCAACCAGCTGGACGACAACTGCGACGGCGCCACCGACGAGGGGCTGGCCGGCTGCTGCGTTCCGGCCACAACCCGGGCCTGCGGCGTCGACATGGGCGCCTGCCGGGCCGGGATCGAGACCTGCAGCGGCAGCGGGGCCTGGGGTTCCTGCCAGCTGGCCGGCGTCCCGGTGACGCTGCCCGGCACGGTGGCCGAGAGCTGCAACGGCGTCGACGACGACTGCGACGGCGCCACCGACGAGCCGGACGCCACCGGCTGCACCAGCTACTACGCGGACCAGGACGCCGATGGATTCGGCGCAGGTGCCGGGGCCTGCCTCTGCGCCCCGGGCGGCGCCTTCACGGCCACCACGGCGACCGACTGCGACGACACCAACGCCGCGGTCCACCCCGGCGCGGCCGAGAAGTGCAACGGCCTCGACGACGACTGCAACGGCACCACCGACGAGGGGTTCGGCGTGGGCACCACCTGCGCGGCCGGCACGGGGGCCTGCGAGCGGAGCGGCCTCACCGTCTGCACCGCCAGCGGCGCGGGCGTGGCGTGCAACGCCACCCCGGGTGACCCGGTGGCCGAGCTCTGCAATGGGATCGACGACAACTGCGACGGCCGGACCGACGAGGGGCTCACCGCGCCGGGCTGCGCGCTGCAGACCGGGGTCTGCGTCGGGTCGAAGCAAGCCTGCGGCGGCGCGGGCGGCTGGCTCGCCTGCACGGCGGCGAGCTACCCGTCGAGCTACCAGGCGGTCGAGACCACCTGCGACGGCCTCGACAACGACTGCGACGGGCAGACCGACGAGGGTCCCGTCGGCGGTGGCAGCTGCTCCGCGGGGATCGGCGCCTGCCAGCGGGCCGGGACCTTCGCCTGCGTCGCCGGCGCGGTCGCGTGCAACGCCATCCCGGGCGCGCCCTCCGTGGAGACCTGCAACGGCCTCGACGACGACTGCAACGGCACGACCGACGAGGGGCTCACGGCGCCTGCCTGCGACCTGCAGCTGGGCACCTGCGCCGGGTCGAGGAAGCTCTGCGGCGGCGCGGCCGGGTGGCTCGCCTGCTCGGCAGCGAACTACGGCGCCAACTACCAGGCGACCGAGACCGCCTGCGACGGCCTCGACAACGACTGCGACGGGGTGGTCGACGGGGGCCTGTCCGCCCCGCTCTGCGCCAACCAGAACGGCGTCTGCAGCGGCGCGAGGATGAGCTGCGGAGGCGCAGGCGGCTGGCTCGCCTGCACCGCCGCGAACTACGGGCCCGCCTACCAGCCGGGGACCGAGACCCGCTGCAACGACCTCGACGACGACTGCGACGGCAGCACCGACGAGGGGTGCGACATGGACCGTGACGGCGTCTGCACCACCGCCATGACGGTGGTCGGCACGCCCGCGGTCTGCCCGGCAGGGGGCGGCGACTGCGACGACACCAACGCGGCGGTCCGGCCCGGCGTCACCGAGGTCTGCAATGGAAGGGACGACAACTGCAACGGCGCCGTCGACGAGCCCAACGCCACGGGCTGCATCGTCTACTACCAGGACCAGGACCGAGACGGCTACGGCAACTCGGGGGCGAGCGCCTGCCTCTGCGCGCCCAACGCGACCTACAGCGTGCTGGCGCGCGGCGACTGCAACGATCTCAACGCCGCCATCAGTCCCGGCGCCATCGAGAGCTGCGACGGCCTCGACAACGACTGCGACGGCAGCACCGACGAAGGACTCACGGCTCCGTTCTGCCCCAACCAGACGGGCGTCTGCGCCGGGTCGAGGCAGGTCTGCGGCGGCGGGGCGGGCTGGCTCACTTGCACGGCGGCGAGTTACGGGCCGAGCTACGAGGCGGTCGAGGCTTCCTGCGACGGGCTCGACAACGACTGCGACGGCTCCACCGACGAGGGGCTCTCGGCTCCGCGCTGCCCAAACCAGATGGGTGTCTGCATCGGGTCGAGCCGAACGTGCGGCGGCGCGGCCGGATGGCTGGCATGCTCCGCGGCCGACTTCGGCCCGTACTACCAGGCGCCCGAGACCACCTGCGACAGCCGCGACAACGACTGCGACGGCAGCACCGACGAGGGGTTTGTCCTCGGCGCCGGCTGCACGGTGGGCGTCGGCACTTGCGCGCGGAGTGGCTTCAGCGTCTGCAAGGCCGACGGGACGGGAATCCAGTGCAGCGCGGTGGCTGGCGCCCCGTCTCCCGAGCTCTGCAATGGCCTCGACGACGACTGCGACGGAGCCACCGACGAGAACTTCCCCGCGCTCGGCACGAGCTGCGACGGGCCCGACGCCGACCTCTGCGCGAGCGGGACCTTCGCCTGCAGGGCCGACGGCAGCGGCGTGACCTGCAACGAGACCGGTCCCGGCTTCGTCGAGCTCTGCGGCAACGGCATCGACGACGACTGCGATGGCCAGACCGACGAAGCCGGCTGCATCTAGCGGATGACCGACGCGCAACGGCCCGGCCGGGCGCTGCTGGTCGCGGCCGGCGTCCTCCTCCTGGCGGCGGTCTGGCCGGGGGGGCCGCTCGCCTTCCTGCCGCCGCCGTTGCGCTGGCCGCTCGTCGCCGGTGCGCTCGTGGCCGCCTGGCAAGTCACCCGACCGGGCGCCCGGCCGGCCGGCGCCACGCTGGAGCGGACCCTGGTGACCCTGCTGCTGGCGGTCTACGCGCTCCTCAAGCTCCCCGGGCTGCACGCCTCCTGGACCGACGACAACATCTACTTCCACATGGCGGTGCGGCTCGCCGGGGGCGAGCCGCCCTACCGCGACTTCTTCTTCGCCCACCCGCCCGTCCACCTGCTGGTGCCGGCGGCGGTCTTCGGCGCGGCCGGCTTCTCGGTGGGGCTGGCCAAGGCCATCCCGGCAGTGGCCCAGGGGCTGGCCGGGCTCCTCCTCTGGCGCGCGCTGCGCCCGGCCTCGCGGATCCTGGCGATCTCGGCGCTGGCCCTCCACCTGCTCGCCTACCAGGTGCTGATGGGCGCGAGCGACCTGGACGGGGAGAACCTCGCCACCTGCTTCCTCATGGCCGGCCTGCTGGCCGCATCCGCGGCGCGGCCGGCGCTGGCCGGGGTCCTGGCCGGCCTGGCGACGGGGACGGTGCTCTACGCCACGGCCGGGGGCCTCGCCATCGGCGCCGCCTGTGCCCTGCGCGGCCGGCGATCGGCGGCCCGCTTCGCGGCCGGGCTGGCGGCCTCGCTGGCGGTGGTCTTCGGAGGCGCCTGGGCGGTCGGTGGCGAGCGCTTCCTCTCGGGCGTGTTCGGCTTCCACGCGGCCAAGGCCCCGGGGGCCGGCCGGGTGGCGGTGCTCGGGGCCGAGGGGCTGGCGGCCGCGGCCGAGGGCTGGCTCCAGAACCTGGCGCTCGACCTCACCGGGCCGGCGGCGACACGCTCGGCGGCGTTGCACGCTCCGCTCCTCGCCGCGGCGCTGCTCGGGGCGCTGGTCCTGGGCGCGGTGCTCCTGCGGGCAGATGGACCGGCTCGCTGGTCCCGCCTCGCGCCCGGGACGCCGGAGGGCGCCGCGGCCGTCGGGCTCCTCGGCGCGGCGCTCTTCGCCCTGCAGGGGGCGGCGCTGCCGGAGCGCTACCCGTTCTACGACGTGCCGGCGGCGCCCTTCCTGGCGGTGCTGGGCGGCTTTGCCGCGGCGGCCGCCTGGAGGGTGGTCTCCTCCTCGCCCGGGGGGCGCGCGGCCTGGTGGGCTTCGGCGGGGGCGGCCCTCTTCGCCAGCCACCCCCTGCTGGCCGGCGCGCTGCAGGCCCGCGCCTTCCCGGAGGAGGAGCGTCGGCGAGGCGAGGAGGTTCGCTACGCCTGGCGCGACCCCGAGGCGCTGGCCGGGACGGCGCAGGTGAGCCGGGCGCTGCTCTGGTCGGAGCGGCGCGTGCGAGGCGAGGCGGAGCCGGGCTGGCGCCAGGCCATGTGGAACAAGGCGCAGACCTTCTCCACGGCCGCCGCGATCGCAGAGGCGGTGCGGAGCGGGTCGGCGCCGGGGGAGACGCTGACCGGCGCCTCCACCCTGGCCCCGCTGGTGGCCCTGCTGGCCGGCCGCCGCATGGCAGCCGACGAGATCGACACCAACCAGAAGCGCTTCGCCACCGGCTCGCTCCGCGACGAGGACCTGGTGGAACGCGCGCTGGCCGACCGGGTCCGGTTCGTCCTGGCGGCGCCCCGCTCCCACTTCACCGAGGCGCTGATGGAGCGCGATCCGCGCTGGGCGCCGCACTTCGAGCGGGACCGGGTCTTCGAAGACGACGGCCTCTCCCGTGCCGGCCCGGTCAGGCTGGTGCTCTACCGCCGGAGGTGAACGGCCTCCCGCCCGCACCCCGTGCCGGTGCAGCGCCCCGACCGCGGGGCCCCGCCATCGAGCTCACCAGGCCAGCCGCACCGAGTTGCCGTCGCCGATCCAGACGTGCCCGTCGGCGTCGGGGGCGACGTCGCCCGCGGCGCCCAGGTGGGCGCCGGGGAGGACCAGGTACTCGTTCATGGCGGGAGCCGTCCCGATCGGCTGGACGGTGACGTAGACACCGGGCGTCCAGGTGCCGGCCGAGACGGTGCCGGTCACGGTGAGGTAGCCCGGTCCATCCATGACGAGGTCACCGGCCGGCGTGAAGGCGATGGACGGCACCGAGCCGAGGTAGCCCTGGGCCGCCGGGAGCCCGGCGTAGATGGTGCTGCCGCCGCCGCCGGTGATGCGCGTCAGGCTGCCGTCGGCCTCGACCCGCACCACGGCCGGCGTCTTCGGACCGAGCCCGCCGCCGCAGAAGTATCCGGCCACGTAGACCAGCCCCTCCGGCCCCATGGCCAGGTTGCAGGCCGGGACGGCCCGCCGGTCGGTGTTGACGTCGTAGACGCCGCCGCAGCCGGCGAAGTTGAGCGGTGACTGGGTGTAGGGGGCCGAGGCCGGGCAGCTGGTGGCGGTGGCGGCGCCGGTGAGCGTGTTGGTCCAGCCCCGGGTCAGGAAGGTGGTCCAGCTGGCCGGCGCCAGCGGGTCGCCGGTGACGACCGCGCCGACCGGGTAGGTGGTGTAGTAGTCGGTCCCGACCCAGACCCGTCCGCCGGAGGCGAGCGGTCGCCGCACGTAGAAGCTGGTCGCGGTCCAGGGCACCGGGTACCAGACCGTCGAGATCAGGTTGGTGGCGAGGTCGATGCGCCGGAGCGATCCCGAGTACCCGGTGATGGCCCCGTTCACCACCGCGTTCGGGTAGAGGTCGTCGACGACGTAGAGCGAACCGGCCGCGCCGCCGCCCGGGTCGAAGCCCAGCCCGCGGGGCGACCAGAGGAACGCGCCGGTGACGGGGCCGTCGCCCGAGGAGCCCCACTGCGGCGAGGTGCCGGTGCCGAAGGGCGTGCTGACCAGCCCCGAGGGGGCGATGCGGTGGACCCGGCCGTTGGTCGAGTCGCTGAACCAGGCGGTGCCGCCCGGCCCGGCGGCGATCCCGGCCACCGCGCCGACCTGCGCCTCCGCGCCCGGCCCAGGTACGCCGGCGAGCCCGGCTGCGCGAGACTCGTTCACCGCGGTGACCACGGTACCGGCGGCCGGGGCGGCGGCGGTGAGGGTGAAGGCCACCGGGCTCCCGGCCACGTGGTCGCCGTGCAGGTCGAGGTAGCCGGCGAGGAAGCGGTAGAGGCCCGGAGCCAGTCCGGCCCGCGTGGCGGGGACCGCGGCCACGCCGGTGCCGGTGGTGGTCACCTGGGCGGCGGCCAGCCAGCCGCCGGGGAGGGCGGTCGGGTCGAGCGAGAACTCGACCGGGTAGGTGGCGAGCGGCGCGCCGGCGCCGTCGGCCAGGGCGACGCCCGACGCGGCCTGGGCGCGCTGCGAGATCCAGCCGGACTGGCTGGTGGCGGTGACGGCCGCCAGCGAGGCGGTCGAGGCCGAGGTGGCCCCGGCCCCGGAGAAGAGCCGCACCGAGTGGATGCCCTCCTCGACCAGGTAGAGATCGCGGGTGCCGGGGGCGAAGGCCAGCGCGACGGGGTGGTTCACCGTCGCCGCCCGTGCCGGGCCGAAGTCACCGGCGCCGCCGAGCACGGTGGTCCCCATGACGTACTCGAGCCGGAGCGAGGCGCCGTCCACCCGGGCCACCACGTTCTCGTTGAAGAGGCCGAGGTAGAGGTTCTCGCGAACGCCGCCGCCGGCCACGACCGCGTGGTCGAGGGCGATGGCCGGCGGGTCCCGGTAGAAGGAGGAGCCGCGGGCCGAGAGGCCGTCGGCGAAGGCCGCGCCGGCCCCGGCCACCCGGGTGAGGGTGCCGTCCGGCGCCCGCCGGACCACCGCGGCCACGCCGCCGTCCACCGTGTAGCTGCCGCCGAACTCGCCGCCGTAGAAGTAGGCCGAGATGAAGGCGTTGCCCTTGGAGTCGAAGACCAGCGAACCGGTGCCGCTGTGGTACGGATCGCCGCCGTGCGTGTTCTGGTAGGGGTTGGTCCAGTACTCCCCCGCCCAGAGGTGGTTGAGCACGCCGCCGCCGGCGGTGGCGCCGAGGGGCCAGGTGGAGATGGTGCCGAGCGTGCCGTCGATGATCCGGAACCGGTTGTTGAGCCCGTCGGCCACGTAAACGTTCGGGACCGGGCGCTCCGGGCCGATGGCCACCTTGACCGGCGTGTTGAGCTGGGCCGACAGCGCCGAGGCCCCATCGCCGGCGAACCCGGCGGTGCCGGTGCCGGCCAGCAGCGAGATGCGACCGGTGCCGAGGTCGACGGCCCGGACCCGGTGGTTGAAGGTGTCGGCGATGATGAGCCGGCTCGGCGTGGAGAGCTCGTCGAGGGCGATCCCCTTTGGAAGGTTGAGGGCGCTGCCGGTGGCGGGGCCGCCGTCTCCGCCGGCGCCGCAGGTGCCGGTGCCGGCCACCACCGAGATGACGCCGGCCGGCGTGATCCGCTTGACCACGCAGTTGACGGTGTCGGCCACGTAGAGCGTCCCGTCCTGCGCCACCGCGAGCTCCTGCGGGCCGGAGAGGGCTGCCTTCGGCGCCGGCCCGGTGGCCGGCGTGGCCGCCCCGAGGTGGGCGGCGTTGACGACCGGGATCACCGTCCCATCCGGTGGGGCGTCGGCGGTGACCACCAGGTCGAGCGGGGCGAAGGCGGCCGGGGTGGTGGCGGTGAAGTGCTGCGGCCCCGGGGCGCGGCCCAGGGTGAGCGTGAAGCTGACGGTGCCGTCGACGGTGCTGGTGGCAGCGGCGACGGGAGCCTGGGCGCCGGCCGGGGCGGTCACGGTGACGGCCTGCGCGGCCAGCACCGGCGCGCCGCCGACGGTGGTGACCTGCAGCGTCACGGAGAGTGACTGATTGGGCAGGGCGCGGAGCGCGGCCGGGGCGGTGAGGACCCGCAGCGCGTAGCCGGGCATGGTGCAGGCGCCGGCGCGGCAGACGTAGGAGCTGCCGCCGGAGAGGTCCGGGCAGGCGGTCCCGTCCGGCTGGTCGCCGGTGACGCCGCAGGCCGGCAGGCCGGTGGCGCAGAGGGTGGCCATCCGCTGGCAGGGGGTGGTGGCGCCGGGCGGCGGCGCGTGGCCGGTCGCGCCGTCGCAGGCGGCGCCGAGCACGCAGGCGCCGCAGCTCCCGTCGCGGCAGACGGCGTCGCTGCCGCAGGAGGCGCCGTTGGCGAGCGCCACGGCCGAGTCCTGGCAGGTGGAGAGGCCGGTGGCGCAGGAGGTGGCGCCGGCGTGGCAGGGGTTGGCCGGGACGCAGCTGGCGCCGGCCACGCAGGTGACGCAGGCCCCGCCGTGGCAGACCAGGTCGGCGCCGCAGCCGGTGCCGTCGGAGAGGCTCACCGCGGTGTCCTGGCAGACCGGGGCGCCCGAGCCGCAGGCGATGGCGCCGGCGTGGCAGGGATTGGGGAGCAGGCAGGCCTGGCCCGCCTGGCAGGAGACACAGCTGCCGCCGTCGCTGCAGACCAGGTCGGCGCCGCAGGAGGTGCCGGGGCTGGCCGAGGTGACGGGGCCGGCGCAGACGGCATAGCCGAGCTCGCAGCTTGTGACGCCGGCCTGGCAGGCGCTGCCGCCCGGCGTGCAGGCGCTTCCGGCGGCGCAGGGCTGGCACGCGCCGGAGAAGCAGACCTGGCCGGCCCCGCAGGGGCTGCCGTTGGCGAGCGGCGCGCCGGTGGAGACGCACAGCGGCCTGCCGGTGGCGCAGGAGGTCACGCCGGCCGCGCAGGGCAGGTCGGGCGCGCTGCAGGCGACGCTCGGGGTGCAGGCGCCACAGACCCCGGCCTGGCAGGCGAGCTCGGTCCCGCAGGAGGCGCCGTCGGCCAGCGGCGCCGCGGTGTCGACGCAGGTCTCGACGCCGGTGGCGCAGCTGGTGAGGCCGGCGTGGCACGCGTTGGCGGGGGTGCAGGCCCGGTTGGCGCGGCAGGCGAGGCAGGCGCCGCCGCGGCAGACCTGGTCGAGTCCGCAGCCGGCCCCGTCGGGGCGCGGCTGCGCGGTGGGGGCGCAGCTGGCCAGCCCCGCGCTGCAGGCGGTGACCCCCTCCATGCACGGCTCGGCGGCCTCCTGGCAGGAGGCGCCCGCCACGCAGACCGGCTCGCAGCGCCCGGCCTGGCAGACGTGGTTGGCGGCGCAGGGGATCCCGTCGATGGCGTTGCCGATCGAGCCGCAGAACGGGGCACCCGAGACGCAGGCCACCGCGCCCACCTGGCAGGTGTCGGGCAGGTCGCAGCGGGCGCCGGCTACGCAGGTCGGAGGAGCGCCCGGCTCGGGCGGGGTGACGGTCAGTCCGCCCTTCGAGAGGGTGATGCCGAGCTGGACCTCCTGGGCCGCGCCCACCAGCACGTTGGGGACCACGGCGGTGGCGTAGCCGGCCAGGGCGGCCTCGACCCGGTAGAGGCCGGGAGGCACGGCCGGCATGGAGAAGGCGCCGGCGCCGGAGACGCCGCTGGTGAGGGCCGCGCCGGCCAGCGGGGTGGCGGTGACGGTGGCGGCCAGGCCGCTGGCGTCGGGGGAGAAGACCAGGTGGCCGGTGAGCGCGCCCGGGAGCGGTCCGCCCCCGCCGGCGGGGGGCGGGACCGGCTCCAGCGAGATCTCACGCGCGGTGAAGTCCTCGCCGGCGCGCAGCTCGACGCCGCTGAGCGCCTCGGGCGTGTAGCCGTCGCGGAAGAAGGTCAGGTCGATCCGGCCCGCCGGCATGGCGTCGAGGACGAAGGAGCCGTCGTCGCCGGTGTAGGTGAGGTAGGGGCCGGAGGGGACGAAGACCAGCGACCCGCCGTGGCCGGAGGTCCCGGGCACGTCGCCGCGCAGCACCCGGCCGCGGAGGCGGGCGTTCTCGACCACCACCACGTCGCCCAGCGCCACGTCGCGTCCCATGCCGGCCTTGACCGAGGCCAGCTGCAGCAGGGTCTGCTTGTCCGGCTTGCCGTCGTGGTCGAGGTCGACCTGGACCAGCAGGGCGCCGCTGCCGTCGAGCACCCCGGTGACCACGAAGCGGCCGGCGTCGTCGGCCACGGCGCCGAGGCTGGTCCCGAGGATGGTGGCGCGGGCCCCGGCGGCCGCCACCGGGGCGGCCTGTCCCGGGATGGCGTAGACGGCCCGGCCCTGCACGGTTCCGGGGCCCGGCGGCGGCGGCTCGGGCGGGAGCGAGAGGTCGAAGGAGCAGCCCCCCAGCGAGAGGGCGAGCGCGGCGGCGAGCGGGCGGAGTGCGGGGCGCATGGGTTGTTCCCTGGAGGGCGAGGGCGCTAGAACTTCAGCGAGAGGGTGGCGTAGGCGCCGCCGGGCAGGGGCACCACGCCGGCGGCTACGGGGGCGACGTCGAAGCGGGCGTAGCGCTGCGGGTCGTCGCCGGCGATCCAGAGCCAGGTGGCCACGCCGGCCGCCACCACCGCCACGCCGGCCGAGGCCATCACCAGCGCCTGGTCGGTCTCGATCTGCGACTGCAGCTGGTTGGCCTGGGTGCGGTAGTTGACGACGCCCTCGACGGTGATCCCGTCCTGCAGCTTGCGGCGGTCGAAGAGGAAGGTGTTGGGCGAGGTCTCGTTGCCGTAGGCCTGGTTGGCGTCGGCCTGGAACCAGAGGGCGCCGGCCACGGCCACCACGGCGACGCCGGTGGCGATCCAGGCCCCGGCGCGGATCCGGCCGTTCCGCTTCTCCCAGGCCTTCACGTAGTCGGGGCTCGGCACCAGCGTGGCGCCCACCTCGGTCACCTGGCCGGCGTCGATCTGCACGTCGCGCTGCCAGAGGACGAACCCCTCCTTCTCCACGGAGAGGAGGTGCGGACCGGCCGGGACCTCGAGGGTGCCGCCCAGCGGCGTGGTCCCCTTCACCTGGTCGTCGACCCTGACCACGGCGCCGGCCTCCAGGCTGTTGACGAGCAGCTTGCCGGTGCGCCCGGCCAGCACCTTCTGGAAGAGCCGGTTCACGGCGCGCCCGACCCGCCCCACCAGCTCGCCCTCCGATGCGGCCGTCTCGATGGCCGAGCCGGCCCGCTCCGATCGCTTCACCTCGGCCAGCGTCAGCTCGAGGGTGAGCCGCGGCGGCGCGCCGGACGCGCCGGCGACGCGTGAGACCCGGCCGGTCACCAGCCACTCGGCCCCCAGCGAGGCGCCGACGTCGGCGTAGCAGCCCGGGTCGGTGCAGCCGAGCATCTGCCGCTGCTTCTCGAAGGCCAGCAGCGAGCGGACCGCGTCGGTGGTCATGACCTGGAAGGCGCCGATGCGGTCGAGCTCGGCGGCGGTGGAGCCGGCCACACCGCGGGCCAGCTCCGGCGGCACCCCGTCGGCGGAGAAGTCGAGCACCGCGACGCGGGGCCTGGGCGGCGGCGCGGCGGCGGCCCGGAGCGGAAGCAGGGCCGCCAGCAGCAGGGCGGTGACGAGGCGACGGGGCATGGAATGGCTCCGGGGGCGCGGTCAGACCGCGTCGCGCTTGGCGTAGGAGACGACGGCCTGGCGGATGTGGGCGAAGGCGCGCCCGACCTGGACCGCGTTGAAGAGCTCGCGGGTCTCGTCGATCAGGCCGGAGGCGCGGCGCACGGCCGTCTCCAGGTCCGGGTAGGGGGTCATGGAGTTGCCGCCGTGGCCGGGGCAGAACTCCTCGACCCGCAGCTCCAGGAGCCGCTGCAGCGAGCCGACGTAGTCGCTGATCGAGCCGGACGGGTAGATGCCGCCGAGGATGCCGCCCGCGAAGACGGTGTCCCCGGTGAAGAGCAGGTGGTGCTCGAGCTCGCGGTAGCAGACGCAGCCGGAGACGTGGCCCGGGGTGTGGACCACGCGGAGCGCCAGTCCGCCGAGATCGATCACCGAGCCGTGCTCGAGGTGGAGGTCGACCGCGAAGCGCTCGGGCGGGATGCCGTAGGCCTTGTTCCAGAGCACGAACTCGTCCTGCAGCCGGATCTTGTTGGCGGCCTGGCGGTGGGCGGCCACCACGGTCGAGGGCGGGAAGAACGGCACCCCGCCGATGTGGTCCATGTGCTCGTGGGTGAGCAGGATGAGGTGGACGTCGTCGCGGGTCAGGCCCAGCGAGGCGAGCGCGGCCTCCAGCGCCGGGGCGTCGGCCGGCAGGCCGGTGTCGATCAGCGCCGTCTTGCGCGTCCCCCTGAGCAGGTAGCTCTTGCAGCCGCCGCTCCCCTTCATCCCCTTGAGCCACCAGACGCCCGGCCGGATCTCCTGGACCCGATCGTTGGGCGCGCTCACGCCGTCACCCCGACCGCTTCCTCGGCCTCGAACTTGGAGCGCAGCCGGCGGGCCATGCTCTGCATCACCAGCAGCGCGAAGGCCGGCTGCTGTCCCACCAGGTAGATGAAGAGGGCGTGGTCGATCTCGACCACCCGGGCCCCGGCCGGGCCGGCGGTCACCGTGGCCGAGCGCGGCGCCTCGTCGAGCAGGGCCAGCTCGCCGAAGAGGGCCCCCTCGCCGAGCGAGGCCACCGGGCGAAGCTCCGCGCCGCGGCCACGTGAGACCGTGACGGCGCCGGACTGGACCACGTACATGGCGTGGCCCTCGGCCCCCTCCTCGAAGAGCAGCTCGTCGGGCGCGAGGACGCGGACCGAGCGGGTCGGAAACGGAACACCCACGGAGACCTCCTGAAAGTGAACGTTCATGCAGAGTGTCGCCGAGGTCCCCGCTTGTGACAGGGCCACTCTCGAAATCGGGCCTGGGCCACCTGGCGCCGGGCCGCCCCGCCGGGACGGCGCACTGCGCCAACAGGACGCTCCCCCCGGCGGCGGCGGCGGCGGTACCCTGCGAGGGTCAGACCCCACGCCGGGAGCATTCCTAGTGGCCCACCACGCCTCGCGTTCAGTCTACGACCGGCTCACCGAGCGGCTCAACCGCTTCCCCCAGGGCGCGCCGCCCGCCGAGAGCCTCTTCGAGATCCTCAAGCTGCTCTTCAGCGAGAAGGAGGCGGCCCTGGTGGCCCTCCTCCCCATCCGCCCCTTCACCGCCGCCGAGGCGGCGCGGCGGTGGAAGACCGGCGAGGCCGAGGCGCGCAACGTCCTCGAGGCGCTGGCCGGGCGCGCCATCCTGCTCGACTGGGAGGGGAAGGAGGGCACGGTCTACGTGCTGCCGCCGCCCATGGCCGGGTTCTTCGAGTTCTCCATGATGCGGGTGCGAGCGGACCTCGACCAGAAGGCGCTGGCCGAGCTCTTCTACCAGTACCTCAACGTGGAGGAGGACTTCGTCCGGGCGCTCTTCGCCGGCGGCGAGACCCAGCTCGGGCGCGCCTTCGTGCACGAGCCGGCCCTCTCCGCGGAGAATGACCTCCACGTGCTCGACTTCGAGCGGGCCAGCGAGGTGGTCAAGACCGCCACCACCCGCGCCATCGGCCTCTGCTACTGCCGCCACAAGATGGCGCACCTGGGGCGGGCCTGCGACGCGCCGCAGGACATCTGCATGACCTTCAACACCTCGGCCCAGGCGCTGGTGCGCCACGGCCACGCCCGCGCCGTCGACGTGGCGGAGGGGCTCGACCTGCTGGCCCAGGCCCGGGCCCGCGGCCTGGTGCAGTTCGGGGAGAACGTCCGCGAGGGGGTCAACTTCATCTGCAACTGCTGCGGCTGCTGCTGCGAGGCGCTCATCGCGGCGCGGCGCTTCGCGGCCGCCCACCCCATCCAGACCACCCCCTTCCTCCCGGTGGTGGCGGAGGCGGACTGCAGCGGCTGCGAGCGGTGCGTCAGGGCCTGCCCGGTGGAGGCGCTGGCCGCGGTCTCGGCCAACGACCCGAAGCGTCCCAAGCGGACCGTGGCGCGGCTCGACGAGGAGCGCTGCCTCGGCTGCGGGGTCTGCGTCCCGGCCTGCCGCGAGGGGGCGCTCACCCTCACGGCGCGGGCCAGCCGCCGGCTCACGCCGCTCAACGGCGCCCACCGGGCGGTGCTCATGGCGGTGGAGCGCGGCACGCTGCAGGAGCTGGTCTTCGACAACCGGCTGCTCTGGAGCCACCGCGCCATGGCTGCCCTGCTCGGCGCCGTGCTCAAGCTGCCGCCGGCCAAGCGGCTCCTGGCCACCGGGCAGGTCCGCTCGCGCTACCTGGAGGCCCTGGTGCGGCGCTTCGGCTGAGACGCCGTCACTCGACCGGCAGCTTGAGCTTGCGCAGCAGCGCCGCGAAGCGCGGGTCGCCGCGCAGGTTGCGCAGCAAGGGGTCGTACTTGAGGAAGGTGATCCCCCCGTCGTGCTGGGCGACGGCCCGCCCCAGCCACTCGAAGGCGCCATCCAGCTCCCCTCGCCAGGCGTGGGCCTGCGCCAGCTGGTAGCACCCGCCCTGCTGGACGTCGGGGATGGCGAGCATCGCCTCGAGCGCCCGCCGCGACTCGGCGGCGTGGCCGAGCGAGTGCTCCACCAACGCGTCTCCCAGGACCACGAAGAGCGGATTGCTCGACCGGTGGAAGGCGGCCCGGGCCTCCGGGAGGCGCTGCTGGAGGAGCAGGGCGAAGCCCAGGGTCCGCGCCGCTCGCCCGAACTCCGGCGAGATGCCCAGCGCGCGGGTCGCCGCCGCCTCGGCCAGCCCGTACTGCCCGGTCCCGAGGTAGACCGCGCCCAGCACGAACTGGGCCTCGGCGGAGAGCGGGTCGAGCTCGGTGGCCCGCTGCAGCTCGGCCAGCGCCGCGGGCAGCCGGCCCAAGGTGGCCAGCAGCGCCGCGTGCTCCAGCAGGATGGCCGCGCTCCCCGGGTTGAGCGAGCGGGCCCGCTCCAGGTCGGCGCTGGCCTCGGCCCAGTCCTGGAGCGTGACCCAGCGCAGGGCACCGCGCGCGTGGTAGCCGTCGGCCAGCTGGGGCGCGAGGGCGATGGCCTTCTCCGCGGCGGCCAGCGCCTCGCGCTCCACCACCGGCGCGGCCCAGGCGGCGGCGCCCTGGTCGGCCTCCCAGAAGATCGCCTGGGAGAGCAGCGCCCAGGCCGGGGCGAAGCCCGGGTCGAGCGCGACCGACCGTCGCAGGGCCTTGACGGCCCGCCCGTAGGCGTCGCCCGAGCCCCGGGTCATGTAGGCGAGCCCCAGCAGGTACTGGTCGTGCGCCTCCGGGTTGGCGATGCGCCGCTCCTGGCTCGCGGGCGGCAGCAGCTTCAGCTTGAGCGCCGCCACCACGGCGTGGGCGATCTCCTCCTGGACCGCGAAGACGTCGGTCAGCTCCCGGTCGAACTCCTGCGACCAGAGGTGCGAGCCGCCGGCCGCCTCGATGAGCTGGGCGGTGATGCGCACCCGCGTGCCGGCCTTGCGCACGCTCCCCTCCAGCAGGTGGGCGGCGTTGAGCTTCTGGCCGATGGCGCGCAGGTCCTCGTTCTTGCCCTTCATGGCGAAGGAGGAGGTCCGGCCGATGACCCGCAGCCCGTCCACCTGGGCCAGGGCGTTGAGGATCTCCTCGGCGATCCCGTCGGAGAAGTACTCCTGCTCCCGGTCGGAGCTCAGGTTGACGAAGGGCAGCACCGCGATGGAGCGGGACACCGGCGCGGTCGGGGTGGCGTCGGCGGCCGGGGGCGGGTGACGTCGGTCCCCGGGCCAGACGAAGAAGTAGACGACCCCGGGCGCGGCCGCCACGGCGCTCAGCCCGATCAGCAGCAGGGCGAGGCGGAGCCGCGAGGGTTTCGCGGCGGGGGTCAGGGCGGGGTTCGGTTCCGCGACGGCCGCCGGCGCCGTCCGCTCGATGCCGCTGGCCGTGAGATCGAAGGCCCAGGCCAGCGCGGCGGTGACCGGGAAGCCGAGCCCGAGCACCACCACCACGAAGCTGAGCGTCCAGTCGGGCAGGTGGAGGCCGTGCATGACCGGCTCGAAGACCTGGAGCACGGCGAAGGCGGCGAGGCCCCAGCCGAGCAGCGCGCGGATGACGCGCCGGCGCTTCAGCTCGGAGACGAACTCCTGGAACCGCACCGGGGAGATCCTTTCAGCGGGTCCCGGCATCCTAGCGGCGGCCGGACCCGGGCGCCAATGACGCGAGAAGCCCCGACGACCTCACGGTCGCGGGGCTTCGTCACCTCGAGGACGCCGGCGGACGGGCCGGCGGCGCCGGCGCGCCGCTACTGCAGCCCGAGCGGCGTCAGGGCGTCGATGCCGGCCTCGATGGCGGCCTGGAACTGCGACGAGGAGCGGAGCGTGGTGCCGTTGGCGGCGTCCTCGGCGGCGAACTCCATCACCACCGCCTCGACGCCGCTGAGCGGGCGGTGGGGGCGGAGCAGCACGCCGCCGTGCTCGCGGTAGAACTCGGCGTAGGACTGGCAGTAGAGCTGGTAGAGCTGCGTCGTCGTCATGGGCTCGCCTCCTGCCGGCGCCACCCCGACCCGCCACCCACG